>Ga0182030_10017515_pt1 | contig 13815 bp, 22 predicted proteins | sample 812S3MmetaG_FD_121299 | JGI IMG/M metagenome (GOLD analysis project Ga0182030, IMG submission 121299) | Permafrost microbial communities from Stordalen Mire, Sweden - 812S3M metaG (Illumina Assembly) | ecosystem: Environmental > Terrestrial > Soil > Wetlands > Permafrost | place: Sweden... | reverse complement strand
CGACGGTTTCCAAGACGCCCGAAATTATCGCCCGCAACACCGGACGAGCCCGTTACACCGACCTGCGCGTCGTGCGTAACAAGGACGGACAGATGGTCGTGTTGAACAAGAATGGCGCACTGGCGGTTGTCAGTGATGATGATCGCGAGCTGGACCGTTACACCTTGCAAATGGGCACGGTGTTGTACGTGGATGACGGCGCGCCCATCAAGACACACCAAAAGGTGGCCGCTTGGGATCCGCATAGCGTGCCGATTCTCGCGGAAAAGAACGGCGTGATCTCCTTTCAGGACTTTGTCGAAGGCGTGTCCGTCAAGAGCGAGCGCGACGAACAGACCGGCACGGGCACGCTGGTGGTGCTGGAAACCAAGGAAGATTTGCATCCGCAGATCATCGTCTCGGACGCGGGTGGATCGGTGCAAGGCATCTATCACATTCCAGCCAGCGCCCACGTGATGGTGAAGGCTGGCGCACGTGTTCTTCCCGGCGAGTTGCTCGCCAAGACGCCGCGCAAGGAAGCCAAGACGCGTGACATTACCGGTGGTCTGCCGCGTGTTGCCGAACTCTTTGAAGCCCGCCAGCCCAAGGACGCCGCCGAGATCGCCAAGATCGAGGGCGTGGTTGACTTCGGCCCGAACCAGCGCGGCAAACGCTGCCTGCTGATCCGTGACGAAATCACCGGCGCCGCCGAGGAGCATCTCATTCCGATGGGCAAGCACATCGTCGTCTTCAAGGGCGATCGCGTGCGCAAGGGCCAGCAGTTGACCGAAGGCCCGGTTGTGCCGCAGGAAATCCTGGACGTGTGCGGCCCGCAGGAATTGCAAAAGTATTTGGTTAACGAAGTACAGCAGGTCTATCGCTTGCAGGGCGTCGAAATCAACGACAAGCACATCGAGATCATCGTGCGCCAGATGCTGCGCAAGGTGCGCATCACCAATCCTGGCGACTCGGAGTTCCTCTGGGGCGAGCAGGTCAGCCGTCAACGTTTCCTTGCGGCCAACGAACAGATCGCGGCCGAGGGCAAGCGCCCGGCCGAGGCGCAGCCCGCGCTGCTGGGCATTACCAAGGCCTCGCTCGAGACCGACAGCTTTATTTCCGCGGCGTCCTTCCAGGACACCACGCGCGTGCTCGCCGACGCGGCCACGATGGGCCGTGTGGACGTGTTGCGCGGTTTCAAGGAGAACGTCATCCTCGGCCACTTGATTCCCGGCGGCACGGGCTTCCCGCTGCACCGTCACATCAAGATGGTCGCGCTTGCCGAGCCGCTCTCCGAGGAAGAGATTGGCATTGGGCCGAGCGAGCAGCAGAAGAAGCTGCAGGAAGTGCTCGGCGGCGAGGCCGATTGATGACGGCTGGACCCGGCGGTCACGTCGTGGCAAACAGGCGGTTTTTGACGCCGCCTTTTTTTGCCGGATGAGACTGCCGGTTTTTGACGCCTCCGGCAAATCGGATTTTTGTCGGAATGTGCCAGCAAAAATGGCATTTTTTTGCAGGCGTCAAAAGCCGGTAGTCTGCGCAGAAAAAAAATATGGCGTCGAAAACGCCGTGTTGAAATGGCGAAGAAAAACGGAAACGGAAAAGGATGCAGATTTTTTCACATTGGCTCTTGCAATAAGCAAAACGAGTTTGCTAGAGTAACAGCCTTTTCCGAACCGGAAGGAATTTGTACGCATGCCGACCATTAACCAATTAGTGCGCAAAGGACGTCATCCGCTGCGCAAGAAGAGCAAATCGCCCGCGCTCAAAGCGTGCCCGCAGCGTCGCGGCGTGTGTCTGATCGTCAAGACACAGACACCCAAGAAGCCGAACTCCGCCTTGCGCAAGGTTGCCCGCGTGCGCCTGACCACGGGCTATGAGGTAACGGCGTACATTCCCGGCGAAGGACACAATTTGCAGGAACACAGTGTGGTGCTGGTTCGTGGCGGCCGCGTGAAGGACTTGCCTGGCGTGCGTTACCACATCGTCCGCGGCTGTCTGGACAGCCTCGGCGTCGCGGGTCGCAATCGCAGTCGCTCCAAGTATGGCGTGAAGATTCCGAAGAAGGCCGACGCAAAAGAGTAGCAAGCAACTAGATTTGGAAACAGGACAACATCATGGCAAGAAGGCGTAGAGCGACGAAGCGGGTTTTGACTTCAGATCCGAAGTTCAACAGCGATCTGGTTGCACGGGTCATCAACAGCATGATGCGCGGCGGCAAGAAGAGCGTTGCGGAGCGGATCGTGTACGGGGCCATTGAAGAGCTCGCGGCCAAGACCGGCAAGGATCCGCTGGAAGTGCTTGATCAGGCGATTGGCAACATGAAGCCCAAGGTCGAGGTGAAATCACGTCGCGTGGGTGGCACCACGTATCAGGTGCCGGTTGAGATTCGTCCCGCCCGTCAGCTTGCACTGGCCTTGCGCTGGATGTCCCAGTATGCCGCCACCCGGCGTGGCACGCCCATGCCCAAGGCCGTGGCTGCCGAAATTCTTGAGGCTTACAACAACCAAGGTAATGTGATCAAAAAGCGCGATGACACGCACAAGATGGCACAGGCCAACAAGGCCTTTGCACACTATGCCTGGTAGCAAATGATTTTTGTTTCCGGCGATCGCTTGGCGATTGCCACGTGGTTCTTTGACATTATGTTTTGATTGGAGTTTTGACGTCGTGGACGGCAAAGAGAAAGAGCGTCGTTCGTCGAAATCCGGTGACAAACCGGATGGCGATGCCGTTTCGCTTGCCAATGTCCGCAACATCGGCATCGTGGCGCATATTGATGCCGGAAAAACCACGACGACCGAACGCATCCTTTTTTATGCCGGACGGACGCACCGTCTGGGCAACGTGGATGATGGCAACACCATCACCGACTGGATGATCCAGGAACGCGAGCGTGGAATCACCATTACGAGCGCAGCCATCACTTGTTCGTGGCATGAGGCGCAGATCAACTTGATTGATACGCCCGGACATGTGGATTTTACGATCGAGGTCGAACGTTCGCTGCGTGTTCTGGATGGAGCGGTTGGCGTGTTTTGCGCCGTTGGCGGCGTGCAGCCGCAGTCCGAGACCGTCTGGAGACAGGCGGACAAGTATCACGTTCCGCGTCTGGCATTCATCAACAAGATGGATCGCATGGGCGCCGATTTCGACGCGGTCGTGGAAGAGATTCGCACCAAGCTGGGCGCGAATGCCGTTCCTCTGATGTGGCCGTGGGGACGGGAAGCCGATTTTCACGGAGTGATTGACCTGCTTGAACGGCAGGCCTACACCTATGACGACACCGATGGTGGGCGTGAGGTGATCATTCACTCGATTCCTGATGAATTTCGCGATGCAGTCGAAAAAGCCCGAATCGAGTTGGTTGAACGGGTTGCAGAAGCGGACGAAAACATCGTTGCGAAATATCTCGAAAACCCAGACCTTTCCGCTGCGGACTTGCGACCGGCGATCCGGCGCGCAACCATCTCCGGGCGCTTGGTACCTGTGTTATGCGGCACCGCGCTGCGCAACAAGGGCGTGCAACAATTGCTGGATGCAGTGGTGGCGTATCTGCCTTCTCCAGAAGATCGCCCCGCCGTTGAAGGCGTGGATGTGCGCACTGGCGAAACGGTCAGTCGAAAGGCAACTGCCGATGCACCGTTGAGCGCGCTAATTTTCAAGATTGCCACCGATCCATACGTAGGCCGTCTCTCTTTTGTGCGTGTCTATTCAGGTCGGCTGCGCAAGGGACAGAATGTTTTCAATCCGCGCACACGTCGTCGCGAACGGCTGATGAAGCTGGTGCGCCTCTTTGCGGATGCACAGACCGAGGCCGAGGAATTGTGCGCAGGAGATATCGGAGCCGTGGTTGGACTCAAGGATGCCACGACCGGTGATACCCTTTGCGCCGAGAATCAAGCGCTGGTTCTGGAGCGTATCCAAGCCCCTGAGCCGGTGATGTTCATGGCGATTGAACCGAAGTCGCGTGCCGACCGAGAGAAGTTGGAAGAATCGCTCAAGGCGCTGTCTTCCGAAGATCCAACCTGTGTCGTCCGGCTGGACGCAGAAACAGGACAAACAATTTTGAGTGGCATGGGCGAGTTGCACTTGGAGATTCTGGTGGACCGCCTGCGCCGTGAGTTTATGGTTGAGGCAAGCACCGGCAAGCCAATGGTCTCTTATTATGAGACCGTGACAGCGACAGCCTCGGCCACACATGTTTTTGATCGTGATCTTGGCGGCAAGCGACATTGCGCCACGGTGACGGTGGAAGTTTCCCCGCGCGAACGTGGCAGCGGACATTCGACAGATGTGTCGGCTGTCAGCCGCAACTTTCCGAACAGTGACTTGCTGGGATGCTTGGAGCAAGGGCTGGTGGATGGAATCATGACGGGCGTGCTGGCACGGTATCCGATGACGGATGTGCTGGCGCGCGTAACGAAGGTCATTGTCAATGATGACGAAACCGCCACGGATGTGGCATTTCGCACGGCGGCGGTGATGGCCTTTCGTGATGCGGCGCAAGCCGCCCAGCCCGAACTGCTGGAACCGATCATGGAGTTGGATATCGTCACGCCGCCCGAGCATGTGGGCGAGGTGATTGGAGATGTAAACGGCCGGCGTGGTCAGATACGCGAAATGACCATGCGCGGCAACATGCAAACGATTCGCGCACAGGTTCCGTTGGCGGAACTGTTCGGCTATGCGGGGGCGATACGATCGCTGACGCGCGGCCGGGCAAGCTACACGATGGAACCGGACGAATTTGCCGTGGTTCCGAAAACAACCCGTGAACAACTACTGAACAGGTGAAGCAAGAAATGCAAAGTCAGCGCATACGCATCCGATTGCAAGGATACGACCACAGAGTGCTTGATCAAGCTGTGACGGACATTATCGAAACGGCCCGCGGCTCTGGCGCGCAGGTGGTGGGCCCGATTCCGCTTCCGACGCGGATCGAGCGTTTCACTGTCAATCGCAGCCCGCACGCGGACAAAAAATCCATGGACCAGTTCGAGATGCGCACGCACAAAAGGCTGTTGGACATCGTGAGCCCCACTGCAAAAACAGTGGATGAACTCAAGAAACTGAATCTGCCGGCTGGCGTGGACATCGCTATTCGTATCTAGTGGAGCTTCCATCATGCAAGGTTTAATCGGCAAAAAAATTGGCATGACGCAGGTCTGGGATTCCCAGGGGCGTCGCGTCGCTGTGACGGTCATCGAAGCGGGCCCATGTCCGGTTGTGCAGGTTAAGTCACCTGACAAGGACGGCTATGTGGCGGCGCAGATCGGTTTTGGTACGCAGGCGGCAAAACGCCTGACCAAGGCGCAGGCGGCACGCTATGAGAAGGCTGGTATTGCGCCGTGCCGTGAGCTGCGCGAGTTTCGTCTGGATAAAGACGAGAGCGTGAAGGTCGGCGACGTGGTCAGCGTGGCCCAGTTTGAAGGCGTGAAATTTGTTGACGTTTCCGCGCAAAACCGTGGACGTGGATTTTCTGGTGTGGTGCGTCGGCACAGCATGGCGGGTGGTCCCATGACCCACGGCGGTCACTCCAAGCGCCGCATCGGTGGCATTGGCGCACGCGATCTGCCTGGCTGGGTGCATAAGGGCAAGCGCATGCCCGGACACATGGGTGCCGTGATGCGCACTGCGCGCAATCTGACGGTGATTCAGGTCCGCAAGGACGAGAACTTGCTACTGGTATGTGGTGCCATTCCCGGTCCGGCCGGCGCGGTTGTGGTGATCAAAAAGGCCTTGAAGAAGGGATGATGTGGTGATGAGCACGATCAAAATTTACAGCGCGACAGGCGAGCCGTCCGGCGATTTCACCGTGGCGGAAAAACTACTGGTCGCAGACAAGGGCGACCAAGCCGTCAAGGATGTCGTGGTTGCAACGCTCAATGCACGCCGTGCTGGCACGGCTTCCACGCTCTCCAAAGGAGAGGTGGCTGGCAGCAACAAAAAACCATGGAAGCAAAAGGGCACAGGCCGTGCACGCGCCGGTCTCCGCCAGTCACCCGTGTGGCGTGGTGGTGCCGTAGCGTTTGGCCCGCGCCCCCGCAGCTTTGCGACGAAGATCAACCAGAAGGTTTCCCAGCTTGCGTTTCGCCGCGCGTTGAGCGCCAAGATTGCAGATGGACAGATATCTGTGATCGAGAAATTTGCATTGGCCGATGCAAAGACCAAGCACATGTCCAGTTTGTTGAAAAAGATCGGCGCGACACGTGGTTGTCTGATCATTGTGGACCGCAATGACGAGTCGCTTTTGCGCGCCGCGCGAAATCTTCCAAAGGTTGCTGTTGTCAGAGCAGCCGAAGTTAGTGTATATGATCTGGTTCGCAACCGGATGATTCTTGCGACGCGCGCCGGTATGGAGGCTCTTACCACGCGCATGGCGAAGAAGTCAGAGGTGGCAGCATGAAGCACGGCGACATTATTCACAAGATTCAAGTAACGGAAAAAGGCACCATGCTGGCGACAAAAAACCAGTTCGTACTTGAAGTGGCTAAACAGGCGAACAAGATCGAAATCCGGCAGGCCGTCGAGAAGCAATTCGGCGTGCATGTTCTGGCGGTTAATACACAGAATCACAAAGGCGAGTCGCGCGTGCTGCGCAATCGCCGCTCGGTCAGCGGGGCGAGTTGGAAGACTGCCATCGTGACGTTGAAGCCGGGCGAAAGAATTGAGTCGGTGTAAAACCGGGCCGAGGAGACGAAACAATGGCTTTGAAAACATTTTCACCGCGAACTGCTGGCCTGCGTGGCCGCGTGGCACAGACCTTTGATGATTTGACCCCGGGTCGTCCAGTCCGTAGTTTGACGGAATCGCACAAGGCTGGATCCGGCCGCAACAATGTTGGTCGGATCACAGTGCGGCACCGTGGCGGTGGCGTCAAGCGGCGCCTGCGCACGGTGGATTTCCGTCGTGACAAGAGTGGCATTCCGGCTCGCGTGGTGGCGATCTCTTATGATCCCAATCGCTCGGCTAACTTGGCGCTGTTAAATTATGTGGACGGCGAGAAGCGGTACATTCTGGCACCGCAGGGTCTGATTGTCGGCGCGCTCGTGTTGTCCGGTACCGATGCCGAGCCTAGCGTGGGCAATGCCCTGCCACTGGAGAAGATTCCTCTTGGGCTCTTCATCCACAACATCGAATTGGTTCCCGGGCAAGGTGGCGTGCTGGCGCGTTCGGCTGGCAACAGCTGCCAGATCATGTCACGCGAAGGCGAGTTTGCAACCCTGCGATTACCGTCTGGCGAAGTGCGGCGTGTGAACATTCATTGTCAGGCGACCATCGGACAGGTCGGCAATCTTGATTGGAGCAGCGTGAAACTGGGCAAGGCCGGGCGCAAACGTTGGATGGGTGTCCGTCCGACTGTGCGTGGTGTGGCCATGAACCCGGTTGACCATCCGATGGGCGGTGGCGAAGGCCGGACGTCGGGCGGCGGGCATCCGCGTTCACCGTGGGGCCAGCTCGCAAAGGGCGGCAAGACACGCAAACGCCGCAGTCCGTCCAGCAAGTTTATCGTGAAGCGGAGAAAGTAAACAATGTCGCGGTCCATCAAAAAAGGTCCTTATGTGGAAGCCAAGCTCCTCAAGAAGGTGGAGCTGATGAACAAGTCTGGTCGCAAGATGCCGATCAAGACTTGGTCACGCCGGTCCATGATCATACCGGATTTTGTCGGACACACGTTTGCAATTCACAACGGACGCCAGCATATTCCGATTTTTATTACTGAAAACATGGTGGGCCATCGCTTGGGCGAATTTGCGGCAACACGCACATTCCGGGCTCATGGCACGCACACCGACAAGACTGTGGCGAAGTAAATGGAGAATCGCAGCATGGAAGTGACAGCCATCACGCGCAATGTGCGGCTCTCGGCCCTGAAAGGCCGTCCGATTGCCCGCGAAGTGCAGGGTCTGCCGGTGGCGCAGGCTTTGCAAGTTACCAATTTTAGTCCGCAGAAAGCCGCGCTAGTTTTGGGCAAAACGCTCAAATCAGCATTGGCCAATGCCAGGACCAATGCGCAAATGGACGTGGACAGTTTGCACGTCAAACTGGCTGTATTCGACGAAGGTCCGCGGTTGCGGCGTCACTGGGCCCGTGCACGTGGCAGTGCCAGTCCCATCGCGCGGCGGTTGTGTCATGTGAAAGTGGTTTTGACCGACGGCCGAACGGCCGAAGGCTGATGTTCCTAAAGAACAAGGAGCGGAACGTTGGGACAGAAAGTTAATCCGATCGGCTTCCGAATTGCCGTTGATAAGGACTGGCGCTCGCGCTGGTTTAGCGGCAAGAAGCATTTCGGCGATTTACTCGCCGAAGACATGATGATTCGCGATGCGGTTCGCAAGGCGCTTGAAAATGCGGCAGTAGCCCGCATAGTGATCGAGCGATATGCCAATCGTGTGCGCGTAAACATTCACTCGGCGCGGCCTGGCATTGTCATTGGCCGCAAAGGCCAGGATATTGACAAGATTCGCGGCGAACTTGCCAAGACGACCGGCAAGGAAATCTACATCGAGATTCACGAAGTGCGTGATCCCGACGCCAATGCGCAGCTTGTTGCCGAAAGCATTGCGCAGCAGGTCGAGCGTCGTGTTGCCATCAAGCGGGCCATCAAGCGGGCAGAGAAGGTCGCGATGGACATGGGCGTGGACGGCATCAAAATTCGCTGTAGCGGACGTATCAACGGTGCCGAGATTTCGCGTGTGGAATGGAGCAAGCAGGGCAAGGTTCCTCTGCACACACTTCGCGCAAACATTGATTACGGTTTTGCAGAGGCACATACCACGGCCGGCCTGATAGGTGTCAAGGTTTGGATATGCAAGAAAGACGATTTCCAAGCAACCCGCTCCAGCGGCGGTTCCAGGAGACGCACCCATGCCGTTAATGCCTAAACGCGTTAAGCACCGCAAACAATCCAAGGGAAACCGCAGTGGATTCGCCACGTCCGGGACGGAACTGGCCTATGGCGAGTATGGTCTCAAGTCGCTTGATCGCGGCTGGCTCAAGAGCACCCAGATTGAGGCTTGTCGTGTGGCTATCAACCGCCATATGAAACGCAAGGGTAAGCTTTGGATACGCGTGTTTCCAGACAAGCCTGTGACCCGTAAACCCATCGAAGTGCGCATGGGCAAGGGCAAGGGCAACCCGGAATTCTGGGTGGCCGTGGTGTTGCCAGGCAAGATGCTTTTTGAAATTGGCGGCGTGCCCGATGTGCTGGCGCGTGAATGTTTGCGTCTTGCGGATACGAAGTTGGGTCTCCGCACGCAACTCATCAGCCGCAAGTAGCGCAACGGTCCGGATGACGGGACTAGGAGACAGGGCAGAAGATGAAGACGAGCGAAATTAGAGAATTGAAGGCGGAAGAGCTTGATCAGCGCTTTCGCGAGTCTGCGCAGGAATTGCGCAGTCTGCGCTTGAAACATCGCACGGGCGAAGGCGCTGACAAACCAATGCGCATCCGCACATTGCGCCGCGAGGTGGCGCGCATGCTCACGATTGTTCGTGAGCGGGAGGCTGGCAAGTGATGGCCGAGACGAACGATATTCGAAACAGCCGCAAAACCCGCAAGGGTGTTGTGATCAGCCGCAGTGGCGACAAGACCATCGTGGTCCAGTCTGAAAGCCGCAAGCGTCATCCCGAGTACGGCAAGGTGATCCGTCAATTTCACAAGTACCATGTGCATGACGAGGACAATACCGCCAAGGTGGGTGATCTGGTTGCAATCGTTGAGTGTCGCCCGCTCAGCAAAATGAAGCGTTGGCGGCTGACGTCGGTGACACTGGCTGGCAAAGGAGCGCAGCAGGCATGATTCAGGAAGGAACCGAACTGGTGGTTGCTGACAACACGGGCGCGAAGTTGGCCATGTGCTTCCGTATTATTGGACAGCGCAAACGCTTTGCGCACATCGGTGACGTGATCAAGGTGGCGATCAAGGAAGCGTTGCCGACCGGTGCCGTCAAAAAGGGGCAGGTTTGCATGGCTGTGATTGTTCGCACGGGTCATCTGGTTCGCCGTGATGATGGTTCGCAAGTGAAGTTCGACCAGAATGCATGCGTGATCGTGGATGCCAAGTTGAATCCATTGGGCACGCGCATCTTCGGACCCGTGGCGCGCGAACTGCGCGATAAAAATTACATGAAGGTGATTTCGCTTGCTCCGGAGGTGGTTTGATGAGCGTCGCACGTATCAAGAAGAACGACTTGGTCATTGCTATTGCTGGAGAATATGCCGGTACAACTGGCAAGGTCCTGCGGGTTTTGCACGACAAGGGCCAAGCCGTGGTTGATGGGCTGAACGTGGCGCGCAAGGCGGTTCGCCGATCTCAGGCCAATCCGCAAGGCGGTTTTACCAATCGTGAAGCTCCTGTCGATCTTTCGAATCTTATGCCCTATGATCAGGACAAGAAGACAGGCACGAGAATTTCCCGTGTGCGTGAGGGCGATCATTTCGCCCGCCGCTCCAAATGTTCGGGACGATTGCTGTAATAAAAAGGTGTGAACATGGCCAGATTGAAGGAAAAGTATACCAAGGAACTTGTGCCAGCCCTGAGCACGAAGCTGGGATTAAAAAACCCCATGATGGTGCCACGCCTGAGCAAGGTTGTCGTCAACATGGGCTTTGGCATCAAGGAAAAGGATGCGCAGAAGACTCTGATTCAGGAGCTGGGCGCGATCACCGGCCAGCAACCTGAACCGCGCAAGGCGCGAAAGAGCATTTCGAATTTCAAACTACGCGAGGGCATGGTCATCGGCGCCAAGGTTACGTTGCGCGGAGACCGCATGTACGAGTTTGCTGACCGTCTCATCAACGTGGCGTTGCCGCGAATTCGTGACTTTCGTGGTGTGTCCAATCATGGTTTTGATGGCCGCGGCAACTATACGCTGGGTATCAAAGAGCAGACCATTTTCCCGGAAATTGACGCCAGCCACGGTGGCGGCACGGAGCAGGGCATGGACATCACGTTTGTGACGACCGCCCGCAATGACAAGGAGGCGCGCGAACTGCTGGCCCAATTGGGCATGCCGTTTGCGGGCCGTTAAGGAGACTTGCAGTGGCCAAGATGTGTTTGATGGAAAAGGCCAAACGCACGCCGAAGTTCGCGGTGCGTGGCCATCACCGTTGCATTCGGTGTGGTCGTCCACGGGCCTTCATTCGCAAATTCAAACTCTGCCGTCTGTGTTTCCGGGAACTCGCAGTCTCGGGACAGATACCCGGAGTGACAAAGGCAAGCTGGTGAGGACAGGACGATGAGTTGGTCGGACCCTATATCTGATATGTTGACGCGTATTCGTAATGCGCAGAAAGCCGGTTTGTCGGCGATTGATTTGCCCGCCTCTCGCATCAAAAGCGATGTGGCGGGTGTATTCAAGACGGAAGGCTACATTGCCGGGTATGAAGTTACCGGCACGGTGCCAAAAGTCTTGCATATTGAACTCAAGTATGGTGATGACGCCACTCCAGCAATCCGCGGTCTTCGCCGCGAGAGCAAGCCCGGTTTGCGCCGCTTTTGCGGCTACAAAGACATTCCGCGTGTTCTCGGTGGCATGGGCACGGCGGTGCTGAGCACCTCTGGCGGCATCATGAGTGGCAAAGAAGCCCGTCAGCGCAAGCTGGGCGGCGAACTGATCTGCACGATCTGGTGAGGAGAGACGATGTCGAGAATTGGCAAAATGCCGGTCATCGTACCAACCGGTGTCACCGTGACCGCCAATGGCGGAAATGTGACCGTAAAGGGTCCCATTGGGCAGCTTGTCCGTGATTTGCCATCTGGCATTACGGCGCAGGTTTCGGCTGGCAAGGTTTTAGTTGCGCGCAGGGACGATTCGCGTGCCCAAAAAAGCTGCCACGGACTCTCTCGCACCTTGGTCGTCAACATGATTGAAGGTGTCACCAAGGGCTACAAGAAGGAACTTACCATTGAAGGCACAGGCTTCAAGGCACAGGTTCAAGGCACGAAGCTGAGTCTTTGGCTCGGCTTCGCTTCGCCAAAAGAATTTCCCGTTCCTTCTGGCATTAAGATCACCGAGAAGCAAGGTGTCCAGTTGACCATCGAAGGTATTAACAAGGAACTTGTCGGTGACACGGCCGCCCGCATTCGCGGGTTTTTCCCGGCTGAACCGTACAAGGGCAAGGGCATCAAGTATGTCGGCGAGCAAATCCGACGCAAGCAGGGTAAGACGGTCGCCTAACGACCGGTAGAGAGCGGAGCGATTCATGAGCTTCAAACGTAAAGAACAACGAACCATTCGTCACCAGCGTATTCGCCAGCGTGTGTCGGGCACGGCGGAACGTCCGCGCATGGCGATTTTTGTTTCCAACAAGCACATGTACGTGCAGTTCATTGACGACTTGGCAGGCCATACGCTGGCAGCGACCGCGTCGGGCGATGCGATGTCAGGATGTAACATGGCGGCAGCAAAGCAGGTTGGCGAGATGGCTGCGCGTGCCGCTTTGGACAAAGGACTTAAGCGGGTTGTGGTGGATCGCGGCGGTTTTAAGTTTACCGGACGCGTGAAGCAATTGGTTGATGCCGCCGTGGCGGCTGGCCTTCAGATTACGAACGAGGCGCCTGAAGCGGCGGCTGTGACGGCGGAGGTGAAGCAGTGAGCGCGATGGAGAAATCAGGCGGCGGTCGTGGCGGACAACAGCAGTCCCGTAACGATGGCATGGACGAGCACGTGGTCTTTGTCAACCGTTGCGCCAAGGTTGTTAAGGGTGGTCGTCGGTTCAGCTTCAGTGCCGTGGTAGTGGTCGGTGATCGCGCTGGGCGCGTTGGCTATGGCTTTGGCAAGGCCAACGAAGTCAGCGATGCCATTCGCAAGGGTGGTGATGCGGCCCGCAAGGCGTTGGTTTCCATCACCATGGATGGCAAGACCATTCCCCATGAAGTGCAGGGAGCCTGTGATGGTGGCCGGGTGCTTCTTAAGCCGGCACCAGGCGGTTCCGGCATTATCGCGGGCGGCGGCATGCGTCCTGTTTTGGAAGCTGCGGGCGTGCATGACGTGATCGGAAAATCGCTCGGCAGCAAAAACCGCTTGAATGTCGTCAAGGCTACGATTGTGGCCTTGCGGAAACTCCGTTCGGCTGCGGCGATCGCGGCCATGCGGGCATAGGATTTTTACTGGCCGCCCAAACGGCCTTCGGAGAATGAAGACACATGGACCTCTCCAGCCTTACCAAAACACCCGGTTCACGGAAAACTCGCAAACGTGTGGGTCGCGGCATGGCGTCCGGCCATGGCAAGACCTCGGGGCGCGGCCACAAAGGCCAGATGGCCCGCAAGGGACACAAGATCAAAACCGGATTTGAAGGCGGTCAGATGCCGCTCTTGCGCCGTCTGCCCAAGCGCGGTTTCAAAAACCCGACACGGGTCGCTTTTGAAGGCGTGAATATGGGTTCGCTTTCGATCTTCGACAATGGCGCGGAAGTCACGCCAGACAGCCTGCAGAAAAACGGCCTTGTGTCTCGTGGTCAGGTGCGCGTCAAGATTCTGGGTGGCGGAACCTGCACGAAGAAACTGACTGTCAAGGCACATGCCTTCAGCACTTCTGCCAAGGCCAGCATCGAGGCTGTTGGCGGGACTTGTGTGACACTGTAGTAACGCCTGTTTGACGACAAGGGATTTTTCGCCATGCTTGCCGCCTTTGCCAATACATTCCGGGTTCCGGAACTTCGTCGGCGTATCTGGCTCACCATCGGGCTGGTTTTCGTTTGCCGGCTGATTTCCATGGTGCCGACACCGGGTGTGAACTGGCATGAACTGGCGGCGCAGATCGATCGCATGCGCGAAGCGGGCGGTGGCGGCGGTGGTCTGATGGGCTGGTTCGACGTGTTCAGCGGCGG
>Ga0182030_10017514_pt1 | contig 13815 bp, 13 predicted proteins | sample 812S3MmetaG_FD_121299 | JGI IMG/M metagenome (GOLD analysis project Ga0182030, IMG submission 121299) | Permafrost microbial communities from Stordalen Mire, Sweden - 812S3M metaG (Illumina Assembly) | ecosystem: Environmental > Terrestrial > Soil > Wetlands > Permafrost | place: Sweden... | reverse complement strand
GGGCAAGAAGTACGGCTTTAGCCACAGTGCATTTTGGCTAAAGCCATTTTTGGGGCAATCATTAACCGTCAGCTAAAGCAGACGGCAATAAAATACAATATGTTGATTACCAATATAGTTGTTGGCACTGACTACCCTGCTGGGACACGACAAATTTGATGTTTTTTAAAGCAATTTTCAAAAGTCCTTAGTCCACAATATTATTTTTCATTTTGTAGGCTGTAATTGTTCTTGTTTGGTGTATCACACTATAGGCTGTAATTACTTTTAAAATTTCCTTGTAGCAATTGTTATAGGACAGTAAAATACTTTTGTCAATAGATGCATACACTGTCTTTTGCCCAGGGGTTTCAATGTACTGCAATACGAAATCGTATGTGGGTTTTATAAAACACAGTTGACCATGTGTGTATTTATTTCTGTCTGTAATAAACGTATGAAACGCCTGGCTAAAAGGTTTTAATTTCCCTGTGGATGAATAGTCTTCAAATTCCTTATAAATTTTGGATTTCCGTATATCGTCCATAAACGATTGCCTCAAATTCATAAAATCCATCTTCATTATTTCTATCCTTTCTTCCTCTGTTTTTGGCATCGACCTTGCTAAAACTATTTGAAGCAATCTGTCCTTAATATCCTCAGCATTATCTACACACGAGTTTATTAATGCCTGCATTCCAGCGAATATTATAAGTTGTTCTTCTGATGGCCTACCCATAGCTATACCAACGTCAATTGTTGTCTCATTATCATTTTTTCTTTGACCAAATGATAATGTCATAATTTTCTTAGTCATGGGAACGTTCAAAATAGTATCGGTATATTCAAACGAACTGGTATGATTGAACATAATAATTCCGTTAGCTATGTGAATTTTTTTAGGGCTTAATATTTCCATCATTATTAGACCGTTTAGCGGAAAATATGTAAAAGCATCAAGTGTGTGCCGAAGCTGGCGTTACTGTATGATAAAATGCATGAGCACTATTTATGAGAGAGCGCCTTTTTCTCCTTCTTCTTAGCCATGTTAGCAGCAATGACCTCTGGCGAGACCATCTTTTTGATAGTATCTTCAAAAGAAGTGCCTATTGTAAATACCTCATCGTATTTATCCTTTCCCTTTTTGGATTTGCTCTTTTCCATAACTGCAAAGATAATAAATCTGATTGTATCAATTAAACCTATTGTCATTAACCAGGGTTTTCCAACTAAGCCTATTTCCGTTGATATTGGTTAAGAGGGAATGAAACCTTTCTTCGTTGGTATCCTTGCGGGTATTGAAACGGTAGGAGTATTCAAGGCAATATTTATTCAGGTGCTTAAAACTAACGTGGTGATAAACACCAACCAAGCCCCTTTTCAGGTGACTCCAGAAATTTTCGACTCCATTACAGTGAACCATGCCATCAACATATTGACCTACTCTGTGCTCAACTGCTACGTGGCAAAAGTCTTTGTTGGCGTACATATAGCCCGCCCATTCATCCGTCATTAAAACAGCACCGCGTTCGATATTTTGTTCCAATAATGGCTGAATGGAATCGGGGCCGGTATTAGGCATTTGGAATGTCCTAATTTTTCCTCCAGGCTGTAAGAGACCAAGTACCGGACGCTTATCTTTAAAGCTTCTACCTTGTGTATTTTTCACTTTTTTATCCCTGTGCCGGTTCTTATTCTTGCCTCCAACAAAGGTCTCATCGGCTTGTACAACCATTGTAAGCTTTTCTGGAGTCGGGTCAATAAACATTTGACGGATTCTCATATTCAGGAACCAAGCGCATTTTTGAGAAATTCCAAGGTCACGGCCTAACTGGTGAGAACTGATGCCTTTCTTATGAGCCGATAAAATGTAAACGGCAGCGAACCAGTAGCGTAATTTAATTTTGGTATGTTCCATTGGAGTGCCAACCAGAACACTAAATTTTTTGTGACAGGTCTTATCCGCACATTTGAAACCCCGGTTGGTGCGATAAACATGCTCATGGCCACAGTGAGGGCAAGTTACTTTTCCATTCCATCTTTGTTGTTCGAGGTATAATCTGCAAGTTTCTTCTTCTTTGAAAAAATCCAGAACCTCCAAAACGTTTTTAAACTGATTGACTTGTATCATTATCTTATCTTTTGATAACAAGGCAAAGTTACCCCGGCACTGCGCAATGGATTTGCGCAGTAAATTATTTCTTTGATGCGTTAAGGAATTTTTGCAATTATTTTTCGTCACCTTTTACCAGTTGCCCTGGCAGCGGCAAAGGTATTTCACATACAATAAAGCATATTGTGAATTGGTGAGCTTCGAAAGGGTATCTGCTACAGATTATTAGCATGGTTTTCCCTTTTAAGGGAAATTTCGAGAAATGCAAACATGGTATAAATAACATAGGAACCTTGTACGTGTGGAATCAGATCGTCCATGATCATCATCGGTATTACAGGTCTATCGCTTCCAAAAACGCAACCTTGATTTTGCCACCTGGGTCTTGGCTTCTCTTCGCTTGACTTAAAAAAGCTGCATAAGAAACTACTTCTTTATTACTTACAGCCGAATGAGCATCAGCAAGCCAACCAAAAGCAAAATCGCAACATTCCTTTTTATATCTTTCTGTAATAGAGTAAAGGCCATCCCAAGTAATTTTTTCTTCTTCATTTTCATGGCAATTCATGGTAATGGCTATATCTTCTTTTTGGAGATTCCGAATATCGTCGGTTTTGAGCAAAGAAATAATCACATCAATTTGATGCGAAGCACTCTTAAAAGGATAAAACGCCCTTCTACGGGGACCCGCATCTCGCAAATTTATGGGATCTTTTCTGGATTTATAGCTTGAGTTACAATGATGGCAAGCCGGTGCCAAATTGTAAAAGTTCACCGAAGAGAAAGGATATACCTCCTTTGGGAAAAAATGGTCATAGGCTTCGCGTCTTGGATAGCTATGATGATTTAGCATCCTGTTTAGCCCGCAAAATGGACATATTTTTAATTGGTTGGAAAAAGAAAAGTCGCGATAATGGTCCTCCTGTAATCCAAATGCAGAATAAAACGGCTGTAGCCCAATTATCGGGGAATAAAGATTTTTACAGAATATGTATATCTGGTTTGTAATTTTTTTTCCTAACTCCTTCTTTAATTTTGAATATAATACCGGCGTACCTCGCCCTGCGCATAAACCTTCAATGTCATTATTTTCGTAGTATGCACTCTCCAGCAATTGTAATTGAGCGCTACTTAAGTGCCTACAAATGGCATAAACCTTCTTTATAGGATTTAATAGGTGTTCTGGATTTATTTCCTTGACCATTTCTCGGAAATCTTTATGTAATAGCTCAATTTTAAAATTTCTCCTGGGCTCACACCATACTTTAGTTACCGTATGCTCCACAAATTCCTGAATACGGTAAATATTTTGGTCTTCCAAAAAAATATAAGGAGAGAGCATGGCTTTATTTTTCTGCTGGGTATAATCGCTTTAAAAATAAATGCTTTTCAATAGAATCTCCCATTTCCATGTCAATCTCGCGCTGAAGAGCATCGGCCTCTTCCCCATTACTATAGCGCTCTCTAAATTCGGACAATTTATTGAGAGCGTGTTTGGCAATACTCGCCTTGTTGCCAAATATTTTATTTGTTATAATATTTATGGATGTTCCAAAAGTATTAAAGTCTGGTGCAGCGCAAACAACTTCGTAATTTGTTTCCTTATTTCTACGGAATATGCTTACGTTATCAGGCAAACAGTCTGAAATTATAAATGGAGAATGGGATGTGATTAATATATCGCGTAATAAATGATCCCCCTTGCCAGAAGTTTCTAAACACATTCGAAGAGTATCAATAAATAACGCTCGCCACTCGGGATTAAAATGGGTCTCTGGTTCATCTAATAAAAAGAGGGCACTACTGTGTTGCAACAAAAGGCATATCCCCATTGTATGCAAGAACTGATGCTCCCCATCAGATAAATTTTTACTCAAAATGGGGATTTCAACATGCCGTTTCTTGATACTGAAGTGTTTAATCCGAAAAATTCGCTGATCGGATTGGGGTTGTGGAATTGTTTCGTTCACATATAAACTTCCGGATTCATATACTGCGTTTTTTATTGGCTCAGTCACTTGGTACAAATTCAGTGTTAAAAGCACTTGAAACGTTCGAAATAATTCAAATGGAGATTTAAAATGTTTGGCGAATGCTTGACGCGTATGGCTATCTACTTTATAGTCCAAAACCAATTCGTTCAACTCATCGTCCAGATACCAACAAGTTGCACAATCTTTCAAACTTTCAATTGAGTTCCGTAGGTTATATGTAATTTCCCTTTCAAACTTCCCGTCCTCTTTCTTTTCTTCACGCGCACGTTCCTTAGGTGTAAGAGTTTTTATTCCCTCGTATGAAAGTTTAATTGGCCTTAACTCACGAATTAGAAGCCTAAATTCAGTAATTGCCTCAACCTGCAAGTTTTCCGCAAAAGTTGCCCAAACGGCCTCTTTTTGCAAAAGGAAATTAGCCAGCATTACCGCTTGACTCATTGAACTATCGATATAGAGCAGGCTATTTTCAGGCTCTGTATAAAATTCATTATTTGCAATACTTTGAACATATTCATCAAAATGAATGAATCGTGTTTTGAAAAAAGGTAAACTTAATATTTCATTTTCTCCAGATGAATACCCCACCACGATTTCTGGTAAGTAATCTTGAATTGATTCATCCACCAATAAAAAATCATCAGAAACTTTGATGTACACCTTCGGTTCCTTTCTCCGTTCCTTCAAAATTTTAATGTGCTCAAATGGTTTGTTCTCTATCGCGCGATAATCGCGCGACCGTGGTTTGATAAAATATTCTAATTCGAAAGCGTCAGGTGTGCTTATACTGGGATCAAATTGTTTCCTAAAATTGTTAGGAAGGTATTGCGTTGAACAGCACTCAAGATGATAAAAAATTGCGGCAAGAGCCTCTAAAGCATTTGACTTCCCGCTTCCATTTAATCCCACAAAACAGAATGGGCTAAAGTTATTGAGTTCTTTAGAAAAATAAGGCGGATGAAAATCCATACGAAATCCTTTGTGGAGACTTCGGAATCGCTCATTAATTTGTAATCGAATTAATTTCATTGTTGAACCGTTATAGCAATCTTTTTTCTAAATAATTGCTGCTTAACACCTGATGTATTGACATCTAAAAGACTAAACAATAATTCTCTGGAATATTCGTAAGCGTCCCGAGTCTGTAATGTGTTTCTGTTCAAACCATTAACCAATAATTCAAGCTGTTCTTTTTGATTCAGAAACTCTTCAGGTTCTTTCGACCCTAAAGTATATTCAAATATTCTATTGTCATCTATGTTCAAGTTGCCGGTAAGGGTATTGTGCAAAAGAGATTCAAATAGGTTATTTGTTATTGGTGAAATATTTTGCAAAATTTTTCCCCTAACACTTAAAAACTTCTCCATAATAGTTGAAAACTGGAGCTGTAACTCTATTGGGGGAAGAAGTATTTTTATATTCTTAAATTCAGTGGCATTTATATTAGCCATGCCAATAATCCCTTTACCCATATTTCTTAAAAGAGCTTTGCCATAATGGGAGTTTAAATATCCCGATACGTAATCGGGATGTACTTTGTCCGCTTTAAATCGCACCCGAAGCAAATATCCCGCAATAATCATCTTAGTATCTTTGCGAAAAACTGAAGTTTTGCCGACCAGTTCAATGCTGTTCGTCCGATTGAACAGCATGTCTCCAGCCCTTACAAGATATTTTTCAGGCTTTGAGATATTGATATATTTAAGATCTTTAAAATCCATATAGCCCTCGTAAGTAATGTTATTCATCCTAATATATGGATATTCACCCTTATTACCTGCTTTTAAGCTGGTGCCATAATCCACACTTTCAATTAGATTTTGCATTTTGCTTGACCTAAAGTGATTTGGATTTTTTTCTGGATTCCCAAATATTTCAATAAAACTCGATTTTAAAAAATCATCCATTGCCGTTATTATCTTTTCCCGCTTTTCAAGAATAGATTGGCATTTGTCAAGAATGGTTACAATTTTTACTTGCTCAGATATAGACGGCAGTGGTATTGATTCATTCAAGTATCGGCTTAACTGTAAATTTGAAATCCCTGTAGTTTTATTTTGAAAATTCCGAGTTCTGCCTATGAGATGATTGTAATGTAATGCGTAAAAAAAATACTTAGGAACTATCAAAGACCTATCTACCCTAAGAACAGCAGTAAAATTATTACAAATGTACGTTCCTCTATCAGGTGGCATAAAATATGCTACACGGCCAACAGGCTGGTTAGGCCCACCCCCGGATTTTTCGATTAGAACGTCACCTTCTATAAGACGCTTTTCCTCTATTTTTTGAATCTCAATATGTCTGTGTGCAATTTCGTCATAGTTAATTTTACCTTTTCCATCAAAGTTAGAGGTCCTTATTACGTTAACAGCATCAGAGGAAGAGGGCTCATCTCCCCACTCCCCACTAAATACTTCATTGACCAAGGTATTTATCTTTCTTCTCATCTATTATTTCTTTATTAAGGCCGCTAATTCTTTTAATTCCCCTATTATTTTTTCCTCATACTCAAGAACCGTAGTTAATAAATCTTGAGGTGGGACATATTCTTTGTCATCATATTCGAATTCCTTATACCTATTTATACTAAGATCAAATGCATTTTCTTGTATATCCTTTAGTGACACGTAAAAATGCCGAGCTTTTTTATTTTTGTTATTCGCAAGGGGCTTATTTTCCCAATCTTTTACAAGTAGTGGTAATGGGTAATCATTCAGTCGTTTTCTGTTGTCGTCCAATGAATAACCATCACTCCGTAAATCGTAAAACCAAACTTGTTGCGTATTAAACTTTGGGCTATTTAATTTTTTCTTTGTAAAAAGTAGAATAGCCGTCTTCACATTCGTATACGGACGAAATACACCACTTGGCAATGAAATAACTGCATTGAGATTGCAGTCCTTCAACAGTAATTCCCGAGTCTGCAAATAGGCTTTCCCGCCACCATATAAAACGCCTTCCGGAATAATTAATGCGGCCTTACCACCAACCTTTAGCATATGAATTATTCGATCAATAAACAAAAGCTCTGATTGATTTGTATCAACTCGCAATCTTTTGCTTTTCCCTGTTTTATCAACAAGCCCTTTAAATGGTGGGTTTGCCATGATAACTGTATACTCTTCGTCTGTTTCAAATTTATCATATTGTGAGGAGAGGGTATCCATTTCTTCAATCCGGGGAGTCGAGATACCATGAAGCATAAGGTTCATCAGCCCAATTCGAACCATACTTTGATCGTTATCAAAGCCAAAAAAAGTATTCTCCTTTAGCTTCGTCCAAATTGCATTTCCGGTAATCTTATCACCCAAAATTCCTCTCGAAAATCCATTTTCGTCTACCTGAAGATATTTTTTACTTGTGTTTTTAGTAAGAATATGTTGATATGCCCCTAAAAGAAATCCACCGGTTCCTGAAGTCAAATCGCAAATTTTATCATTCCAATCGGGATCAATTAGTTCTGAAATAACTTGAATAATATGCCGAGGGGTACGAAATTGTCCATTTTTTCCAGCTTGATTGGTAGCGCTAAGCAAATATTCATACATATCACCTTGTGTATCCTGGAAAGACTGACCAGCATCTTGCTGCTTTAATATTTCATCATATATTTCATCAATTGCATCAATTGCTTCCTTTAACAATAGAGGATTTGAAATAACAAAAACAGCGTTTAACATATGCCTTGCAAAGGCTTGATCTTGTGTATTTAACTTTTTAATAAATGGGAAAACCTTTTTTGATACAAGAGTAAGCATGGCAAGTGGTTTCAGCTTTTTAAATTCGCTCCATTTATATTCTTGTTTGCCAGCAAATATTGAGATATAGCGCTCCTTAGTTTTCTTTTTTTCCAAAATCTTCCTGTTGTCAATTTCCTCCAATCGACGCATGAAGAGTAAATATGAAATTTGTTCAATGGCAACTAATGGATTGGCAATTCCTCGTGCCCAGAACTTATCCCATAGTTTGTTGATCTTCGATTTTATTTCGGTTGAAAGCATTGATATTATTTTTTCTGTGTTAAACTTGAAACAACTAACTCTTTAACGTCTATGTCCAATATGGATGCTATTTGATTTAATACCGCTAAACTTGGCTGCCTTCTGTTTTGGACATAGGCGTTTACCATGTTGTAACTTTTGCCCAATTTATCGGCCAGCCACACCTGCTTAATCCCCTTCTCGTCAAGTATTTTTTTGATACAGTTCATCTTCAAAATAATTGCAGGATAAAAATAATCCTTTTAGTGAGTAAAAAAGCATTATTATATGAGATAAAAATAGGTGTTATTTTGGCATAGAAGAACTTATAGAGCGAAATGGGCGGCACCATTTGATTTAAAACATCTTCTAACTGTACCAACATTTTTGTTCGATGATACCGCGAGAGTTTTCATTTGGGGGCGGCAGTCGTGCATATGAGATGGATTAAAATCACAAATACTTGGAGCACTGCTGCTACTCCCGCCGCGATTGCAGCCTGTCCACTAAGTTTACTTTGTCTTTTATAGCTCCCCAACAAAGCAGACATAGCATTGTAGAACTTACTTTCATCAACCGAGCTATGACCAAGATTCTTAACATTTCGGTCAAAGGAATATCCCAAAAAATCCTTCCCAAAATTTACTACCCCGGCCTCTTTAGGTGCCTCTACCCGTGCACTTCGAAACCAAAGGTAAGCGGCTACCATAGCAGCAACACCAGATAGGCAATTCAGTATTAATTCCATTGTTTTTAAGTTTAAACTAAAATTAGTGCTTTCCAAAAACAGAAAACAGAAACGATGCGATACTGATTAAAATGGCGACTATTGAAATCCAGAAAGACCATTTGCCGCGATTCAATTGTTTTAGGGTTTCTTTTCTGATTATTGCTTCTTCTACCCTTTTTTCAAGTTTTTCTGTATATCCCTCATTACTTAAAATAAATCGCTTTCCTTCATCCGTTAGGTATACCCCCGCACGACCGAATGCATATTCAACGTATCCATCAATAATGAGCTTATCAAGAGTGGTTCTAACCAAGCGTTCCTCTTCTGTTTCCAGAACTTCTTTGACCAGGTTATTAAAGCTATCAATCGTCAAAGGATTGGGATTGTTCCATTCCGCCACGTACAAAACCAGCAAAATTTCATCCAGCCTTTCTTCTTCAGTTACTTCCATGCTTTCGAGGTCCTTGTTTCTTAATTATACGCTAATTTTTTTACCGATAATATTCAATAGTCCAACACTTAATGCAAAAGCGAAATATGCATCTTCTTTCAATGGAATAGGCGTTGGGTTCAATTGCTGCTGCTGGTCCTTATCGTGGATATATTTAGATATAAATTCAAACAAATTATATATTGAATTCAATAGGTGCTGGAAGCCAACTTCGCTATGCTGGTCTGCCATAAACAATTGTTTCAAATTATCTTCGACTGCGTTGCAGGTGATGGCTTCGATTCTTCATAGGATGAAAAATGAATGTCGGTCAAAAACAAAATTTTGGTATTAGTCAAAGTGCTCATGCAATATAAGGGGTGCGGTTAAATTCTTAGCAATGTAAAAAATAAAAAATTAAATAAGCAAAAAAAAATTGGCGCGTATATGTCCTAAAAAAATAACAACTGAAAACCGTTAGCTAACCAAGGGCCATCATCAAAACAATCCGGTTAGTATGGATTGAGGGATTCCAAGGGAATCGAGATATTACTCAGAGCTAAAAAAAATTATGTTTAACCCCCAGATATAAAGATTAGCTTTCTGCGTTCACTATTCCCAAAGAAGCATCACTTGCCCTTCTTCTTAATTTCTACCTCAAGCAGCTCCATAGGCCGAATTTCAAAAATCTCGGCAATAGTAGAAATATGACTTATGCCGGTATTTATTACACCCAATTCAATGCGGTTTATCTGACTTAACTCAAGATTACACAGGTCAGCAAGCTTTTGCTGCGAAAGACCCTTCTCCTTCCTGATTTCCCGTATTTTCTTTCCAACGGCTTTAATGAACTGGTCGTTGCGTGTATATTTCTTCACACAGTAAAACTCCGTAACTCCTTCAGAAACGGTTTACGCAAATTTGCCTAAATGTGTAACTTTTCTTATTATTGCACATTCGCTAACCATAAACAACATTTATCATGAAAAAGTACACCCTCCTGGCTGTTGCTGCTGCATTACTCACTTTTTTCATTTCTTCATGCGGAAAAGATTCCACGGATTTAACTACCAACCTGGTAGGAACCTACTACGGCTCGTTTGTAGACATTTCTGGCGGGGTTAATTACGATTCGACCGGCGAAAGCATCACCGTCACCAGGATTGATAATCAAACCATCCAGGTTTCACCGATTAACAACGCAGTCATTCCTTTTACAGCTACCGTTACGGCTACTGCTAATGGCTATACATTTTCCATTCCGCAACAAACAACAAGTGGTGGTGTAAGCCTGATTGGGAATCCAACCTACAATTCAAACCCAAGCGTAAACGGTGCTTTTTTGTCTTCAGGTAGCTCTTTTGCCAGTTCTACGAACATCACTTATAATGGCTCAGTAGTTACTCAAACCTATATTGGAGTCAAGCAATAAAATATTGGAACCGAAACCCAAAAAACCCGCACTGCGCAAACACATTGGTAGTGACTCATTTTGAGTTTTAGCCTTAATATTTGAATCTAAAATTAAAATACATTGGCAGGCTGGTATCGGCTATTGAATATTGAATCTGGTCAAGGCCAATAAAATCATTCGGATTCATCTTGGCTAAGACTTCCTTAAAAACTAATGATTTGCAGCAATTGGCACAATGAACAGGTTCCAATTCGAGCTGATTCGACCCAAATTTCCATACAGTTTCCGCAGCTTTTACACTGATTACGCATTCAAATAGAGTGGGTTGACATTTGGTCTGAGTATTTAAATCCATGACTTCAACCGAATGAGAGGATATGCGTTTTAATGTTTTATAATCAATTGTATCGCCATTGTGAAATGGTTTTTCATCAATCAAAAGCACAAAATTATTAGTAGGTGGTTTATTGCTGGTTGAAGATTGGGCGACAATGAATAACGAAACAACCAGAAAGAAAACAGCGGCGGAAAATTTCATCTAACGAAGATACGCTTTTGCTGTTAGCCTCACCATATCCTCAAACTCCATCCATGTAATTAATCAGGTCAATAAATTCCATTCGGGCGCGTTGCATGAAGTCGCGGGGACGTTTCGGTTTAGCCATGCGGCAAAGATACAAAGCGGTTTCGGGAAACCTGCATTTGTTAAAATCCAAAATGAGTCACTACCAACACATTGCGCAGTGCGGGTTCGTCTTTGCGGTCTATTTCAAAAGGCTGATTATATAATAAGGGGAGTAGACTTAGGCTTCTTCCAGTCGTTTCTTGAGATGTATCTTGGCTCCAATATTATGACTTTGTCGCTCTTCCTTAATGTGGCATTTTATTACAGCGGGCTTGCAGCTTTGCTGTGCCTGCTCCCATCATGCATTTGCGCCATTTTCCAAATTGAATGCGAGTAATGCCACCGGCATTATGAAAACTGTCGCCTTCCATCCGCTTCCAGGCACTGCCATGTTCATTACGCCACGCTGGCCTACCCTCGGCAAAGTTGAAAATACCGCCGCCAAAATCGCCGCCGCCACTTCCACCGCCGCCGTTCTGACTATTAATTCTATTGCACTTGTGCACTACCATCTTAAACCCCTGGTCGTATCCAGGTTGGGCACAGGTAGTTGAATTTGCTCCTTCCATTAATTGTTTCCTGAGTTGTCTGCGTGCTTTGTTCATGGGTTGGTAGTTAACTACAAAGATATGTAGATAGGAGAGAGGTCAGGCATCAGCTTATTATCCACGAAGCCCCTATAAGCATTGAATATTAGCCTTGTTAACTTGTATCTTAGAACTTCGGGCAATCCTGAAAACCGCATATTATTAGTTGCCTCCAAGCAACTTTAGTCAATAATTTCTGACCTACTATCATTAGCGGAAATTTTCAAATCGGGTATTATCTTCTTGATATAATCCCCAAGTTGGAGGGCAAGCTTTATTGGCTTCGCTCCAGCTAAAAAACCAGGGCAACTGGTAACGGTTGCCTGAATTATGCTTTTGCTGCCATCCTGTTTAACTGAAATTGAAATGGATGCAAAAATTTGTTTGTCAACACCAAGTGACCACTGTTCAGCTTGTATAATTCGTTGCTGATTATCGGTGGTTTTTACTGTAAATTGGATTCCGGGAATTGCTTCTAATGCAGCATAATAAAGTGTGTCGGAGGGCACTTTTGAAGAATATTTACCAATGGCAATTTTTTGACCATACGAATTAATGGAGACAACAAAAATTATTAATAGTACGCTGATAATTGTTTTCATGGTTGGCTTAGTTAAAATGATGCGTATAGCCCACTATGAGTGAGTACGATGAATATTTATATGTTGCTAACGGAGTATATTGTCCGGTCGTACCATACGGATAATAAAAGTTGGGGGCATTATTAGCGGCAACCGCTCCAAGATTATTGGTATTGTCACCCGGATTAGCAATATCATTCATGGGCTGAAAGGATTTATTGGCGCCAAAAGTATAGTTCACTCCCAAATAGAGATCCGATTTTTTGTTCTTTATTATTATGCCTACAGTTAAGTGATATAGGTTGATATTTGAGAAACTAAGTCTTTGGCCCGGTGGGAGGGTGGTATCCACATACTGATATTCCCAAAAATCATTTGCCGCTTTTTTATATGAGGTGAAATCAGACCTGAAGCTTGCAGCAATATCTATTTTTCTGCTGACCACCTGATAAACGGCAATAGCAAAATTAGCAACGCCCTGCGATGCTTCCATGATTCGCAGATATTCATCGCTATTTGCCTGATAGTAGGTCGGCAGAGAGCCGTTATACCACACAGGACGCTGAAAAGCCTGTGATTTAGGAGTTGCTAAGTCATAAGGGGCAATTGCGCCAAAATATTCACCCGTAAATGCAATGGTGGTTCCTGTTTTTTTTATCGTGTAATCTATTCCTACACTCGCTGACCAGGGTGATTTGTAGGTAGTTTTCAGTCCCTGCTGCCTATCGTTATAATTGAAACTGGTCGGGTTGATGAATGGATTACCATTTACTGTATCTATTGAGTTGCCGCCATAAGCTATGTCCCTTTCTATTATGGCAGTTCCGAATAAACTAACACTTGGCGTGGTAAATGCAGCACCAACTTTTAAATTACCATAATCAAAATCAACGCCTATTTTGCCTAATGCCCTTAAATTTGAAAATGTGATGTTTTCGTTATCGTTGTAAGACCACGTAGGAATGTTATCCTGGCTTAGATTATAATAGTTTGAACTGCTGTCGGCGAATGTTCTGGCTACAAAGGACGAAGTTAAAGTTTGTGTGCGGTAGGCGAAAAAAGGAGATGCCCCTATTGAGATGTGGCTGTTGATTTTATATGAATAGCTTAATCCGACCCACATCTCGTTGAGGGTTGTTTTTAAGTTATACTCGCCAATATATTCTACGTTCGGATTAGTTGCGGTATAGCCATCACCAGCAAGAAGGGTACTCGATGGCAAGGAGGTGTCGTTCCTGTACGAAAAATTATTAGAGGTTTGATTTTTAGTAAAAATCATAAACCCTAATGTGTGCCTGGGTTTATTCTTTATCCTGATAATACCGCTTATCTGCAATAGTGGAATTGGCAGAAATAGCCCCGATGTAAAAGTAACACCGGTG
>Ga0182030_10017513_pt1 | contig 13816 bp, 10 predicted proteins | sample 812S3MmetaG_FD_121299 | JGI IMG/M metagenome (GOLD analysis project Ga0182030, IMG submission 121299) | Permafrost microbial communities from Stordalen Mire, Sweden - 812S3M metaG (Illumina Assembly) | ecosystem: Environmental > Terrestrial > Soil > Wetlands > Permafrost | place: Sweden... | reverse complement strand
CGCTGGTGCGTTCGGGCGCGATCGATGTGCTGGTGGTCGACTCGGTGGCGGCGCTGGTGCCCAAAGCGGAGCTGGACGGCGAGATGGGTGATTCGCACGTTGGATTGCAGGCGCGGCTGATGTCGCAGGCACTGAGGAAGCTGACCGGGACGGTTTCGAAGTCGCGGACTTCCTTGATTTTCATTAACCAGATTCGCGAGAAGATTGGGGTCATGTTCGGTAATCCCGAGACCACCACGGGCGGCCGCGCGCTGAAGTTTTACTCGTCGGTGCGCATAGACATTCGCCGCATTGCGGCGGTGAAGGAAGGCGATGTCGTCACCGGGTCGCGCACCAAGGTGAAGATCGTCAAGAACAAGGTGGCGGCGCCGTTCCGCGAGGCGGAGTTCGACATCCTATATGGCGAGGGCATTTCGCGCGAAGGCGATGTGCTGGATATCGCGGTGCTGCACAACATCGTCGAGAAGTCGGGCGCGTGGTACAGCTACGATGGCGAGCGCATCGGGCAGGGGCGCGAAAACGTGCGCAACTTCCTCAAGGAGCACAAGGACATCTACACCAAGCTGGATGCGCAGGTGCGGGCCAAGCTGGGCATTGGAGCGGCCTCGAAGACTGCGGCGGAGGTAGCTGAAATTCCAGCGATTCCGCCGGTTCCGATTGATGGACCGGTTGTGGCGCAGCAGGCTATTCGCGGGCGAAAATAACGTTTTACGAAAAGCATTTGAAAAAGCCGCTTCGGGCGGTTTTTTCTTGATCAGGATTAGTAATGTATGAATGGTTATGTAGGATTGTTGGAGAGGGCTAAAAATGAAGCCTACTGAGCGAACAAAAAGCCACGTTATTGCCATGTATGTAACTCCCGCCCGGGAGAGAGGTGAGAAGCTTCTCGACGTCAAGGTGGGGAGGGTTCAGAAAGAGCTGGGGTGGACGAACAGAACCCCTTCCGTTTTTTCAACATTGTCTTCCAAAGAGTTTCAACAGGAAGCCGGTTTGGAGCTGATTGAAAAGAGAGGCGGACCTCCTTCTGGCGGCCCGAGCACGACCGTTCAGTTTGTTTACCGGGTACTCGACACTGCCGGCATGGCGGTATCCAACAGGGAGTCCACTTCGAGTGGAGCAGGACTTGAGGCTCTCTACGGTCTGTGTGCTGAGACCTTTCAGAAACTGGGAGGAGGGGAAGAGTTTCTACGGCGAGAGCGTGAATGGGGACCAGATGCCTGGGAGAAATATGGCCAGAAATCTCACCAGAAACATGAGAAAGAGGGCGGTGAGTGAGCCGGGTCTACTGGGACTCGATGCTCTTTATCTATTTGCTTGAAAAAAACCCGATGTATGGACCCAAGGTGATGAAGATTCACCAGGAGATGCGCCGCAGGCAGGATACCTTGTGCACCAGCGTTTTCACCGAGGGTGAGGTTCTGACTGGACCACGAAGAACGAAGGATGAAGCGGGAATTCGGGGAATAAGAAGCTATTTTTCCGGCAGAGAGGTTGAAGTTCTTCCCTTCAATGCGATCGTTGCGGAAGGGTACAGTCTGGTTCGAGCCGACTTTCAGGTCAGGCAAGCAGACGCGATCCACCTTGCGACTGCCTCGGCGTTCCATGTCGATTTATTCATAACCAACGATCTTCGGCTGCACAAGTTGAGCATTCCAGGCATCAAGTTCATGGCAGATATTGAAGGCAGGGTTTTCTGACATGTGCATATGGAGGAGCCTGGAATTCCGCGGCGGGGGGCGCTGCTAGAATCCAGAAGGCGTTTGCCTGTAATGAATTCGCGCGTGGCTGAGGGTTGTGCATGGGTGTGAGAGCGATTTATCCCGGGACCTTCGATCCGCCCACCAACGGGCATCTGGATCTGATCGCGCGTGGGGCCAAGCTGTTCGATCACCTGACGGTCGCCATCTTGAACAACCCGGTGAAAAACCCGCTGTTCCAGGTGGAGGAGCGGGTGGAAATGCTGAAGGAATCGACGCGCCAGCTTGAGAATGTTTCGGTGGCGACCTTTGAAGGGCTGATGGTGGATTTTGCCCGGCAGAATGGGGCGACGGCGGTGCTGCGCGGCATTCGCGCCATTACGGATTATGAATACGAATTTCAGATGGCGCTGATGAACCGGCGCCTGGCTCCCGAGATCGAGACAGTGTTTCTGCAGCCGGCGGGGCGATATTCGTTTGTCAGTTCGCGGCTGGTTAAAGAAGTGGTGAGCTTTGGCGGCAAGGTGGATGGGCTGGTTCCGGCCAATGTAGGCAGGCGGCTGGTTGGGCGCATGCGAAAGTCGTAGGCGGGGATTCCCTGAAAATGGAAACGCAAAAAACCAAGGCCAACCAGTTCTGGATCCCCACTCTGCTTGTGGTCGCGTTCCTGGTGGTCGCGTTCAATGCATGGCTGGCGTTTGACGCGGTGCATTTGCTGCTGGAGAGCGAAGGCTTGGTCGAGCACACCTGGCAGGTGATTGTGCAGGCGGAGCGCATCATGAGTTCGGCGAAAGATGCGGAGACCGGCAATCGCGGCTACCTGATTACCGGCGACGATTCTTACCTGCAACCGTACCGCGTGGCGCGGCGGGAACTGCCGGAGGAACTGGATCGCTTTCAGGCCATGACGGCTGACAATCCGAACCAGCAAACCAGGATCGTGGAGATGAGGGCGCTGGTGCAGGCGCGGTTGACGTTGCTGCAGCAGGGCATCGATCTTCGCATGGACAAGAGCACCAACACGGTTCGCCTGCTGGTGCTGAGCGGCACCGGCAAAGTGGAAATGGACCGGATGCGGGCCATTGCCGATGCGATGGAATCGGAGGAGCGCGGCCTGCTGTCGTTGCGCACCTCGGCGGCAGCATCGGCGGGGGTGCGGGCTCGCGCCACGTTGGTGTTTGCGACCGTGCTCGATCTGCTGCTGATCCTGACCGTGTCGCGGTTTCTGGCCAAGGAACGTTCCTTGCGTCTGGCGGCGGAGGTGGCGCGCGAGCAGATGGAGATCGCGCATGCCGAGGCCGCCGCGCGCGCAGAAGAGGTATACCAGTTGAATGCGACGCTGGAGCAGCGGGTGGCCCTGCGAACGGCGGAACTGGAGACCACCAATCGTGAGCTGGAGGCTTTCAGCTACTCGGTTTCGCACGACCTGCGGGCGCCGCTGCGCACCATTGACGGGTTCAGTCTGGCGCTGGAGGAAGACTATTCCACGGCAGTGGACGATGCCGGCAGGGACTATATTCGCCGGGTACGCGCGGGAGTGCAGCGGATGGGGGCGCTGATCGATGCGCTGCTGCAGCTCTCACGCATCACGCGGGGTGAGATGAACCGCGAGCCTGTTGATTTTTCAGAGCTGGCGGCGAGCGTTGCGGCAACGCTGCAGGAAGAAAATCAAGGGACTTCGATTGAGTTCCGCATCGCGCCTGGGCTTCGCGCCAACGGTGATTTCAAGCTGCTGCGGGTGGCGCTCGAAAACTTGATGGGAAACGCAGTCAAATTCAGCTCGAAGTCGGCGCAGACCATCGTCGAGTTCGGCTGGGATGCGGGACGCCATGCCTGGTTTGTTCGGGATCGTGGGGCGGGTTTCGATATGCAGTACGCGGACAAACTCTTCAACGCCTTCAATCGCCTCCATGGAGATAAAGACTTCAAGGGCTCCGGGATTGGATTGGCAACCGTGGCCCGCGTCGTACACCGCCATCATGGCCGCATTTGGGCGGATAGCGTACTGGCGCATGGCGCGACCTTTTGGTTTACGTTAGGATGACTGTGATGAATTCTCGAGGCAAGCAAATCCTTCTGGTGGAAGACGATCCAGATCACGAGCTTTTGACCATCCGCGCGCTGAAAAAGTCCAATGTCGCCAACGTGATTCGCGTGGCGCATGATGGCGAAGAGGCCCTGACCATGCTGCTTGGGGACGATGCAGAGCTGCCGCAGGTGATCCTGCTGGACTTGAAGCTGCCCAAGGTGGATGGGCTGGAAGTTCTGCGCAAGATCCGCGAAACCGAGAAAACCAAGCTGCTGCCTGTTGTTGTTCTGACGTCGTCCGATGAAGAACGGGACGTGATCCACAGCTATGAGTTAGGCGTGAACAGCTACATTCGCAAGCCGGTGAACTTTACGGAGTTCGCTGAAGCTACGCGACAACTTGGCATGTATTGGCTGGTGCTCAACGAATGTCCGCCCCTGAGCTAGTTGTGAAGCACGTCTGGATTCTGCTGGTGGAAGACAACGCGGACGATGCCGCGCTGCTGGAACGGCATCTGCGCCGTCAAGGATTTTTGGCGGATATCACGCGCGTCGAACAGGCGCAGGAGATGCAGGCAACGCTGGAAGGCCAGGTGCTGCCGGACCTGGTTCTAGCCGACTATAACCTTCCCACGTTCAGTGGTCCGGCGGCGCTGCAGTTGATGAAAAACGCTGCCATCGATCTGCCGTTCATCATGCTCTCGGGAGAAGTCTCGGAAGAGACGGCGGTGTCTTCGATGAGAGCCGGAGCGCATGATTATGTTTCCAAGCAGAATCTGAGCCGGCTCGTTCCGGCCATTCACCGTGAGTTGAAAGAAGCGGAGACGCGGCGCAACAGCCGAGCGGCGCAGAAGGCTCTCCAGGCCAGCGAGGCGCGCTTTCATTCGCTGGTGGAGGCGATGCCGGTGGGCCTGCTGCTATGCGATGCTGAGGGTCACATTGTGTACGGCAACCAGGCCGCCGAACGCATGCTGCAGTATTCCAGCCAGGAACTGGCTGCCGGTGTGATCGATTCCGTCCTGGTGTGTTCTACGCTGGGCGCGTTCCATGCTTCGATGGTGGCCGGCGCGGCTAGAGTCGAGCCCTTTGAAGCGGTCTGCAAGACCCGAAGCGGAACCGATGTCGAGGCTCTGATCGGGATGGCGGTGCTCAATCCCGAGGCGCCTGCGGACAATTGGCAGGTGGCGTATTTCATTGCCGATTTGACCATGCAGAAAAAAAGTGAAGAAGTGCTGCGCCGCAGTGAAAAGCTGGCCATCGTGGGGCGGCTGGCGGCATCGATCGCTCACGAGATCAATAACCCCCTCGAAGCGACAATCAACTGCTTGTATCTCGTGTCGCAAACCAACTTATCCGAGGACGCGCGGAGTTATCTCGACATGGCGCAGAAGGAGTTGGATCGAGTTACGCAGATCACGGTGCAGACACTGCGTTTTTATCGTTCGTCGACGCGGCCGGCCGATACCGATGTGCATGAGCTGATTGAGACGGTACTGGCGCTGATGGATTCGCGGCTGCGGCAATTGCGGGTGACCGTAGTGCGGGATTTTCGCGCCAATCCACGCATCTTTGCGCATGAAGGCGAGATCCGACAAGTGCTGGCGAACCTGGTTTCAAACGCGCTGGACGCGGTCGGCGAAGACGGATCGATTGTGGTGCGTACGGCGACAGCGCGCGATTGGAAGCGTGATCGGATGGGTCTGGCCATAACCGTCGCGGACGACGGCATCGGCATGGATGAGGCAACGCGCAAGCGCATCTTCGAGCCGTTCTTTTCGACCAAGGGCGCGACCGGAACCGGGCTCGGTTTGTGGGTGTCGCATGAGATCGCGGGGAAGCATCAAGGCAGAATTCGCCTTCGCTCGCGAGAAAAGATTCAAGGGCAGCAAGGTGGTACCGTCTTTCGCTTTTTCTTGCCGGCGTTGGAAGAAGGCAACTAGAGCGAAAATCCGACCTACTGTGCCCAGCGGACGAATGGCTAGACAGCATTCTCTATCAAAGAAAATGCTACTTCTCCAGTCTTACCCGAGTAGACCTTTTCGGAAAATGCCATAGTCACTTATTGCGAATTTGTTTAAGCCGGGCTTGCACCAGCTTCTTGATCAGGGCGGCCGGCAGGGGTTTGTCCAGCGGGAAATGGATCGAACCCGAGGTGGTTTCGTAGCCTTCCAGATCCTGCCGCGCGTCGTGGATGACGCGGCCGCTCATGGGGTAGTAGCTGCAGAATTTTTTCCCCGCGGCGTAGCCGGCCAGCAAGGCTTCGCAGCGAAAGGCGGGGACTCCATAGCCAAACCCTTCGGTGCATTCGGGCGGAGCACAAGCGCGGATTCGTTCGCGCACAGTGATGAGCGTGGAGCGGGCCGGCTCTTGAAGGCTCGCCAGGTATTGTTCTACGGCGAGCATGCCAGGTACGTCTGCAGAAGCGGGGTGAGAGATGCCGCGCCGTGACTTCATGAAACCTCCTCCAGAACACGCCGTGTGGAAGGATTGGTTCTTGCCGCCACCCAAGCCGCCATCAACGATGCCTGATCGCCGATGGCGCTGCCGAAAAAGGAAGGCATCAGTGCGCAGGCGGCCGCGGCCTGGGGCAGAGCTTCCGCGGCGATGACCTTGCGGGCCGACGCAAGAACACGCTCGCCGAGCACCACGCCCAGTGAGCCAAAGACGATGATCTGCGGGTTCAATGCGTCGATGAGCAGCGCCAGGCCGCGGCCCATCCAATGGCCGGCGGTGGCGGCCACCTGCATGGCGTCCGCATCGTCGGCAAGCATGGATTCGACCAGTTCGCGAATGGGCGTCTGGCGGTTCCAGCGAGCGGGATAAAGATGGGCGGCCAGCTCTACCAGGCCGGCGCCCGACGCGAAGGATTCCCAGCAGCCACGCTTGCCGAAGGCCAGGGGACCATCCTCGGCGAGACGCCAGTGTCCGATCTCGCCGGCGGTGTCGGTGGCTCCGCGCAGAATGCGGCCATTCACGATGAAGCCCGCGCCGATGCCGGTGCCAAAGGTGAGGAAGATGAGGTGCTGCAAGTCGGTACGGCCTTTGCCGACGCCAAAGTGAAATTCCGCCAGCGCGCCGGCGTTGCCGTCATGCTCGACAAAAACGGGCAGGCCAGGGAAGGTGGCTTCCAGATGGGCTTTCAAGGGCAGATTGTGCCAGCCGGGAAGGTGTGGCGGGTCGATGAGGAAGCCTTCTTCAATGCGCAGCGGGCCGCCGATAGAGACGCTGATGGCGGCAATTGTCCGTCCCTGGGACTGGGCTGCGTTGATGATCTGCTGGCTCGCTTGCTGGATGTGCGGGAAGGTTTCGGCGAAGGGACGCTGCGGTTCGGTGGGGATTTCGCAACGCTGCAGGATCTGACCACCGAAGGTGCCTTCGACGCAGGCCGTCTTGGTGCCGCCGATGTCCAGGCCGAGGATGGTGTGCGCCGTCGAAGGCATGGAATTCCTCAAGAAAGGGGGCGATTCGATGGGCACCGTTTCCGCGTTCTGCCCATCTCTGTGACAGGCTACACGAGGCAGCTGGGTTTCGGCTCTGCAGGTGCGCAACTCGACCGCTCGCTTACTTCATGACATCGAGGCCGGGTTGCAGCAGCTTGAAGACCAGGCCGCCGATGTCGGGGAACTGGTAGGCGAGCCAGGTGAAGACGGGCACCGCCCCGAAGGAAAGAATGCGGATGTAGAACTCCAGACCGAGTTCGTTGGGCTTGGTTTCGGTGATGCGGCTCAGCAGCGGATTGCGGTACATCTGGGCGAAGACCCAGACGATGCCGGACCCCAGACAGATCAGCAGTGCCGTGAAGGCCCAGTCGAAGTGTTGCCGTGGCTGAAACGGATACGAGTTCCATGCCACCAATGCGAGCACAAAGAAAGCGGAGACAAAGGTCATCAGGTAGCGCACATTGGCCAGCACGGCGCGGATCAGCGAAATGTAGCGAATGACCAGAAACTCTTCAGCAACCTGGATGTGTACGGGGTCAGCGGATGCGGGCGACGCATGCAATTCCAGCGGTACGCGAAACTGGCTCTCCCGATTTTCGGATTTCTGCGCCTTGATAGGGAGTTCTTCACTCTCGGGGCTTTCGACAAGACCGACGCGTTCGTGTTCCCAGTAGGGGATGAGGACGTATTCGAGCAGGTGCTTACTGAAGATGGCGCAGGTCTCTTCCACCTTTTCGGGGAGTTTGAAATCTGGCAGAGGATTTGATTCTTTGTGGCCTTGAATGCGTTTACGCAAGTCGGCGGTGTTGGTAGTGAGAGCTTTGTAAGAGGACTGCAGCAGCAACCACTGTTCCGCAGAGACTTTGCCGACCAGCGTTTCTTCGTGCAGGATCTGTCGCATGGATTCGAGCGATCGCGCAATGTCATGCCACTGCTGCTCGATGCCTCCCTGGCGGAGGAGGGTCATCCAGCCAATGCCTTTGAAGCGGGAGAAGCCGAAACGGATGGGCTGATGTTCGAGCTTGTCGAGCAAGCCTCTGCGCAGGGAATTCCAGATGACGAGAATGCGCAGCCAGCCCGCAAGTGCGCTCGAAATCAAGGTGAAGAAGAGGCCGCCGGCCAGCCATTCGTAGGGAGTCCCGAGCCAGCGGCTGTTTCCGAGGAAGTGTTCGAGACTCTTCAGGGGAGTGAAAAGAGACATGCCGACAAGCGCAATCGCATAGACAAGAATGAGGCCGGCATCAATGTAAACTTTAGACCGTTTCCATTGGCGAGTGAGAAGTTGACGGGTGATGAATGGGCAATTGATGTTCTGGTAGAGGCAAGAGTCGTGCTTGCTCTGACATTGTCCAAGATCTTCAAAGGAAACGAAGAAGCGGTTGTCTGTCACGGCATCAATTCTGCCTGGGAGATGCGGACGATTCGCTTCGGAAAAGCGCAGTCGTTGCGTCTGACAGACAGCCCAGATGTACCAGCCAGCGAGCAGCAGCAGAATGGGAATCATGGGTGAGACGCCGCTGCCTGGATACATGTTGCGAAAATTGAAAGCGATGCCGACGTACTGGAAGACACCGCCCGCCCATCTTCCCGTACCGATATAGATCCATAGAGCGATTACTGCGATCATTGCGAGCCAAGTCAGAAAATTCACAAGGAAGAAGACATTGGCTGAGGAAACGCGATAGAGGCTTTTGATGAGGGCTTGTTCCGGATTGAAGGAAACCGTCGTCCACTTGAGAAATTTCCGGGTCTTCCAGAATGTTGCGATGACGGCCAGGGTTGCGCAACTGATCGCCGCCAGTTCCCACTTGTGCGCGGATCCCACCGTGATCAGCCTTCCAAGAGCGAATGTGGGATAAGCGATGATGAATGCCATACAGAACAAGCTCGCCGCACTGACATGGAGGTAAGTGGCGCGGCGATTTGGATGGTCGTTGTTCTCCAGGGCTACATCGCGCGTCAGAGGCGACCAGTAATTCGAAAAGAAAAGCACAAGGGCGTGCGTGAAACAGAGCAGCGAAATGAGCGAGCACAAAGCCTTCCAGAAAAGAGAGGGATACAAGGGATAAGTATCCCAGTGGTAATCGTCAATGTGTGTCGTGCTGCAGTATTGAGGCTTGAGTGTGCCGGTATCCCGATTCATTTCAGGCAGGAATGTTAGAAAGTTGCTCGCGCATGCGTTGAGAATGCTCAGAGGATAATATCCGTCAGCGCCAATAGTCATGGCCCAAAGGGAGGGCTGTTGCGAAAACCTCTGCTCGGGAGCGTGCGGTTGCCGGTAGCCCTTCAATTGGATTTGTTTTATGTTTTTTCTCCAGAGAATCCAGCTCGCGGAGTTATACGTTGCTTCGCTTTGACTGTCGGAATAATCACGAACGACATTGGGAGATCTTGGGGTGTACCCAGTAAAAAATGGACCCAAAGTGTAGGCTCCAAAGGTCAGCGAACCGATGAAGGGCACGTTGTCGACTTCACGAACCATTAAGCCATCAGCGCCGAAAAAAACCTGTCGGACGTCGGGGCAAGAACGATGGATGAACTGAGACAGGAATATGCCATCCAGCACGTTCGAGGCGACGATCACGACGAATTTTGAATTGGCTCGACGCAGTTGCCGAGCGATCCCCATCAACTGACTCTCCTGTGACAAGGGCGTAAGGTCGCGGGCAAAATGCGGTACCGCATCCACGGCGCTCGAATCTTTGAGGGACAAATGTAGATAAGGGCTAGGCGTCGAACTGCTTCCCGCAGCGACGTTGCCGCCTGTCTCCGCGGTAGCCTGGGCATTGCGGAGCAGCGAAATCTCGCGGGGGAATCGAATCGTCGTATAGTTGCCGGATTCGGAGTCGGCGGACCCTCCCTTTCCCCCTCTGTACTTGCTGAAGAAGTCGGAAGCTGAAATGCGTAGCCTCAGGCCCGGGTTGGAGGCGATGTCGTTGTAGAGCCTCGCATCGGATATGTCCGCAACGGATTTCAATACAGTTAAATGGGGCAACTGAAAAAGAATCTCTTTCATCTTGGGAATGAGCTCTGGATGCTTCTCCAGCATATCTGCGATGGATTCAACACTGGGGGATGAAGAGGTCAACGAAGGGTTGAGTTTCACGCCAGCCGTGAAGGAACCGAGAGCGGTGTTGTCTTCAACTAAAAAAGTGACAGCCTCGCTGTCGTAACCAGAGGCTCTGAGTCGCTCGAGAAACGACTTCCGATCGAATGAGAAATTGTCTGTGAAGGAAACAAAATCCACTTTCGCGCCGGCCATCTCTCCGCCTAAGGTGGCGGTGGCCAGGTAAGAGCTGGTTTGAGCGGCGATATCGAATGCTGGAGGCAACGGATCCGCAGGCTTGGGATTGAGCTTTCCAGACTCGGGGTTTTTGAGACGGGGGTCCTTCTTCATTTCCTGAACTTCATGCTCAATTCCTTCGCGCAACGATTGTGCCGCGCCGGTAAACATGGGTCCGATGATGCCAATGTGTTCATCGCGGCCGCGCATGAAGGTCCCGGATGTAAGAAACTCTTTTCTTATCTCTCTTTCTTGGTGAAAAGCATTACTCAACTCATCGCCATCGACCCCGACCGTCGGAGACTCGGCGACGAGGAACAGGTAGATGGTCCTGTTCCATCCCTCATCTCGGGTGGCTTCTTTGAGGATGATCAGCCCCGGCATTCGCTCGCGTTCCGGATCGTGTCCGGGCTCAAGGTCGCCTGATTCTTCGACGCCTCTAGCACCGGCAGTGCGCAATTTCCACGGCAGCCAATAGTAGCTGCTGACATAGGCGTTATCCGCGGCCGCCTGGAGCAGGGCGTCGATGGTGCGGTCAAAGCTGAGAGCGAGATGGGTGTGGACTGGATCGGGAACAGTGGCGATAATGGTTTCGATGCTGATTTGGGACTTCTCGTCGGGGATGCCCCAGCGCTTGCCTTCGTCGGCGGGACAAAAGGATTTTTCGCTTTGTGCAGTGGCGTGGACGTGAACTTCGATTTCGCCATTGCTTTGTTTCAGCCAGCTCTCGTGGCCATTCAAAGGCTGAGGCTCAATGTGAGTGGGCTTTGTATCGGCGGTTGGATCGTTTCCGCGCCGCGCCGCCCAATAGCGGCATGAGGCGATCCAGGGGCCCTCGGCGGCTTTGCTGGCGGCCGCTGTCGCCGTGCCTTCACCGTTCGATGTGCCGCCATCCTTGGGTGGCGTGACGCCGCCCGGCCTCAAAAACAGGCCGGCGAGCAGGATGGCTCCGATGGTGGCGCCTTGATTTTTGTTCAACGAAACCCCTCCGACCGATGCGCGGCGGACTGGCGGAGCGCGGAGACTTACTTAAGGCAAACCAGGCAAGCACTCAGGCAAACCGGGAAAGCAGTCAGCGGCATCGGTGGGGGAAGACTGATACGTCAGATTCAGTTGTTCGATCGCGGATGGGAAGCTGGCCCGCGTGTTACCCCACTCATCGAGTGACTGTTCAAAAAACGCCAGGTCGTACAGGCAAGAAGCAAGCCTCTGGATAAGTTCAGCGCATCGCAAGTCGGAGGTGGGGGCCTCTTCAAGCGCAAATTGTTTTAAAAAAGACAAGAATTTTGTCGAACGAAGTACAACACAGCGTTTGCCGGCAGTCAATCAATTCGTGCGTATTTACTGAAGAATCAACATCGGATTTGCAGCAGAGAACTCACTTGTAAAACTCCCGGTTTTCCTTTGCCCGCCGAATCTGGGATGATACCTAGGTGATGACTACCTTGATCGAACGAAAGACATTTGCAGAGCGGATTGGGCGGATTGAGGTTTCAGCGACCATGGCGGTGGCCGCCGAAGCGTCGAAACTCCGTGCGCAGGGTGTGAACCTGGTGGATTTTGGGGCGGGTGAGCCGCATTTTGCTACGCCGCGGCACATCAAGGACGCCGCGATTGCGGCAATTGAAGCGAATTTCACGCGCTACACCGTCGTGCCCGGCATTCCGGAGGTGCGTAAGGCCATCGTGGAACGCCATGCCTGCGATTTCGGCTCGGACTACGCGATGGACGAGGCCATTTTCACGGGCGGCGAAAAACTGGCTCTCTTCAACGCCATCCAGGTCCTTGTCGACCACGGCGATGAAGTGATCTTGCCCGTTCCGTACTGGGTCAGCTTCAAGGACATCATTCAATATGCCGGCGGGACCGTCGTGTATCTCGAGACGGAAGAGTCGGAGAGCTTCCGCATCACGGCCGACGCGATTGAGAAGGCCATTACGCCGCGCACCAAGGCGATCATTCTGAATTCGCCGTCAAATCCGGCCGGTTCGGTGATGAGCGGCGAGGATCTGGAGCGGGTGGTGCGGCTGGCGCATGAGCGCGGGATTTATCTCATCCTCGACGAGTGCTATGTTTACCTGAACTACGAAGGCAAGCCGGTGTCGGGCGGGTCGTTCACCTGGGCCAAGGAGCACCTGATCGTGCTCGGCTCGCTGTCGAAGACCTACGCCATGACGGGCTGGCGCGCGGGGTATGCGCTGGGGCCCAAGGCGATCATCGCTAATCTGTCGAAGCTGCAGTCGCAGTCAACCTCGAATGCCACGAGTTTCGTCCAGAAGGGGGCGATCGCGGCGCTGGCCGGTTCGCAGGAATGCGTCAATGAGTTCCGCTCGGAGTTCATCGGGCTGCGCGATCACATTCTGGCTCGGCTCGCCGAGATTCCCAACGTCACCTGCACCAAGCCGGGAGGCGCGTTCTATGTGTATCCCAATGTGAGCGCGTACATCGGCAAGGGCGGGATCAAAACGGCGACGGAGTTGGCGACGCGGCTGCTGCATGAGGGGCATGTGGTCGCGGTGCCGGGCGAAGCGTTTGGCACGCCTCACCACATACGACTGTCGTATCCGGTCACGCGTGACACCATCGACGAAGGCATCAAGCGTTTGGGGAATTTCCTTACCGGACTTGCATGACGGACGTTCGTCAGAATCAACAAATACGAGGCGTCCCCCTGTCTCCTTGCGCTCATCGTGGCTAGGCAACTAGTCCCTTGGTGGGGTAGGATAGCGTTTCCAAGTTCGAAAGGAACGATTCGTGCCCATTGATTTTTGTCCTGTGATTCTGGCTGGGGGAAGTGGTACGCGCTTCTGGCCGCGTTCCCGTCGTGCGCGTGCGAAACAGGTGTTGGCGCTGGATGGCGAACGGTCCATGCTGCAGCAGACGGTGGAGCGGCTGAGCCCGATTGCGGGGCCGGAACAATTCTGGGTGATCACCAACGAGTTGTTGGCGGATGAGATTGAAGCCCAGCTTCCCGGCATTCCTTCGCGGCAGATCGTGGAGGAGCCAGTGGCGCGCAATACCGCGCCGGCATGCGGCCTGGCTGCGTTCCTGATTGAAAAGACCAATCCTGACGCGGTCATCGGCGTGTTTCCTTCGGATCATGTGATTGGCGACGAGCCGCGCTTTTTGAAGGCCATCGAGCGGGGCATCCAACTGGCCGCTTCAGGCGACGTGATGGTGGTGCTGGGCATTGAGCCGACGCGTGCCGAAACCGGCTACGGGTACATCGAGACCGGCGACCATGGTCCTTCGGACGTAACCGACCGGGCGCTGCATGTGCGGCGATTTACCGAGAAGCCGAGCCGCAACCGGGCCGAGGAATTCATCAGCGCGGGCAACTACTACTGGAATTCTGGGATGTTTTTGTG
>Ga0182030_10017511_pt1 | contig 13816 bp, 8 predicted proteins | sample 812S3MmetaG_FD_121299 | JGI IMG/M metagenome (GOLD analysis project Ga0182030, IMG submission 121299) | Permafrost microbial communities from Stordalen Mire, Sweden - 812S3M metaG (Illumina Assembly) | ecosystem: Environmental > Terrestrial > Soil > Wetlands > Permafrost | place: Sweden... | reverse complement strand
TGGCGGATAAGGAGCTGGTTGATGCGGACCATGGCGGCTTCCGCGGCGACCGGATCGCGCACATCTTCCGGCTTGGGAAGTGCGGTCGCGAAGCCATTCGCTTCAAGGAAAGGCTCAATCCACTCGAATCCCCACTCCAGCGGGCGAACGACGCGGTTCTCGTCGCGCATGGTGAGCCGCGTCTCCCACTTGTACATCCAGCGTGCATATCTCTCTTTGAGCATGATTGCATCTCAAGTTTAGCAGCGCGGGCGTGCTGTAGCCGAATTTGCGATCCGGAAGAGGTTGCGGCTGGAGCAATATCGCAGGAGATTTACGCGAGCGTTTGGGCACGCCGCTTCTTCACTTCCCAAGCAGCCAGCCAGCCCAGGCTGAGCACCGTCACCAACGCAATGATTCCCAGCGAGATGACGCAATAGAGGCACCAGACCTCAAGAATGTCTCTTTCAATATGCGAAAGATAGAGCGCAAAAGCCAGCCCCACAGCGGCGGCGGCCGTTAGCAGGAGTCGACGCCGCGCCAGCGCCAACCCCGCCAACCCAAGATAGCCCACGATGCCGATGGCCGCCACCGGAACGTGCGCAATTTCGGCAAACGGGCTGTGGTTTACGATGCCGCAGTCCCATTTCGCATCGATGGAGCAGGGTTCTGTTTCGGTGGAGTAGTGAACGCGCAGCGCCAGTGTTGAAACCACTACGCCAGCCAGGGCCATCAAGGCAATCAGGTATCGCATCGTCGTCTTTCCGATGCTACCAGAACAGGATGCGCGCGGTACCATGGAGTCCATGAGCGAGGGAGCGAAGGAGCCGGGTGAACCACCCGCCACAGGCAGGCGGGTCGCCTTTTTCGGCGGTAGTTTTGACCCGCCCCACAAGGGCCATTTGGCCATTGCCCACGCTGCCCGCACCGCGCTTGGTCTGGATAGCATTCTCTTCGCTCCGGTTGGCGCACAGCCTCTGAAGCCCAATGGTTTGACAGCCAGCTTTGAAGACCGATTGGCGATGACACGTCTCGCCATTGCCTGCGAGCCGGAGTTTGCTGTTTCCCTCGCCGATGCGCCCAAACCCTCCGGCGCACCCAACTACACCCTGGAGACGCTTGAGGCATTGCGTGGGGAGCTTCTGCCGTTTGGCGCGCTGTTTTGCCTGATGGGCGCCGACGCGTTTTTCGGGTTACGTCACTGGCATCGAGCCGCGGAAATTCCTTTTGTTGCAAACTTGATTGTTGCTTCGCGCCCGGCGCAGCGGCCAGGAAGTCGGATTGCTGCTCTAAGGGGTGTCCTTCCGGAGGGTCTGAGCATGAGTGCTCAGCCCAAACTGGATCGGCCCCGCACCGGAGTTGAGGTGCGGCATTATGTGCTTCAAAATCAAGCCGGCTTCAGCGCTCCGTTTTACCTGTTGCCGGGGCTGCATGTGGATATAAGCGCATCCCAGGTTCGCGAGCAGATTCGCAAACTGGACCGCGCGGCTTTGGGAGGGCGGACTGCGGAGGACGATCTACTGCCCGAGCCGGTTTCTAACTACATCCGCTCCCACGGCTTATATAGATAGCGTTTTAGACGCGCCCCGACTTGCTCCCCGCCCGAAGCAGGGTCTACGATTGGGTTTGGAGAGCTTTCTTACCGAATGACATCGACCGCAGCGCAGCAGACCCGTATTCTCGTTCAGGCCGCAGCACAAGTCTGTGAAGAAAAGAAGGGCGTAGATACCCGCATTCTCGAGCTCGACCAGATCGATGCGGCGCTCTCCGACTTTTTTCTTGTTACATCAGCCACCAATGACCGGCAGGCGATCGCCATCTCCGATGAGATTGAGTATCGCCTGAAGAAGGAGTTCGGCGTAATGCCGAACTCTGTCGAGGGCCGCCGCCAGGGCGAGTGGATCCTGTTGGACTATGTGGACTTTGTGGTGCACGTATTCCTTGCCGAGCGACGGGCGTTTTACGACATTGAACGGCTTCGCAAGTCGGCCCGCCCCATTACTCCGGCTGAGTTCGATGAAGAGTTGAAGGCCGCCCTGACTGCCAGGACCCGTGCTGCTCGAAGCAAGGTCCCAGCCAAAGCAAAGCCGGAGACGGGCAAGGCTACACTCGCAGCAAAGAAGAGCGCGATTAAGAGCGCGCCGGCCAGCAAGAGTGGGTCTATGAAGGCTGGGGTCAGAAAGACTGCGGTCAAGAAGACCGCTGCAAAGAAGGCACCGGCAAAGATGGCTAAGAAGACTGCTGCCGCGAAGCCCGCGGCGAAGAAATAGAGACCAGCTGCACGGCGGGATTTGCGCAGAGGATTGAATCGACGGCTGAAATGAAACGGGGGACCTGAGTAATCAGGCCCCCCATTTCGCGTAGCTGTTTTGCTTGGGTTAGAAGGTGAAGTGGAGCTGCAGGCGGATGTTCCGGCTGAGCTGGAAGAGATACGGCTTGCCGTATTGGCTGCTCACCGTGATGGGCCCGCCGCCGCCAAGGCCGCCGGAGTTAGCCGGTGCCGCGTTCATTTCTGCCACGTAGTCATATTTGCTCTCGGCCGCTCCGTAGAAGGCCGGGCCCGAAGGCAGGGTCTGACCGCCTGGGCCAATGTAGTTGTTGGCAAAACCCGAATCAATTTCCTGGTTATCCGAGACCACATTCCGCTGGTTGAGGACGTTGGTGAAAGTCGCGTCGAAGCTCAGAACCTTCGACTCAGTAATCTTGTAGGCCTGACGAAGGTTGAAGTCCGACTGCGTATACCACGGAGTGCGCTTGGTATAGGGTGCGCTCACCGTTATTAGGCCTGTGGAAGCGTTTTGGGTGACGTCTACCCACTTGCCCCGATTCACAACGTCTGTCGGGAAAGCGCCGCTCGGCGGGATTCCGTCGCCGCTGGGGAAGGCATATCCCACATCCAGATAGCTGGTCAGCGGTGTGCCGCTGTAAGCGAACTGGAAGATGCCGAAATCGGTGGTGAACTTGTGCAGCCAGGGAAGATCGTAATAGGCCTGCCCCTTGAGCGCGTTGGGGCGATCGGTTGGCAGCAAGCCGCTTGACGATCCGCCGTTGGCGTTCCATGAGAAGGTAGGCTCGTCGAAGGAACGGCTGTTGTTGGGAGAGTTGCGGCCGCCGCCGCCGTCCGCCACGTCGGTGCTGGTCAGGCCGGTGTAGTTTCCGCGGAAGTTGCTGTAGGTGTAGGAGAACATGCCCGCCCAGTGGTTGGTGGGCGCCTTGGTCAAGCGGAATTCGAGGCCGTCATAGCTGCGGGCGGCAGGAATCGTGTTGTTGTTCGGCGGGCAACCACCTGAGCAATCCGGCGCGGTGCCGTAGAGGAAGTTGTAGAAGCCGGTGAAGGTAGAGTTGATTCCCTGGCCGGGGTTCACAATCACGAAGGTCTCGCCTACAGCCGGGTTGAAGATGGCCGAGTCTTCGATGACGTGGTCGAGACGTCTGCGATCCCAACGAGCTTCAAGGGCGAGGCTGGGCTTGAGCTGGAAATCGATACCGAAGTCCGATTCATGCTCTTCGTAAGGCTTCAGATCCGGGGCCGTACCTTCCTGGGCGATGCTGCAAGTGGAGCAGGTGGTGGGCCAGGCGCGCAGGTTTTGATTCTCAAGGAAGTTGATGCCAGTTGGCGTTGTGCCACCGAAGTTGGCGGTGCTGGCGGAGGTGAAGCCGACGCAGTCGCGTCCGCTGGAGTCGTAGACAGGATTGATGTCGGAGAGGTTGGGCGAATTCAATGCATACCAGCATTCCTGCCAGTACTGTCCGCCGTAGGAGCTGATGGCGACATTGAGCTTCATCTGGTCGTAGAATGCGCCGTAGCCGCCGAAAATCTTCATCTTGCCGTTCTTGTAGACATCCCATGCCGCGCCGAGCCGAGGAGCAATTTTGTCACCCCAGCCGAAGTTGATAGGTTGGGTGATTTTGGCGGTGGTGGGCTGGTTCTCGGCTGGCAGATACTCGCGCTCTAGGCGCAGGCCGATGTTCAATGTGAGGCCCTTGCCGATGGTCCAGGCATCCTGACCGAAGAATCCATGATTGTAGGCAATCGCCCGGCCGCCGCTGCCGAAGTCGTACACATCGATGGTGCCGAATTGCCCGACGCATGTGGGGTTTGCGGTATAAGCGGCGCTCGGATTGTTTGCCAGATTCGCCTGCTCGACCGCACTGCAGTTCGTCTGACCCACAGGTCCTTGAGCAGCATAAGGGTTGGAGACTCCGGGCCATACCTGGGTATATGCGGTGTTGAAACCCTGGAGAATAAGGTTCGAGTTACGGTTCATCTGGTAGCCGAACTTGAGGTTGTGCGTCCCGCCCCATCCAGAGTGGAACCAGGCAATATCCTGATCGAACTGGATGGCCTTGTTGGCGTTGTGGTGCGTGAAGCTACCGTCGATGGGAAGGTTGGCATATCCGGACGACTGATTCAGTGCCGCTGGCAGGGGGTTCCCTTGGGTGTCAGTGGTGCTTGCGCCGCCGTCCTGGAAACTATAGATGGTGCCGCTCGTCGGATAGCCGAAGTCGTGGTAGTTCTCGAAGTAGTAGCCGAATCGAGTGGTGGCCACCAAGCTCTGCGTAAGGGTAATATCCGCGCCGGTGTTCAGGGTGATGTTGGGAGCGGAATAGCCGATGTCGTGCGCATAGTTGGTAATCGGGTTCCCCGCGGATGGATTGGCAAGGCCTGTTGTCGAGTCGGCATCGGGAAGGGACTCCCCGGCCTGTCGCTGACCCTGATACAGGTAAGAACCGAAGACGCGAATTTTGTGCGTAACCTCGGCATCGACGCGCCCATAGGTATAGAAGGTGTGGGTGTTCTGGCTGAGGGGGGTGGGGCCAACGCCAGTAAAGTTAACCGTCTCCTCGAATGAGTTGAACTCCGGATTGAATGCGGCAAAGAAGAAAATGCGGTCCCTGCCGGGCATTTTCGGAATCAGTCCAAGGAGCGGGCCGCCGATGGTGAATCCGGGCCATAAATCGCTGGTGTGGTTACGCTTCGGCTGGTATTGCTGGTAGGCGGGATCGATGGCGCCCCACGACGTGGGTGTGCCGCTCGAAGTGATGTCATAGCGGGGGTAGGCATTCGGCGAACCGTTCATGGAGGCATCCTGGAAAGCCGTGAACACGGAACCATGCCAGTTGGTGGTGCCCTTCTTCATGATCACATTCACAACGCCGCCCAGTGCGCCGCCGAACTCGGCCTCTACGCCCGAGCTCTTCATCTCTACTTCCTGAATGAAATCGAAGGGGACGTTGGTGTGGGAGTAGCCGCCGATGATGTTCGCTGTTTCCTGGCCTTCAACAAGGTAGGAGTTTTCCGAATCGGAACCGCCGCCTATCGAGAATCCGTATGCGCCGCCGTTGCTGCCGTTGCCGGGAGAAACGCTGCCGGTGCCGTTGCTGATCATGGTGCTGCCTGCCAGAGGCTCGTTGCGAGCCGACGGCGCAAATTGGATCACCGACTGGAACGAAGTTCCGTGAGGAATATTCTGCAGTTCTTCCTCAGGGATATTGGTCAGCGTGGTTGTTGAGGTGGTATCGATCAGTGGCCCCTCGGTGTTGACTTCGACAACCGACTTGACCGTGCCCAGGCTGAGCTGGAGATCCACCGTCGGAAGGCGACCCACTTCGAGTTCCAGGCCTTCCCGCTTGAGGGTATCAAAGCCTTCCGCGATCACCGTAATCGTGTACTTGCCGGGAGGAAGGTTGGAAAAGCGGTAGTAGCCGCTGGAATCTGTAATCAATTCCTTGGAGCCGACGAGTGTCGTTCCTGTGACAATGACCTTGGCGCGGGCAAAGACTGCGCCTGAGGGGTCCTTCACTGTGCCTTGAAGACCGCCTGTGGTCTCCTGACAAAAAACTGGCTGTTCCAGTGTTGTGATCGCAAACCCCAAGGCTAGCGCCACTGCGAACAAAAGAGCCGTGCCTTGCAACCGGAAAAATCGCATTGAAACTCCTCCAAGAGATAAGTTGTGACCGGAGCGTTTCCAGATGAAGCATCCCGATCTGCGTATTGTTCTTCGACGTCTCGGAGGGTGGTAGACCCGATCCGCGAAAGAGATGCAAGTAAGTTGTCGACGTTAAGATGAAGAGATGAAATTCACGTTCATTCCTGTGGGCCTCTGAGGATTGAGCGCTATCCCAGTTGCTTCCAGGGACGAACTATTGAAGTGAACGTAGCATGAAGAGTGCCAATCTGCCATGATTCACGAGATAATTTGGTTGTTATTGAAAATAAACAGCTTGTCGGAACATGTACTGCATGACTCAAATGGGCTGAATATGAAATTGCGGATAAATTGTCCACCTTATTCCAAAAACGGGCACAGCCTCTCATTTTTGGGGAACGCAGCGAAGTCACCGGCTGCCAGGCTCTTAGGCGCTTGGGGTAAATGATTATCATGTTAGCGCCGCAGCACTCCGAATGCGGCGATAGGTCTGTGGCTTTGTGTCAGGCCACGACCGGAGCACTTGGGCGCCGGGGCATCCGTTAAGATCGAGGGTTAAGGTCCCGTGACATAGCTGCCACCCAGGGCCTTCAACCCGCGGATTCAAATGAGAATCATTTCGAGGCAACGTTTTCTCGCCCTGAGAGCTGAAAGTCGAGAGCTAATGGCTAGAAGTGCCAGCAGTGATATCGGTTTTCTCGCTTTGTAAACGCTTACACGCGCGATTTAGTGTTCCAAAACGCCCTTATTTGCGCACTTCTAACGCTAAAAACGGCGTTATTCCGTGTCATTTTGCACTATTTGTCACTCTCTTGAGTGCGCTTATATGCGTACCCTGCGCGGTCTCCGCGAAAAGCGCAATGTGCGCATTTAACCGCACCCAATTCGGAGCGCCTTCGAGAAAACTGCCCGCCTGCCGGAGCAGGATGGATCGTCTTCTTGCGATATTCTTCATTTCATGCACCTCACACTCGCCCACATCGGCTCCCGGCCGGGTTCCTCATCCAAATCCAGGGATCCATACAACGAGCTTATAAGGGTGTATCTTGACCGCTGCTCGCCCTTCGCGCGCTGTCAAACGGAAGGATTCCAGACTGAGGACGCCATGCTTCAGTGGCTGAGCAGGCAGCAAGGCAGGACAGCAGCCGTAACGGTGCTTCTGGATAGTCGTGGCCGGCAAATGACGTCGGAAGTTTTCGCTGCATGGCTGCGCGCGCGGCGCGATGAGGGAGCTCAGAACATCATTTTTGCAATCGGACCGGCCGACGGATGGTCGGGGGCCGCTCGCGAGCGGGCACAATTGGTGCTCTCGCTGGGTCCCATGACCTTTGCGCACGCTTTGGCGCGACTGGTGATGGCCGAACAACTCTACCGGGCATTTACAATTCTCTCTGGCCATCCTTATCACACCGGCCACTGAAAGTATTGGGCAGTGCACTGCTATGACCGATTCCCGTCGAGGACTGCTGCTGATCAATACCGGGCCCGGAAAGGGCAAGACCACCGCTGCCATGGGCACGGCTCTGCGCGCCGTGGGAAACGGCATGAGGGTTTTCATGCTTCAATTCCTCAAGGGTTCCTGGCACTACGGCGAACTGGACGCTGTGCAGGCCTTCGGTTCCAGCTTTCAAATGAAGCAGATGGGCCGCGGCTTTGTGAAGATTGGCGGCGCTGAGACCGACCCCGAGGACGTTCGCCTGGTTGAGGCGGCATGGGACGAGGCGCGAGCCGCCATTTACTCAGGCGAGTGGGATATGGTTGTTCTCGACGAGATCAACTATGCCATCGGTTATGGAATGCTGGACGCCCAGGTCGTTGCCGAGGCTCTGCGCGGGCGTCCGGAAATGGTGCATGTTATTCTTACCGGCCGGAACGCTCACCCACTACTGATTGAGCTGGCCGATACCGTGACCGAGATGCGCGAGGTGAAGCATGCCTATCAGAAGGGCATTTTGGCCCAGCGCGGAATAGAATATTGATAGAGCTTGAAAGCGCTAGGAAAGTATCTTTTTAGTTGCCTTGACCGAAACAGTGATTCCTGCACGTTGAGAAAGAGTTTGAATGTCCTGGTTTAAGCGTGAAAATGGCGATTACGAATCCGGTTCCGGCCCTGACAATGGTCCAGAGCCGGGAGGGAGAAATGTTCGCACCGAAGGCTTGTGGACGAAATGCCTCGGTTGCCGCGCGGTTCTCTATAAGCCGGAGCTCGAAGCGAATTTGAACGTTTGCCCCAAGTGCCAGCATCATTTCAAGATCGGGGCACGGAAGCGGATCGACCTTTTGCTTGAGCCTGGGTACGAGCTTGTAGACGGTGGTTTGCGATCTACAGATCCCCTGAACTTTACCGACGTGAAGCCTTACAAACAGCGACTGCGGCAGGCGCAGGAGGCCACGGGTCTCGACGATGCGATTCTCAACGCGACCGGCCTGCTTGGGACGCATTCGGTGGTATTGAGCGCAATGGAATACGCCTTCGCCGGCGGGTCAATGGGAGCGGTGGTCGGCGAAACGATCGCCCGCGCCGTGGACCGCGCCCGCCTGAACCGCAAGCCGTATATTGTTGTCGCGGTTTCCGGCGGAGCGCGCATGCAGGAGGGCGTGGTGAGCCTGATGCAGATGGCGAAGGTTTCCACCGCACTGGCCCAGTTGGACGACGCGCATGTGCCCTATATCTGCGTACTTACCGACCCTACGACCGGCGGCGTCACCGCCAGCTTCGCCATGCTCGGCGACCTGAACGTTGCGGAACCGGGGGCGATGATCGGATTCGCCGGGCCGCGGGTCATCGAGCAGACCATCCGGCAAAAGCTGCCGGAAGGCTTTCAGCGATCCGAGTTCCTTTTGGAGCGAGGCTTTCTTGACGCGATCGTTCATCGACGGGATCTGAAGTCCTACCTCATTCGGGCGCTGGATTTTATGACGGTGAAGCAGTGAGCGAGTGAAGAAGTGACGCACAGGGCGCCTCGCGCAGGTGCGGTTAAATGCGTACGCTGCGATGTGAAAAGCTCACTTTTGCATACGCATATGTGCGCACGCAAGAGCGTGACAAATAGTGCAAAATGACACGAAATAAGGCCGTTTTAGTGCTGTTTTTGTGCGATACAGGCGCAAATAAGAGCATTTTGATGCGCATTTTGCGCACGAAAATGCTCGTGTGGGGTCGGAAAGCGATAGCACTGCTATCAGTTTCGCGGTGCAACAGACCCGTGGCGACGAGCTTCTGGAGAACTGGAAAAGGACGGTTTAGGTTTGAGTTTTCCCAGGTCCCCAAAGGCGAGGGCACCCAGACTCTCAGGTGGATCTGGCTCCGCAAATTGATTTGATGGGGAAAAAGCAGAGGCGCCGCTTGGGCGCCTCTGGTGGTTTGCGTTGCCAGGTGGGTTAGAAGTACAACTTCATGGCCAACTGGGTTTGGCGGGCCGCGGACGTACCCGAGATGAATCCGAAGGAGCTGTTCGCATTTTCGAGTACTCCGTCGTTCCAGGTGGTGCCTGGGTTGGTGAACTGCGTGTGGTTGAAGACGTTGTCGCTCTCCATACGGAACTGCAGGCGGATTCTCGATTCGGCGGAGAGGTTGAAGTTCTTGGCAAGGATCATGTTGGTGTTGTTGATTCCAGGGCCGTGACCCGGATTGCGGTGCGTATCGCCAAAGATACCGAGCGGCTCATTGGCAAAGCTCATCTTTGAAACGTATGCGTCGCTGGTGCCGTGAAGAGTGGTACGAACGCGAGGATTGCTCTTCACGACCGGCCCTGTTTGGTTTGGAATATCGGGGCAGGCATAGAAGTTGGTGTAGAAGGGGCACCAATCTGAATTGGAACTTCCGCCTGCGTAGGAGACATCGAACGGGAAGCCGGTGGCCGCCGATACGATGCCGCTGACCTGCCAGCCGGAGAGAGCAAGGTTAAGCGGCGAGTACCATGCACCCGCGGAGTGGAGCATTGGGGTGACATAGATGGGCGAGAAGACAATGCGCTGACGGACGTCGTAAGCCGAATCGCCATAGTTCAACAGTGGGGCGAACTGGTTATAGCCGCGCGCGCTGCTCTCGCCAAAGCCGGCATTCTCAAAGCTCGATCCGGTATCGAGGGCATGTGCGTAGGTGTAGCTGAGTTGGAAGGTGAGTCCATGGGTCATTCCCTTTTCCACGTTTGCCTGCAGGGAGTGGTAGCTTGAGGAGGCACCGGAATCCACCTGGCCGATATCCAGGATATTCGGGTTGTTGAGCAACGTGTATTGCGGGTAGAAGTAGCTCTCCAAATAGCCAGATGTGAGGCAATTTGGGTCGGCAACGCAGGCGGCATGGCCGGCCGGGGTAATGGGGTTGGCGTCGGTGGTCGACTGGTTGTGGCGACCCAGCGAGCCTACATAGCTGATGCGGGCCACAACCCGGGCTGCGAACTCACGCTCAATGCTGATTTGGAAATTCTCAGCATAAGGCGCACGGAAATCCTTGCCAAAGGTGCTGAGATTGTAGATCGGCTCCGCTGCGGCGAAGTTGATGTTGTCGCCCTTCTTGGGGAACGTGTAGGGGAATGGATTAGGAACGGAGCCCCCGCCGTTGACGTCTGTAAACGGATCGGCGAAAGATGCGGTGCCGATGAATCCCGCGCCGCTTGTGACAGTGCCAAACGGGAAAGTCTCGAGCGTCTGCAACGCAGACTCTTCCTCAGAGCGGTCATAGTAGATACCGAAACCGCCGCGAAGTGAGAATTTCCCGGGACTGCCGGATATGCGGCCCCAATCAGGCGCATAGGCAAACCCGATGCGCGGCCCAACCTCTCCGTAGCGCGTGGTTGCCTGGCCGCTGTTGGTGCATCCAGCATCGCCAGGGTAAACAAGGCCTTGGGGAGCGTTTGCAAAGATCGTGGACTGCTCGCCCTGGATGACGCAGACGATGCCTTCGCCGTTGTACTGGTTGTTATGGAGCGGTGTGTCAATGGAGTAGCCGACGCCATAGTTGAGGCTAAACGTATCGGTCAGCTTCCAACTGTCCTGCGCAAACAAATAAGTCAGGAATGCGTCTGCCTGAATGGAAGCGCCGCTGCCCTGCGCGTATGTGGCCGGAACTCCCAGCAGGTAGTCGAGCGCGCCGTCGCCGGTGGAGTAAGCGCCTGTGTTTGCGAAGCTGAAAGAGCCGCTGTTGTTGGCATAGAAGGGGTTGGATACATTGAAGCGTCGACCGTCATAACCGAACTTCAGGCTATGGCGGCCCATAACCTTGGAGAGGTTGTCATCCAACTGTGCCACCTGGTCAATACGCGGCTGAGGTCCATTGGTGCTGAAGCCGAGAGTGAATCCGCTGTCGTTGCCGCTGACCGAGATTGTGGGAACGCTGGCTGCCGCGGCATCTTGCGGGTTGATGTTGAAGCCAAGGCTGGTTGGGGATACGATGTTCTGAGGAATTACCGCCTGGTAGTTGAACCGGGTGTAATGACCCGCGAAATCGTTCACGGTTGTCGAGTTGAACTGGTGGACATAATCGCCGGTGTACTGGGTGATGGTCTCAACATCCTGATCGCCGAAGCCCGGAAGCGAGGCGCCGGTAAACGGCAGTGTATCGGCGACGGTCTGCTTGTGAAGTAAGTACAGCGCGGTGATCTGATTGGCAGGGTTGAGCGCATAGTCGATGCGTCCAATGTACTGATTGGCAGTGGTGGATGTGATGGGGTTGAATGTATAGCCGTATGTGCCGTTGTTTGGCGCGGGAAGATACTTCGAGTCCAGGTTGGTTGCAATCTTGTTGAAGTTCGCCGGGTTGAACACCCCGTTCAGCGCGTATGCGCATTGCGCCCAGGTTTCTCCCGCGGTGGTGCAGCCGGTAATGTTTATCGTCGCAGGGATAGCGTTTGCCGAGAAGTTGCCCCATGTGGCGCCGGCTGCCGGGGCCGAGTCCATGGCGGGTCCGTTATCTTCAGCCGAGAAGTTCCCGTTAAGGTTGCCCGAGGTAAACACGCTGGCGCTGCCGCCAGCTTGCGGAACCGATTGCCGGGTGCCCTGGTAGGCGCCAAAGAAGAACAACTTGTCCTTGAAAATGGGACCGCCGACGGTGCCGCCAAAGATGTTCTGGTGGTACGGGCTTACCGTGCCCAAACCAGTTGAAACATTCTTTTGGAAATAGCTCAGCGTATTGAGGAACGTGTCGCGGTAGAACTCGAACGCATCGCCATGGAAGTGATTGGTTCCCTGTTTGATGGTGGCGCTGACGATGCCGCCCGAGTTACGGTCGTATTCCGCGTTCAATGGACCGTCGATGAGATTGAACTCGTCGATAGCATCGAGGTTGGGAGCGAGAACCAGTGTATTCAGAGCGATGTCGTTGGTGTCCGCGCCGTTGATGAGATACTCCGACTGCTGAGTCTGGCCGCCGCTGACCGAATAGTTGGCGCTAAAGCGGTCACTCGAGGCCTGGACACCTGGCAGGGTGAGCTCAAGGCCGGTGAAAGTGCGGTTGATCAGAGGCAATTCCACGATCTGATCGGAATCGACAACGTTGTTCAACTGCATATCGGTTGTGTTTACCTGCACAGCCGAGGCCTGGACTTCGACCAACTCCGTCGCGGAGCCTATCGTCAGATGAACAGCCTGGACAAATTCCTGGTCGATGCTGAGCACGATGCCTGTAGCCGTGAATCCTTTGAATCCGGCGGCACTTGCGGAAATGGAATAGGTTCCGACCGGCAGTTCGGCGAAGAGGTAACCGCCTTCGGATCCTGAGACCGTTTCAAACTTGACGCCGGTGGCGGCATTCGTGGCCGTGATTCTAGCTCCCGAAACAACTGAGCCCTGGGGATCTGTGACAGCACCCTTGATACGGGCATTCGTATTCGCGGAATGTGCAACGCCGAGTACGCCTACTAAGGCGACTGCGATCGCAAGCCCCCGCCAGAAGGACCGGGAAGGCAGGTTCAATGATGTCGCGCTGAGCAATCGAGTGAATCGCATGGGGTTCCTCCAAAGAGAATTGTGGGGACCGAAAGCTCCTTTTGGGAACTCCGATCTGCTTATTGTGCCTCAGCGTCACGGTAGGGACCGATTCGCAGAATGGGATTCAAAAAAGTCAGAAGAACGTTAGAACAAGAGATGGGTCAGGCTTTGACCCTGAAGATTTCGTGGTGCCGGTCACTGGTCCCGCTGAGTGCTTAGGGAAGGCCTAGTGTTGTAAACAATGCATGGCACGTTCCAATCTCGGCAATGTGGAAAAATAATCTTCTTCTTGTTGAAAAATAATGACTTAGCTATGCGTGACTCACGGTGAGAATCCTTACTAAATATGAAATTATGGAGAATTGGGCGCATGTATACCAAAAATGGGCATCCCCTCCCATTTTGGGGATGTGCGGTGGAGGGGAAAAACGGGCTGAAATAGTTAGCTCGACAGGGACTTAACAGGCTGCTACTACATCGCGGCATGTGTTCTAACTGGGACTGGTAGGATTACGGCGGCTGGTGCTGGTTTCGGCGCTGGCGCTCGGAACATTTGCCCCGCTGTTTGCCGAATGGCCGCCTGCTTCAGATCCGCATTGGCATCAAAACGTAGCGATACCTGTACTCCGCGTCGGGATCCTCAGGGCGCATTTGGCCGGCGGACTGTGAGTCTTTGAACTCGAGGCGAACTTCGCCCTCATTGCTGAGGGCCTTCAGGAAGTCCAGAATGTAGCCGGAGTTGAACCCGACCACGATGGGGTCGCCGGAATATGGCGTATCGATGGTGTCTTCACTCTCGCCCGATTCCGTGGAACTTGAGCTGATCTTCAATTCATTGCCTTCGAGGCGCATCCGGATTGCGCCGGAGCGTTCATCGGCAAACTGGGCAACGCGCTGGATGGCCGCGGAAAGCTCGCTGCAACGGACCACGGCGAACTTGGTGTTGTCACGCGGCATGACTGCTTCAAAGTTGGGAAATT
>Ga0182030_10017509_pt1 | contig 13817 bp, 13 predicted proteins | sample 812S3MmetaG_FD_121299 | JGI IMG/M metagenome (GOLD analysis project Ga0182030, IMG submission 121299) | Permafrost microbial communities from Stordalen Mire, Sweden - 812S3M metaG (Illumina Assembly) | ecosystem: Environmental > Terrestrial > Soil > Wetlands > Permafrost | place: Sweden... | reverse complement strand
TGTTGCTGCGCAAACAAATCGCCGCCGCGCTCGAACGACTGGAGGCTGAGGTGTACACGGCCGCGACGCTCGCCGAATCCCGGCGTTTGCTCGCGGAACAGGCGTTTGGCGTCGTGTTGCTGGATGTGAACCTGCCCGATGGGGCGGGCACCGACCTCCTCCGCGCAAAGGCCTTCCCGCCGGCGACCAGCGTCATCGTCATGACGGCCCAGGGCGGGGTGTCCGTGGCGGTGGAATCCATGCGGCTGGGCGCGGCGGATTTCTTGTCGAAGCCCTTCGACGTATCCGAACTGCCGCTGGTCATCATCCGCGCGCAGCGCCGGCGCCAGTCCGCGCGCGTCGAAGAGCACCGGCGCAGCGAAGACGGACCCGACCGCAGCGACTTTTTCTTTGGCGAGGCCATGGCGGGCTTGCAGGCCATGGCGGAAAAAATCCTCGCGGCCGACCAGCGCCTGAAAACCCAATTGCCGCCGGTGCTGATCGAAGGCGAAACCGGCACGGGCAAGACGACCATCGCCCGCTGGCTGCATCGCGGCGGGCCGCGGGCGGAGCGGGCATTGGTGGAGGTGAACTGCTCCGCGCTGCCGGACAGCTTGGCGGAATCCGAATTATTCGGCCACGAGCGGGGGGCGTTCACGGATGCGCGCGCGGCGCGCATCGGCCTGTTCGAGGCGGCCAGCGGCGGCACGCTTTTCCTGGATGAATTACCCAGCCTCTCGGTAAACCTCCAAGCCAAAGTGCTCAAGGCCATCGAGGAGCAGCGGCTCCGCCGGCTGGGCGGCACGCGGGAGATTCCCCTGGATGTGCGCGTGATCGCCGCTTCAAACCGCAATTTGAAGGAACTCGTGGCCGCCGGTCAATTCCGCGAAGATTTGTTTCATCGCCTGGACTTGTATCGGATCCTGATCCCGCCCTTGCGAGAGCGCGGCCAGGATATTATCAGGTTGGCCGAGCAACTTATGGCTCAGCTATGCCGGCGCCACCGGCTGGGGCTGAAAAAAATTTCACCGGCTGGCCGCCAGCGCCTCCTGGCCTGCGCCTGGCCGGGCAATGTGCGCGAACTGGCTCACGAACTGGAGCGGGCCATTGTGTTTGAAGACGGCGAGGTTCTGGATTTTGAAAACCTGCAGACGCCCATAGACCCGACCCAGCCGCAGGAGCAAACAGAGTGGTTGCAAACCGATTTCAAGTTTCCGGCCGAAGGCTTTAAATTGGAGGAGGCCATCGCGGTGCTGGTGCGTCTGGCTCTAAAACAAAGCGGCGGCAATGTGTCCGGCGGCGCGCGCTTGTTGGGCGTCTCCCGGGATTATCTGCGCTACCGGCTGGCCGGCAGAAAAACCGAGAGCGAATAGAGTGGGTGAATTAGCCCAGCTCGGACCAGCGGAGGGTTGGGCGCTGGGTGAAAGTCCCCATTGGCAGTGCGGCTCGGGAAAACAAAAAATCCGGCAGATTGCTCTAAGTGGTTGATAATCCTGGTGAAATGGCGCCGAATCTGTTTTTTGGCATGCTCCGTGCGGTGTTTTGAACATGACAACCGCCTGCGCGGGTGCAATTATAGCGTTAGCTGAGCCTTTATGAGAGTTCTTCGAATCATCGTGAGCATCGGTGCCTTGGCACTGGGCCTGACGGCTCCGCGGGTTGGCCTGGCGCAGACGACGGCGGCCCCGACTGCCTCCGGCACGCCGCCGGTGGTAGTGCTCAATCAAAGTACCGCCACCGCCACCGAATTAAAGGGAATACCGCCCGCCGTGGCGAAATTGGTTCTCAACTTTGACACCCTGCGAGATCGATACTTGCTTAAGCAACATCTGTTGCTCGAACGATTGAAGAATGCGACCACCCAGGAGCAGCGCGAAGCCATTCGCGAACAGCTCCAGGAAAATCGACAGGCGTTCTTGGAAGAACTGGCTGATTTTCGCACGCAATTAAAAGATGAGCTGAAAAGCCTCCAAGGCCGGGTGAGCAATGCCGAATTTCTGCGGATCATTGAGGCCGCGCAAGCCGGCTCCGGAAATCACCATCACCGAGGCAACTGAGCGGCGCGCCCGCCGGCCCCCGCATCCTGCGCCAGACCCCAAACTAAGTGAATTAACGAGGAAAAGCGTGGCGAGAATAAGCGCAATGATGTTGCTGGCCACGCTTATTAGCCTCGCCGCGACCGCACAAACTTCCCCTTCTGCCCCCGTCCCAGCCGAAAGCCTGCCGCTGACGCTGTCGGCGCCACCGACCGCCACGCCAAAGGCCACGAATTCAACGGCAGAAGATCTCCTCTTGATTCCGGAAGATGCCAAATTGTTTAAGGAGTCCATGCTTTGGCAGCATACGGTCAGTTTGCGCACGGGTGCCGGATACGATGACAATGTCCTGTTAAGTCCCGGGGCGCCGCAAGGAAGCGCATTTGCCACCGCCGGCCTCGATGGTTCTTTTTCGCGGCTGCCGCTGGACGGCTGGGGTGTGGACTTGGTGGTCAGCGGAGACGACGTGCGATATTTGCAGGATGTCCCCACTGGCGGCACCGATTTTTGGCTGGCCGACCTCACCCTTAAACGATTTCTTGGCGACAATTGGGTGGCGGGCGTCGAAACCTCGGAAAACTATCTGGACGAAGTCGATTATGTGGACGCCCTGACCGGGCCGGAGTTCCTGGACATCCAAGGCGATATCCTCAATATCAAACCCTTTGTTCGCCGCAACCTGGGCACCAACTGGTGGAGCGAGCTGGATTTCCCCGCGGCGCGCGAAGTCCTCGCGGCGCCGCTGGACAACGTGTGGAAATACGGCCCGCAACTTCAGTTGGGTTTCAGTGACGACCGCCAGCAGGCGCTGACCCTGAGCTATCAGGTCCAGTGGTTTGACCACGACGACTGGCCAGCCTTGTCCGCCGATGGCCTGGCCATCGGCACCCGCACGCTGTCGCTGATCGAACAGCGCATCGACCTCGATTGGCGGCAGTATTGGGATGACGCCAGCCACTGGAGCACCGATACAAAACTGGCTTATGTGAGGGACGAGGATAACGGTGGGGACTTTTTCAACTTCGACGAGTATTCGGCCTCCGAGCGGCTGCGTTACCGGTCAAAAAACTGGGAATGGGCGGCGACGGTCCGCGGCGGCTACCTGGACTATCCGGTGCAGCGGACCGGAATCATTAGCGGTCCCACGTTGGATGAGGTGCTGCTGCACGCCACGATCCATGGCGAACGCCGGCTGACGGGGTGGCTTAAAGTTTACGCCGAATACAATTACGCGCGCGTCTTATCCAACCTGTCGGATATTCGCTACGCGGCCAATACGGTCACGCTCGGGCTGATTTGGGAATTTTGAAGTCGCCGGCACCAAAATTCCAAGTAAGATAAGGTAGAAATTGATTACCCTGCCATGAGAATCAATTCAGCGGTGAGGGACGCGTCGCGAGCCGCCAACCCGACCGGCCAGGCGCGCTTGGTCCTGGCGGGCAGTCTGGCTGCCGCCCTGGTGGTGCTGGCGGCCGTGCTTTTATGGTCGGCGCTGAACCTCCGGCGCACCATCACGGCGGAAATCGGCAATCGGGCGGGAGAAATCTTGGATTCCGAGGCGGCCGCGCAATACCTGGATGACCGCCAAAGCGGCGACACTCTGGCCACCTTGGACGATCCCACGGAACAGATGCAACTGGCGCTCAAAGTATCCCGCCTGCTGGACGTGATCGGCGTCCGCCTCTTTGCTCCGGACGGCAAATTTGTGAATGCCTTTCCGGCTTATGTCGCCGAAGGAACCCTCCCCTCCGGCGACCTGGCCGTATTGCGGTCGCTCCGCCCCGTGAATCACTTTCTGCCGCACTCGCGGCTGGAGGAACAGGAGCTACTGCCCGAAACCAACGGCCCGGTCGTGCCGCTGCTGGTGGTCAGCTTCCCTTTGCGTTCGGATGACCAGGCCCGGCTGGCCGGGATTGTGCAGTTCGTCATGAACGGGAGCAGCGTGGCCCGGCAATATGCCGCGGTTGACCGCGAGTTGGCGGTGGAATTCGGGGTGGCCTTTATCGTCGCGGGAGCTCTCTTATCCGCCGCGCTGATTATGGCTTTTGGCCGCCTGCAACGCGCGAATCGTTTGCTCGCCCAGCGAACCGCGGACCTGCTGCGCGCGAATTGCGAACTGACCCTCGCGGCGAAAACGTCCGCAGTGGGCGCCGTCACCTCCTATTTGATTCATGGGCTCAAAAATCCATTGAGCGGCCTCCAAAACTTTGTGCGCGACCAGGCCGGCGGCCAGGGCCGGCGCGAGGCCGGAGACTGGGAAGCGGCGGCAGCCACCACGCAGCGCATGCAGGATCTGATCAGCCGCATCGTCGGCGTGCTCCAGCAGCAAACTTCCGCCGCGACCTATGAAATCAGCTATGCCGAGCTGGCCGAACTTCTCGCCAGCCGCATGCGCGCGGCCGCCCAGGCGGGCTCCGTGCATTGGCGCACAGCGGTTTCGGCCGCGGGCAACGTGTCCAGCCGCGAGGCGGATTTGATCTTATTAATCCTGGAAAACCTGGCGCAGAATGCCCTGGAAGCCACGCCCCCCGGCAAGGCGGTGAGCTGCTCCATTTCTCCGCGCGGTTCCGGGGTGGTCGCCCAAATTTCGGATGAGGGACCGGGCCTGCCCGCGGCGGCCAGCGAACGGCTATTTTCCCCGTGCGCTTCCACCAAAAAGAACGGCAGCGGCATCGGCCTGGCCATCAGCCATCAACTGGCGAAACATCTCGGCGCCGAATTGCGGCTGGCGGCTTCCACGCCTCAGGGAACCACCTTCGAATTGGAGCTCCACTCCCCGGCACTAGCGGCCGCGACGCCGGCCCCTGCCCCGCTGCCATCGTCCCTCCTTCCATGAAACTCCCGATTCTCCTGCTGCTGGCCTTCATGCTCTGGTCGCCCGACCGGCTGCAGGCGCTGACCTGGCGCTGGTCCAATCCCCAGCCCAACGGCAACAATATCACCGGCCTCGCTGAAAACGGCACCGTGTCGGTCGAGGTGGCCGAACTGGGCCAAGTGTACCTGGGCGACGACTTTTCTGACTGGGCGCCGGCCCTCGTGCCCACGACCAATGACCTTCAAGCCGTCATTTTCTTTGGCAACCGCCTCGTGGCCGTGGGCGAGAACGGCGTGGTGATATATTCCGATGATTACGTGAATTTCACCAACGTGAATTTGAAGACCAGCCCCGACTGGCTGGTTGCCGTTGCCGCCTCATCCAATCGGCTGGTTACGGTCGGTGATGACGCCATCCTTTACACCAGCACGGACGGTGCCACGTGGTCAGGAGAGCCCAAGCCCCCGAACATCGGCTCCGATTGGCTGGTCAGCGCCGCCTTCGGAGCCGGCACGTTTGTCATCGGCGGCGATAACGGTTACACGGCTGTCAGCACCAACGGCCTCACCTGGACCAGCCATACCATCAACACCTCAGACAGCATTTTCTGGTTGTCCTATGTTACCGGCTCCGGCGGCGACACAAATTTCCCTTACACCGGTTTTTGGGCCGTCTCGGATGGCGGTAAGGCCTGGTACAGCACCAATCTCGGGGTGAATTGGAAGCGCGTTTCCGCACTTACCTCCACGAACATTCTCTATTCGCTGGCCGCCAACCAGGAAAGCGGACTCGTGGCCGGCGACGAAGAGTTGGAACTGGGGACGAATGTCTCGCATTGGGTGTCAGCCGCCGGATCGCAGATCGGCGCTGCGCCGGCGTGGACCTATTATGACGCGTGGTGGAATCCGGAGGGCGATTACCAACTGGCCGGGGCCAGCGGCCTGTTGGTGCAAGGCACCAAAATCGGCGGCGATTACATTTGGAGCCTTCAGTATCCGAACAATTTCTACGATTGGCTGCTTCAAGTCGTCGCAGTGGACGGCTTGTACGTCGCCGTTGGCGACCATGCCCGGGTGGCCACCAGTGACAATGGCGGCTTCTGGACGGTGGAAGCGCTCCCCCTCACCAATTCCGTTTTCTCCACCAACACCATCTTCCTCTGCGTGGGCGGGGACACGAACCTCCTCGTGGCCGCGGGCAACGAGGGCAGCCTGGCCATCAGCCCGCAAGCGTTTGTGCCGGTGGTGCAAACCAACCTCAACGGAACCCTGGTGACCAATCTGGCCAATACCATCGGTGTGCTCTGGAATGCTCTGCCCGCGCCGACCACCAGCGATCTGACCGCCGTGGGAGTTTACAGCAACGTTTACTATTTGGCGGGCAGTGGCGGCACGCTGTTAGCCAGCGCCGACGGAACCAACTGGATTCATTACCACCTGCCGGTGACAAACGACTTGGCCGGCATCGCCGCCTCCTCGAATCAATTGGTAATCGTTGGCGACAACGGCTGCATCCTCACCAGCGCCAACGGAACCAATTGGACCCGTCAGTCTTCCGGCGTCGCCTCGGGACTCTTCCGCGTACGGTGGCTCGCTGGGCTCTTTCTGGCCTTCGGCGAGAATGGAGTGATCTTGCGCAGCACCAATGCCACCCGCTGGTACGCGGATGTCTCCGGCACCACCAATTGGCTCAATGATGCGGTGCTGGTTTCCAACACCTGCTACGTGGTGGGCAACTACGGAACGGTGCTGGCCAGCACCAACCTGATTGATTGGTCCAGCATCCCCACCATCACGCCGCTCTCGCTGTATGGAGCCGCCACGCAAAATGGCCAGCTCGTCGTGGTCGGACTGAATGGGACCATACTGCGCAGCCCAATATTCCCTCCCACAAGCCCCATATCGATCCTGGCATACGCCCAGGCAGACAACGAAAACATCTACCTCCTGTCCGGCGCCTTGGACGAAGAGTGCACGCTCGATTCCACGACGAATCTCCTGGGCAATTGGACTACCGGCCCGCGGTTGGACTTCCTCTCCGGCAATGGCACCGTGGAAGTCATTCAACCGCTGGGCAGTGACCCTGCGCCCTCCGAATTCTATCGCTGCACCGTCGTGCCCTAGTCCGCTTTGGGGCGGTTAACCAATTTTCCACCCGCTCGGTTGGGTGAAAGTCCCCAATGGGAGCATCGACCGCACCGGCGCCGTTGAGAAAAGTGCCATTCCCCTTGCAAAACAAGCCTGTTTGACCTGAAAGCACCGTGGCATGACGGGTGCTAAAGGTCGTTCGTACCGATTGGAATTGGCAAGCGACGCCGGGCGGCCGATTCCGGTTTAAACTCGTGCCGGGCGCAAACACAGAACCGAACATCATGAAAGTAAATAGAAGCCTTATCTTAGGAATCACCAGCGCGGTCGCTTTGGCCGCCACCACGCATCTCGCGGGTGCGGCTGACACCAACACCTTCAAGACCTTCCGGACCACCGGATATTTTGTGGGACTCACCCAAGGCACCAATGCCGTTACGGCAACGCCGATGTACAATAACGTCAGTTTTGCCGGACACAATTTGGTGAACCTGGCCATGGGCCGAAACCTGACCAATACCAACTTCCCCCATCAAGTCATGGCCATGACCTTCGCCTGTGACTTGAGCTCGGCCAATCTGGTGGTCTATGACCTGGCCACCACCGATACCGTCGCGGTGATCGCCGCCAGCGTGTCTGTGGACGCCGTTTACCAGCAAGATCCCATCAGCCGTAAGGGGCCTAATCGCGCCCACTTCGTGGCGGCCTTGCAGGTGAGTCCCAATGGCAACACGACCAATGGCTTGGCCGGCGGATACTTTACGGTAGCGGGACGCATCAACTTGAATCCCACCACCGGCTGCCCGCAGCCGGTGCTCGTGGTGCTGGATCGCGATAGCTTGGACAAAGTCGTTGATGACATCGAACTGCCCGCCAGTCTTGACCCGGATACCGTCCCCTTGACTATGCGCACCGGCCTGGCGCATCTGATCGGCGTTGTGGATGTGGTGACCTATGGCAACAACCACACCATCCTGGTGCCCTACGGCGGGTTGAGCATCCGTCGCGAACTGCCCAGCCAGACCATAGTTCTTGATCCTCCGACCACCCCCTGAACGGAAAGGACACCGTGGCTAGCTGCCATTCACCGCGCACCTGCGCTGCCAATGTCCTGTTTTGTTCCAGACGTTGGCAGCGCCTTTTCCTAATTCGAGTTATGACTCCCGCAATCTCTCGCCGGTCCATCTGCAAGTTCCTGGCCGCCGGATTCGCTATCGCCTTGACGAGTTCCAGTTTCGCCCAGGAATGGGTCGCGACTACCGCTGATACCAATTACCAATGGCAGTCGATCTCCTGTTCCACCAACGGTGAACAAATGGTCGCTGTGGCCGTGGATGATGGAGACGGCAACGGCGGAACCATCTCCGTCTCAACCAACCGGGGAGACGCTTGGTGGCAGCCGTCCAGTGAGGTTAAGGAGCTATGGCAATCGGTGGCCTCCTCGGCCAAAGGCAAAAATCTGGTCGCCGCCGTGAACCAGAATCTGGACGGCACCCCCGGCAATCTTTATGTGTCCACCAACTCGGGCAGCACTTGGAAGGCGATTCGGTCGCCGACCAATTTCTGGTACTCGGTGTCGTCGTCGGCCGACGGCACCAGGCTGGTGGCCGCGGACTCCGGCATGGGGGATGGCCAAATCTATTACTCCTCAAATTCCGGAGCCAGTTGGACCGACACCACGGCGCCAACCAACGATTGGGCGGCTGTCACCATGTCCAGCAACGGACTGATATTAGCGGCGGCCGATTCCGGCTTTGGCGACGGGCTGATTTACGTTTCGACAAATGCGGGCAAGGCGTGGACCGCCACGACTGCCCCGAGCTATCCCTGGACGTGCCTGACCTCATCTGCTGATGGCGCCGTCCTCGCCGCGGCAGACACGGGCCTGGGTGACAACTTGGTATGGCTTTCAACCAATTCCGGCAGCGCTTGGAATCCAACTTCGGCGCCGACGGATCAGTGGGCAAGTTTGGCAGCCTCAGCGGATGGCCATCAATTGGTGGCGGCCGATTCCGGGAGCGGCGACGGCTTGATTTATTGCTCCTCGAACACGGGGACAACTTGGACGGCTACCGGCACGGTCGGGTTATGGACCTCAGTAGCCTCGTCCGCCGACGGGAGCATTTTGGCGGCGGCTTCGTCACCCGGCGGCATTTATGTGCTGCAACAAATTCCCGCGCTAACCTTGCAGCGAGCGGGCGCTAACCTGGCCATTTCCTGGCCGAGTTCATCCGCCGCCGCGGGTCTGGCACTGTGGCAGAACTTCGATCTGACCAGCACCAATTGGTCGCGCGTCGTCGCCCAGCCGGGTCTCACCAACAATTTCTACGAGTTGCTCGTGCCGCCAACTGCGGAAAGCAACTGCTTCTATCGCCTCCAAGAACCCTAGCGCGGCCGTTAAATTGTTCTTTTGCCAAAAAATTTCCATTTGAGTATACATTTATTCAAATGCTGAAATTAGATCACGACAGCCCCATTCCTCTTCGAGCCCAGGTGGAGCAGTTGTTGCGGGACCTCATCCAAAAACCGGAATATCAAAGCGGCAGCCTGCTGCCCGATGAAGGCACGCTCGCGCTGCAGCTAGGCGTCAGCCGTGGCACCATTCGCTCCGGCATCAGCAAGCTGGTGTTCGAGGGATTGCTGCTGCGCAAGGCCGGCGTCGGCACCCGTGTGGCCAGCGCCCGCTCGGAGTCCGGCATCACCGCCTGGCGCAGTTTCACCCGCGAAATGGCCGCCAAGGGCATAGCCGTCGAAAACTATCGGCTCAATTATGAGCTGGTGGCCGCGGGCCCGCAGGCCGCCCAAGGCCTGCAACTGGCGCCCGACGTCAAGGTCTGGCGCCTGGAACGCGTGCGCGGGTGGAACCAACAGCCCATGCTCTATTCCGCCTCCTGGTTCCATCCGCGGCTGAATTTAAGCGGGACCGAAGACTTTAATCAGCCGCTGTACGAAACCCTGGAGGCGGCCACGGGCGTGCGGCCGAATCGCGCGCGCGAGGAATTCACCGCCTCGACGGCCGACGCGCAACTTTCCAAGCTCCTGCAAACCCCGCGCAAGACTCCCCTGTTGTTGCGACGGCACCAAGTGTTCGATGCCGGCAGCCAGCCCATCGAGTTCACCGAGGTTTACTACGTGAGCTCCCGTTTCACCCTGACCCTTGATCTCCGTCAGGGCTAGCATAAACTTGACCTGCCCCGGTCTTGGGGTGGTAAACTGCTCACCAGCCAAGTCCGAAGTAGTTCGCTGAAGCCATGGACAAATCACGCAAAACCAGATGGGAACGGCAGATGAAGAGAATGATGATCGCCCTGATCATCCTGGTACCCGTCCTGATTGGATTGGGCATGTGGCTGGCCGCCAAGTTCAGCCGGCTCGGGCCGTAAGGCCGCCAGGGTTCCGAACGGCGGCGCTGGGGCCGGGGCACAGCGAACCGGGAACCAACCAATCAGCTTAAACTTTCTCCCGCAATCCCTGCTCACGTGCTTGGAAGACGGAAATGCACGAGCGCACGGCAAGCGCCCGGGTCGAACAAAGCAGTCTTCGCAGTGTCCTATATCATGGTGAGGCAAATTTATTGATGAAGCCACAAACGCGACCTTTAATTTTGTTGCCGAAGCCAGTGGTTGTAATTTTGGCCTGGGCGCTGATGTTGTTAACCAGTTGCTTTGATTATATCACCGGACGTGATTTTGCCCTGTCGGCCTTCTATTTGGTGCCCATTTGCTGGGCCTGTTGGATGGCCGGACGAACCGCCGGGATCGCGCTGGCGACGGGTGGCGCGCTGGCCTGGCTGATTGGCGACTTAATGTCAGGCCTTGCCTACCGACATTCCCTCACGCCGTACTGGAATGCGGTCATGCTGCTCATTTTTTTCCTGGTGGTGGTTTATCTGCTCTCGGCCTTCCAGAAGGCGCACTACCACTTGGAAGAATCCGTGCAGGAGCGCACGGCGGCGCTGCAGGCGGAAATTCAGGAACGAAAGCGGTTGGAGGCCGCAAAACTTCAGGCCGAACGGCTCGCGATGGTTGGCACGATGGCTGCGCAGGTGGCCCATGAAGTCCGCAACCCGTTAGGTTCCATCACCCTGAATTTGGATCTCATCCAAAAAGAATTCAGCAACTTGGCCGAAGGCCGAACCTATTCCCCAGAAGAAGGTCGCGGGCTGGTCATCGAAATTCGCGAGGAGGTGAGCCGCATCCAACGGGTAATTGAAGATTATTTGCAATTCGCCCGGCTGCCCAAACCGCAATTGCGGCGGGTGGAGCTGAATGAACGTCTGGACCAGAAATTAGACTTCATGCACGGCGAGTTCGAGCATGCCCGCGTGAAGCCGCGGACTCATTTCGACCCGGCAGCAAAAACCATCAATGCAGACGCCGAGCAATTATGGCAAGCGATGCTAAATCTGATCCGCAACAGCTTGGACGCCATGCCCAACGGGGGCGAATTGACGGTGGGCACCTGGCGCGAAGCGGGACAGGTGCGCCTCCGCGTCTCGGATACCGGGAAGGGCATGAGCGCGGAGCAACTTAAGCAGGTCTTTGCCCCCTTCTTCACCACCAAGCCCAACGGCACCGGCCTCGGGTTGGCGCTCGTCCAACAAATAACCACCGAACACGGCGGCCATGTTGAATGCGAAAGCGCTCCGGGCAAGGGCAGCACGTTCACCATTTTTCTCCCGGTTGAGAAGAAAAACTGACATGATAGATCCTGCGCACATCCTGCTGCTGGCCGGGCATTTTCTGCGCACTTTTGCGGATGCGATGAACAAGGATGTCCGCGCCATTGCGCCGCGGGCGTTGGATCAATTATCAGCCCACGCCTGGCCGGGCAATGTGCGGGAACTGAACAACGTCATTCAACGTGCCGTGGCCCTGGCCGAAGGCGATACCATCAACAGTTTTGCCTTTGCACCCGCGGCTGGCAATCCGGTCGCACCCGCGCCGGGACCCGACGGCGCGACGATTTCCATTCCCATCGGAACGACCGTTGACGACGCCACGAAACGATTGGTCCAAGCCACCATTGATCAATGCGCCGGCAACAAACTTAAGGCCGCGCAGAAGTTGGGCATTTCGCCCCGCACGATGTATCGGCACTTTTCAAACTCAGAAGAATAACAAATGGCCCGCCGCAACGGAAGGCCACGGGGGTGCTGGCTCTGCCAGATTGGCAGTCACCACACGGTCATTCTGGCATAATAAAATTTCATTTTGATTCGTCTATCCCACAAACCATGCAAAAGCTGGCCAAAACGGGACCGATCCTGCTGGCATGGATTCTGCGAGCAGGACAATCGTTGTGAATAATCTACGCAACAGGTCCATTCTGGTGGTGGACGATGATGTTCGATGGCTGCGGGCCCTTGAAAAGGTGTTAACGGGCGAGGGAGCGGTGGTCTTTCACGCCCAGTGGGCAGGCGATGTCCTGGAAATCCTAACTGCGCGCAAACTCCGGTTCGATTTGCTCATCACTGATTTGCGCATGCCATTCATAACCGGACTAACAGTGGTTTACTCCGTCCGCAAATTGTTTCCGGCGCTGCCGATCATTGTGCTTACCGCTTTTGGCAGTCCCGATGTCAAAGCCGAATGTCTCCGCCAAGGGGCCGCGGCCTTTCTGGAGAAACCACTCGACACTCCAGCTTTGCTGAGCGTGATTGAAGGGGTTTTTGCCTCTTATCCAACGCATCCGGAAGAGATCATTCCCGACCCGGCGGGGATCAAAAATGAAACGACGAAATGAATAGTAACCTAGCAACCGAAACAGAGTCTGACCGCTGGCGCGCCACGCCAAGCCATCAAGCAGGCGGCTTGGGAGCGAGTTTCGGCGGCGGCTAAAAGGAAAGAAGAAAATTATGAATGCTACGACGAATATCCGCCGCAACCAACCACCCCGCATGAACCGGACGACCACCACCGTGGTGATCGGACTCGTTACGCTGGGGATTGGTCTGGTGCTCGGAGCGGCGGCGGCCGAAACGGGATCCATGCCCAATCTCACGCGCCCGGCGCATCCAACTAACCCAATATCATCAACCGCCCCAAGTGATCCGAAAGGCGGTGGTCTGCCGGGTTGGAACCCCTTTCAGGAAATGCGCGATATGCAGGCACAGATAGATCAGTCTTTTGATAAGATGGTTGACCGGTTCCGCACGGAGCCGCAGTTCACCGGCTTCCAGGACTATCCGGGCTATTCCCTCTCGCTCGATGTGCGAGATTTGAAAGATCGCTATGAAGTGCAGGCCGAATTGCCGGACGCAAAGGCGTCGGATGTCCACGTCAGCTTGAAAAACGGACAGACGCTGAACGTCGAAGTCAGCCGCAAAGAGGCCAAGACCTCTGATCGGAAAAATGCGGCAACCAGCCTGGTTGAACCGGGCCAGTATGACCAAAGGGTCGAGCTTCCCACTCCGGTAAAGGCCGATCAGATGAAAATTCAGCGTGAAGGTCACGAATTGATCATCACCATCCCTAAGTCAGCTTGATAAACAGCAACCAGGTCCCGGGCCACTTACCCGCGGACCGCAACCAACATAGAGGTAAATATGCAGACTATAACTAACACGACAACGATGATTGAAGCCAAGCCGCAAAGGTTCTCCTTGGCCACGCGCAATGCCAGAAGCGTGCAACTGGTGGGCGACTTCACCAATTGGGAGGAGCATCCGATCCCGCTTCACCGGGAGCCAAACGGCGTATGGCATACGACCATCCACCTGAAACCGGGCACGCATTACTACCGTTTCTTGGTGGACGGCCAGTGGCAGGACGATCCGGATTGCCCCATTCAGGTGCCCAATTCGTTTGGCGGCCTGAATTCCGTCCGGCACGTGGTTTGACGCCGACGTGGCTTTGACCCGGTACTAGCGAAAGCGAAGGAGCCGGGAGCGCCTTGCGC
>Ga0182030_10017508_pt1 | contig 13817 bp, 9 predicted proteins | sample 812S3MmetaG_FD_121299 | JGI IMG/M metagenome (GOLD analysis project Ga0182030, IMG submission 121299) | Permafrost microbial communities from Stordalen Mire, Sweden - 812S3M metaG (Illumina Assembly) | ecosystem: Environmental > Terrestrial > Soil > Wetlands > Permafrost | place: Sweden... | reverse complement strand
GTCGAGCACATCGCCCAGGCCGTGGACGCGGACCCGGTCGCCGAGCGGAATCTGCTTTCTCGGCTGGAGAGCGTGGTCCCCGCCGGGCAGATGGAGACCTGGCGGTGCCTCGCGCGCAACGCCCTCGGCGAAGACCTGGCCGAGATCGCGCGCGACGTCGGCATCCAGTACGACACGCTCTACAAGCGCGTCACGACGCTGAAGCGGCAGCTGCGCGAGAACGCCAAGCGGATGGGCGCCGGCTTTGCCATGGTGCTGCTCCTGCTCGGGCTCTCCAGGATCGTGCTCCGTCCGCCCCGCATGGGCGACGACACGCCGGGCCCCGCGCACGTCGTGGAGTCCGCGACCTCGACGCACGCCGCCGAGCCGGACCCGATGGACGTCGCGCGCGCGGTGCGCGGTCGCGCGTTCCGGGCCTGCATGAACAACCAGTGGAAGGCGTGCCTGGAGGACCTCGACCTGGCCGCGCAGATCGATCCGAACGGCGACAACGAGCCGACGGTCCGGGCGGCGCGCACGGACGCCGAGGACGGGATCCAGCACGACGAGAATGGCAAGCCGGGTGACCGGTGGGCACCGCCGAGGGTACGGCTGTACGCAGGGCAAGCGGCGCGGTGAGGGGGGGCGCGACCTCGTCGTCGGGGGCATGACATTCCCGCGTGAGCATGAGCGCTCCGCTGCTCGCCCTGCCGAGGGACGGCGTCAGCGGCGCGAGCTGATGCGGCAGATCGCTCGCGATCAACGAAGGCAGCAGCGCGAGCACCTGGTGGACCTGCGCGCCCAGGGCCGCACGCCTTGGGGGCGGCGCTCACGGTCCTTGGCCACGAGCTTCGGCCGGATGGCGCGGGCCACGACCAGGGAGGCGGGGCGGCGCTCGATTGTCTCGCTCACGTCCTCGCCGATGCGCTCGAACGCATCGAGGCCCTTCCTCTCGACTTCGGGCGGCAGCACCTGGATCTCGACGGGCGGCAGGTGCTCGGGCAGCGGCTTGCGCCCGGTCGGCCTGCGGCGTGTGTACGCCTCGACCTCTTGCTCACCGTTGGCCGCCGCAGCGCGTCGACGACGTGGTCAGCGCACTCGCGCGTGTCGATGACGACCGACGACCGAGTCCAGCGGCCGGCGATCACGACCGCCGATGTCCTGCACGCCGACGAGCTTGAGCGAGCTGCGTACCTCAGGAGTCTCTCGCGGGCGTGAGCGCCTGCGTCCGCGCGACCACGTCGATGAGCTTCATGCGCCGCATGCCGACGGTAGCGCGGGTGGCGTCCACGCTGCGGACAAAGCTCTGCGGATCGAGGGCGAACGGGGGCATCACTTTTGCCCGCTGTTCTCAGAGTCCCGGAGGGACGGTGGGTGCGCCGAGACTGGACCGCGCGATGCGGAAGATGCCCGAGTAGTCGCGGAAGCCGTTCGCCGCGTCCGAGGCGGGCCCGGTCGACAGCCACACCTCGTTGTCGTCGACCCAGAGCGGCTGACTGAAGTCGTCCCCGGGCTCTGCGTTGACGACCCACCCCACCCCGTCCGAAAGGCGAGTCACCTGCGCCGTGGTGGCGCCGGTCAGCGTGAGCACGACGCCTGCGTTCGCGACGAGATGCAGCCCGCAGCGACCTAGAGGGTCGTTCACCGCGGCAACGGCTCGCTTGGCGACGCCGCTCGCGGTCGTCGCGTAGGGAGTCGTCCATAGGACGGCGCTGCCGCAGGTCCCGCTGCTCGTGTCCGCCTCGACCCACACGATCTGCTGACCAGCCGCACGATCGATGGAAAAATCGGCGAGCACGAATGGAGGGGTCGTCGTGAGCAGAGGCGTCCACGTTCCATCCGGCCAGAGGAAATCGAGAGCATTCCCGTTGTTGCCGTAGACGATTGCGCCGTCGGTCACGACCAGGGGGTGGGTGACCGGGGGACTGTAGGGCGTCCTCGTGAACGAGCCCAGGTCGAGATTGAGAAGGACGACCATCGGTGGGCTGCCGAATCCGAGATAGGTCATCGTCGACCCGACGCCCATGTTGTCGACGTCCCCCTGAGAGGACACAAACCCGAGCGCCGCTACGGTGAACGTGACGCTCTGGAACGAGCTGAGCGACGGCCAGGGAGCCCAGGCGAAACTGCGGTTCTCTGGATGATCGGAGAGCTCCATCACGATCCCGCGCTCCCCGACGGCCGGAACTATCGCGCAGGATGTGAACTCGCCTCCCGCGACGTCCGGCCCGACGAACTGTCCCGCTGCGAACACCCGCGTACCGTCCAGCTTTTCCGCCACGGTAAGGTACGCCGTCAGGTTCAGCCCATCATCCGAGTAGTCGCGGTCATCGACGAGGTAGGCCACGCCCTGCACGAGCCGGACGGGCTCGTCCGTGTTGTAGACCACCGCCCTTCGATTCCAAGGCTGCCAGTCGACTACGAGGCGCTGGCAACCGGGGCGCTGCGACGCGCACGGAGCCCACTGGAGCGGCTTCACGGAGACATTCGGATCCGCCGCAAAAACCAGATTCCCGTTCCCGCAGCAGACGGGAGGAGGCATCCAGGTGCCGACGGCGAGAGGGTTCACTCCACCATCCGGGACGGTGATGACTGCCGGCGGCTCGCATCCACCGTCCCACAGCGCATCGCCGTTGCCCGAGGCGTCAAGTCGCGGGTAGACCCCGGCGTTGCCAGCCTCCGCCCCGGCTGCCGATACGACCTGCGCAGCCGAGCTCTGACAGGAGCACCCGGCGCACGCGGTGACTCCACCGACCACCACCAGGCTCAGGGCGAAGGCCGCGCAGGTCGCAAGCGACTTAGAGGATCTTCCCAAGCTCGTGCTCGTCGAGGTCGCCGACCTCGTCATCGTCCAGATCCTTGTCGTGGGTTCGGCGAACGACCTGCGCTTGCGGGTTCACGGTCCCGTCACGCGAACGCGTGACGAACGTGATGGAGTCGGCGTTCTTGTAGGCGCTGACCACGATGGGATCGTGGCCGAAGTAGAGCGCCTTCAGACTCATGGTCAGGCCATTGACTCCCAGCACGGCGATTGCGTGGTGGTCCTTGTTCCACGCGCTCAGGACGATTGAGCCGTCTGTTCCGCTGGTGATTCCGAAGTCGGTGTACTTTGACTGATGTGGGCGGCTCTCAGCCACCTGGACTCCCAGGCCAAGCGGCATCCTGACGATACGATTCGTCGTGCACCCCGAAGACACTTGGCGGTCGACGAGCCAGTACGCGTTGTCCTCGGGATGATAGGTGACGGCCACGGGCCCTTGCAGAAGCTCCGTGCCGAGGATGGGCTTGGTGATCTGTGTGCCCAGATCGAAGTCATAGACGCGGACGCTCTGCAAAAGCTGATTACCTGCATCCAGCTCGCCAAAGAACGCGACCTCCTGCCGTCGACCGCTGACGGCGGCGACCAGCGGCGGGTCGGTGAGCGTTCCGGAGATCCGCCCCGACCCCATCTCCCCAGAGATGCCCCCCGAGGCGTTGGTGTCGAGGATGTTCACGATCGAGTGATCAGCCGCGTTGACGATCACTCCTCGGCGCGCTCCCGTCGACCAACCAGCGCTGTCGGAGGCCATGACGACGACGTTCGCGGAATCGAACGCCTCCGTGAGAACCAGCGGGTCCACCAGCCGGACCGCGCTTACAGTCGGCATCCCAGGAGTGAAGATAGAGGGTCCGGGGTTGACGACGTTGGTTCCATTCGAGATGAAGCTGCCGCCCGCACACTCTGGGCACATGCTGATGTCGATGGCGCGGAAGATCGCGAGACCCGGGTCGCTTGGGCATATGTTCCGCTGCATCACGATGGACTCGGTCACGACAACGGGCGCGATGGATTGGCGCACACGCCACTCGGTGACGCCTGCCCCGAAGGGCGCGTCGGAATCGGATGCCATTATCGTCACCGACTTGGCAGGAGATGCCGCGGTCTCGTAATCCTTCACCCACGTGTAGACCAGACCCTGAAACATCGTTCGTGGATGGTCGTCGGCGCTATCGGTTCCCGTGTAGCCATTGGAATCGAGGCCCGTGTCCAGCGGAGGTAAGCCCAGATCGTCCCAGTACGGCCAACCCCAGCTCATGCCGATGGGCTGGGCACCCGGCTCGCTGAGATCCTGATGCAGAGTCTGGACCATGCCGAGCTCGTTGAAGCTTCGAGAGCCGACGGTCCTCACACTATGGCTGAAGACGTTGATACGAGCGCCCGTCGCGGCGTTCGCAACGCTCATTGCTAGCCACCCAGCCGCAGGGTGGTATGGGGTGATGGTCCCATCCGTGCTGTCATGCTGACAACTGTACGGGGGCGCGAAACACTCCTGTATCGTGGCCGGATCTCCGGCCTTCGGACAATCGCAGAATGCGGCGCGCGTTGCGGCGAGCTGAGCGCCCGTGTCTGTCCCGGGGACCTGGCTGGCGTACAACGGATCGACGTGGACGACGTTGTCTTGGGCCGCGAAGCACGTCGTGTTGTTGGGGTTGGCGGGGTGTCCACAGAACTGCACGGTGCATGGCAGCGACCTCGCTGTGCCCTCCGTGTACTGGGTCCCCTGGGTCCAGCTCAGTTCGGCGACCGGGTTGTTGTCGCACGCGTCGCCGGGGAAGTACTGCGTCATGTACGTATCAGGTATCTTCGTGCCAATGGACTGCACCGGCGGGCACGCGGCGCCAGCGGCGCAAGCACCTTGAGCAAACGCGTTGATCGCCTCGTCCGATAGGTTGGCATTGTCTTGCGGCTCGTAGGCAAATGGTGAGGCGTGGGACCGCGCCGTCGGGTTGGGGGTCAAATTGCAATTGTCGCAGACGTCGCCGATACCGTCGCCGTCCGTATCCAGCTGGTCAGGATTGTAGAAGGTGGGGCAATTGTCACACTCGTCGTCCACCTTGTCGCCGTCCAGGTCGGCGGTTCCTTGGCAGTCGCCAATCCACTTGCCTGTCTTTCGATTGTACGCGTTGTCGATGATGAACTGATCGTTCCCGTTGTTGTTCGTATTGGCCCACCAGCTGGCCTCCAGCGGGGCTAGCACACCGCAAACACAAAATGGAGGGTACGAGCACAGGAGAAGTTCCTGAGGCACGCACTGCGGTGCGCACAGAGAAGTAAGAAAAGTGTCTGAGCAAAGCACAGTGTCGGGGCCCCTCCTCGACGCGACGCCACAAGCCAAATACCCGGTATCATCCTGATAGTTCCAAAACAACGGGCCGCCAGAGTCGCCCGAGTTGAGCCCGTGATAACTCGTCGAAAGCCACCACGACTTGCACCAAGGGGTCGTGCACCGCACTTCGGTGTAATTCACCAGCCGATTGGTTGCTTTCCCGTCCTCCCCGGCACCGTAACCGGAAATGATGCCAAAAAACTCGGCGGGGCACTGCAGCGTCTTGGCGGGGAAACCTTGAGCATCCAACTGTACGGGATCCAGTTCGAACGGATGAACGTTCGTCACGTTCCAGTCGAGATCGTCCGGGCGACTAACGAGAGTCAAAATGGCAAGGTCCGTCCCGGAATCGTCGGGCAGGGTGAGCCGACCTGTGTGCCGGACGGCGTTCAGTTTAGGATTCGTCTTGATGTTGTTGGGCTCGGGGACTGGAACACCAAAACCGATGGACAAGACAGTATTGATGCCGGCACCGTTGCCATCCGGGAAAATATTGAAAGCCGTCGCTCCTGTGAGGCAATGATTGGCGGTCATTACCTTCGTCGGCGTGATGAGGGTCCCGCTGCAGCCGGGCGTGATGTTTACGGACGAATTGCGGACAGCGGTGCTGTTGTCGATCGTCGCAATCTGAATCGGCTCGCCCTGCGTCGCCGTGGCCTCAGGCGCGGATCCGTTGGTTTCAGCGCAGGCACCTAGCGCCGCAGTTATGAATAGAACCGGTCCGACGTGCGATCGTATGCGGCGTTGCACTGGAGTACCCCTGTTGTGGTTGATGATGGAGTGCGCGAGGAATGGGCTGTCGCTGCCGTGGCGGGGTGTGAAGGCTCATTCCTCGCAGATGGTCCCCATAGACTGTGGATCACGGTCCAAAATGCTGGCGGTGCCGCACGTTATTGAAAGGGTGAAGCTAGATCCACCGACGCTCTGTTCGAAGACGGCAACGACGTCCGACGCAACGATTACCCCGACGGTCTCGGACCCATCCGCAGCGGGCGGGTCTCGCGAGCAACTCACAGGCGGCGCCGCCCCAAGTGGGGCACAGTTTGTCGCGGAGGGAGGCAGGCTGTATTGGAACGTACCGGCTGGACCGGAGATCGAGAGCGTGCACGGGGACACCTTAACCGTCGCCGGCAACGTAAAAAGTTCGTAGTACCCCGCAGGGCATGAAGAGCCGCACCCTGCCTGAAGGACGAATTCAACGGCGAGCAGCACGAAGCCCGATGCTCGCACGCGGGGCGAGAGTCCACGCCCGACAGCGAATCCCCAGTCGCTAGTCAACATTGCAGGAGCCCCGCTGCCGAACGACCAACGTATCAGGCTGCGGCGGGTGCGCAACCTGGGGACGTCCCAAAGCGGCTCGGATGAAGGTTCGAGAAAGCCTACGGAGTGCGTGGAGGTGGACTGTAGGATGCGCCCCTCCCATGTTCCGGACCTCGAGAGACCTGCAGGCCATGATGCAGGCGCCGCGCCGGCCTGGGCCTCATGCGTCGCCTCCACGACGTGAGCACCCTGAAGGTGGAGCTGAAGGGACCCGCCAACTTCGTCTCCGCGGCCGACCGCGAGTCCGAGGATCTCCTCCGCTCCATGCTTCTCTCAACTCAATGTAGTCCGCTGCTTATGCCACTTCGGTCGTAGCGTTTCGGAACCGGCTCGGGCCTGCCGCTTGAGGGGCGAAGGGGCCGACGACCGCCTACACACAGGAGCCTGCGCGGAACGCCGAACGCGCGCGGGGTCGTCGGTGCCGCCTGGAGGCCGGCCAGGCGCCGTCCGTCGCGGCGGGCACGGGATGGTCCAAGATCGCGCCAGTCGCCGGAGCCCGTCCTCTCGTTCGGGCGCGTCAGGTGAGCAGTGGTCCAAGCTGCACGCGGGCGCCGCGGAAGCGCAGCTCCATGACGCCGCCGCGCAAGACCAGGCGCAGCACCTCCAGCGGCACGACGCTGGAGGCCGAGATGGTCGTAGCCGTTCGACGAGGCGCGTCCGGATCTCGCGTGGGTCCCGCGGTGGGGATCAGCCGCGGCGCAGGCGAACGCGAAGGTGGCGGCATTGGGACTGACTGTTGCCTACGTGGATCCGGTTGTCCTGGCCCTCAAGCGCAACCTGCTCGCGATGTTCTGCATGGCCACCGACACCCTGGCCCTGATCGCCCAAAAACCCCCGGCACCGGGCCTTTGACCCCTTTGACCCGGGGGCGTCACAGAAGCGAAATGTGACTGTGCTCGGTAGCGCTCAGCTACCCGAGCTTCGCCGCGAGCTGGCCCGACTGATCGAGCGCCGCCAGCTCGTCGTACCCGCCGATGCTCTCGCCGCCGATGAAGATCTGCGGCACGGTGCGTCGTCCGGTCGCCGTCACGAGCCACGCGCGCTTGGCGTCGTCGGTGCTCACGTCGATCTCCTCGTAGGGGATGCTCCGCGCCGCCAGGAGCCGCTTGGCGGCGACGCAGTAGGGACAAACGCGGGTCGTGTACATCTTGACGTCGGTCATCGGTGAAAAGGCCTCGTGAGTCACGAGGCACAGGCTCCCGAAGGTCGCCTAGGCCTCGCGTGCTAACTTCGCCATTCTATGGCTGCCGAGCAAACCATCCACCTCGACCGGTACGCGCCCGACGCCAAGGCGCTCGTGGCCGGCGCCCAGAGCCTGGCTGACGAGCGCAAGCACGCGCAGGTCGAGCCCATCCATTTGCTCGCCCGCGCCATCGAGCGGGACCGCGGCGTGCAGGAGGTCTTCCGGCGCGCGGGGGCCGATCCGGCCGACGTCTCGGTGGAGAGCGAGTCGCAGCTCGCGCGCATCAGCAAGACGAGCGGCGGTCTGGCCTACCTGTCGAGCGCCATGCTCCAGCTGCTCGCCCGGGCCGAGAAAGAGGCCTCCACGGCGACGGTCGAGGTCGAGCACCTGCTCAACGCGCTGTCGCAGGAGATCCGCGGGGCCGCCGCGGCCGTGCTCCAGGCGTTCGGGCTCGGCCCGGGGAGCTTCCGGCCCCACATGGCGGCGCTGAAGAGCGTCCCGCGCGAGATCGTCCCGGCGGGGCCCTCGGCGGCCGACGTGCTGTCGCGCTTCACGCACGATCTCGTCGAGCGGGCGCGGCGCGAGGGGTTCGACCCCGTCATCGGCCGCGACGTCGAGGTGCGCCGGCTCCTGCAGATCCTCGAGCGCCGCCAGAAGAACCACCCGCTCCTCGTCGGTGAAGCCGGCGTCGGCAAGTCGGCCATCGTGGGCGCGCTCGCGATGCGCATCGCGGCGGGCGAGGTCCCCGAGAGCCTGGCGAAGCTCAGCATCCTCGAGCTGGAGACGGGTCTCCTCGTCGCGGGCGCCAAGCTCCGCGGCGAGATCGAGGAGCGGCTCCGCCAGGTGATCGCGGCGGTGAAGGCCGGGTCGAAGGAGACGCTGCTCTACGTGAACGGGATCGACTCGCTCCTCGGACAGGGTCAGGCGGGGAGCGGCGTGGGCGATCTGCTGAAGCCCCTGCTCGCGCGCGGCGAGGTTCGCCTCGTGGCGTCGACCACGGTGGACGGCGCGAAGAAGATGCAGGAGCGGGACCCGGGCCTCCTGCGGCGCTTCAGCGTCCTCAACATCGAGGCGCCCACCGTCGACCAGGCCATCGAGATCCTCCGCGGCATCGCCTCCAAGTACGAGACGCACCACCACGTCCAGATCGGCGAGGGGGCCATCGTCGCCGCCGTGCGTCTGGCCAAGCGCTACCTCCAGGATCGCGCGCTCCCCGACGCGGCGATCGATCTCCTCGACGAGACCGCGGCGCGAAAGCGCGTCGAGATCGACGGCGTCCCGGCCGAGGTCGACGTGGCCATCCGGCGCCTCTCGTCGCTGAAGGCGCAGGGCGCGTCGCTCGCCGGCGACTCCGACGCGATGAGTGTGAAGACCCGCGAACGCCTTGAGAAGGAGCTCCGCGAGCTCGAGCCGACGGTGAGCGAGATGCGCGCCAAGCTCGACTCGCGCCGTGGGGCCGTAGCGGCGTTCGCGTCGCTCCAGGCGGAAGAGACGCGACTCGACGCGCAGATGAAGGAGGCGCGCGACAGGCACGACTTCGCGCGCCTCGGGGAGCTCGAGCACGTGCAGCTGCCCGACGTGAAGCGGCGCCTCGAGGCGGCGCAGGCGGCGGTCGGGCGCGAGGCGGGGAACGTCGCGTCCAACGTGGTGACCGAGGAGGACGTGGCGGGTGTCCTCGGGGACTGGACGGGCATCCCCGTGGCGAAGATGCTCGAGGCCGAGAGCGAGAAGCTCCTGAAGATGGAGGCGCGCCTGGCCGAGCGCGTCGTCGGGCAGGACGAGGCGGTGCGCGCGGTCTCCCGCTCGGTGCGTCGCGGCCGCGTGGGGCTGCGTGATCCGGGAAAGCCCATCGGGTCGTTCCTGTTCCTCGGGCCGAGCGGCGTCGGAAAGACGGAGCTCGCCAAGGCGCTGGCCGAGTTCCTCTTCGACGACGAGCAGTCGCTGACTCGCCTCGACATGAGCGAGTTCATGGAGAAGCACATGGCGCAGCGCCTCGTCGGCGCGCCGCCCGGGTACGTCGACAGCGAGGAGGGCGGCTTCCTCACCGAGGCCGTGCGGCGACGGCCGTACAGCGTGCTGCTCTTCGACGAGGTCGAGAAGGCGCACGTGGACGTGTTCAACCTGCTCCTGCAGGTGCTCGACGACGGGCGGCTCACCGACGGGCGCGGGCGGACGGCGAACTTCTCGAACACCGTCGTCATCATGACGAGCAACATCGGCAGCAAGCGCCTGCTCGAGACGGACCCGAAGCTCTTCGAGTCGCCCGAGGGAATCGAGGCGCTGCGCGACGTGATGCGCGAAGAGCTCCGCGCGTTCCTGCGGCCCGAGTTCCTGAACCGCATCGACGACGTGGTCCTCTTCCGGCCGCTGTCGAAGAAGGATCTCCGCGGCATCGTCGACATCCAACTGCGGCGCCTGGAGAAGCTCCTCACCGACCGCGAGCTGAAGATGCAGCTCGGCGAGGAGGCGAAGATGAAGCTGGTCGACCTCGGGTACGAGCCGGCGTTCGGCGCTCGCCCGCTGCGCCGCGCCATCCTGAAGGAGCTGCAGGACCCCCTGGCCGAGGAGATCCTGCGAGGCGGCTACCCGCCCGGGAGCATCGTGAAGGTCGAGCTGAAGGGCGACGAGTTCGTTTTCGCGAAGGCCTGAGCGAGCGCGATGCGGGTTCACCTCGTCGGCGTGTCGGGGACGGGCATGGGGGCGCTGGCGGCGCTGCTGGTCGAGGCGGGGCACGCGGTGAGCGGGTCGGACGTGGCGTTCGATCCGCCCATCGGGCCGGCGCTGGAGGCGCTCGCCGTGCGGTGCATGCACGGGTACGACGCGAGCCACCTCGACGACCGGCCGGACCTCGTCGTGGTCGGCAACGCGATCCGCCGCGACAACCCCGAGGCCGTCGCCGCCGAGCGACTCGGGCTGAAGCGCGCGTCGATGTCGGGCGCGCTGAGGGAGCACTTCCTCGCGAAGCGCCGTCCGCTCGTCGTCGCCGGCACGCACGGCAAGACGACGACGAGCGCGATGTGCGCGTGGCTCCTGTCGCGCGCGGGGTTCGACCCGGGCTGGTTCATCGGCGGCATCCCCAAGGGGCTCGACCGGGGCGCGGCCATCGGCTCGACGCGCGTGCGGCCGGGCGTCGGACGCGCGCCGTTCGTCGTCGAGGGCGACGAGTACGACGCCGTCTTCTGGCACAAGCAACCCAAGTTCCTCGACTACATCGGCGTCGGTCCGGACGACGTCGCGATCATCACGAGCGTGGAGCTCGACCACATCGACATCTACCCGGACGTCGCGTCGTACGAGGCGGCGTTCCGCGCGTTCGTTCGGGCCGTGCCGCCGCAGGGCCTGCTGGTGTGCGACGCGCACGATCCCCGGGCGCGCGCCATCGTGAGCGAGGAGGCTCGCGGCACGCGGGTCGCGTGGTACGCGCTCGAGCGGGACGACACGGGCGACGTGACGCCGACGTGGCTGGGCGCGCCGGCGACCGTGACGTCGGACGGGGCGCAGCAGTTCGATCTCTACGTGGGCGGCATGTCGTGCGGTCGCTACGCCCTCCGCGTCCCCGGGCGACACAACGTGCGCAACGCCGTCGCGGCCCTGGCCGCGTGCGCGGAGGGCATGGGCGCGAGCGTCACGGACGCGCGGGCGCACCTCGCGTCGTTCGAGGGCGTGCGGCGCCGGCAGGATCTCCTCGGCGAGCCGGACGGGGTGCGCGTCTACGACGACTTCGCGCACCATCCGACCGCGGTGGACGAGACGCTGCGCGCGCTCCGGTCGCGCCACGCGCAGGGCCAGCTGTGGGTGGCCTTCGAGCCGCGCAGCGCGACCGCGTGCCGCGCGCTCCACCAGGAAGCGTACGCGCGCGCCTTCGACGCCGCAGACCGCGTGCTCCTCGCGCCGCTGGGCCGCACGAACATCCCGGAGGGGGAGCGGCTGGACCTCGCGAAGCTCGCCGGAGAGCTGGGGAACAAGGCGCGCGTGATGGGGAGCGTCGAGGAGATCGTCGACGTGGTGGTGGCCGAGGCGAAGCCGGGGGACACGGTGGCGCTGTTCTCGAATGGGGCCTTCGGGGGGCTCCACGGGAAGCTGTTGAAGGGGCTCGCCGCTCGCTGACTATTTCTTCGGCTTGAGCTCCGTCGGAGGCGCGGCCTTCACGCGCGTCTCGGAGACCCGGCCCTCCAGCTCGGCCAGGAACGCCTCCGCCTTGGCCCGCTCGGCCGCGACGTCGAAGCCCCATGCCGCCAGATCCTTCTCGGCCTGCTCGACGCTGATGCTCGCCGCGGCGTCGATCTCGGCCTCCGCGGCCTCGGCGACGAGCTGCTTCCACAGGTCTGCTTTGCGCTTGGACATCGCGCCGGCCTCCCCGTCCATGCCTTGGAGCTTAGCAGGGAGGGCGCCCGGTCGCCCGAGCCCAAAAAAGAAGGCCCGAGAGGCGCCGCCTTCCTGTTGCGGCGCCCCCCGGACCCTCTAACCAGCGCCTCGGGCACCCGAGGCGCTCGCGAGGCGGCGACTACTTGCCGGCCGTGCCCTGGGGGGGCGCAGTCGGAGTAGCCGTCGCCAGCTGTGCGGACGGCGCGGCTTCGGTGGGCGCCGTGATCGGGATCACCTGGATCCCGGTCACGTTGCCCGTGACGGCGAGCTTCTGCTTCTTGCTCGTCGTCCCACGCGCTTTGCGCGTGGCCTCGGCCTTCGCCGCGGCGGCCGCGATCTCCGTGCCCGTGCGCGGCGCCGGAGCCTTGCGAGGCTCCAGACCGAACAGGGCCAGGGTGTCGGTGGCGTTGCCGAACATCGAGAGCAGGTTCCGCTGGAGGGCCAGGACAACCGGGCCCACCTTTGCAACCGTTGCTCGCAACGTCGCCACCGCCACCTTCGCGCTCGCCTGTGCCGTGGTCACGGCGTTGATCGCGTCGATCAGACTCTGAAGAGCCTGAACGAGCGCCGCCGTCGTGAACACGGTGTTTCCGAGCGTGAACTGCCCGTTCGGAAACTGCTTCTGCAGACCCGAGATGAGGGCCTGCAGCTTCGCCAAGGTCGTCGCCTTGGACTTGCTGGACGTGGTGTTGGACATGACATTCTCTCCTTTCACCGAGGGCGCACTTCGCCAGGATTAGCGACCGCACGGGGCCAGGATGGCTCCGGACGGGTGTGCCTACGTTTCGCCTCCCTTTAGGGAGACATTCTTGGTCGACCCGGGTTTTCGGCGCGTAGGAACGAGAAATCGACATGGAGGCCCGTAAGAGGGCGAAAGGATGGGGGAAGAATCTTTCAACGAAGGGCCGGTCGGGTCGGGGGTCGATCCGTCCGACGCTTGTCCCGATCGCCGACCGCGTCCCAGATCGCCACGCTCGGGCCCCTCGCGGATCCGGCCGCAGAAGCTCGCCCCGTCCTATTTGCACGGACAGCAGTAGTAGCGACTGGGGCCCTGCACTGTGAGCGTGCAACCACTCGGTGTCGGCGCGTCGGTTGGGCACACGACCGCATACTCGTCCGCAGGGCGACATATGTCCTTGCAGCCTTCGGCGGCGTGGGTACCGCAATTTGCCTCAGCGTCGTCGCAGCACGTCGGGTCGTTCGTCGCACACGTTTCGCCGCCGGGGCAGAGAACGATTGCTTCATAGGACGAACATGAAGGAGGCGCCGCCGTCTTCGCGCAGACCTTGTAGTCCGGCGTGCACTCCGTCGACGTGACCAAGACTGTCACTGCAATCGCGAGAGTGAGCACCGACGCGATGGCGGAAGCCGTCGTCGGGCGACGCCTCATCAGAAGCTCCCCTCGATGGCCGCCCAGCCGAGCCCGAGTCGCGGCGTGATGTTTGGGCCAGACGAGCGGGCGGTCGGTGGCGGGGACGGTTCGCCACGCAGCAGCCAATATGCGCCGAAGCAAGCGCCAAGCGCCGCGATCCCGAAGCCAGAGATCCACGCCGTGTTGTCGATTGCCAGCAGCGTGTCGTAGTGATTGAAGTCCGCATCGCATCGAGACCTGGTCAGACCGTTGCCGTTGCAAAGGCCCACCTGCTGAGAGGGGCCGCCGGCCCGGCGACTCGACTCGAAACACGTGCTCGCCCGGATCGAGAGATATGGTCAAGAGTCGTGGATCGCGACGTAGCGATCAGGCGGCGTCCACCTCCTCGACCTCGTTCCTCCTCGTCCGTCCCTTCCTGATGTTCGGCTTGGTGTCGCTGGTGTCATCGCGC
>Ga0182030_10017507_pt1 | contig 13817 bp, 9 predicted proteins | sample 812S3MmetaG_FD_121299 | JGI IMG/M metagenome (GOLD analysis project Ga0182030, IMG submission 121299) | Permafrost microbial communities from Stordalen Mire, Sweden - 812S3M metaG (Illumina Assembly) | ecosystem: Environmental > Terrestrial > Soil > Wetlands > Permafrost | place: Sweden... | reverse complement strand
TGTAGTAGCAACGATTTTGAATACAGAGATATATATGGCTATATATAAATATATAATAGAGTAATAACAGATATAACGATGACGAGTATAATAGTGAATACAATAATGGATACAATAACAGGGATAATGATGATAGTAATAGCTATTATAGAGTATATTAAATATAGTAAAGGAATATCTAGTACTTAAATTCGGATGTATTGGATTATTATTAGGATCTTGGGATATTGATTATTATATACTTGTATATATTGAGTTTTGAAGAATATACTAATTGTGTTTTAGATTAATATAAAGTAAGACAAAATAGTAAAAAACAAATTTGTTAGAAATCAATAGAAAAGTATTTAATACTTAAGCTCTATTAATTATTTTTTTGTTTTATAGAGCAGAATTGTATATGACTATTTTACTAGATTCTAATCTATTTATATTTATACAAAAAAATAAAGAACTTTTATTTTTTTTATCGAGTAATTAAATCGCTATACTATAGACAGCTTTGTTTATACTTATAACTAGTAGAAAAGCTTTTTTGTTTTTAATTAAAGATGATTATATTTCTTTTCTATTAGATAAGATAAAAATAATTTTACTAAATGGGATTTTATTGCTATTATTTAGTAGAAGATAGTAGCAGACAAGCTAGTAGAATATTACCTTAATACTAGTATAACAAATTAATTAGAATCAGCTATTCTTAGCTACTCTTAGCTTTATAATACTATCACCTTTTTAGTATATAGATATATCTATACTAGTTGATATAATTGTGAAAGTAATTAATATTATTTTTAAAATAAGTAGATACTAAGAACTAGTAACTAAGATCTATTTAAGTATCGTTTTATTAATATAATTTAATAGTAATAGAGTATTTATTACTAATATAGTAGAATAGTTGAATTTTATATAGATTAAAAATAGCTTAAAAATCTAATTAGTATTAATATAGATTAGTATACTAAAAGCTAATTAGATTTGCTTTAGATAAGTAATTATCTTTAATATAATTAAGTAAATAAGTGCTTTAGAGTAATATAATACTAAGCTTAAATAGACTAAGAAGAAACTGTCTTAGATAAAATATAGAATATTTAAAAAACGTTTGATTACTGTTGTACTGGATAAATACCTAAAGAAAATATATAATACTATAGCTAAAAAGGATTTTAAGATACTTGTTTTTATAAATAAAAAAGATTATTTTTTATTTCTAAATGCTATTAGAATTTAAAAGAGAATTATTAATATAAGAAGAAAGAATCTTATCGAAAATTTCTATAAAAGACAAATGCTTTATAGACTTATTTAAATAATATCTCTAAGAATTCTATTTGATTCTAATATATAGTACATTTTTTAATATATATATTATAGTATTTACTAACTTTGTATATATTATTAGGAGCTACACAAAGAAAAGCAAAGAAAATATCGACAAGATTATTATCCTTTTTTAAAAAGATTTACAAAAGATAAAGCTATTTTTAATTCTTAATAAACAAATAAAACTATTAACTAGAAAAGAATAATCAAATCTCTCTCACTTTCTAGATATATTTGAGTTATGCTCTATTATTTTATTAGATAAGATTACGAGTTTATAAGTAGAGTATAGTTTCAAAAAAGTAAGCTAGTATCTAGTTTAGAGGTTTAAGAATATATACTAAAGTAATAATAAAAACCTATTTTACAAGACTATTTAAATACTTTTATTAATTAAGTCATCAAAGGACTTGATTGCATTTTAAATAAGTACTCTTTTGGAAAAGATAATCTTGTTATAGTAAATAGTATAGTCAAATTTTCTTATAGTATATTTAACAGACTTTACTTTAGAGAATAACTAAATTACTTGGATATTGTAACTACTCTAAAGATAACTAATAGATTTCTATTTATATGACTTGGTCTTAATATTCCTCTTTATATAAAAAATATGAATAGCAAGGCTATATCTATTTCGAATCTTCTTTATTACTAAAGAAAAAGAATTAATAACTATAAGTATAAAAACAAGAATAATTTTAAAAGACTATAAATATATATTTATCTATTAAATATTAATACTAACTAATTACTTTACTTTGCTTAAGATTAATAAACAAATAAGAATAATATATCACTATAATTTGATAATAAATCAAAAAATTATTTTTTATAAAATAAAGTTTTTTCTAGTCAAATAAGTAGTAGAGGTATATAAATCTGAACTGGTTATAAAAACAATACTAATCTACTATAGATCAAATTCAAAGACTTAGGCTTTGAATACATGAAAGCAGTATATATATATTTTTTATATTGATATATACTAATCTTATAGCTAGAATACTTTTTAGCAGAAAGATAGATAAAGTTATAATCTCATAATTATATACAATATCAAACAGCAAATAATAAAATTCTTAGTCAATACTTAGAATAACAAAATAGATTCGAATCAAGTAATTATAAAAGTAATTAAAAATTTCCAGACATTCCTTGAAAACAATACTCTTTAGCTAAGCCATCTTTTCAAAAAACAAAAAATAAATAAAATTTTTTAGAATACTGTATCTAAGCTATACCAAAGCTCCAAAAAACTCAGAAAAACAAACAAGTCTTCTTAGATAGCTCCTCTAAAAAGTAGATAAGATTTGTGTTTATAAACAGCAATCTCACAGAATTTGTAAAAAGTAAAATCTTTTTAAATTATTATATATAACTATTCTCTATATAAATAAATCTAATATATATAAAAGTATTTAAATAGATTCTACACATTACTTAGAAATCGAAAAGTATTTTACAACTTTAGCTTTACTAATAATTATAAGATCATTGCCAAAGAATCTATAATTAGTATTACAATATCGAAAAGCAGAAATATATAATAGATCATTTCTTATATATAAACTTAAACATAGACGCGATTTCAAGTTTTGAGTCTGTACTTACTACAAATCTATTAGATGTATATTATTTTGTATTACTATATATAAATTAATTATATAGTAGATTAAATTAAACTAGTAAAGTATTCTAAAAGTATAGAACAAAAAGTTTATTATTAATAAGAATCTTATTTTTTATTATCTAAGTATATTTTATTGTAAATTTCAGTATCTATATTTGGTAACGAAGTTATTTCTAGCTTATAAAAACACTAGTTATATAGAGAGATCTGACTATATAGATATAATTACAGGGTAGTATTAATCAACTCGAAAAATTAAGTTAAGTTCCTAAAAAGCTAATAGAAAATGTTCTATACTGTAGATAATTAACTTATTAATTAAATATTGTATAAGAAAATAAAATTACTAGTAATCTTGTATTTATATTTGCTATATTAGATAATAGTCTTAAAGTAATGACTGTATATATTGAGGAGTATATCAATGGAAGAGGAATTATAATTCGGATCGCATTAAATAATGTCTATTTATACATGCCAAAAAAACCAGTGTACCAAAAAAAATAATAGGTACTTTGACTTTGAGTATTTTAAAATCTGTGTACACTTTAATATCTCCTATAATTTTTTATAAATTATATTTTATAGCTATTTTTGAATATTCTAATCCTTTCTACTAAAAAATTATATTTATATTATTATTCTTACATCTAATATACAAAAAGTATTCTTTTATTATATAATAGACTTTCTCTACTACAGCTTTTATCACCAAGCTTATACTATCTTCAATACTTATAAAGAAGTTATTAGAGTTCTCAGGCCTTACTACAATATAGAAAATCATTATTAGCCTTGGTGGCCGCTATAGCGTACAGATTTTATACAAGATTGTTATACAGATCTGTACCTCGGATCAAAGCAAGACGATTTTGGTTAGTGCAAAACAACCCTACAATATTTACGTTGTAATTTCAATTAGGAAGCCTTACTCGTTAGGCACAAAAGCCCATAGTGGCTGGAGGCACTGTGGTGCCTTGAGCGCCACATCCGGCTCAGTCGCGAGCTGGCGAGGGAGTGAAATGGTACGATGTCGGGCAACAGACAGGCCGCGTGGTGTAGACTTCGCAGACGAAACATGCTTTCGACTTCGGAATCGACTCATACAGCAGCTTTTGACACTCTCAACAGGAAGATCAACAGTATAGCCAAACTGCAGTATTTTTCTGACTACAAATCAAAGCCTTATAGAGAAATAGCTAAAGAACAAAGCAAACAGATTATAGCTTTATATATTTATTTGTAGTGGAGATATAAGACACCCAAACTATAAAGTTTTTTTTGGCACGCAGGGGATGGACGTTAGTCAGTCTTCCCCGCATCTGGTGCACAAATAAGCCCTGGAGGGAAACAAATGGCTACCTAAGGTATAAGGTTAAACAATCCGAGAAGTGCCAGAAGTACAGTACTCTTAAAAGTCGCCAGTTGGGACGTTTTTTCTGTTTTCCCCATTCACGACCACTAAGAGAGGTCCCTGCCAAGCGAAAATCCCTGTGGACCGAAGGGAACGACCCCTGTCGCACTGATCAAAATTTAATATCTTAACACAGAATACTTTTTAAGCCTTTTACACCTTATAATCCATAAAAGGCTGTGGTTGTTGCATTTGGTTTTTTCTCTCTCACTAAAGCATAAGGATAGGGACATGTAGTTGCACTTCACCTCTGGTCTCTCCAAAACTAAATTTTGCCTGCATCTTTAATACCACACTGTTACGATGCTTAAATGATATTTTGGTGACTCGAAAATTTCATAGTCGTTAGAACAGACAATCTAACCAACTTACAAGGCATTTTTTCTTTATTCAGTTCAAGGTGTTGAGGTTTTACTAACTTAGGGAGAATTGGTTCGCGGCTCACAGTTTTCTCAGGTATTAAATCACACGAACGAGAAGAAGCAATAGATGAAATCAGGGCATCAGGTATGGAGGAATATTGTTCTGTATTGAAATTTTCGCAGTTGGAAGATCTTGATCAGAATCAAACAATGACTGCTTGAATGGGGAGTGCTGAGAAGGTAGAGTTGTGCATCTTGGGTGGTGGTGGTGGTCAGGCGGGAGGGCTGTCGCCGTGGCGGTGGCCGGCCTGTGGCTGCCGCCCGCAAAGCTTCGCAAGGTCGGCCGCGCAGCAGCAAGATCTTCATAACTTGGCATCCCTTTGAATAAAACAATCAATGAACATTTATATGTCCATCAGTGCAGCCGATCTAAGTAGTTTAGAATTTAACAGTCATAAAGATGTCGTTGAGATATATTATAACGCTATAGAAAAGAAGGACTTGGAAAACTAGCTATATTCAGACTGCATCCAATCCACCCTGTTGCAAGGTATAACGAAGCTGTTTTGTGAATGTAACATCTTAAAAGCGGAAAATCAGACTAGCCAACCAGGAACAGGGAAAAGGTATCCTGTGTTAATCAATTAAATATTTTGTTGAACTTTTAGGGGTCCGTTTCGTTCTACTGGGATTTTCGCTTGGCAGGGACCTCTCTTATTGGTTCCAGGTACATCGTCACTACCCTTAGGGTCTTCTCAATATAAATATCAAATCTGCCGCTTCAAGGCCGCGGTGCAGTTGAGCACAGCCCGCCCCCTTCGCGCGCTACGTGTAAGCATCCTAGGTTAGAAAACATCCCCCCCCATAGACTGATCAAACGACCCTACAGATCGTTGAGCCTTGCGCATATCAGTCCCTCACGAATTCATCATGTCTGGCGCCAAAGCGATTTGTGTTATTGCCCTAATTTCTTCCGTCATTGATATCGTTAAAGCGACCAAGCATGTTTACGATACTGCCGAAGATGCTGAGGGTCTTCCGAAAGGCTTTCGAGAGGTTGCCGAACGCCTCAATCTTGTCGTGGAGACTCTCCGACTGGCAAAAGACAGTGCGGATGATACGACCTGTACGGTAATAAAGCCAATCATCGAAACCTGCAGAGTCAAGGCTAGCGGCCTAAAGGAGCTTATTATATTTGTGACAATCTCTTTAGAAGATGCTAGAAGATAAGTGGCGATTCTAAAATAGTATATAAGTAGATGGTTCCCTAAGACCCTCCAAGACATGAAAGTGTTATTTTATTTTATATAGTAAACTTTGATCCTTTTACAAAGTGAAATAATGAAATTGTTCTAGATGAATGTGATAGAATACTGGATTGATTGCTCTACTCACGGATGTCCTTAAGGGCATATATATAGCTAGATACAGGCAATGAGTCACTGAACAGTGCCTCAAAGGAGTGAAACAACCTCCTAAAGGAGCTCAGGCTAGTGCCTAAAGGACCGCACAGCCTCTGGAAGGAATCACGTGAATATATCCTAGATCCCTAGATCTCTAGCCCCCTAGTTATTTCCATCAAAATGCCCCAAAACAAGATTACTGTTTCAAGTAGCTGAACATGTTTCCCGATAATTTGGAGGCAGCCAAAGAATATTTGTATCGCTTTCTATTTATCCAATAATTGAATATGCGTAAGACTAATAATAGCTTGCCGTCTGGTGAGAAAGCCACAGACATAAAGTAATTGAAGTCGGTCCCTAAGGAAGACAATAGTCTCGAAGCTTGCGATACCTGGGACCCTTCGAGTTACAGACAGAGGGAGCGGATCTGGATACAGACTGTCTTAATCGAGATTCTTGCCTTGTTTGCTATACTGACCTTTCCAGCTACCTGACTTTCGCTTGCACTTTGACGCCTAAGGTTTCGTAGAAGACAGAGGCTCAAGCTCTCTGAATATGTTAGAAAACATAGACAATAGTGCAACCAATCGACCAGATTTTTCTTGGCTAACATTATAACCTGTCTACTCGTCCTTAGTATCATTTTCAATTTTCGCCTCTATTTGATGTAAAGACTTTGAATAATGGTAGACCAGCTCATTATCAAGGTCAATAGGATTGTGCTCAAGGTTCGAATCGCAGGAGAAATCTGTTAGAAAAGAAGTTCCTCGGTCTAATAACTCTAATATATATGACCTCTTTGGTATTTCATACTGCATGCACAAACTATAGCCTAGCCTGTCATCTCTTTCCACTTTATCTATTAAAAAGTCTTCTAATAAAACAAAAGATTCTTGTGATCCAGCTCTTCCTATATCACCTAGCTGTTTGTGTCGTAGTATCTATTCGGAAATACTCGCTAGTAATATTACATCTTACTCATCATAATCGTCAATACAAAAGATCATAGCAGGACTAGGCAAAAGAACAATATAGATAATACCTTAAAATATTATAACAACAGTATCACAGACAAAAGAATAATTATCCAAATATTAATTGAATATAATTTGCTCTTTACACAACCAGTAAAAAACGTCTTAGACAGCCTGTACAGTAATTTAAAAGTTAAAACAAACAATAAAGTGGATTCTAGACCTTTTCAAAGTTTAAAGCAAATAGTACATTACCTTCAAGTACTTTATCTAAGACAGTGCCTAAATCCATCTCACAAATCAGTACGCGCCTGAAAGCAGAATTAACATTAATAACCGGGGAGGAATTAGCTGTGGCGAGAGCATTGACGAAGGCAATTATTTCTTGTGGATTTGGAGGGAAACGAAAAGAGGAGATGGTAAACTTCCCTCAGGCGTAAACCAAGCCCTGATCTGCAGGGTACCTGCTTGTCGCAAGTGGGACCCCTGCATAACACGATTATATTTAGATGACGGGGACAGGAGAGTGAAAGCTTAACATCAAGCCACTATCCACACCAATACCATAACTACGACCCAGCTCTCAATCCACGAGAACTAATAAGATTTCTCAATAGATATACAGACTAGTACAAGCTCATGTACTCGCATAAGAATCATAGATAGCACGAGAATCCAGGCTGGCATAAGAATCAAGGCTGGTAAAAGCATACAGACTGGTGAGAACATACAGACTCGTGCAAGATTTTGAGCTTCCACAAGCTCACATACTAGCACAAGAATCAAGGCTAGCACAAGAATCAATGCTAGTATGAGTTCGTATTCAATTACAAAATGAGTAAGTCATCTCTTTGTGATCTTTCTTTTTTTCGGCTCGGGTATTGCAGGTTGAGGCTCATTTTTTGCGACAGATCCCACTCCAGAAGCGATCAGTAATTTATTGATCTCGGCTCCCTCTCTTGGTACTAGTACTACAGTGTATGTACCATCGCCAACTACCGCGTCATAGCACCTCTCTGGGACCTCTCGGCCTCCAATGTGTTGCACTCTTCCTTTCTACCTCTGAAATACCTCTATAGTTTTTAAAATTCCGCCCTCTATAATATTTCATCTCCACCTGCGAAAACTACATTCTACCGCGTTCTCAAGTATGGATACTATCTCGTCTCAAAGCACATCTCATACACTTGAATCCCTTCCAGAGCGAGCTACCTTGGTAAAGCCTTTGAAGCTTGGACCGCATTTAATTGCCACGTGCTTATTGAAAGCGCCGACTTCCCAAATGACCGCAGCGGGAATTTAAGAATGGCTTGCTGAACAGTATCCACGCTACCGATGAAAGCAGTTAACATAATCGGCGACCGCTTGAAAGGATGGATTCGCGCATGAAATGAATTAGGGACGAACTAAATCGGCTTTGACGTGCCAGAAATGGAAGGAAAGCCTAAAAAGATTAAGATGATGGTGAATGTACACTGTTTGGTGACTATTCACTTTTTAGTGAACGCTCAGTGAGCGATGACTGTTGACTCTGTAGTGAGTGTTCAGTGTTTCGTGAGTCCTCACTAGGGGGTGACTGTTCATTCTGTGGTGAATATTCACTATTCAGTGAGTGGTCACTCTGTGGTAAATATTCACTGTTCAGTGAGTGGTCACTAGGGGGTGACTGTTCGCTCTCTGGTGAATATTCATTATTAAGTGAGTGCTCACTGTCTGGTGGGTGTTCACTACACAAACAAATGAAAATGCCAAATAATCTACATATCACGTGCTTACGCGACTCTAATCCCCAGCCAACCAAACGCACCAAACGCCACAAATGCAACTCTAGCTGGATTAAGATCTTGATAACTCCCAATAGTATATACCCAAAGAAGGAAGTCGCAAGATGAAAAAATGCCCTGAAACGAAGTGAAAGGGAAAACTAACCCCGCCGCCAGGAGGCCCGCTGACGGCTGTAGGGCGGTGGCGAGACGCAGTTGCAAAGAGTTGCCGAACTTTCCCCAATAGGAACTCTCCCCACGTGAATGCTGCGCTATTTCCGAGCGGGGTTAGCGGCAACACGCTATGAACTTCAAAGCCCCTCCCCTCGGCCTGTCTGGCCAATATTGTGCGAATTATATTGTAAAAATTAATACATGTTCCCAGTAGTGGTTTGCAATTTCTTACGTCTAGGAGCCCGCGTATATGCTCGAGACCGTTGCCATATTCAAAGCAAGAAGAACTTTCAACTCTGAAGTGCCATAGATTTTTCTCTATTTAGGTATAAGGAGATATTTCAAAAGTTAAGATTCCTTACGCCTTTACTAGTAAAAGGAGGAGATATTTTAAAGTTAAGATTCCTTATATCTTTACTAGTATATGGCAGAAACCTTAGTATTAATTCCTTAAATTCTAACTTATAACTATACTAGTATATGGCGATTTTTGCTTTGCCTAAGGCGTCAAACGCGATGTTTAACAAAACAAGATCCTATTAAACCTTCCCCAATTCTAAAACCATCTCTGCCATGTTAACGATAAAATTTTAGAATGCCTAAATCAAGATGCGGACTTCATCTTTCTTTTAGGAATACTTGACCCTAGTCAAAATGTAGACTTGCCTCTATTTAGAAACAGCAATTTTGGATGGTTCTTATTGGTTTGGTTTGAGTGCGGCCCTTTTGCCCTGCGGTGCGATGTGCAACAAAAACAAGACTTGGCTCTGCCCAATAATATTCTTCTATATCGTACGGAAAAATTCACCGCACGGTAAGATCTACCGCAAGGGACAAATGACCGGGTTCACCTGAGATTCCTTAAAACTTCGAGCCAGACTCCAATGGTCACTCAGTTTAGGATAAGCTTGGAGCAGTGGGCACTGGTGCTAAACTACTTTGGGTTAGGTCTGGGAGACAGTGCCGGCACTAGTGCTGAGCTCCTTTGGGATAGGTCTTGGAAAGTATGCTTCCGCACTGTTAATGCTAATAGATTTCTACTGGTCATACCGAAAACCGCCCAAATCTTTAAGAGCTCTAAGACCAGTAGAAATCTACCAGTACGAAGGCTGACGGCATTAATATCGGACCATTGCTCTGTAGTAAAAAAATGTGTATAGCTATTAATTTTTACAACACGCGCTTTAAAATCTCTAAAACCTTAACTAAACCCAATTATCTTAAAACTTAAATACAAAGATAGATCTGCTTCTCCTCTATCGTATGCATCTTTATATAAAATATTTAACTTCTTTAAGACTAAGTTGTGCGGATTCTAAAACGTGGTCTCCAGGAGAGTTTTGGTGTTCCTGACCCAAGCTCAAAATATGGTCCAATATTAATGCCGTCAGCCTTCGTAACCAAAATGAAAGCGCAGACCACTCATGTGCAGCCACGACTGAGTGGGGTCAAGCGGCTTCGGGGCATGGGCCATAACTGCGAGAACTCCACTTCATGGCATCATCAATTCAAATCTGTCCCACACAAGCACCTTCAATCTTCAATAATGGCAGACATCAAAAGCTTCAAGGAATTTATCAAGCATCCCTTCCGGTCGAAGAAATTGGGCCAGGTAGTGCAGGCTGCAAATGTCGCCGGAGCCTCGACATCCCCGTCGCCAGATAGGCCTCTTCCTTCAAAACCGGGGCATGGCTCAGGGACGGCGCCCCCTGATACGGACAATCTATGGGAACTTGCGTTCTGGAAACTGGACCAGGACGCAGAATCGAAGAAGCTCCTGGTGGCATATGAAAGCTGGCTGGCTGAGGATACGGACACAAGTTCGGCAGTAGTATCCACCGATTCTCTCTTCGCTAGCCCTCAACGGAACGTCAAGTTAAAGGAAGTATTAGATCGGAAGTCAAAGGATGCTGAAGATTCTCGACTGAAATTCGATCTAGCCGGTCACGAGATTGAAATTGCTCCTCTCGTAGACAAGGTTGTTAGCTCAATCATTTGGTTCAAGGAGTCCATAGGAGATGCCTTGCCACCCGACCCGTATGTTTCTGTTGCTTGGACTGGTGTATGTGTTTTGCTTCCGGTAAGTGAACTCATTAAGCGGCACCCATTTCCCCTCAGTTGTTTTCTGCATTTTGTTTATCAGCTTGGGAATCCTTTGTTGAACTTCCTGAACAGTTAGTTCTTAACGCCGGAGTCCAACGGAAAAACGCTATTGCTGGCTTGGATGCCATATCTAACATTCTCTGTCGAAGCGCAGTCGTCGACAACCTATACCAGAACATTTGTGCGGACACCCCACCCTTATTGGAGCTCAAGAAACACTTTAAAGAAAAGAGAATCGACTTATACAGCAAAATCTTGGATTATCAGATGAAACGAGTTTGCCAGCTCTCAAGACACCCTGTATTTGCTTACGTCTTCGATGTTATCAGGAACGACGACTGGGGCTCGTTGTTGGCAAATATCAATGCCGCCTCAGCATTGAGTGACCAGGACCGTCAACTTCTTCATGAACAGAAGCTGGACGATGGGATTGCACTGCAGAAGGAGAAAATCGACGAAGCTCTGCAGAGCTTAAGAAGCATCGCAAAGCAGATCAAAGACCTAGGTGAGAAGGAAGATCAGCACCATATTTCATCAATGCAGACAGAGATTCTTGAAACGCTGCGCAACGAGTTGGAGTACGAAAAGTTCAAGGACGACAGAAACCCCCCTAAAACCCCAGGTAAGTGCTTTTCGAGGCATTCTAGATATCCGTGTTAACTTAAAAGGAACCGGAGAGTGGCTCTTGAATGACCTAGAGTTTCAGAAGTGGAGCCGAAATGGGACTTCTGGTATACTGCTTCTCTCAGCTGGTCCTGGTTGTGGGAAGTCTGTTCTAGCAAGATCACTAATTGACAACGAGCTCAAGAAGGACGCTCCATCCGACAGATCCATTTGCCACTTCTTCTTCAAAGATGATAACGCGGAGCAAAAGAGTGCCAAGAACGCATTGTGCGCAATACTTCATCAATTATTCACTAAAATGCCACATCTCATTCGGTAAGGGTTACCTTGAGACCTCGGAACATTAATTGACCTCTCCACAGGCATGCACAAAAAGAATATAGAGTCAATGGGGCATCACTGTCACGGCTTTTCGACAAACTCTGGGGGATATTTGAGGATATAACTAGCGACGAGACATCCGGAGAAATTGTCTGTGTCCTCGATGCCTTAGATGAGTGCGAAGCGGGCTCCCGAGAACACTTGCTCGAGTGCATAAAGGGCCTGACTGCCTGGAACAAGACGAAGCATAAGCTCCGGCTGAAGATATTGCTCACTAGTCGCCCATATTACGCTGTCGAACAGGCACTTGAAGGTCCACAAAATATTTTACCGTCTTTTCACATTGATGTAGAACGAACGAACCCCAGTATGGCCCATGAGATTGAGCTAGTCATCAAAGATAATGTTTGCAAACTTGGGTCAAAGTTTTCCGAGAAGTGGAAATCTATTCTTCAGTCACAGCCGTTGAAGGTGGCAGAGCCAGATAGGACCTTTCTCTGGGTGTATCTTGTGTTTCAGGAAGTCAAAAGGCTTGCAAAAAGACGAGCCAGCGAGGTTGAGATAAGCAACAAAGCGGTATTTTCGGTTCCAAATTCAGTCTTTGAAGCGTACGACAAGATTTTGGCAAGAATCGAGCCGGGAGAGAAGGAATCGGTCCGCAGACTTCTACACCTTGTTCTCATCGCTAAACGGCCTCTAACATTATCGGAGCTTAACATTGCTTCACATATAAAAGAAGGTACACTGAATATTGAGGATCTTCAGCTGCCTCCAGATGCGGAGTTTGGCGCACGAATTTTGGAGCAATGCCAATTCTTCCTTCGGATTTCAGGCCAGATATCAGGAGGTTCCGAGGTTTCTCTTATCCATCAAACCGCGAGGGAGTTTTTGCAGCCTGATGATACAACTACTGAATTTCCCCGAATCGTATTAGACAGCAATATTTGGCAACATTCCTTTGTTCCAACCGAAAGCCACGCACTCATGGCACGGGCTTGCATCTACTACCTTTTCTTGCGAGATTTCGGCGATGAATGGTTCTGGGAGGCCTTTCTCCACCGCGAAAGCCGCCCTCCATATGGAGACCCCGTTAAGTGGGTATTACACCGCCTCGGGGACGATTTTTACTCCTGGGCTTATTCGAGGAATTGTTGGCCCTTGCATTATAGGCATATCCCCCCCGAAAAGCGCATGATCTTGGAGAATTATGTCCAAGAACTGAATAAGTCAAGTTTCTCGGAAGGCAGCTTCATTATTGACCCTCTTAGAAGGATCCGATTTATTCGTCAATTGGCTGGGACTGACTGATTGGAAGGTCGCAAAAGTGTGGGGAAATGGGTTGGATCTTTTTTTTTACTTTTTCCACTGCTTACACTCTCTTAGTCTATGGTTGGTCAATCACTGAACAATGCGGGGTCAATATTACGTTTTCAAACTCGATCATGGTTGATTGTTTCATTTTCCTTTTTGCGCCATGTCCTTACTTATATGCTGACCCGCATCAAACTACAATCACGTGTTTCTACCAAGAGATTCATTCATTCATTCAACAGTAACGTACTTGTATTACCCCTATGTAAACGGTGACGTTTCAGGGCCATAGCGTGCGCAGCGCGCGTTACGAGTCAATAAGGAAAATCTCTGGGTCGGAGGTTGATCTCATGGACTCTCGCCACATGATTCTTGAAGTGCATTACGTTGTCGAGAGCCAACCCCT
>Ga0182030_10017506_pt1 | contig 13818 bp, 10 predicted proteins | sample 812S3MmetaG_FD_121299 | JGI IMG/M metagenome (GOLD analysis project Ga0182030, IMG submission 121299) | Permafrost microbial communities from Stordalen Mire, Sweden - 812S3M metaG (Illumina Assembly) | ecosystem: Environmental > Terrestrial > Soil > Wetlands > Permafrost | place: Sweden... | reverse complement strand
TCAGTCGGGCGAGCTCGACGGCGCGCTTACGGAACTCCGGCGGATGCGGACGGGGCATGGTGGACTCCTCTCTGAGACGATTGTCGCCTCAGGATCGGTGTCCGGGCTAGAGGGTCAGGCTCCAAGGGGCGCCTCGCCTACGTCGAGGGCCGACTCCAGAGCCGTAACTGGGAGGCTGCCGATGGCAGCAAGCGTCATACCGTCGAGGTCGTCGCAGACCGGTTCCAGGCACTGACGCCGAAGCAAGCCGCCGAGGTTGCGGCCTAGGGCCCAGGGTTCCTCGGGGGGATCGCCCTCCCGAGGAACCTGGGGAGCGGCGGTCATGGTCCCAGGCGGTGGCCACGGTCACGGTGTACGCTGGAGGACGGAATACATTGTGTACGTGTGATAGTTGACGTGTACGTGTGAACGTGTTACATTGACGACATGACGAACACACGAAGTGCCAACAAGAAGGGCCGGCACCTGGTCTTGATTGACATCGAGAACCTGGCGGCGACCCCGAGCCCAACTACTCAAGAGGTCGAAATGGTGACATGCCTGCTTCGTGACGCCGTGCCCGGCTTTGACCAGGCTCAGCGGATCGTTGCCTGCAATCACCATGCCGCCCCCACAGTGTCCTTCGCCTTCCCCACGGCCCGGCTCCTCTGGAGGTCGGGTCGGGACGGAGCCGACCTTGCCCTACGCAACGTGCTGGAGAATGAGCTGGTGGACGAGCGTTTCGACCAGGTCACCATCTGCTCCGGCGACGGGATCTTCACTGAAGCCGCCGCCTGGCTTGGCTGTGCCGACGTTGATGTCACCGTCGTATCCCTGGAGGGACACCTGGCCGCACGGCTTGAGCTGGCCGCGCGCAGCGTTCTACTGCTGACACCTGCAGCGGAGCTGGCTCCGGCTGGGAGCGCCAGCTGATGGCCGAGGGCGGGCTCGACCTGATCTCGATGGCCGACATCGCCAGGCTGGCTGGCCAGAGCCGGGCAACGGTCGGAAACTGGAAGTCGCGGAATCCGGACTTCCCCGCCGAGCGAGGGCGTGGCTCCCGGGGGCCGCTGTATGACCGTGCCGAGGTCACCACCTGGCTGGAGGGCAAGAATCGACTGGACCGGCGACCCCAAGAGGTCGCCGTCATGTGGCGCCTTGCGGATGAGCTGCGGGGCGACATGACAACTGAGGCTGCCCTGCCCCTGATCCTCCTGCTCCTGGCGGTGATGTCCGCTGCTAGCCACTCGGAGTGGGAGCAGATCCAGGCGGCGCACCCGGCTGACCTCGACGCCACTCTTCGCTCCACTGTCCACTCACTCTTTCCCTTCGCCGACGAGGTCCTGCCACACGGAAAGCTTCCTTCCGAGTCGGTGGCGCGGGCGATCGCCGCCCTCTCCAGCTTCGACCAACCTCGGGTTGCCCTCATGGCGGACGCCTTGCTCGAACAGTCAGCGAAGGCGATGGGCTCCCGAGGCGGGGAGTACCTCTCTCCACCCTCCGTGCGGAAGTTGGTCCTCGCCATTGCAGAGCCTGTTGGGACCATCTACAATCCGGCCTCAGGGATCGGTCAGCTGATCATCGATGCCGCCGGCCATGAGGGGGTTGTCCAACTCATCGGCCAGGAGATCAACGCCCGAGTCTGGGAGATGTCGCAGCTCAATCTCGCCATCCACGGCGTGATGGCTGACGTGGCCTTCGGCGATGTGTTCGGCCATGACCACTTCCCCCAACTCCGAGCTGACCGAGTTGTGGCCGTTCCCCCGTGGAACCAAAAGCTCCCTCACGCTGACCAACTCATGGACGACCCACGATGGGTGTGGGGTGAGCCGGGAACCAACGACGGCAACACCGCGTGGATCCAACACTGCCTGTACCACCTTGCTGATGGCGGGCGAGCCGTCATGGTCCTGCCCAACAGCGCGCTCTTCGAGAGCGGCCGGGGTGGTCGAGTCCGGCAGAGGATGGTAAAGGCCGGACTGCTGGAAGCCGTTGTCGCTCTTCCACCCGGTCTCTTCGCCTGGACGAATCTGCCGTGCGCCGTGCTCGTCTTCTCCAAGGGACGGGCCAACCTTGATGGAAAGCCTGCGCCCATCCTGATGGTAGACCTCACCGAATCGGTTGAGGGCTCCGGAAGTCGGTCTGCTGCGCTGGACGACAAGCTGATCGACGAAATTGCTCGGATCTACCGAAGTTGGGTGGCTGGGGAGTCGCCCACGGCAAGCAACGCCGCCGTTGCTGAATTCGATGATCTTGCCGCCAACGACTTTGTGATCGACCCAGGGCGGTACCTATCGGTGCCCCACGCTGCACCCGACCTTGAGAAGGCCACGAGTGCAAGGGCCGAACTCGTTAGCCGCCTTGAGATTCTTTTTGAAGCGAGCAGAGACGCCGACAGCCAGCTGAAGGCCATCCTGGAGGCGCGACGATGACCACCTTCGAGGAGATCCGATTGGGCGATCTCACCGACGCCCTGACGATCACAAGAGGCTTCCCCACGCAGCGCACCGTGCCCAAAGGCGACGTACCCGTTATGTCTGTGGCCGATCTGCGCAACGAAGCGTCTCCTAGGCACTTCGCTGACCGAGACGCGCTTGACGACGTCGGCCTTGACCTTGCCCGGCCGGGAGACGTTCTTGTCTCCGTTGAAGGCGGCACCGTCGGCGAGGCTCTGGTTGTGCCCGAAGGAGGTAGGGAGTTTGTCCCCTCACAGCAGGCAGCCACGCTGCGAGTCATAGCCGGTTCCACGCTCGACCCGTGGTATCTCGGCGCGTGGTTGGGGACTGAACCTGCTCGCGAGCAGGTCCGACGCCTGGCACGAGGTTTGACGATTCAGCGGATTCCGATCAAGGACCTCGCATCCCTCACCGTCCGCATCCCGCCGTTGGCAGACCAAAGAGAGATTGGGCAACGGTTCCTCGCCTTCGAAACCGCCATCAAGTCGCATCGGGCCGTTGCGGCCTGTCTCGAAGACCTGCGCAATCTCGATCTTGTCGTGACTTTTGCGAACGGTAGCGCCACCAATCTGACGTCCGAGTCCAGAAAGGTCACCGCACATGGCCATTGACAACCCCCACACCACTGCTGACGGGTACTACAGATGACTGCGCACGAGAGCGAGCGCAAGACGCGCAAGACGAGAGTTGACCCCAAGCTCGTGGCTGCGGATTGGACTGTCGTACCCGCAGCCGGCCACCCTGCCGGCGAGGAGGCGGTCGCGATCGAAGAGTTCGAGACGGATCTTGGTCCAGCGGACTACGTGCTGGCAGATCACGACGACCTTCTAGGTGTGGTCGAGGCCAAAAAGCTGACACTCGGCCCGCAGGGTGTGCTACCTCAGGCGGAGCGCTACGCCAAAGCGATCCCAAGCGCTAATCCGTGGCAGGGCGTCTTTGGCGTTCCGTTCCTTTACTCCACCAATGGCGAGGAAATCTGGTTCCACGACGTCCGTCACGAGTTGAATCGTTCCCGGCGCATTGCCGCCTTCCACACAACAAAGGCGCTGCGCGAGACGCTGGAGCGCGACTTCAAGAGCGAGCTGACAAAACTCCGCACTCTCCCGTGGCACGAGATGATTCGCCCGTACCAAATCGAAGCCAACACGGCGATCGAGCAAGCCATCGAGGCCCGTCAACGCAAGATGATGGTCACGATGGCGACCGGCACCGGCAAGACGCTGATGACGGTGAACGAGATTCATCGCTTGATGAAGTCCGGTGTGGCGCGCCGGGTCCTGTTCCTCGTCGATCGCCGCGCTCTCGCGGCTCAAGCAGTCAGAGCCTTCGCGAGCTTCGAGGCCGAACCTGGACTCAAGTTCGACAAGATCTATCCCGTCTACTCGCAGCGTTTCCAGCAGACCGACTTCGATGAGAACGAGAAGTTCGATCCAAACGTCATGTCGAACTCGTTGCTGACCGATCCGAAACTCGGCGATGCGTTCGTCTACGTGTCAACGGTCCAAAGGATGAGCATCAACCTCTTCGGCAAGGAAGCGGGCATCCACTTCAGAGAAGGCGACTCCGGGGATGAGGATGCGAGCAAGCTTGACATCCCGATCCACGCCTTCGACCTCATCGTCGCCGACGAGTGCCACCGTGGCTACTCGTCGAAGGAGCTGTCGGCTTGGCGCAACACGCTCGAATGGTTCGACGCCATCAAGATCGGCCTCACGGCCACTCCTGCTGCGCACACAGTGGCCTACTTCGAGAACATGGTCTACCGCTATGAGTACGAGCGAGCCGTGCGTGAGGGCTACCTCGTCGACTACGACGTCGTGCGAGTCAACAGCGACGTCCGCATGCACGGTGTGTTCCTCCACGAGGGGGAGCAAATCGACGAGGTCGATCCCAGCACCGGCGCTCGTCAGCTCGATCTCCTCGAAGATGAGCGGGCGTTCGACGCGAGCCAAGTGGAGCGCAACATCACGGCGCCCGACTCGAACCGCAAGATCCTGGAGGAGATCAAGCGCTACGCCGACGAGCACGAGGCCGCGACAGGGCGGTTCCCGAAGATCCTGATCTTCGCGGTGAACGACATTCCCCACACGTCGCACGCCGATCAACTCGTCGATCAGGCGCGAGACGTGTTTGGTAGCGGCGAGGCCTTCGTCGGCAAGATCACCGGTCGTGTCGATCGGCCGCTGCAGAAGATTCGCGAGTTCCGCAATCGGCCCAACCCCAAGATCGTGGTCACAGTCGACCTCCTCACGACTGGTGTCGACATCCCAGATCTCGAATTCCTCGTCTTCCTCCGCCCAGTGAAGTCCCGCATCCTCTTCGAGCAGATGCTGGGCCGAGGCACTCGTCGGTCGCCTGACCTGATCCCCGGCAAGGATCACTTCGTTGTCTTCGACTGCTTCGACGGCACGCTCTTCGAATACTTCCGCAACACCACCGGCATGACGGTGGAGCCGCCCGAGGGCGACGGCAAGCCGGTTGAGCAGATCGTCGAGGAGATCTGGCAGAACACCGACCGCGACTACAACACGAAGCGGCTCGTGAGACGGCTCCAGCGTATCGACAAGAACATGAGCGGCGATGCGCGTGATCTCTTCGCTCGGTTCGTGCCAGACGGAGACATGGCCCGATTCTCGGAGGAGCTGCCGGCCAAACTTCGCAGCGACTTCGCGGGCACGATGAACGTCCTCCGTGACGCCGACTTCCTCAAGCTCCTCACGAGCTATCCCCGGGCATCGCGCACGTTCATCGTGGCTTCCGGCGTAACTGACACCGTTGAGTCCGAGTGGCTCATCAAGGCCGGTGTCGGCAAGGAGTACAAACCCGACGACTACCTCAAGCTCTTCGAGCAGTTCGTCATCGACCACGCCGAAGAGATCCGCGCGATCAGCATCCTGCTGTCTCGCGCATCCGACTGGGGCGCAGAACCACTCAAGGAGCTGCGCGATGCGCTCAGGGACGCGCCCGAGCACTTCACCGAGACGAATCTCCAGAAGGCGTTCAAGGCCACCCACCACAAGGCGCTGGTCGACATCATCTCCATGGTGAAGCGGGCGTCGACTGAGACCTCGCCGCTGATGACGGCCGAAGAGCGAGTCAACGCTGCTGTCGCGGCGGTTTCCGCTGGACGCACCCTCACCGACGACCAGACCAAGTGGATGGAGTACATCCGGCAGCACCTCGTGCAGAACCTCTCCATCGAGCCCGACGACTTCGACATCATCCCGGTACTAGCGGACCGAGGTGGCTGGGGGAGAGCGAACCGAACATTTGACGGTCGCCTCGCCGAGTTGCTCGACCAACTCAACAAGGAACTGGTGGCCGCATGACCGACGTCGTCAACAAACTCTGGGGCTTCTGCCACACCCTCCGTCATGATGGCGTCGACTACGGCGACTACATCGAGCAGCTGACCTACCTTCTCTTCCTCAAGATGGCTGATGAGCGTGGCATCGACGTACCTGTCGAGACGGACTGGCCGTATCTGCGCAAGCTCTCCGGCACCGAACTGCTCGACGCGTACATCGAAGCGCTGCGAACACTCGGCAAGCAGCCGGGCATCCTCGGCGACATTTTCGGCGGTGCCCAGAACCGCTTCACGAACCCGGTCAACCTGGGCAAGCTCATCGGATTGATTGACGAGACCGAGTGGATCTCGATCGATACTGACATCAAGGCTGAAGCATTCGAAGGGCTGCTAGAGAAGGCCGCCAGCGAGGGCAAGAAAGGGGCGGGCCAGTACTTCACGCCTCGCATCCTTATCCAGAGCATGGTGCGGTGCATGAAGCCTGACCCGCGGGTAAGCAAGGACTTCTCTATTGATGACCCTGCGTGCGGCACCGGCGGCTTTCTCATCGCCGCCTACGAGTGGCTCAAGGCCGAAACCGGCGGAGCGTTCGACCGCGACACCGCGAAGCGGATCCGTTCCACGACCTACTTCGGCCAGGAACTAGTGGCGCGTCCACGCCGTCTTGCCCTGATGAACATGTACCTGCACCAGGTCGAGCCCCATATCACGCTGACAGACTCGATCTATGAGGTACCTCCCGCTCAGCGGTACGACGTGATCTTGACCAACCCACCGTTCGGCACCAAAGGAGCCAACCAGGCCCCAGATCGCGAGGACTTCGTTGTCCAGACCAGCAACAAGCAACTCAACTTCATCCAGCACGTTCTAACCATCCTCAAGCCAGGTGGGCGAGCCGCAATCGTCGTTCCCGACAACGTGCTCTTCGCGCAGCAAGCTGGTGAGGTTTTCCAAGTGCTAATGGAAGACTGCGACGTCCACACCCTGATGCGCTGTCCTCGCGGGACGTTCAGCCCATACACCGAGGGCACGAAGACGAACGTGATCTTCTTGACGAAGGGCCGGCCAACAGAGCGTACTTGGATTTATGACGCACGAGCCAATGTCCCGAAGATTACGAAGCGGAGCCGTCCCCTCTCTACCAAGCACTTCACCGAGTTCGAAGCTTGCTATGGCGATGATCCGAATGGGCTTAGTAGACGGTCCGAGAAGGACTCGAAGGATGGTCGCTGGCGCTCCTTCACGCTCGACGAGATCAAGCAACATCACTACAAACTCGATGCGTTCAAATGGTTGCGAGACGAAGAGGCGGATGATCCCGACGAGCTGCCGGAGCCCGAAGAACTCATCACATCTGCAATGGAGGAGCTTCAGCTGGCCCTCGACGATCTTGCTGACATCCAGCGCTTGTTAGAAAGCAATGGAGGTAGCGCATGAGCGTCTCGGCAGAGTGGTCGACCGTACGTCTGGGTGACGTGGTCAAGGTCAATTACGGAAGGCCCATGCAGAAGGCGAAACGCGCGGGGGGCCCTGTGCCCGTCTATGGCTCGAACGGCGTTGTTGGCCAGCACGATGTCCCCCTGACCACAGGCCCAACGATCATTATCGGGAGGAAGGGAAGCTCCGGGGCTATCAACGTGTCGGCCGTTGCATGCTGGCCGATCGACACCACCTACTACATAGACGACCCCGGCCCGTACTCGCTCCCGTTTCTAGAGCGATTGCTCCGTTCGCTCAGACTTGAAGAGCTTGACCGATCGACTGCAATCCCTGGGTTGAGCCGAGAGCAGTTGTATGACCTTGAGGTGCCGCTCCCGCCCCCTGAAGAGCAGCAGGATATTGCTGACCTGCTGGGTCAGGCTGAGCGCAAGACCGAGAGTTCCCGCGCTCGTCTCAAGGCCGCGGCGCTCGCTATGCAACGGTTTCGCCAAGCGGTGATCTATTCCGGGTGCCGCGGAGAGATGTCACAATCCTGGCGCGAAAGCCATCCCGATGAAGAGCCGATGGATTCCGTCCTGGCTAGACATGCCGCTTACAATCAGGATGTTCCGATCAACAAACGCCGGCTCAAGGCAGCACCTGGGTTGCGTCTTATCGGCGACGAGTTCACTTTCCCGGAACTCTGGGCATTCATGCCGATCCGTGAATTGGTTGGTAGCAGAGCAATTGTGGACGTCCAGGATGGGAACCATGGAGAGCTCTATCCCCGCAAGGACGACTTCACTACGAATCCGGAAGATGGGATTCCTTACATTAGTGCGGAGAGCGTCAGCCGGGTCGTCCTTATCGAGAGTGCTCCGCGTTTGAAGCACGATGTCGCGTCGCGACTTCGGATCGGCTTTGCCCGTGCTGGAGATGTGATTCTGACTCACAATGCGACGGTCGGACGGGTAGCAGTCCTGCCTCCTGATTCGCCAGATGTCGTATTGAGCACGTCGACGACCTACTACCGCTCGGATCCACGAGTTCTCTTGCCCGACTACCTAGCTCTGTACATGAGATCTCATTTCTTCCAACAGCAGCTCGCGGCTGTCATGGAGCAGACCACTCGGAATCAAGTCCCCGTGACAAAGCAGGTTGAGCTATCTGTCGCCGTCCCGCCGATCGAGGAGCAGCGAGAGATCGTTCGTCTGGTGGAGTTGCTTCTTGACCTTGGCGACGATGTGTCCGACCGTCTTGGCCGCGCGGCCCAATCTGTTGAGCGCAGCGCCAACTCTGTCCTCGCCAAGACGTTCGGATCCGCCAGCGGATGACGGAGCCGGTCGAAGACGGAGGCGGGGGTGCGGAGGCGGACGCTCCCTCCGCTGAGATCGCAGAGCCCCGCGCTGGGGCGAGCCCGTACGCGACGGGCGGCGGCGGGGTGACCTTCGAGCGACGCGTTGCGGTGCAGTATTTGAGTCGACTGCTGACAGGAGAGGGCGCTTCGGAACTTGGAGACGGACGCTCGATCGATTCCGTATCCTTTCAGCAAGCACCGCTGCATCCGGTCGATGACCTAGTAGTGCGTGCGCGTCGCGCTGAAGAGCCAGAGCCGTCGCTCGTCCTCGCTATTGGCGTTCGCCGTGCGCCGGACCTCGTTCAGAGTGACGAGCCCACGCAGAAGCTCATTCGTGAGTTCGTTCGTGCGGTGATCAACACACCGACGGACGGACCCGAGCACCGCCTCGCCCTCGTGGTGGCGGGAGTTCAGCCGCACGCCCAACAGCTCGCCGACCTGGCCGCTCTTTCAGCCGTCCAGATGGATGCGTCCGCATTCTTCGATCTGGTCCGAACGCCGAAGAGGTTCACTGTCGACCTCCGAAGCCGACTGGACCAAATCGAGAAGCTCGTGAAGCAAGCGCTGATCGAGCTTGGAAGTCCCGATCCTGACACTGCATTTGTCCGGCACCGGACTTGGGAACTGCTTGCGCGGCTCACCGTTCTCATGCCGCGACTCGAGGCGCCGGACGAAACTGATTGGGCAACTGTTGAGAACAATCTCATCCGAGTGGCCCGAGGCTGTGACCTCGCTGGCGCCTCTCGGTTGCGCGATCGGCTTGTCGCGTTGGCCGACGGGTATCCACCGAAAGCCGCGACGGTCGATCTGAGGCTGCTTCGACGCGACGCTCACGCGCTCCTCGACGCGACCGTCAGGCGGCACGAGCAGGGTGAACTGGCGTTAGGCCATCTTCACGAACGCGCGGTTGCGTCGGTGCGCGATGACATCGCGGCGAGCGACGGCGTTCGTCGTGTGCACATCGATCGACGTAATGCCGCGGCGAAGCTGCTCGCAAACGCGGCTGAGGCATCGTCGGTAGTCGTGTACGGCGAGTCCGGCGTCGGAAAGAGTGCGCTCGCCGTCCTGTCTCTGGTAGCGGCGGCCGTCGCTGATCCTGACGCCATGCAAGCGCGCTGCGTGAACTTGCGGCAGCTTCCAGCGACGACGCTCGCGTTGGAAGCCATTCTCGGATGTCCACTCGTGGCACTCCTTGGCGAGCTGAGTGCGCCCCAACGGCTGCTGATCATCGACAATGCGGACGCGGTCGCAGAGGGCATGGGTGACATGCTCGGCTACCTGGTCGATTCCGCCCGGGAGAGCGAGGTGAGGGTGATCGCCGTCACCGCCGCCGAAAACAAGCAGGTCGTGCGGGACGCGATCAGTCGCTCGTGTGGCGCCGATGTCACGGAGTATCCGGTCGCCGGGCTGACCGACGCGGAGATCGATGAAGTGGTCGCCACTTTCGCGGAGTTGAGCAACCTTGCTGCGAGCCCGCGGTCGCGCGAGTTGCTGCGCCGTCCCGTGGTGATCGACCTGCTGGTGCGTGGCCGCGTTTCCGGGGTGCCGCTCAACGATGCAGACGCTATGGGCGAGGTGTGGTCCGGGCTCGTTCGTCGTCACGAGCAATCCGACAGGGGTGCGCCGGACGCGCGCGAGGTCGCGCTTCTGCGCCTGGCGGATCTGGCTCTGTCAGGCGGCGACGCTCTCGGTGTCATCGGCGCGATCGATCCGCTCGCGCTCGACGGACTATGTCAGGCGCTTCTGGCATTGCCTGACTCAGCCAACGCTCCATTGCACGGGAGGTTCGCTGCACTGCAGGTTGCATTCGACGCGCTCGTTGAGGCCGGTCACGGCGAACGTTGGGGCGATGTTCCGGGCGAGGCGTTGCTGACGCTCAGCGAGCCTGACCCCGTGCTCAGTGATGCCTGGCCGAGCCTGCGAACCGATGACGCTGCCGGTCTGAAACGCCTTGCCCGGTTAGTCGATCAACGACTTCGCGACCAGAACGCCATCGTCAGTATCCTCGCCGTCGAACCCATCGTGTCTCTGTTGCTCGACGACGAAACCCCGTGGTGGTCCGGAGACTACGCCCAAACCCCGCTGCGGGACTGGCTGCGCGCACACATCGTGGGCGACACCCCTGTCGGCCATCCATTGCGCGTCCGGCTCCGCGAGCGCCTCGTCGCTGCGTCTGCAGCGGCTGATGGTCGTCTCACCGGTGAGCGACAGGCGGCCGCAGCGGCGAGCGCGGCGCGATCTCCTGAGGAGATCGAAGACGAACGCCAGCTTATGGAGAGTCGCCGCTGGCTCTTCACCGAGATTGGGTATCCGCGCAGTCGTCGCCGCCGGGAGCGGCCGGAGCTTCCGAGGGAGATCACCGACAAGATCGTGATGGAGCTGCTCGCACTTCTCGGTCCAGATCTGGGCGACGACGGCGAAGCGATCCTTCGGCGTGTCGCGCAAGATGCACCATCGTGGCTTGCGCCGGCCGTCGAGGAGTTGCTCGCAGGCCGTGCGCTTGCGACCTATCGCCGGGGATTCCTTGCCGAGTTGACCGAGGCGTACTACATCGACGACGAATCGGAGGGTACCGGCCTCGGTAAGCCGATGCCGTTCGCTGTGCAGAGCTTCGCGGGGTCGGCGAGCGGCTCGTCGCGAATGCGACGCGCCTCATCGAGGCGGGGCTAGATGGCGGAGCATTTGACGGGAGCGTCGCGAGTGGTGCTGTTGAAAAGGAACTCGTGACAGTACGCGCATGGGCAAGCGGTCTCGATCGTGACACCTACCAGGCTCAGGAGGGTGACGGAGGCGTCTACATCGAGAGCACGCCGCCCGACGATGTGGTGCAGGCGTTGCAATCTGGGAATGAGGGTCTGCAGCGCGTCCAAGAAGCGACGCGACTGATCGTTCGCTACTACATCGATCCCAAGAAGGGCCGTATTGTCGCTGTTGGAGACGACGAACTGGCGGCCGACCTCGCCACCACGCGTCAGCTGCTTGCGACGCCTCCCGGTCTGAGCGCCGGTGATCCGTGGGATACGCCTGCCGCGGTGGCGGCGTTTGCGCTCGAAGCGCACCTTCTGCGTGGCGCCGTCCTGCCTGACGATCTGCTCACATTCGCCGTAGACACGGTGATACGGGTGGGGGAGGGACACTCGTCGCCGCGACCGTATGAGTTCGAGGGCACGTACTTCGAGCAGGGCGCCGACCGCAGCGCTGCGCGCGCACTCCCGTTGCTACTTCTGCCGGTCGCTGGTCCACTCTGCGTGCTTCTCGACGGAGCCGACGGTTCGCGAGGCCATCAACGCGCCGCGGAGGCTGGTGTCAACCTTGCCCACGCTGTGGCTGACGAGGTGCGTCTCCACTTTGCACGAGGACTGGATCGCGTCTGGGAGGTGCCGTGCGCCGCGGACGGCGGTTGTCATCACGAGATCGCAATGCAACTCACCCTCGAGATCATGCGGGACTGCACCTTCGGTGACTGGGAACCTGAGGCGGGTCGGCGCCAGGTCGTCTTTCTCGATGATCCGGTAGGTCAGTCGCTCGCCGATGCGGCCGATGATGCGATCTACTTCTCTCGGCTCGATGCCGCGATACGAGCGCTCGCTCCTGCCGCGATGGCGAACCTCTGCGTCTCTCCGCAGGCCCGAGATCTGCTCACGATTCTCCTCGCTGCGCAGCGTCGGTCGTTGCTCGCATACGAAGACGACATGGATCAGCGGGGTACGCATGCTTTGGTGAGCGCACGCGCCATGCTCACACTGGCGGCAGATGGTGATGACGCGCCCATTTACGCGCATATAGATGCGTACGCCGACCGCTCGGCCTTGCTCAGCAGCTTCCTCCGGGCGCTGTCAGCCGCGGCGGAGGAGGCACCCAATCGTGCTGGTACGGCACGGCGGATCTGGCCGAGCGTCGTGAGGCACGTACTTGACCTGAACGAGGCGGGTCACACGCCGTTCCGTGGCAGCCACTACGGCGACATGGCTCTCGGCGCGCTCATGCCGAATGCCGCGCATGAGATCACGTACTTCTACCGTGAGGTATCGGACGAGCCGATCGTCTGGTGGGAGCCACTCGCGTGGCAGTCCACGATGGCGGAGTGGTTGCCCGTCGCGGCCGGCAACGCGACGTGCGTAGACCAACTCATCGGCTTGATTGGCGCCCTCCCAACCGACGATCAGGTCCGAACCTGCCTTCCATGGGTGGCCTCGCTCGTATTGGCAGACGTCTCGCAGGTGGCCGGTCGCAGCTTTCTGCTGTCAACCTGGCTGATCGAGGTCCGCTCTGTTGCGGTTGACGCCGGTCTGCTGGGTGAGTGGCAACGCGTCGTTGATGCCCTCGTCGTTGCTGGCGTGACCCGACTCGCGCCCTACTCGGAGTAGCGGCGGGACTCGGCCTCCGCCTCACGAGACACCACCTGGGAACGACGGGGCATGGGCAGCGCGTGAGGTTGGTCGCCGTCGTCCGGAGGCCGCTATCCGCCCCGGTGTGGACCACTGGGTTGGGTGCGCCGCCAGCAGGACGCCGACCGAGGCGACCGGCGTCGGCGATCACGATTCCGACGGCCCGCCGGCGCCGCGGAAGGCGACGTGGAACACCACGGTCAAGGCCAAGTGCATCCACAGCGGGAGCCCGAGGAGCGTGAGAGCGGTGTCAGCCGCCGGGGTGATCGCGACGTGTCGCCGCGAAGGAAAGAGCCAGTGGATGACCCGGGCCATCCGACCGGGGGTTGTGGTTGCGGCGTTCGACGCCATTGGGGTTCCCTCCAGAGGAGTGGTTACGACGCTCCCCGGGGGCCGTCCTCGACCGGCACCGGAATAGGCACGCGCGCAGCGCGTCTTGCTCAGGCCTTTACGGGTCCGCAGGTCGGGCCGGCACCGTCAGCGTCCGGGAACCGCGCTGGAAGGCACCGCTGGCGGTACGCACTCGACCCCACGGCCGGATGGTTCGGAGGCGCTGTTCGTGGCCTTCGACGCAGGCGTCGCGGTCAGTGGGGCGACGGCGCGCGACCGATTCGGGGTGCGCTTCAGAGTGACCCGCACGTGAACCCGAAGGTCGGCGGCGGCCCTACTTTCTCCCTACTACCGGCCTTCAACGTGTCGCGACGGCGATGCAGGTCGGAGTCGTAGGAAACGAAAAAGCCCTGGTCAGAAGCGACAGAGAAGGACTCGGGAGGACGCCGATCCGAGCAGTGGACGGCTCGGATGGGGCTCATAACCCGAAGGTCGTAGGTTCAAATCCTACCCCCGCCACCAACAGGCGTTCTCGTAAGGGTCGCCAAAGCGTTATCGAAAGTCCCGGAATCTCGCCGGTTC
>Ga0182030_10017505_pt1 | contig 13819 bp, 10 predicted proteins | sample 812S3MmetaG_FD_121299 | JGI IMG/M metagenome (GOLD analysis project Ga0182030, IMG submission 121299) | Permafrost microbial communities from Stordalen Mire, Sweden - 812S3M metaG (Illumina Assembly) | ecosystem: Environmental > Terrestrial > Soil > Wetlands > Permafrost | place: Sweden... | reverse complement strand
TTAGATCGGCACACTGACTCGAACAGCCCCGCCGAATGAAGCGGCACTGACACAAGCGCAGTCAGCACGCTCGTTTGCCACTCGGACTCCAAATCATTTGTATTCATCGACATACTGTGATGGCGCATTCTGGTCCTAGGCATGGATAATAGCACCTTTCATCGACCGCGACGAATCACTCAACTTCTTGGACGCATACCGTAATGGAACGATTCGGCAGAATCTTTTACCATGCGCGCATATCCACACCTTCAAACTAGCATACATATCGGCTGAAGCTCAGCTTCCTTCGAGGCAGAGACCCCGTCACCAAGGCGTGCCGGATTACCTTTAGAGGATATCCCGTGATACTGCAGAGTTCCTGGAGGTACGCTATCGGTACGGGATCATCGTTAACGCTGAGCGTCCAGCTTCGCTTGCCGGGAAAAATGAACTTGCAGTGGCTGTCGCGCCTAGGTTGGAGCACGCGAGTGCATCCCAGCACGAAACAGTTGGATTTGGCCGCCTGAATCGTGACCTTCTTATTTTGAACGTTGCGGTCGTAGTCCCATTCGTAGGCGTCGAGCAGAGAGCCGGCAGTTGACGGGTCAACCAGGGGGAACGTTCGCTGGCCGGCCGACCCTAAGCCGTACTCCCCTATCTGCTCCCCTGCGAAGCCCTTGTCGCACGCAATACCAATCGAAAAACCCCTTCTTGGACCGCACTCGTCGTGAGCAATCAGGAGCTTGCCCATCTCATCCGCCCAGAACATCACCAACTCTCCGGCGCATCCTGCGGGGACAGGGTGGGGCACGTGGCCGGTGACGGAGCTTGGGTCCAACTCAACGAGACCATCGTGCTTCTGCAAGAACCATTGCGACAACAGCCGAAAAATGTCTTGAAGGAGGTCATGATATTTCCATGGCTGGCCAGCGAATTCCCTGACCACGTCACGAAGAACCGGAGTGAGCAGGACACGCGCTCGATCATCTGACACCATTTCGGCAATCGTACCGAGGGCGATCGCGATCCTTTTGAGTTCGGCGGCGTCTCGCTGCCGGCTTTGATCGAGAATCAGCGGAGAAGGGCAAAGGAGCGGTGGCACAGCTCTATCTCTCTCCTGGCGCCGAGCGGAAGCGTTTTTGAGCGCGTAATAGTCGACCAGTCAGTTCCACCGCCTCACCGAAAAAATGCCGCGGCCAATCCGGGACGGTCCCGTCCTTCTGCACCGAAAGTTCGTGCAAGGCCGGTGCCGTGCCGGAAGTGTCAATAAAATAGATCCTTGACCGCTCGGACAGGTACCCTGACTCGTCCTCGGCTGTGAGAACCCTTATGGCATTTACAATATGTTCGCTATGCGTTTCAATCAGTACCTGTTTGCCCGCGCGGACCATTGAAATGAAGAACTCCGCGAGACGCACCTGCAGAGAGGGATTTAGATGTAATTCTGGTTGTTCAACGATGAACGTGCTTGCATGGTCGGCCAACAAACCACGCACCAGAATCGGCAATACCTGCGAATACCCGAAACCCGAATCTGCGAGGGCGTGGCTTTCAGTGCCGGAGACGCTCTTGACGCTTATCTGGACTACTACTTGCTCCGTGGTACTCAAAACCACCTCATCGGTAGTCGCTCTAGTCCCATGAACTTCTCCCGCACGTAGAAATGCCACCCAGCCATCTAACGCCTCAGCGAGCGTCTGTCGGACAGGCTTACCTCTTGAGCCGGGTGGAACATTGACGACACGCTGGTCCGCACGGTCGCGCAAGACGTATGGTAGGAATTCGCCACTAGGATCCATGTCTGGCTCCGCCCCCCGAGCCGTAACGTAGTACCGCTTGGCGGGCGCGCGAAGCGGGCCGAGATAGTGCACGTTTTCCAGCGCCTCGTCGAACGCCCACATCGCCTGCTGAATAAATGGAGGCATAGGAAAACCACTGATCTCTTCGGCCTCGGCGTTGATGTCTCCTTTTGATTTGGGGCTTCGGGGCAACTTCGGTTTCGCCATTATAGACTCGGGTAAGAGGCCGCCGAGCGTCGCGATTCCTTGCACCCAATCGCCCGAGCTGGCGATTGACATGAGCCTGAATCCGCCCACTTTGCTAAAGTAGCTTTTGGGAAAGGCGATCTGGTAGCTTCCGTATTTCATGTCCTCCTCTTCAGATCGAAGGACTTTCCATTCGAGCAAGCGCTCCTGTTCAAAAAAAACCTGAAACTTTGCGATTTCAAGAAGCGCTGTCACATTGTCCGCCCGAGTTCCTCCGCCGACTTCCCTCGTCTGGTCCCCGCGTTTCTTGGCGTACTCTTTGGTAGAAGGCAAAGAAAACGTGAATGCGGCGCGAAGTTCGGCGGGTTTTACCACATCGCTTTCCGTTGATCGAGAACGCACGCGTGAGCCCGGCTTTGATTTGATGAAATCAATGGTCGAGGAATTAACCATAAGGTCCACTGTCGCGGACATAGAGACCTTTCTGCGGACGTCTTGGTGCGACACGAAAGAACGGTATTCGCCGAAGTCGACACGGGGGCCTGCGAGACACAATCGACCGGCGAACTTTTGGCTCTGGCTCTGCGCGAGTACCAAAAGCGTCTTTAGCAAGGTGGATTTTCCGGCGCTATTCGCACCGCAGAAAACCGTCAAAGGCTTTAGGTCGAATCGCCAATCCTCGCCTTCGAAAATTCGAACATTACCCAATTCGATGCCCCGTATCATCGGTGCTCTCCTTTGGTTATGGTGACTAATCTCGTATACAGCAGGACGTGTCCTTGCCTGATCGCGTTAACATTAGCTCTACCGTGGAGCGGCTCGGCTTATCAACTAGCCTAACCCAGATGTGATTATAGACTTTCAGCGCCTTAGGGAATCTCTTGGGCGCGGCCCCACGAGTTTATTACCTGGAAAAACTCCGTTGTCGCCGGACGGCCGGGATCGTAATCGCCGGCCAGGGTGAAGATCTCGCGCACCCGCAAGTACATGCGCCTCTCGCTGGCGCGTATGTCGCGGATCCGTTCCAGCAGTTCGTCGAAGTAGTCGGGGACACCCAAACCTTCCACCGGCGGATTCTTCAGCCGGAGGTCGTCCATGGTGAATCCCTTCACCAAATACTCGCTCAGGCGTTCCGTCGCCCAGCGGCGGAACTGCGTCCCACGCTCCGACCGTACGCGATAACCGACCGCCAGGATCGCGTCGAGGTTATAGTGCTCAATTTCACGGGCAACTTCGCGGGGCCCTTCCCGTCGAACTATTCGGAATTTCCGAATAGTTGGACCTGATGGCAACTCGCCTTCGTTAAAGACGTTGGCGAGGTGCTCATTGACGGTCGGTACGGAAACCTGGAACAACTCGGCAATGAGTGCCTGGCTGAGCCAAAGCGTCTCGTCGGCAAAGCGACACTCGACCCTCGTTCGGCCGTCTTCCGTCTGGTACAGGATCATTTCACCCGTGGGGCCTGGAGGCTCGCCGGGCATTGGCGCCTGCTTCTTGGGCATTCGCATGCATTGTAACGTCGTTCACCCATACTCAAGCCGGATGGCGCGCGGCCCGCCTATTTGATAGTCTATTGGCAGACTGGGCCAATCGGGAGGGATCGCGTCTGCCAAGACCAAGTGACATCGCTCGAAGATTGCGCTGGGCTGCGTGCCTGGCCGCTTGTGGGCTGGCGGCTGCCGCCACTCCTCCTCCCCCACCCAAACCGGTGGTCGATTCTGTTGGGTTCGATTCCAAAATCAAACCCATCCTCCTGAACACCTGTGCCACCTGCCACAACGCCTCTTTCGCGTCCGGCGACCTCAACCTGACGCCCTATCTGAGTGCCGGCACCATCTTCGAGGACCGGGCCACCTGGGAGAAAATCGCCCACAAAATCGAAGCCGGCGAGATGCCGCCCGCGGGCGAAGCGCGGCCGCCGCAGGAGAAGATGACCGCGTTCGTGGAGTTCCTGCGCGGGCAGTTCGACAAGGCCGACGCGTTGGTCAAGCCCGACCCCGGCCGCGTCACCGCCAAACGCCTCAACCGCAACGAATATCGCAATACCATCCGCGACTTGCTGGCCGTCGACTTCCGCGCCGACCAGGATTTCCCCACCGACGACTCAGGTTACGGCTTCGACAACATCGCCGACATCCTGACCGTCTCGCCGCTCCTGATGGAGAAGTACCTCAACGCCGCCGAGACCATCGCGTCGCGGGCGATGGGAGCCGATCCGCTGCCCAAAAAGCCCATCGAAGTAACCAGCGATCTCAAGACGAAGACCCTCCGCCGACTCGACTACAGCACCGTGGAAGCCAGCCAGCGTATCGATTTCGACGGCGAGTATAACGTGATTTTCGGCTTCCCCGGTCAACGTGCCGCCGATGCCAAGCCGGTTCAGATGGCCTTCTATATGGACGGCCAGCTATTGCAGACCATCGAAGTCGAAACGAAGCCATCGAAGCTGGTGTACTTCGATCCGTTCTCCGACGGCCAGATGCGCTTGTACTTGCCGGAAGGCGATCATGTCTTCCGCGCGCAATTTCTGAACGACGATTTCGTCGCCCAGTTCACCACCGACAAAGAGGCGTACGACAACAAGAAGAACAAATTCATTGGGTCGATCACGTTCGTTGGGCCATACCCCTCAAAAGTCGAGAAGCAGAGCCGCAAACAGATCCTGATCTGCGACCCGGCGACCGGCCCGGCGTGCGTCGAGAAGATCGTGACGAATCTCGCGCACCATGCGTACCGGTGTCCGGTGACGAAGACTGAAGTCGCCGGCCTGATGAAGTTCGTAGCTCTGGCGAAGTCGCAGGGGCAGTCGACCGAGCAGGGAATTCAGCTCGCGTTGGAAGCGATGTTGGTATCGCCCGAGTTTTTGTTCCGCATCGAGCGCGACCCCAGCCCGACCGATCCAGAGAAGACACACCGCCTGTCCGACACCGAACTGGCCACGCGCCTGAGCTACTTCCTGTGGAGTTCGATGCCCGACGACGAACTCTTGGGCCTGGCCGAGGCGGGCAAGTTGCACGAGGCCGCGGTCCTCGACGCGCAATTGAAGCGCATGATGACCGACAAGAAGGCCTCCGCCTTCGCCGAGAATTTCGCCGGCCAATGGCTGGAAGTGCGCAACCTCGATTCCATCTCGCCCGACCCCAAGAAGTTCGCCGTCTGGACGCCCGAGCTGAAGGACGAACTGCGTACCGAAACGCGCCTGTTCTTCCAGTACGTGCTCGGCGAGAACCGGCCGATTAGCGAGTTCGTCGACGCCAGGTACACCTTCCTGAACGAGCCTCTGGCCAAATATTACGGCGTCCCCGGTGTGAAGGGCCCGGATTTCCGCAAGGTGGATCTCGCCACCGATCAGCGCGGCGGCGTGCTGACGCAGGCCAGCGTGCTGGCAGTTTCCAGTTACCCCAACCGTACGTCGCCCACCATTCGCGGCAAGTACATCCTCAATAATCTGCTCGGTACGCCGCCCCCTCCGCCCCCGCCCGACGTGCCGGCGCTCGACGATTCGAAAGTGGGCAGCGACGTTTCGTTGCGCAAACAGCTGGAAGCGCATCGCGCCAATGCGGTGTGCGCCAGTTGCCACGCCAAGATGGACGTGCTCGGCTTCGGCCTGGAGAATTACGACGCCATTGGCCGGTGGCGCACAGTGGATGGCAAATTCCCCATCGACGTGGGCGGCACCATGCCGGATGGAAAATCGTTTACCACCGCGGCGCAGATGCGCACGGTGCTGCTCGGCAGCATGCCGGAAGTTTCGCGCTGCCTGATCGACAAGATCATGACGTACGCGCTGGGACGCGGCATGCAGGCTTACGACAAGCGCACGCTCGACCGGATCCAGCGCACGCTCGCGGCCGATGGCTATCGTTTCCAGACGCTGATTCACGAAGTGGTGGCCAGCCCGGCATTCCAATCGCGCCGCGGCGAGCAAGTTGTCCCCACCACCGCTACCGCCGAGAAATCGAAGGAGGCTGCCCCCAAATGATCACTCGTAAAGCGCTACACAGGCGCACGTTCTTGCGCGGTTTAGGCACCGCCGCCGTCGGCCTGCCGTTCCTGGACGCGATGGCGCCGGCATTCGCCTCCAGCACGATGGGCGATCCGCCGGTCCGCATGGCGTTCTTTTATCTGCCCAACGGCATGATCATGGACGCCTGGAATCCCACGTACAACGAGGGCAAGCTCGGCGAGTTGCCGCGCACCTTGAAGCCGCTCGAGCCCTATAAGGACGACATCCTGCATCTCGGCAACCTCACCCACAACACCGGTCGGGCGCTGCTCGATGGCGCAGGCGATCACGGCCGCTGCTCGGGATCGTACCTCACGGGCATACAGGTGAAGAAGTCGCTGGTGGACATTCGCGCCGGCGTCTCGTTCGATCAACTCGTGGCCAACGAGATCGGCGGCAAGACGCGTTTCCCGTCGCTCGAACTCGGCATGGACGATGCGCGCCAGGCCGGCGACTGCGATTCCGGCTACTCCTGCGCGTACACCAACAACCTGGCATGGCGCAGTGAGACGCAGCCCCTGCCACCGACTCTCAATCCGCGCGCGCTGTTCGAGCGCCTCTTCGGCTCGGGCCAACCGATGACGCCGGCGGAGCATGCCCGCCAGGCCAAATACCGCCGCAGCATTCTCGATTTCGTCACCGACGACACGCACAAACTGGAGGGCTCGCTCGGTCCCACCGACCGCCGCAAGCTCGACGAGTATCTCTCGGCCATCCGCGAAGTGGAGCGGCAGATTCAGAAGGCGGAGACCGACAATAAGCAGATCGATCCGCAGATGGACAAGCCCTATGGCGTGCCGGCCGATTTCGCCGAGCACTTCAAGCTGATGTCCAACATGATCGCCATCGCATTCCAGGCCGACCTGACGCGCATCGTCACGTTCCTGGTAACGCACGAGGGAACGTCGCGTCCGTACCGCGAACTGGACATCCCCGACGGGCACCATCCGCTCACGCACCATCGCAATTTGCCGGACTTGATAGAGAAGGTGCGCAAGATCAACGAGTATCACATGCAGCAGTTCGCCGGTTTCGTGGAGAAAATGAAAACCTCGAAGGAAGGCGACCGCAGCCTGCTCGACAACAGCATGATCGTTTACGGCGCCGGCCTTTCCGACGGCAACGCCCATCTGCACGAGGACCTGCCGACCCTGATGGTGGGCCGCGGCGGCAACTATTTCAAGACCGGAAGGCGCCTGCTGGTGCGCCGCGAAACCCCGATGTGCAACCTCTTCCTCACCATGATGGATCGCATGGGAGTCCACGTGGAGCACTTCGGGGACGCTACCGGCCGCCTCAACGGACTGGATCTCGGATAGCCCGATGCCGCAGCCGCCCGCTCGGAATCTCCCACCAGGGGCGTTCTTCGACAGCGATTTCTCGGCTGTCGACGATCTGCTCGCGGTGTCGCTGCTCTACGGATTGCAGGGCAAGGGCGATTGCCGGGTCGCCATTCTCAGCGCGAGCCGTCCGAACCTGGAAGTGGTCGGGTTCGTCGATGCGGTGCAGCGCTTCTATCATGGGCCGGCCGGCAACTTCTCACAGCTTGCGGCCATCGGCATGATCACTGGGGGCGCGCCGGGGGAGACTTCGCCTGCGTTCACGGCCCCGTTTCAGAAGACCAAGCCCGACGGATCGGCGGTGTATAAGAATCAGGTGAAGTCGGTGATCGATACCGGCGATCCGTGTACACTGTTGCGGAATTACTTGGAGGCGCAGACTGACAAAGGCTCGTTCGTGGTGCTCGCGGGTCCAGCCACCAATCTGGCGGCAGCGCTGGCCTTCCGCGGCTTGAAGGAATTGATCGCGGCGAAGTCAAGGATGCTGGTAGTGGCGGGCGGCGCATTCCCCGAGGGTGCTCCTGAGGGGCACATCAAAGCGGACATCGCGGCTGCGAAAAAAGTGTTCGCTGAGTGGCCGACTCCGATTGTCGCGTCGGGTATCGAGGTCGGCGCGGCGCTGGAATTTCCCGGCGCGAGCATCGACAAACAGTTCGCGGAAGCGATGCCCGACAATCCTGTGGCGGACGCCTATCGCGCGTGGAAGCCCATGCCGTACGATGCGCCGTCGTGGGCGATGGCCGCGACGCTATACGCGGCGCGTCCGAAGGAGGGCTACTTCAAGCTGTCGGACGCGGGCAAGATCGGCGTGGATGATCAAGGGCGGACATCGTTCACAGCGGCGGAGAACGGGTCGCATCGCTATTTGATAGTGGACCCCGCGCAGAAGGAAAGAATCGTCGCAGCCTATGTCGAACTGGCCAGTGCGAAGCCCGAAGTCCGGCGGTTCCGCGGTCCACAGGTGCAGGAAGACACGCCGCCCCCTCCGGCTAAGAAGTAGCGCTTGACTTTTTTGTGTGGCAGCCAATCCTGGCTGCAGGCGGCCTTTCAGGCCGCCCCTCGGCCTTCGGTCAGCCGCGACGTGGGGCGGGCTTCAGCCTGCAGCCGGCTTTTAAGCCGGCGCCCGCGAGACGCGGCGAATTTCTCTGACTTTGCTACCAACTCGCGACGGGGACGAAGCCGAAGAATCTCCGTAGTCGGCCACGCTGCGCCATTCTGAAGTCGGGCTGAAGCCCTCCGCAGTCTGAAGCCTGCCCCACACCGCCATGCGTGAATGGCCTAAGCCAAGAGGTCTACTCCAGCCCGACGTTCTTCGGCTTTGGGGGCGCTGCCGAAACCCCGGCGGCCTGAGAGGCCGCCTGCCGTCAGGAGAGCCTGCGCCACATCTCTATCAAAAGACCGTTGCCACGCCGGTCGCGCGCGGGACTACACTCAAGTATTGATGAATGGCTGGCAGGGACGACCTGACAGAAAGAGGAGAGGGTACCAAACGATGTTTAAACGCAATGGCAAGATGGGTCGGAGGGATCTGTTTAAGACTTCGGCTGGGGTTGTAGGATCGGCCCTTCTATCGCGGGAGGCTGCTGCCGCGCAGGCCCCGCAACGCAATGTGAACAGCAATTCGAGCCCGTCCGCGCTTAAGATTACCGATCTGCGGGTCTGCACGATTGTGAAGCCCGGGCCAAGCCCATGCCCGCTTATCCGCATCGACACAAATCAAGGGGTGTATGGCATCGGGGAAGTTCGCGACGGCGCCAGCGCTACCTACGCGCTGTTTCTGAAGAGCCGCATATTGAATGAAAATCCGCTCAACATCACGTACATTTGGGAGAAGATTAAACAATTCGGCGGCCCCTCACGGCAGGCCGGCGGAGTCATCGCAATTGAAGAAGCTCTTTGGGACATTTCCGGCAAGGTGTACAACGTGCCGATCTACCAGATGCTGGGCGGCAAATTTCGCGACCGCGTGCGCATCTACGCCGACACCGACGAATCGGACGACCCATTGGTTTTCGCCAAGAGATTGAAGGCGCGCAAAGAAGAGATGGGCCTCACCTGGCTGAAGATGGACGTAGGCACCGACTTGCTGAAGAACATCCCCGGTTGTGTCACAGCGCCGTCGCAGCAAACCACTTGGGAACGCACCCAACTGCCGCATCCCTTCACTGCCGCCGAGGTCACGCAAAAAGGCATTGAGAAGCTGTCGGAATATGTGCAGGCCGCGCGCGAGGCCGTGGGCATGGAGATCCCGCTGTCGATGGACCACCTGGGGCACATCGGCGTCAACTCGGTCATCCGGTTGTCGAAGGCGTATGAGAAATTCAATCTCTCCTGGATGGAAGACGTGATTCCGTGGCAGTACACGGACATGCTGGCGCACATCACCGCCGAGAGTCCCACGCCGATTCTGACAGGCGAGGACATCTACCTCAAGGAAGAGTTCGTCAAATTGTGCGAGCGTCACGCCGTCAGCAAAATTCATCCGGACATTTCCACCTCGGGTGGAATTCTGGAAACGCACAAGATCGGCGAACGCGCGATGGAGTATGGCGTGCCGATGGCGATGCACTACGCGGGCACTCCGGTGGGCGCGATGGCTAGCGTTCACTGCGCCGCCGCTACGGAAAATTTCCTGGCGTGCGAAAACCATTCGCTGGATGTGCCGTTTTGGCAGGATCTGGTGAATGGAATCGATAAGCCGATTATCGACAAGGGATTCATCAAGGTCCCGGACACACCCGGCCTCGGGATCACGCTGAACGACGAAGTGTGCAAGCAGCATCTGGCGCCCAACACGGGCTATTTCGAGCCCACACCGCAGTGGAACACCGAACGTTCCTGGGACCGCGTGTGGAGCATGATCCGCGACGAGGAAGCCGAGCGCCGGAAAGTGGTGGTGGGGTAACTTCCATGAGAGCCATGATTGCAAAAACTCTGATCGCGTTGACGATCTTCGGCGCATCTGCTTTCGGCCAGATTAAGCAGACCAAGGAACAGATCCTGTTCTATACCTCGGATTGGAAGGGCGACCGTTTTCCCGACGGCCGCCCGAAGATCGCCGACAACTTGCTGGAGCGCGCGCTCGATGTCTCCATCGAAGATGTCTGGGATTTTCTGCGCGGGCAGGGCTACGTGAACCAGTTTGAGACCGGCTGGCAAGGCCTCCACCTCGACAAGCCCTTCGCCGGTCGTGCGCTCACAGCACAATTCATGCCGAGCCGGCCCGATATGGTGAGGGCCGTGGCTGCCGAGGGCAAGGCAGAGGGGCGCGTCAGCGGCACCAATAGTTGGGTGATCAACGAACTGCAGATGGGCGACACCATGGTGGCGGACGGCTATGGAAAGATCATCGAAGGTACCCTGATCGGCTCCAACCTGGGGAGTGGGATCGCGGCGCACACCCACTCGGGCTTCATCTTCGATGCGGGAATTCGCGATGCCGAAGAGAATCGCGAAATCGCCAATCTCAACGGCTTCTATCGCGGGTACGATCCTTCGGCGTGGGCGCAAATGAACCTGACGGGGATCGACATTCCGGTGCGCATCGGACGGGCCATTGTGCTGCCGGGAGATCTGGTGCTGGCCAAACACGATGGCGTGATCTTCATTCCGGCGGTGCTGGCCGCACAAGCGATCGCCAAGGCTGAGTTCACCAATCTGCAGGACGCTTTCAATTTCGACCTGAATAAGCAGGGCGCGAACGGCGCGGAATTCGAAGGCGGCTGGACGGCGCAGAAGTTCGACGCGCTCGAAAAATGGGTGAACGCTCATCCCGAGAAACTGAAGATGACTAAAGCGGAATTCTCGGAATTGTTGACGCAGGCGAAAGCACCGCGGCCGGCAGGGGGACGGGGGAGAGGCGGGCAGTAACTATGGCGGGAGTGACGCGAAGAGAACTGATCGCGTTAGTTGCAGTGGGGGCGCGCGCCATGCGCGCCAACCCACTCGGGCTGCCGATCGGGAGCCAGACCTATCCCCATCGCCAAAGGATTCAGGATGGGGATTTCGCGGGCGTGTGCAAGGATCTGGCAGGGCTCGGTGTGGGGATCATCGAGCTCTGCTCGCCGGCATACGGCGAGTTCGCCAGCCTCACCGACGCGAAGCAGACCAGAAAGATCATCGAGGACCATGGGCTCAAGTGTCCGAGTTCCCACTTCTCGATGCGCGAGTTTCGCACCAGGCATCAGGAGTCGATCGCCTGGGCCAAGGAAATCGGCATGACCCAGATGGGGACAGCCACGTTAAGCGGGCAGATGCAGAACGGCGCAACCACCATGGATGCGGTGAAAAAGGCGGCCGACGAGTACAACAAGATCGGCGAGGTGGCCGCGAAGGCCGGCATCCAGCAGTTCCTGCACGACGAGAACTTCGAGATGTCGAAAGTCGACGGCCGGCTGACGTACGAAGTGCTGCTCGAATTGCTCGATCCGAAGCTGGTGAAGATGCAATTTCAGATGTCGGCGATGACGGCGGTCGGCGACCCGGTGACGTACTTCACGAAATATCCCGGCCGTTTCCTCTCGATGCACTTGCAGGGAGTGGGCTCCGAGCCGCAGATGGCTGTCGGGAAAGACAGCCTCGATTGGCCCCGAATCTTCGAGGCGGCGAAGACGGGCGGGGTGAAGAATTACTTCGTGGAACAGAGCTGGGATTTGACGGTGGCGAGCGTCGGGTACTTGAAGAAGCTCCGGTAAGGTGCCGCGGGAAGGCGCCCGCAAGGCACAGCGTTTGCCGCCAGCAATTTCAGATCTCCTGATCTCGTCGCCGGCGAGTTTGGCGGTCGGCGAAACTGAGTTGAGCCGCAACGCTGTTGTGTGGCAGCCAATCCTGGCTGCAGGCGGGCTTTCCAGCCCGCCAGGCGGCCTGAAAGGCCGCCTGCAGGCAAGATTGCCTGCCACACGAAGCGCACATATCGCCAACTGCCGGGCTCATCTAATTTTCCACGAGATCAGGAGGTCTGAATTTCCAACTGCGGCGCAGCTGACCCTTCTGGTGAGAACCTCCGTTTCACAAGCGGTTAAGCAGGAGGACGATCGGCAATGCGCCCGACCGCAACTGCCGGATTAGGGCTGCAGGAGTGGGCGCAGCAGATGGCTGTCGGGACGATTCGGCCCCGAATTTGGCGGCCGCCAAGACAGGCGGGGTGAAAAATCGTCTCGTGGAGTAAAACCGCCGGATCGCCGCGCAAGGTGAGTTCATCCTGCTTGCGAGTGAAACCGCCGAATGTTCTGCGCCGGCGCGGCATCCAATAGCTGGCGAACGGTCTGGCGCAGCACCGGATGGCGCAATGCCGGCGCGAGGTCGGCCAGCGGAGCCAGCACAAAGCGGCGCTCCTGCATCCGGGGATGCGGAATTTCGAGCCGCGGCGTACGCACCACCGCATTGGCGTACAGCAGGACGTCGATGTCGATGGTGCGAGGGCCATTCGGCACCGTCCGCACGCGACCCAGTGCGCGCTCGATCTTGCCTGTACGGGTCAATAACTGCATCGGAAAGAGCGCCGTCCCGGCCTCCACCACCATATTCAGAAACCAGCCCTGATTGGCGTAACCCACCGGTTCGGTTTCATAGATGGGCGACTCGCGAAGTACCGCGATGCCGGCGGCGGAGAGACTCAGGATGGCGGCGCGCAAGTTACTCTCGCGATCGCCAATGTTAGAACCGAGTGCTAAGTAGACGGTCTTCACTTAGAAGAGTCCGGGCTGTTGCTCGTTGTCTAACTTCCTTTGAACGTTGAAATAGTCGAATGCCAGCCCGGTGGCCACGCGGCCGCGCGGCGTGCGATTCAGGAAGCCGAGTTGGATCAAATATGGCTCGTACACTTCCTCAATGGTGTCCGGCTCCTCGTTAATCGACGCCGCGATGGTGCCCACGCCCACCGGACCGCCGCGATACTTCTCGAGCACCGTCAGCATGATTTTACGGTCGATTTCGTCGAGCCCGTAGCGGTCCACGTCGAGCAGATTGAGCGCGGTCTGCGCCACCGGCTGGGTGATGCGGCCATCGGCGCGCACCTGCGCATAGTCGCGGACACGCCTCAGCAGCCGATTGGCAATGCGCGGCGTTCCGCGGCAGCGGCGGGCCAATTCCGCCGCCGCGCCATCCTCGATCTCCACATTCAGCAGGCGCGCCGACCGGTTAATGATGATCCGCAACTCGTCCTCGCGGTATGGCTCCAGCCGCAAGGGCAGGCCGAAGCGTCCGCGCAAAGGCGCGCTCACCAGGCCCTGTCGCGTAGTGGCGCCGACCGCGGTGAATTTCGGCATGGGCAGCGAGTGCGTGCGCGCTCCCGGTCCCACGCCCACCAGGATATCGACGCGAAAATCTTCCAGCGCGGAGTAGAGCATCTCTTCCACGTCGGGCATTAAACGGTGGATCTCGTCGATGAAAAACACCTGATGGAGGCGAATGTTACTGAGGATGCCGGTAAGGTCGAGTTTCTTTTGCAGGACGGGCGCGGACGTCGTTGTAAAAGAGACTTGCAATTCTTCGGCGATGATGGCCGC
>Ga0182030_10017504_pt1 | contig 13820 bp, 9 predicted proteins | sample 812S3MmetaG_FD_121299 | JGI IMG/M metagenome (GOLD analysis project Ga0182030, IMG submission 121299) | Permafrost microbial communities from Stordalen Mire, Sweden - 812S3M metaG (Illumina Assembly) | ecosystem: Environmental > Terrestrial > Soil > Wetlands > Permafrost | place: Sweden... | reverse complement strand
TCCGCGAGGGTGGCAAGACCGTCGGCGCCGGCGTCGTTGCGAAGGTCATTGCTTGATCTTGTTTTTTAACGGACGGGGCCGCCGCGGCCCCGTTGAATATAACGCGTAGCGTTTGACTAGGGCAGTAGCTCAATTGGCAGAGCGGCGGTCTCCAAAACCGCAGGTTGGGGGTTCGATTCCCTCCTGCCCTGCCACTGCAGGCGAGTAGGAAAAGTTTAGGTAAATGGCTGAAGTGCAAACACCCGCGGGCGCGTCCACCAAAGACGTCGCGCTCGCGATTCTGGCGGTCGTCGCGATATTCGCCGGCATCGTCGCGTTCTATTGGTACGACGAGGCGCCGTTGGTTGCACGCGTCGGCATGGTCGTCGCGGGCGTTGCCGTGGGTGCGGGATTGGCCTGGTTGAGTTCCTACGGGCATGAGTTCTTGCTGTTTTTTCAGTCGGCGCGCATCGAGTTGCGGAAAGTGGTGTGGCCGGGACGCGAAGAGACGATTCAGACCACGGTGGTGGTGTTTATTTTCGCTGCCGCGATGGGTTTCTTTTTTTTTGGACTCGACTGGGTTCTTACCTGGATGACGCGCTTTTTGGGCGGCCAATCCAGCTAACGAACGGAGCTGTTTATGTCCTTGCGATGGTATGTGGTGCACGCCTACTCGAATTTCGAGCACAAGGTGTCTGAGTCCTTGAAGGAGCGCGTCAAGCGCGCGGGCCTCGACGCTAAGTTCGGTGAGATCCTCGTACCGACCGAGGAGGTGGTGGAAATGCGCGACGGACAGAAGCGCAAGTCCGACCGCAAGTTCTTCCCGGGCTATGTGCTGGTGCAGATGGAGATGGATGAGGACACCTGGCACCTAGTAAAGGAAGTGCCCAAGGTGTTGGGGTTCATCGGCGGCACCAGCGACAAGCCGGCGGCCATCACCGACAAGGAGGCCATGTCGATATTGCGCCGCGTCGAAGAAGGCGTGGACAAGCCGAAGCCGAAGGTGCTGTTCGAGGCCGGCGAGGTCGTACGCGTGACCGATGGCCCGTTCAACGATTTCAACGGCGTGGTCGAGTCGGTGAATTACGAAAAGAACCGCCTGCAGGTGGCGGTGCAGATCCTCGGGCGTTCGACGCCAGTGGAACTGGATTTCTCGCAAGTCGAAAAGGGCTAGTTCTATCGGGCGGGGCCGCATCGGCCCCGTTGAAAGGTTGGCGCGCAAGCGCCTAGGAATTTGCGCGAAGCGCATGACAAGGGGAGTCCGCATGGCGCGCGACGTTTGCACCCACAGGAGTTTTAGATGGCGAAGAAAGTCACCGGCTATATAAAGCTGCAGATTCCTGCAGGCCAAGCCAACCCGAGTCCGCCCGTGGGCCCCGCTTTGGGCCAACAGGGCGTGAACATCATGGAGTTCTGCAAGGCGTTCAATGCGCAGACGCAGGCCTTGGAAAAGGGATTACCGACCCCAGTTGTGATAACCGTATACAGCGACCGCAGTTTCACCTTCATCATGAAGACGCCGCCGGCGTCCGTGCTCATTGCCAAGGCATTGGGCCTGCCGAAGGGCAGCGCTACGCCGAACACGGCGAAAGTGGGCAGGATCTCGCGCAAACAACTCGAGGACATCGCCAAAGTGAAGATGCCTGACTTGACCGCCGCCGATCTGGATGCGGCGGTGCGCACCATCGCGGGCAGTGCCCGCAGCATGGGCGTCGACGTGGAGGGAGTGTGACATGGCGAGCGCAGTGAAACGAACCAAGACTTGGAAGGAAAAGTTGCCGCCGGGCAAGTCCTATCCCATCGATGATGCGTTGAAGCTGGTGAAGGAATTCGCCACCGCCAAGTTCAACGAGTCGGTGGATGTGTCCGTGAATTTGGGCGTAGATGCCACCAAGTCGGACCAGCAGGTCCGCGGCTCCACGGTGATGCCGCACGGCACGGGCAAAACCGTGCGCGTGGCCGTCTTTACGCAGGGCAAGAATGCCGACGCCGCCAAGGCTGCCGGCGCGGATATCGTTGGATTCGACGACTTGGCCGAGAAGGTCAAAGCCGGACAGATCGATTTCGATGTCGTGATTGCCAGCCCCGATGCCATGCGCATCGTCGGTCAACTCGGTCAAATTTTGGGACCACGCGGTCTCATGCCGAATCCCAAGGTGGGCACGGTGACGCCGAACGTCGCGGAAGCGGTGAAGAACGCCAAGTCCGGCCAAGTGCGCTACCGCACCGACAAGGCGGGCATCGTGCACGCGCAGATCGGCCGGGCGAGTTTCGAGCCGGCGGCACTGAAGGAAAATCTGCTGGCGCTGGTTTCGGATCTGCAGAAGATCAAGCCCGCCACTTCGAAGGGCGTGTACCTGAAGAAGATGACCGTCTCCTCGACCATGGGTCCCGGAGTGACGGTGGATCAGTCGAGCTTGGGATTGGTAAAGACTTAGTTTTATCGGACGGGGTCGCGGCGACCCCGTTGAAAGTTGCGCGCAAGCGCATGAAACGGAGGGTTGCGTGCGGCGTTGAGGCCGAACGCACCCACCGTCGAAGACCGCAGGCGGGCGAATAGATGCCTTTAAAGACAGCCTGCGCAGATGGTGGGACCTTGAATCAGGATTTGCCTGGTGAAGGTCGCACCGATGAGTTCCGCGAGGAACTCAAAGGGTGGGTACGGACGGCAACGCTCGTACCTTGTGATGCTTCTCTACCGGAGACCTAAATGGCACTCAAGTTAGAAGAGAAGAAAGTTGTGGTGGCGGAAGTCAACGCGGTCGCGGCGAAAGCCCTGTCCGTGGTAGGCGCAGAGAACCGTGGCCTGACCGTGACGCAAATGACCGATCTACGCGCGAAGGCGCGCAAGGAAGGGGTGTATTTGCGGATCGTGAAGAACACGCTCGCGCGCAAGGCAGTCGCCGGCACCGCTTTCGAGTGCATATCTCCGGCGCTGAAAGGCCCCGTTGTTCTCGCATTCTCCAATGACGACCCGGGCGCGAGCGCGCGTGTTGTCAAGGCGTTTTCGAAGGACAACGACAAGCTGGTACCGACACTGGTGTCGTTGGGCGGGCAACTGCTCAAACCCGATTCGCTCGAGCGTGTGGCTTCATTGCCGACGCGCGCGCAAGCGGTGTCGCAGCTTCTGGGCGTAATGAAAGCGCCGATTGGTAAGTTTGTTGGCACGTTGGCTGCCCCCAACTCGAAGTTGGTGCGGACGCTGGCCGCTGTTCTTGAAGCCAAGAAAAGCGGTGCGGCTCCGGCAGCGACGAATTAATCCTGATTTGGGCCCACTGGCCCCCTTTATGTGGAGACGATAATGGCTGTTACTAAAGACGAAATCCTCGATTCCATTTCCAAGATGACCGTCATGGAAGTGGTCGAGCTGATTGCCGATATGGAAAAGAAGTTCAACGTCACCGCGGCGGCTCCCGTAGCGGCCGTGGCGGCGGGCGGCGGTGCTGCGGCTGCTCCGGCTGCCGAAGCGCAGACCGAGTTTACCGTGACCATGACCGAATTCGGCGCCAACAAGGTCGGCGTCATCAAGGTCATTCGCGAGATCACCGGCTTGGGCCTGAAGGAAGCGAAGGATCTGGTGGAAGGCGCGCCTTCGACCGTCAAGGAAAGCATTCCGAAGGCGGACGCCGATACGATCAAGAAGAAGCTCGAGGACGCCGGCGCCAAGGCTGTCATCAAGTAGTGATTATTGCCGAGATGCGCAGTTCGACGGTTGCCGCAAGCAAAGCGGCCGCCGTCGGCTGTGTTTTTCACAGTTTTAGTTAATTTTGGCGCCCTAGCGGCGCCGGGAAGGCCAGCACATGTCTTATTCGTTCACCGAAAAGAAGCGCATTCGCAAGAACTTTGGCAAGCGGCCGAGCATCCTCGGCACGCCGTACCTGCTGGCGATCCAATTGGATTCTTATCGGCGATTCTTGCAGGCCGACGTCGCGGAGTCGAAACGCGATTCAATCGGTCTACATGCGGCGTTCGACAGCGTATTCCCGATTTCCAGTTATTCCGGGAACGCCACGCTCGAGTACGTGAGCTACCGATTGGGTGAGCCGGTGTTCGATGTGAAGGAATGCCAGTTGCGCGGCTTGACCTACGCGGCTCCTCTGCGCGTGAAAGTACGCTTGGTGGTGCTCGACAAGGAAGCCAGCGGCGCAAAGAAACCCGTCAAGGACGTTCGCGAGCAGGAAGTGTATTTGGGCGAGCTGCCGCTCATGACCGACAACGGCACGTTCATCATCAACGGCACCGAGCGCGTCATCGTCTCGCAGCTGCACCGCAGTCCGGGCGTGTTCTTCGACCACGACCGCGGCAAGACCCACTCGTCCGGCAAGTTGCTGTTCTCCGCACGCATCATCCCGTATCGCGGCTCGTGGCTGGACTTCGAGTTCGATCCGAAAGACTGCGTGTTCGCGCGCATCGACCGCCGCCGCAAGCTGCCGGTGACCATCATCCTGCGCGCTCTCGGTTTGACCGAGGAACAAATTCTGGACATTTTCTTCGAAAAGAACGTGTTCCACCTGACGAAGAAGGAAATCGAATTCGAGGTCGTGCCGCAGCGATTGCGCGGTGAGACGGCGGCTTTTGAAATCCGCGTCGGCAAGAAGGTAATCGTCGAGGAGGGCCGGCGCATCACGGCTCGGCACGTCAAGGAACTCGAAGAGGCGCAGATCAAGCGCCTGCCGGTGCCGACGGAATACATGCAGGGCAAGGTCCTATCGCACGACATCGTCAACACCGAAACCGGCGAAATCCTGGCCAAGGCCAACGAAATCCTCACGGTGCCGACGGTGGCCAAGCTCATCGAGAGCGGCATCACCGAAATCAAGACGTTGTACGTGAATGATCTGGATCGCGGTCCGTTCATTTCCGACACGCTGCGCATCGACCCCACCAAGACGCGTCTCGAGGCGCTGGTGGAGATCTATCGCATGATGCGTCCCGGCGAGCCGCCGACCAAGGATGCTGCCGAGAACCTGTTCCAGAACCTGTTCTTCAACAGCGAGCGCTACGACCTGTCCCCGGTGGGCCGCATGAAGTTCAACCGCCGTGTTGGACGCGACGAGATCACCGGATCGGGCGTGCTCAGCAAGGAAGACATCATCGAGGTGATGAAGACTCTGATCGACATCCGCAACGGCAACGGCCATGTGGACGACATCGATCACCTCGGCAACCGCCGCGTGCGCAGCGTCGGCGAAATGGCCGAGAATGCGTTCCGCATCGGCTTGGTGCGCGTGGAGCGCGCCGTCAAGGAGCGCCTGACGATCGCCGAGAGCGAGCCCATCATGCCGCAGGAAATGATCAACGCGAAGCCAGTGGCCGCGGCGGTCAAGGAGTTCTTCGGATCCTCGCAGCTGTCGCAGTTCATGGACCAGAACAATCCGCTGTCGGAAGTCACGCACAAGCGTCGCGTTTCGGCCTTGGGCCCAGGCGGCCTGACGCGCGAGCGCGCTGGCTTCGAAGTGCGCGACGTGCATCCGACGCATTACGGCCGGGTGTGCCCGATCGAGACGCCGGAAGGTCCAAACATCGGCTTGATCAACTCGCTGGCGGTCTATGCGCGCACCAACGATTACGGCTTCTTGGAAACGCCGTATCGGCGGGTCTCCGCCGGTAAGGTCACCGATCAGATCGACTACTTGTCTGCGATCGAGGAAGGTCAGTATGTCATTGCGCAGGCGAACGCCACCCTGAACGAGAAGGGTGAGTTCACCGACGATCTGATCTCCTGCCGCACGCAGAACGAGTTCACCTTGACGTCTCCCGACAAGATCAACTTCATGGACGTGTCGCCGAAGCAGATCGTGTCGGTGGCCGCGTCTTTGATTCCGTTCTTGGAGCACGACGACGCGAACCGCGCGCTGATGGGTTCGAACATGCAACGCCAGGCGGTACCGACCCTGCGATCGGAAACTCCGTTGGTGGGCACCGGCATGGAACGAGCCGTGGCCATCGACTCGGGCGTTACCGTGGTGGCGCGGCGCGGCGGCAGCGTCGACTCCGTCGATGCCTCGCGCATCGTGGTGCGGGTCAACGACGATGAAACCACGGCCGGCGAACCTGGCGTGGACATCTATTCGCTTACCAAGTACACCCGTTCCAATCAGAACACCTGCATCAATCAGCGACCGCTGGTGAAGGCCGGCGATGCCATCAAGCGCGGCGACGTGCTGGCGGATGGTCCGTCGACCGACCTGGGCGAACTCGCCCTGGGCCAGAACCTGCTGGTCGCCTTCATGCCGTGGAACGGCTACAACTTCGAGGACTCGATCCTGATCTCGGAGCGCGTGGTCGAGGAAGATCGCTTTACGACCATTCATATCGAAGAGCTGACTTGCGTCGCGCGCGACACCAAGCTGGGTCCTGAGGAAATCACCGCTGATATTCCCAACGTGGGTGATTCGGCGCTCGCCAAGCTGGATGAGGCGGGCATCGCCTTCATCGGCGCGGAAGTACGCGCGGGCGATATTCTGGTGGGCAAGGTGACGCCGAAAGGCGAGACCCAGCTGACGCCGGAGGAGAAGCTGCTGCGGGCGATCTTCGGCGAGAAGGCCTCCGATGTGAAAGACACCTCGCTGCGCGTGCCGCCGGGCATGGACGGCACGGTGATCGACGTGCGCGTGTTCACGCGAGACGGCGTGGAGAAGGATTCGCGCGCCTTGGCGATCGAAAAAGCCGAACTCGAGCGGGTCCGCAAGGACTTGGCCGACCAGCAACGCATTCTGGAAGACGACTTGTTCCAGCGCGTGCGCGGCATGATCGAGGGCAAGGCCGTGGAAGCGGGTCCCAAGAAATTGAAGCCGGGTACCCAGATCGACGAGGCCTATCTCGTCGACCTGCCGCGCGAGCAGTGGTTCGAAATCCGTTTCAAGGACGAGGAGACCAACACCCAACTCGAGACCGTGTCCGAGCGCTTGAAAGGCCAACGTAAGGCGTTCGAGAAGCGTTTCGAAGAGAAGCGCGCCAAGATCACCGCGGGCGATGATCTCGCGCCGGGCGTGCTCAAGATGGTCAAGGTGTACCTGGCGGTGAAACGCCGTGTGCAGCCGGGCGACAAAATGGCGGGACGCCACGGCAACAAGGGCGTGATTTCGTCCATCGTGCCGGTGGAAGACATGCCGTACATGGCGGACGGAACGCCGGTGGACATCGTGTTGAATCCCTTGGGCGTGCCTTCGCGTATGAACATCGGACAGATTCTAGAGACCCATTTGGGTTGGGCCGCCAAGGGCTTGGGTGCCAAGATCGGCAAGATGCTGGAAGCCCAGCATGCGGTCGTGGAGCTGCGCAAGTTCTTGGGCCAGGTCTACAACGAGACGGGCGGACAGAAGGAAGACATCAAGTCGATGAGCGATGCCGAAGTCATCGAGTTGGCGAGCAACCTGAAGAAGGGCGTGCCGATGGCGACTCCGGTGTTCGACGGCGCCAGCGAGGAGGAGATCAAGAGTCTTTTGACGCTCGCCGATCTGCCGACCTCGGGGCAAACCACCCTGCACGATGGCCGTACCGGCGAGCGGTTCGAGCGGCCGGTGACCGTGGGCTACATGTACATGCTGAAGTTGAACCACTTGGTCGACGACAAGATGCATGCGCGCTCGACGGGCCCGTACAGTTTGGTCACTCAGCAGCCGCTCGGCGGCAAGGCGCAATTCGGCGGCCAACGCTTCGGCGAGATGGAGGTGTGGGCGCTCGAGGCCTACGGCGCCGCATACACGCTGCAGGAAATGCTTACGGTCAAGTCGGACGACGTCAACGGGCGCACGCAGATGTACAAGGCGATCGTCGATGGCAACCATGAAATGAAAGCCGGCATGCCGGAGTCGTTCAATGTCTTGGTGAAGGAGATTCGCTCCTTGGCCATCAACATCGAACTAGAGAGCGAGGCTTAAAGATATGAAAGACTTACTCAAGTTGTTCAAGCAGCAAGTGCCGGTCGAGAACTTCGATTCGATCAAGATCGGGCTTGCCTCACCGGACATGATCCGCTCCTGGTCTTATGGCGAAGTGAAGAAGCCGGAGACCATCAACTACCGCACCTTCAAGCCGGAACGCGACGGTCTGTTCTGCGCGAAGATCTTCGGGCCCGTGAAGGACTACGAGTGCCTGTGCGGCAAGTACAAACGCCTCAAGCACCGCGGTGTGGTGTGCGAGAAGTGCGGCGTCGAAGTCACGCAATCGAAGGTGCGCCGCGAGCGCATGGGGCACATCGAACTGGCGAGCCCCACGGCTCACATTTGGTTCTTGAAGTCGCTGCCCTCGCGCATCGGCTTGATGCTCGACATGACCTTGCGCGAAATCGAGCGCGTGCTGTATTTCGAGGCTTTCGTCGTGGTCGATCCGGGCATGACCTCGCTGCAGCGCGGCCAGTTGCTGACGGATGAAATGTACCTAGAGTCCATCGAGGAGCACGGCGATGAATTCGATGCGCGCATGGGCGCCGAAGCGGTGCACGAGCTGCTCAAGTCCATGGATCTGCCGTCCGAGGTGGTGAAGGTTCGCGAGGACATGGCGAACACCAATTCGGAAACCAAGATCAAGCGCTTGTCGAAGCGCCTGAAGCTGATCGAGGCGTTCATGGAGTCCGGCAACAAGCCGGAATGGATGGTGCTCACCGTATTGCCGGTGCTGCCGCCCGACCTACGTCCGTTGGTGCCGCTCGACGGCGGCCGCTTCGCGACCTCCGATCTGAACGACCTGTATCGTCGCGTCATCAACCGCAACAACCGCCTGCGGCGCCTGTTGGAATTGAACGCGCCGGACATCATCGTGCGCAACGAAAAGCGCATGCTGCAGGAAGCGGTGGATGCACTGCTCGACAACGGCCGCCGCGGCCGTGCCATCACCGGTACCAACAAGCGGCCTTTGAAGTCCTTGGCGGACATGATCAAGGGCAAGCAGGGCCGGTTCCGCCAGAACCTGCTCGGCAAGCGTGTCGACTACTCGGGCCGCTCGGTCATCGTCGTCGGGCCGACGCTGCGTTTGCATCAATGCGGTCTGCCGAAGAAGATGGCGCTGGAACTGTTCAAGCCGTTCATCTTCTCCAAGCTGCAACTACGCGGCGAAGCCTCGACCATCAAGGCGGCGAAGCGCTTGGTGGAGCGCGAGGGTCCGGAAGTGTGGGACATCCTGGAAGAGGTTATCCGCGAACATCCGGTGCTGCTGAATCGTGCTCCGACCCTGCACCGCCTCGGCATCCAGGCATTCGAGCCGGTATTGATCGAGGGTAAAGCCATTCAGCTGCACCCGCTCGTCTGCACGGCCTTCAACGCCGACTTCGACGGCGATCAAATGGCCGTGCACGTGCCATTGTCGATCGAGGCTCAGCTCGAAGCGCGTGCGCTGATGATGTCGTCCAACAACATTCTGTCTCCCGCGAACGGCGAGCCGATCATCGTCCCGTCGCAAGACGTGGTCCTCGGGTTGTACTACATGACCCGCGAGAAGGTCGGTGCCAAGGGCGAGGGCATGGCGTTCAGCGATGTCGCTGAAGTGCATCGCGCCTACGAGAGCCGCGGCGTCGATCTGCAGGCCAAGGTCAAGGTGCGCCTGTCCGAATGGACGCGACCCGACAAGGATTCCGACCTGGTCAAGCGCACGCGTGTGGTGAATACCACCGTGGGAAGATCGCTGTTGTCGGAGATCCTGCCGAAGGGGCTGTCTTTCGACGCCATCAACCAGGACATGACCAAGAAGATCATTTCCGCGACCATCAACATGTGCTATCGCACGGTGGGGTTGAAGGAGACGGTCGTATTCGCCGACCAGCTGATGTATACCGGCTTCCAATATGCGACCCGGTCCGGTGTGTCGATCGGCGTGGACGACATGGTGGTGCCGCAGCAGAAGGGCAAGATTTTGGCGACCGCCGATAAAGAGGTGAAGGAAATCCAGGAGCAATACTCCTCGGGATTGGTCACCAACGGCGAACGCTATAACAAGGTGGTCGACATCTGGTCGCGCACCAACGACCAAGTGGCCAAGGCCATGATGGAGAAATTGGGTACCGACGAGGTGACCGATGCCAAGGGCAACAGGGTTCGTCAGAAGTCGTTCAATTCCATTTTTATGATGGCCGATTCGGGCGCGCGCGGTTCCGCCGCGCAGATTCGACAGCTCGCCGGCATGCGCGGCCTGATGGCGAAGCCGGACGGCTCGATCATCGAGACGCCGATCACGGCGAATTTCCGCGAAGGCTTGAACGTATTGCAGTACTTCATCTCGACTCACGGAGCGCGTAAAGGCTTGGCCGACACCGCCTTGAAGACTGCCAACTCCGGATATCTGACGCGCCGTTTGGTCGATGTGGCACAGGACCTGGTGGTCACCGAGATCGATTGCGGCACCGTCAACGGTTTGTCCATCACTCCGATCGTCGAGGGCGGCGATGTGGTGGAGGGTTTGGGCGAGCGCGTGCTGGGACGCGTCGTGTCCGAGGATGTCGTGGTCGCCGCCAATGGCGAGGTGCTGGTCAAGGCCGGCGCATTGATCGACGAGAAGTTGGTCAAGCTGTTGGAGAAAATGGGCGTCGATCAGGTCATGGTGCGTTCGCCCATCACGTGCGAGACGCGCTATGGTGTGTGTGCGCAGTGCTATGGCCGCGATCTGGGCCGTGGTCATCGCATCAACATCGGCGAAGCCGTGGGTGTCATTGCAGCGCAGTCCATCGGCGAGCCAGGTACACAGCTCACCATGCGCACCTTCCACGTCGGCGGCGCAGCATCGCGGGCGGCGGCTGCCAACGGTGTCGAGGTCAAGAGCAAGGGCACGATTCGCCTGCACAACATCAAGACGGTGCGTCATGAGAAGGGTCACCTGGTCGCGGTATCGCGTTCCGGTGAATTGGGCGTGGTCGATGAGTTTGGCCGCGAGCGTGAGCGTTACAAGATCCCCTATGGCGCCACCATTACGGTCAACGATGCAGACGTGGTCGCCGCCGGACAGTCAACGGCGAACTGGGATCCGCACACCCATCCGGTGGTTACGGAAGTGGCCGGCATGATCAAGTTCTCCGACTTCGTCGATGGCATCACCGTCACCTCGCAGGTGGACGATGTCACCGGTTTGACCAGCACGGTGGTGTTGGATCCGAAGCAACGCGGCTCGGGAGGCAAGGATCTTCGCCCCGTGGTGCGCCTGACCAATGCCAAGGGCAAGGAAGTCACCTTCGCCAATACCGACATTCCGGCGGTGTACGCGCTGCCGGCGGGCGCGATCGTCAGCCTGGAGGACGGTTCGAAGGTGTCAGTTGGCGACATCATCGCCCGCATCCCGCAGGAGTCCTCGAAGACCCGCGACATCACCGGCGGTCTGCCGCGGGTCGCGGATCTGTTCGAAGCCCGCAAGCCGAAGGACTCAGCGATTCTCGCGGAGCGCAGCGGCACGGTGAGCTTCGGCAAGGAAACCAAGGGCAAGCGCCGCCTCATCATTACCAATGAGGGCACCGACAAGTACGAGGAGTTGATTCCGAAGTGGCGCCATCTCAACGTGTTCGAGGGCGAACAGGTGGAAAAGGGCGAGGTCATCGCCGATGGCGAACCCAACCCGCACGATATCTTGCGGTTGCAGGGTGTCGAAGCCTTGGCCAACTACCTGGTACGTGAAATTCAGGATGTCTATCGGTTGCAGGGTGTGAAAATCAACGACAAGCACATCGAAGTCATCGTGCGGCAGATGTTACGTAAAATCGAGGTTTTGGATGCCGGCGACTCGGCGCTGTTGCGGGGTGAACAGATCGATCGCGGCCGTCTGCTCGACGTTATCGCCAAGCAGAAGGCCGAGGGCAAGCATCAGTCGACCTGGGAGCCGATGCTGTTGGGCATCACCAAGGCTTCGTTGGCCACGGAATCCTTCATTTCGGCAGCATCTTTCCAGGAAACCACCCGTGTGCTCACCGAGGCGGCGGTACGCGGTCTCAAGGATGACCTGCGCGGTTTGAAGGAGAATGTGATCGTCGGAAGACTCATTCCCGCGGGCACCGGTTTCGCGTATCATGCCCGCCGCCGACGCGCCTTTGATGACAGCCGTCGCCGCAGCTTCATGGATGTTGGCGGTGGCATGGGCGACTCAGATGATGCGGTACCGGCGGGGGATACAGAAGCAGCCGAATAAAATAATAAGAAGTATCTAAAGATATGGCCTCGGGCTCGCAAGGGTTCGGGGCCTTTTTTTTGCCGTTCGGGGAATTCGCTGACAGACGCGACCGATGGGTCGATGGACAGTGGAGACATCCTTAGCAGTAGGAGGTCCGCATGCATATCGAAGAGCCCGGGGATATTGAGGAAGAGGATATTGAGGACGAGGACGTCGACGACGAACCAGACGCACCGGACGACGATCAGCCAGCCACCGGCACGGTTGATGACGATGATGATCCCAGCGATGAACACGACGATGAGAACGAAGCGCCGGTGCGCGAACGGAGCGATACCACGGAGGCGCCTGAGGAGTTTGAACTCGACGACGAGGACGAATAGGAGGGGAAGGGCTAAGTCCGGGGTAGGGCTAAGTCCGGGGTAGGGCTAAGTCCGCAGCTATTTTGCGTCGAGGGGCTGAAGCGACTTGCAAGGCGTGAATCTAGTCACGCTTTTGTGAGGCCATGTCTCTATTCTTGGCGAGATGCTATTCCTTTCGGCCTTCGCCCGACTCTCTGCGGCTCCCGAAGCTCCCGCCAATGATTTATTGGCAAAAGCCCATGCGGCCATCGGCTATTTGGGCCTCACCATCATCGCCTTGGTGTTCGTTCTGCTCACCTTTTGGAAGGGCTAGGCGCCCCGGGCTCCGCGCCCCCCCCCCTAGTCCGCGGCGACGGTGCGGTCGCGCGCCCAGTGCCTGAGTGCGTGAACCTTTTCCGCCATGACCACGGCGAGTGGGCGCGTCGCCGCGATTTCCGCGGCGAGCAGCTTCGCGCCGGGGCCGATGTGCTGGGAGTGCGCGGTATAGAGCGACGCGACCACCGCCTGCTCAATTTCCGCGCCGGAAAAACCGTCGCAGGCGGCTGCCAGGGCGCTCAGCATGGGTGCATCCAGGGCAATACCGCGCTTGGCGGCGTGTATCGCCAAGATTTCCCCACGGGTCTTGTGGTTCGGTAAATCAACGAAAAAGATCTCATCGAATCGCCCCTTGCGGATCAATTCCGGCGGCAGCGCGGCAATGTCGTTGGCCGTCGCCAGGACGAACACGCGGCTGGTTTTCTCGGCCAGCCACGTGAGAAACGCGCCCAACACCCGGCGCGTGGCGCCGCCGTCCGTGTCCCCGGCCGCAAAGCCCTTCTCGATTTCATCGATCCACAGAACGCACGGCGCCAGGACATCGGCCGCGCTCAGCGACTCGCGCAGATTGCGCTCCGATTCGCCCACGTACTTGTCGAACAGCGCGGCGCAATCGAGCCGCAGCAGGGGCACGTTGAAGATGCCGGCACAGGCGCGGGCGGCCAGACTCTTGCCGCAGCCTTGCACGCCAAGCAGCATGATGCCCTTGGGTGCATCGAGTTCGGGAGCGGAGCCGTCGAATCCAGCGGCGCGCTTTTCAAGCCACAGCTTCAGATTATCCAGGCCGCCGACGTCGGCGAAGCGCGCAGTGTCGTGTTCATAACGCAGAATGCCGTTGTGATTCAGCAATTCGTACTTGGCGCGCACCACCTGCGGGATATCCGAAACCTGCAGGGCGCCGTGCTCGAATATGGCCTTGCGGGCAAGCTGCCGGGTGTCGGCCTCGGTAAGGCCGCTCATGTTTTCAACCAGCATATCGAGCGCACGCTCGTCGATCTTAAGGGGCTGCCGAGGATTGCTGTGCATCCACTGCCGCGCCACTTCCTGGACCAGTTGACGTCTAGCCTCGCGGTCGGGAAG
>Ga0182030_10017501_pt1 | contig 13822 bp, 14 predicted proteins | sample 812S3MmetaG_FD_121299 | JGI IMG/M metagenome (GOLD analysis project Ga0182030, IMG submission 121299) | Permafrost microbial communities from Stordalen Mire, Sweden - 812S3M metaG (Illumina Assembly) | ecosystem: Environmental > Terrestrial > Soil > Wetlands > Permafrost | place: Sweden... | reverse complement strand
CTTCGGCGAAAAGGTGAAAGTCACCGGCGTACCCGCCGACATCGGCACGGTGATCGACGTCAAATGGCAGAGCGGCTCGCCCGCCACGCCCAGCCGGCTCGGCGAAAGCGGCGCGTTCCTGTCAAAGGAATACGCAAAGGAACAGCATCTTCACGTCGGCTCGCCGATCGCGTTGGAGACGCCCACCGGGAAGACCATGCACCTGGAAGTGCTAGGCGTGTTCGCGCCCCCCAAGGGCGGTTCGCCGTTCGGCGATGTGACCATCTCCAGTACTCGCTACGACGCCGAATACCAGAACCCCGAAAACGTTTACACGTTCGTGAACGTCGCCGGTGGCGCCACGCCGGCGACGACGGCGCGCCTGGAACACGCGCTGGCGGGCTTCCCCGACGCCAAGATCCAGACGGAGAGCCAGTTCAAGAGCAACCAGGAGAAGGGCATCGACACGTTGTTGAACCTGCTCTACGTGCTGCTCTCCCTCTCGATCGTGGTGAGCCTCTTCGGCATCGTCAACACGCTCGTGCTCACCGTCTTCGAGCGCACCCGCGAGCTGGGCATGCTGCGCGCCGTCGGCATGACGCGCAGGCAGCTGCGGCGCATGATCCGCCACGAGAGCGTCATCACCGCGCTGATCGGCGCCGCCCTGGGCATCCCCGTCGGGATCGTGCTGGCGCTGATGGTCGGACAGGCGATCGAATACTCCGCCTTCACCGTCCCGCTCGGCACGCTCGTAGTGTTCGTGATCGCAGCCATCTTCGCCGGCCTGCTCGCCGCCGTCCTGCCCGCCCGGCGCGCTGCGCGGTTGAACGTGCTGGAGGCGCTTCAGTACGAGTAGTAGTCGCGCCGGCGCGGGGGGGGCCGGCGCGCGCCTCCCGACCGCGCCCAATCGAATGCCATCGCGTTGGTATTCTCATGGTATGCGCGTGTCGATCGATCGAGCCGGCCGAGTGGTCGTGCCCAAGCCCCTTCGTGACCAGCTTGGGCTGGACACAGACACGCCGCTTGAGATTGAAGTGGTGGACAACCATCTGGAGATCTCAGCGCACCGCGTGGAACCGCAGATAGTTGAGGGGCCGCATGGGCCGGTGGTGGCACGTACGGGCGCGCCCCTCACCGACGAGGACGTTCGTGCGACGCTCGAGAGCGCACGTGAACATCGGTGACAGTCGCGTTCGACAGCAGCATTGCGGTAGCCGCGATGCTCTCCGACCATGAGGCGCACGAGGCAGCACAGGAGGCCCTCGCAAGCTCCGACACGACAATCGCACATGTGGCCTATGAGACGTACAGCGTTCTCACGCGGCTGCCGCCACCGCTGCAACTGAGTGCTGCTACGGCAGCCGCGCTGGTCGACGCTCGGCTCCCCAGCCCCAGAGTCACACTGGACAGCGACAAGGGTTCTGGATCGCTGACACAGCTCGCAGCCGCCCGTGTCAGCGGCGGTGCCACCTACGACGGCCTGATCGCCTTGACCGCCCTAGAGCACGGACTGAACCTGCTGTCACGCGATCGACGCGCGGCGAGAACGTACACGGCGCTCGGTGTGCGCTTTCAGCTGCTCTGAACTTCCTGCTTGACAGTCAGTCCTGCTTGGCAGGACCCTCATCCATTATTTAGCGCTTCCTTACCTGCCATTCGTAGCGTTTGCGCCGAATGAGCACGGAGAGCGTTGCGGCCACGGGCCGACCCGGAGTCGACTGGCGGCGCGCGGAGTTCGTACTCACGCTGCTTGCGTTCGTCGGCTTCATCACGCTGCCGATCCGCATCACGACGATCTACAGCGGCCTGCCGGCACACCCGCTGTTCGTACACCTGCCCGTCGTCCTGATTCCAACCACGATCGTCGCGGCGATCGTGTTCGCATTCAAGCGGGAGTGGTTCAACCGCTACGGCATCGCCTTGGCGCTGGCGTCGATCGTGGCGATGAGTTCCACCTTCCTCGCCATGCAGGCGGGCGCTGCGCTGCGCAGGGAACTGAACCTTCAGGGGCAGGCGGCGCATCTGATCTCAGAACATTCGCAGGCGGCACACATCCTCGCGATCGTCTACGTGCTGTTCACAGCCACGCTGATCGTCACCTTCGCGGCCAACCGCATCTCCGGCGGCAGGCCCACCGGTCTCGCGATCGTGGACGGCCTGCTCGCTCCGAAGTCGATCTATACAGGCCTGTGCGTGGTGTTGGTGCTGCTGTCCATCGGCGCCGGCTACATGACCTTCAGGACCGGCGACCTCGGCGCGAAAGCGGTATGGCAGGGGCGGCTGCAGGACTCGCACCGTGGTTTCCCGGGCGGTCCAGGCTCCAAGGGCGAAGCGCCTGGCCTCTATTCGCCGTCTGGCCCAAGCACGCCCTAGGAGGGATTGGCGAAACCCACAAGCCCTTTATCGATACGGGATCGGTGGTAGGTGGTCAAGGGCCATACCTCAGTTCTGAGTCGAATCTACCCCAAAGCGCGCAGCCAAGCCCAGTAAACACGGGGGATGACGACCCCGAACATACGCAGGAACGGCCTCGCTCTACCCCAAAGGGCGGCGGACAATGGGCTGGCTAGACCGCCGAGACGATGTTTTGCACCGTCTTGCGGATGCCGCGAAGCGTCTGGAGAACGCTCCCGCCATAGGCTGGCGGCCCTTCGCCGAAAACTACATCCGGGCGGAGGTCAGGATTCATGAACACTTGCGGAGCGTTGGTCCGGGGAGTTTGGATACCGGGACGGTCGATTGGTCTGGCCCTCCCGATCTCTGTCGCACCTACGAATGGCCCAGGGGCGCGCTTGGAGACGAGCGCGAAGTCCAAATCCGGCATACCTGGGAACGGTTTTACCGAGAACACGTCGCGGAGTTCGATGGTCGCGTTGACCAAGTGCAAGTGGCGGTGCTTGTCGATGTTCCAGAGTTCCTCAAGCACCGCGAGGGGTTCACGATCGGCGGGGTTCTTCCCACCGTAGAACGGCTGAAACGGCTTGAGGACTGCTTTGAGTGCGGGATCGACACCCCAGAGCTTCGTCCCGAATTGGTGGGGCCATTCGCTGCTCTTGCGGCACGCGGGAAAGCCAACGTCGCGCCAAGGGCTTTTCCTGGGGATCGGGTCGGGGGGCGGCTGGCTCCCGACGGTCGCTTGGTATTCAATGCTGAGCTTCCAAGCGACCTGATCCAGCGCGGAACGGAGGCCATGCACGATGTCGCCTATGATCGGCCCCCACTTGAGAGAGGGCGGCTCTGTGGCAGCCTCAGCGAAGATGACAACATCGAAGCGGGTCTCCATCGTCGTCTCCAGCATAAATGCGGGATATGCGCTAACGGTGTACGCCTCCTTTCTAAAGGCGAGGATCATTCGGGCCAGCGAGCGAATGTGTTTATCCGCCCGGTCGATCTTGGCCTGGGGGTCTGACGGTGCTGCCATCTGCTTCAGGTCTACTCGACCTACACCGCGACCGACAACCCCCGTTCCTGATTCAGTGCAGAGGAAAGTTGGGAGAGCACAGTGAGATCGGCGTGCAACCGCACGCGCTCGATTCCACGCACTCGCAGCGGCGCGAGAGCGGATTCATTCTTGAGCCTGCCGAACGCGCGCTCGACCGATGCGCGCCTGCGGTAGAGCTTTTTCCAGCGCTCGGCCTTGTAGGGAATCAGCGGGTGCAGCCTGTCGGCCTTGATCCACACGGACGCGGGCTTGCACTCGCCGGTCGGGCAGCGCCACTTCGTTGCGTTGCGTTTGCGGTCGGCGCCCGCGAACGTCCACTCGCCATGCTCGCAACATGGGGGCTTGTGCTCCCCACGCTTGACGGCGGGCGTGTTCTTGAGTGGGATCACGGGAGCGATGCCGCGCGTGGCGCACGCGTCGTGTGCGGTCGCGCCGTCATAGCCCTTGTCCATCGCGCACGTCTCAGGGTCGATCCCGATGCCATGGAGCTTGTCCAGCAGCGGCGCGACCGTGGCGACTTCGTTCTTCTTTGCCGTCTCCACCGTCCATGCGAGCGGAAGGTCGGTCTTGGAGCACACCGCCATGTGTATGCGGTAACCGTAGAAACCGCCGCCCTTGCGTGTCGAGACTGCCGAGCGGTGCCCCCAGGAGGCGTCCGGGTCGCTGTACTTCTCACGTTCCTTGCCGCCCTTCGAGAGAAACCGCTGCCCGTTGGCGTACGCGGGCATGTCGCTCGCGTCGATGGCTACGTCCCAGCCGAGTACGGGGTTGCGTTTCTTCAGCTCCTTGACCACGTTGGCGATGCAGCCGTCCAGCATGTCGGAGTGCGCGCGGAGCTTCGCCGTGAAGCGATAGCACGCCCAGTGCGACGGCACGTCTCCATCGGGGGCGATCACCGCCGCCAACGCTGCGTGCTCCTTGACCAGCGCCACCACGCGCGTCCACGTCGGCAGGGCGTACAGGGACTTGGCGAGCGCCATGCCGATCATGGCTCTCAGCGGATAGCCCGGACGGCCCGTCTCGCGGGTCGTTTCAAGCTCAGTAATAAGCCCACAAACCTCGGGCGAATCGAGAATGTCCGACAGATTCTCAGCGACGGATCGCCGTGCTACGTTTCGTGTGTCCACGGAGGCTCAATCTCCTTGGTCCAGACCCCCGGAGACGCCAATCTCGCGGGGGTCAATTTTGGCTTTAGAACAAGGGAAACTACAGGTAGCGTCGGACGGAAAAACTCTCTTGTCAAGGGCTATTCGCGCCACAGCCGTAGGCTGCTGATGTCATGCAGTGGCACCCGAGGTCGGAGGACAAAGCAGCTTGGAGCGCGGCGGGTGGCGTCGTGATGGCCGTTGGTGCGGGTGGCGCTATCGCGTGGTTGGCGATAGCCGAACCAACTACGTCCCATGAGCCTCTTTGGCCCGTGTACGCCTTCGCGGTGGTCGCGCTCATCGGCCTCTACGGGATGCTGGCTCCGCTTCTGCACTGGTGGCCGTGGGGTATACCCGCTGCACAGGAAGTGGGCAAGCGGGCGACGCTCTCTCGTGGACACACCGCGCTGCGCATGCCACCCGCACCTCCGAGGGAAGTGAAATCGACGGCTACGCCACGGAAGGCGGCTATAGAGAAATACAAGGAGACTCTCCGTCGCGAAGCGGAGCAACGCGCACGGATCAAGCAAGAACTCAAAGCGGAAGCGATGCTGTCAGCGCAGTGGATCAATGATCGTCGCGAGGTGGGGAACACGATGCTTGCTGGGTGGGCGCAGATGAGGAATATGCCCAACCTCTGCGCGGATGCGGTGCGCTGGGAGCGGGAGACGTATGACGAACTCGCGGAGCACGCGCCGACGCATCAGGCCCACTTCCGCGACGAAAATGGACTCGGGCCTGAGTGGCAAAGGCAGCGCAGCGGGCCTCATGAGTACGAAGACACTCAGCGAGTGATGCTACGGCGACGGTTGCACCGACTCGCGGAGATTGCGGACAGGATGCAGCGATGAGCGCCACGCCCAGCCCTGCGATGTGGCGCTCTGAGCGATCCTCAGCAGACGTGGCCGACCAACGCCACCGCGTGGAACGCGGCAGGCGACGCGAACACGTAGCCATCGCTCGTCTCGTACACAAGGCCAGCGCAGATCAGCGGCCTGATTACCGCTCCGGGATCGGCGTTCTCTTCGATCTCACGCCCCAGGTCCTTGACGTTCCAGATCGTGGGGTAGCGGGTGGGGTCCGTGAGGGTGTTCAGGGCCTCCAGTTCGAGGGTGCCCCAGTCTCGCTGCGCACGGGTTTTATCGTCGGGGGTAGGGTTCTCTTGCGTCATGGAGCTTGCCTCCTTGATGCCACGCCCCCGGCTGTTTGCGCAGCGCGGGGGCACATTTATAGGGAGCCGCCGACGCTAGACTCCCTCAGCGATGGACGCAAGGGGTTTCGCCAATCGTTTCGCCAAACCCTCCTAGCGCCACCTCGGGCCCGGGCGCAGTGGCTTCTCAGCGCGCGTAGACGGCGAAGAAGTCACGGTCGTCCGGTTCCAGGTACCTCGTGGCCGGACGTTCCATCGCTTCCAGCAGCTTTGTCGGCGCTTCGGCGCCGGGCGCGCCGTAGCTGATGAAACTCACCCAGTAGGAGTTGATGTCAAGCTCCATCGCGCGCACCGCACCCGCACGGATCAGCACCCTTGCGAGGCTGCCGACCGTTTGATCGTTGCCGGCTGCGTAGATGAGGTTGCCGTAGCGGTCGACGCCGATCGCCGAGCGCCACACGAGCACGGCGTTACCCACCGTCGCGCCCCAGGCGGAGCTGTTTTCGATGTCTGGACTCGGTCGCCCTTCATTGACGATCAACGGCAGGTTCTGACGCGCAAATGACACGCCGGCCGGAGCACTTGCCCCGTGCTGCCAGTCGACCACGTCCACGCGGCCGTCCGCGTATCCCACGATCGTGCCCTGACCGTTTGTGAACGGCGCGTAGGTGTGCCCGCCCACGGCAAAGCCACCGTGGGAGTCGCTGAGCTTGAAACCGCTGTTGAACGTCGCCAGCAGTTTGGAGCGACCGGCTTGGGGGACGTCCATCGATCCGCGCGGCAGTTCCACCGACGGCTCCAGCCGCCCGGGGTGGAGTCCCAGCTGCGTACGGTTCGTGTCGATCCATGCCAGCCCAGCCACCACGCGCGGGTATTCGGGCTGATCGCGCACTGTGGTCAGGAGGATCGGTGGATGGCTGGCCAGTGCCGGTCGCGTCGCGCGCCACACCCCCTCGCCGGGGAGCGCCGGGTGAAGCAGCGACACGACGTTCGCTGGATGTTCGGTGAGGCTTGCCCTCCGCGCCACCGCAGCGGCTGCGCCAAAGCCCTGCTTTGGCAGCGCTCGCAGCGTCGGCCCTCCCTTGGCGGGGGGGTTGAGGCTGTAGTAGATCGACTCCACGCTCGCAACCACACCCGCCGCGCCGTGATCGCGCAGCCACTCCACCGAGCGGATGCTCAAGCTCGAGTTGGACGGTTCGCTCATCGTGTGCACATAGGAGATCAGAGTTGGTGTGAACACCACGAGCGAGGCCACCAGCACGATCCGGCGCAGCCGTCTCACCGGCGCCGGCATCGCGATCGTGGAGACGCTGCCGCTGCCGCGCACCGAGGCGCGGCTTGCAGGGTTCGCCCCAGGCGACACGGCGAATCTCATCGCCCGACTGTAGTTGAGGAGGGCATCCAGCAAGCCGACTCACAGTCAGCGTTAGCCAATTCTCATCATCGGACACGCAGCCATTCACTGTGAACACTCTCACCGACGCGGCCGGCTGCACCAGCTAAACAAAAGCGACGATGCGACATCAGGGGTTTCACAATTTCGCGCCTTGAGGAGGCAATTCACACAGAAGCCAGGAGCCCATCCCCGCACAGCGAGACCCGTGCGAGGACTGCGATGGCTGAGACGCCAGCCGCCCACCGGCCCAACCACAGCACGTGGAGGGTCGTCCTCAGAGCCTGCAGGCCTCGCCAGTGGGCGAAGAACGTGTTGGCGTTCGCCGCGCCGTTCGCAGCCGGCTGGCTGGACCGGCCGGAAATCGCCGCGAGGGCGTTTGGCGCGTTCGTCGTACTGTGCATGATCTCGAGCGCCACCTACCTCGTCAACGACGTTCGCGACGTTAAGCAGGATCGCCTGCACCCGCGCAAGCGGCTGAGGCCGATTGCAGCGGGTGAACTGTCCACCGGCGCGGCGCTCAGCATCGCCGGGGTGCTCGCAGTCGTGGGTATCTGCGGCGGCGCTGCGATCGCGGGCGGTCTCGGGCTGCTGGCAATCGGCTACCTCGCGCTCACCGCGAGCTATTCCCTGTGGCTGCGCCGCGTGGCGGTGTTCGACATCGCCATCATCTCCGCCGGCTTCGTGCTGCGAGCTGTGGCCGGCGGCGTCGCCACCGACATCTACCTTTCGCGATGGTTCATGATCGTGACAGCATGTTGCGCGGTGTTTCTCGTCGCCGCAAAGCGCTACGCAGAGCTCCGCGCGCTTGGGGTCACGGCAACACGACAGTCGCTGCAGCGCTACAGCCCTCGACAGTTGCTGATCGTGCTCGGTGTCTCCTCCGGTCTGGCGGCGATCGCCTACACGTCCTGGGCGTTCACGCGACCCGATCACACCGTCTGGTATGCACTCTCGATCGTCCCCTTGGTTCTGTGGCTCAGCCGCTACATGACGCTGATAGGCCGCGGTGGAGGGCAGGCGCCAGAGGAGCTGATCCTCCGCGATCGAGCGCTGCTGACGCTCGGCGCCGTCTGGAGCGCGCTGTTCCTTGGAGGCGTGTATGTGGGCGGCTGAGGTGCGTCGCGCGCCCTACCCGCTGCCTCGCGAGCGCACGCTGAGCGGCTGGGGGCGCACCAGCGCGAGCGTGTGCCGCGTCCTGACGCCCCGCGAGGAGGAGCAGGTCGGCGGCGCGCTCGAGGGGTGCGCCGGAGGCGCCTTGCCTGCGAATGCGATCGCTCGGGGCGCGGGGCTCAGCTATGGCGATGCGGCGCAGAACACCGGTGGGGCCGTGATCGACATGTCGGCGCTCAACAGGGTGCTGTCCATCGACCCCGAGCGCGGGCAGCTGACGGCGCAGGCGGGCGTAACGATCGCGCAGATCTTGAGCAGCCTCGCCCCCTACGGCATGACCCTCCCGGTGGTGCCGGGGACGCGCCATGTGACGCTCGGCGGCGCAATCGGCAGCGACATACACGGCAAGAACCACCATCGCGATGGCGGCTTCGCCCGGCATGTGGTGAGGATGTCGCTGCAGACTCCAGACGGCGCGGTCGCGGAGATCTCGCCAGAGAGCGATGCGGAGCTCTTCTACGCCACGCTGGGCGGCATGGGTCTCACCGGCGTCGTGACGGCGGCCACCATCCGCACCGAGCCGCAGACGGCGCCGTGGATGGAAGTGGATACCGATCGCACGAACACGCTGCATGAGACGCTCGCCAAGATGGGCGAGGAGGAGCGCCATAGATACTCCGTCGCCTGGCTCGATCTCCTCGCCGGCGGCTCCGCCTTCGGCCGCGCTGTGGTGAGCCGCGCCGATCCGCTGGCCGCGACGACGACCACGCCGACGGTGGCGCCCTGGCGCCTCGCAATCCAAAACCACCCCGAGCGGTTCACGCGGCGCGCGCGCTGGACGGTGCCGGAGCGCATCCCCGGCGCGTTGCTGGCGCCTGCGGGCGTGCGTGCCTTCAACGCCGCCTGGTGGCGCGCGGCGCCGCGCCACGAGCGCGCGCGGCCCGTGCCGCTGGCGCCCTACTTCTTCCCACTCGACGGCGTGGGCAACTGGAACCGTCTCTATGGGCCGGCAGGGTTGCTGCAGTACCAATTCGTGATACCACTGGGCTCTGAGTCCGATCTTCAACGCTGTTTTGAGGTGATCCGTACGCAGCGCCTGCCCGTCTACCTCGCCGTCTTCAAGCGCTTCGGCTCTGCCTTCGGCGGCCCGCTGTCGTTCCCCATCGAGGGCTGGACACTTGCGCTCGACATACCCGCACAGGCCGCGGGCGTGCGCCAGACGCTGGACCGGCTCGACGAGATGGTGGCCGGCGCCGGCGGTCGCGTGTATCTCGCCAAGGACGCCCGCCTGCGCCCGGAGCTGCTGGGCGCGATGTATCCACAGCTCGAGCGCTTTCGCGCGATTCGTAGGCGGGTCGATCCCGATGGCCTGCTGCGCTCCGATCTCGCTGCCCGTCTGGGCCTCTGCGAGGCCGCAGCATGAGCGGCGGCGAAGCTGGCTCGAGCGGACGACGCGTGCTGCTCCTGGGCGGCACGTCGGAGATCGGCCTGGCGATCGTCGGCGAGCTGCAGGCGCACGCGCCGCGCGAGGTGCTGCTCGCTGGTCGCGATCAGATCGCAATGAACGCCGCCGCCGCGACGCTCACGCAGGCGGGTTGTCCACGAGTGACGGTGCGCGAGCTGGATGCCACGGACTCCGATCGGCACGAGCGCGCGATCGATGAGTGCTTCGAGGAACTGGGCGGCGTGGACATCGCGATCCTCGCCGTGGGGACGCTTGGAGAGCGGGGCGGGCTTCCCGCTGACATCCCTGGCGCACTTGCAGTGCTCGAGACGAACCTCGTTGGAGCCGGTTCGCTGCTGCTGTACACAGCGCAGCGCATGCGCCGCTCGGGTGCCGGCACGCTGGTGGTGCTGTCCTCCGTGGCCGCAGAGCGGGCGCGGCGCAGCAACGTCGTATATGGAGCCTCCAAGGCGGGGCTGGACGCACTGGCGCAGGGGCTCGGCGACGCGTTGCGTGACGAGGGGGTGCGCGTGCTCGTGGTTCGTCCAGGTTTCGTGCACACGAAGATGACCCAGGGGCTGGCGGCCGCACCGCTGTCAACCACACCGCAGGTGGTCGCCCAGGTGACTCTCCACGGACTGAACAGCGGCGCCCACACCGTTTGGGCGCCAAGGTCGCTGCGTTGGGCGATGCTGGCGCTCAGGCACCTGCCGCGGCCGTTGTTTCGAAAGATCAAGGCATGAGCCAACCCCGTCCATCTCCTCGCATGGCCACGAACGAGCAGGAGGCTTGGGCGCCGGCGTCGCTCGAGCGGGTGCGCACCCGTCGCCGTGCTGCGCGCCGCCGCCAAAGACTCCTCCGTTTGGACCTCGGGATCGGCTTCGCCGTTGGGCTGCTGCTGCTGCTTCTCACTCCAGGCCTCGCCATCGCCGCCGCCATCGCCGCTCTCGCGCTCGCGTCGATGCTCATAGCAACGATCGCCCAGCGACTGATCCGTAGGCGCAGCTAGCCAGACGGAAACGATGGACGTATGATCTCGTCAACCCGCGAGCACGACAATGATCGACATCGAGCTGAAACCGTCCACAGCTGAGGCGTGGAGAGCACGCAGCAGGCGTGCAGAGCGAACGTCATGAAGGCGAAGGATTCTCTCGACGCCCTCGCTGGCCTTCCGGACGATCGGCTCGTGCACCTCGCCAGCACGGGCCATCCCCGTGCGTTCGAGGCGATCGTGCACCGCTACAGCAGGGAGCTGATCGGCTACTGCGCACGCCTCGGCCTGACCGACTCGCGCGCGGAGGACGCGCTGCAGAACTCCTTCATGCGTGCCTGGGTGGCGCTGGAGCGCGGCACGGAAGTCCGCGAACTCAGACCGTGGCTCTATCGGATCGTGCATAACACTGCGCTCAACGCGATACGAGCAACGGATGAGGATCTGACGCCGCTGGGCGACACCGTGGTCCTCGACGCGCTGGCAACGCCCGACGCGCAGGTCGAGCGCAAGCTCGCAGCACGCGCCGCCCTGGCCGACGTTGCGGCGCTACCGCCGATGCAGCGTCAGGCAATCCTCATGAGCGCAATCGACGGGCACTCGCGCGAGGAGGTGGCAAGCGCACTGGGCCTCAGCGATGGCGCGGTGCGTGGGCTGCTCTACCGTGCGCGTGCAACGCTGCGTGCGGCAGCGGCGGCCTTTGGTCCAGCACCGCTGTTGCGGTGGGCGACCGGCCAGATCTCCCGACACGCGCAGTCCGCTGGAAGGGCCGCTGAAACCTCCGCGCAGGGGACAGGCGTGGAAGTGGGCACGAATCTGATGAAGGGCGTGGCCGTGGCCGTCGTGGCTCTTGGCGGTGGCGCTGCCGCCGTGACGCTGCACAACGACCGCCAACACCATGCGCACACGGTGCAGATCGCGACCGCTGTCAACCCCTCAGGTCTCGCGGCGCCAGTGGAGCAGGCGACGGCATCGCGGACGGTCACAACCGATGCCGCCCACCTGAAGCCGACCGGCCGGCAACTGAGTGCGTCGGTTTCCACGCCGTCCTCGAACTCCTCCTCCAGGCCCACCACGCCGGCGCATGGAACCCCGACCACGAGCACCGGCAACCGCGGCCTCTCACCCGCCGCCTCCGCCCCAACTGGCGTACCCACGTCAGGGACGCCCACGGAAGCGGCCACAACGGCGCGGGTGACGACCAACCCCACCTCCGAAGCGCCGGCATCGTCCGCTCCCAGCGAAACACCCAAAGGAGAAACCCCTGTAGGCAAAACCGAAGGCGGCTCCGGTGGATCGAAAGAACCCGAATCCAAGCCCGAAGAAAAAGGCGCATCCGGCGAAAAAGAACACGGGAGCGAAGAATCTGGCGGCGGGGGCAAATCCGATGACCCTGAAGGCTCAGACGACGACCCCGGCGGCTCAGGTGAACAGGAAGGCAAACAGCACGGCGGGCAGGGCAAGTCCGACGACGGCGAAGAAGAAGGCGGCGCCTCTGACGACAACGGCACGACTCAGCGCGAACGGGAAAGCGACTCCTGAAAGCAGCACACAGCAGCCGCCCTCCGGCCTACATCCATCCTGCGATCATTGAGCTGACATGGTGAGCCGACCCCCTCACCCCGACGGGAACCGCACGCCGACGGTGCTCGTACAGCTCAGCGACCTGCATCTGCGCGCGGGCGAGGACGGGGTGGGTCCGGCGCGACGCCTGCAGCAGGCGGTGCGCTGCGTTGCCGCGCTGGAGCAGCCGCCAGACGCGGTGCTGTTGAGCGGCGATCTCGCTGACGAGCCTTCCAGCGAGGCCTACGCACAGGCCCACGAGTTGCTCGTCCCGCTGGGCGTTCCGCTGTATGCGATCCCCGGCAACCATGACGACCGCGACCTGCTGCGCGCACATTTCGGACCCGCCTCCGCGCCTGCCGGCGCGCCGATCAACCTTGCGGTCGAGTGCGGTGGGTTGCGGCTGGTGGCATGCGACAGCACCAGGCCCGGCAGCGAAGGCGGCGTGCTCGACGAGGAGCAACTGCAGTGGCTGCGGCAGACGCTCGCGCGGGAGCCGGAGATGCCCACGCTGCTCGCGCTGCACCACCCGCCCGTGCTGACGGGCATCCGCTCGATGGATGCGATTGCGCTGGTGCGGGGTGACTGCATGGCGTTGGAGGCACTGCTGGAGGAGAGTCCTCAGGTGCTGGCAATCACGTGCGGGCATGTGCACACAGCTATGACCACCTCCTTTGCTTCGCGCTCACTGTTGATCTGCCCGAGCGTCAACTCGGCGGTGCACCTTGATCTGCGTGCGCGCGACGATCTCCCATTTGCGGTCGCTGTGCAGCCGACGGGGTTTGCCGTGCACTCGCTCATCGACGGCCGGCTTGTCAGTCATGTGCAGCCGCTGGGGCGGGGCGTGGACGAGTGAGCATGGCCGCACGCTGCTCGGACGGCCGCGCTGCTGCTCATCCGTAGTAGCGGGAGATCTCGAGCAGTTGACTGAAGACGTCGTGGGCGATCAGGAGGCATACAATCGAGGTGCCGGCGACCGGACCCCATCGACGTCCGGCTCCGCGTGCAGCCAGCGCCAGCATTGCGCCGTAGAGCGCGATCACAGGGAGTAGGTAGCGTGGCTGTGCGTAATTGCCGATGTGGGCTGGGTATTCGTGGTAGTCACTGGCCCCAATCACGGTCATCAGGCCAATCGTCATCGTGGCGTAGACGGCCAGCTCGGCGGCCCGGTGGCACAGCTCGTGACGGCTTGTGATCAGCGCGCGTGCGAAGAGCGCCACCAGCAGTGAGAGCGGGATCAGCGCGATGTTGTAAACCCACGATGGGAAGACGGTGTCGACCCATCCGTAGAGACCGATGAAGCCGTTGATCCAGAACTTGCGCGTTGTCAGGAGACCTGGGAAGTAGTCATGCATGCCGGGCAGGCGCGGGAGAAAGAATTGCCATATGTAGCTCAGCTCGCGCAACGTGGAACCGTGTGCGGTCGACGTCACGCCGCTCGCGACGATGCCGTAGGCGCTTCTGCCGATGAGCACGTTGAGCAGCATGTATATGCCGACGGGCGAGAGTGCGGCGATGCCCGCGAGTACGAGCGACCACCGGGCCACCTGCCTGGACACGCGTCTAGCGCGAACCGTGAGCAGCAACAGCCCGAGCACCGCG
>Ga0182030_10017500_pt1 | contig 13822 bp, 15 predicted proteins | sample 812S3MmetaG_FD_121299 | JGI IMG/M metagenome (GOLD analysis project Ga0182030, IMG submission 121299) | Permafrost microbial communities from Stordalen Mire, Sweden - 812S3M metaG (Illumina Assembly) | ecosystem: Environmental > Terrestrial > Soil > Wetlands > Permafrost | place: Sweden... | reverse complement strand
TTAATTAATAATTAAACAGATAATAATCTATTGTCTAATAATAGTTTTCTAGAAATTGATAATCTATCAAGCTAGAAGATATATTATAAAGTAGATAAATCACATACTACAAGTATATAATATACTTAGCAAAGTTCTCTATAAATACTCTTATTTTACTTGAGTATCACTTAGTTCTGTAGAATATTATCACATACTTCACTTCATTTGAAAGAGCACTATAATACGTGACAATATATGTATATAGTGATCAGATAATACCACCACCTGATATCGCTCTCAGCTTCTTTGTCAGTAGCAAATGATCGAGGCTTGGGTCTTCTGAGATATCATTTTGATCAATTCCGCTGCAAGGCAGCCTTGACAGTCACGCCTTGATCATCGTTTTGGCTATGCCCTTCTTACGAAAGGCGAGAAAGTTGCCGATTTAGATATATTGAATCCTAACTACTGAAAGTGAATGATAAGTACAGGTTTCAGCGTTTTAAGCCTCTAGCCAAAATTGGCCACTTTCGCCGATGCCCTTCAAAAGGCAGACTTATTGCGCAAGGCTGAAACAAGGCTATGCATAAGATCCCTACCTCACTCAGCCACAGAACAGTTCACCTCCTTCAACAACATCTCCGTTCCCTTCTTCCTTCCTTCATTCATTTGTTCACAGTCATCAATTAATTCGACCCTTTCCTTTACAATGGCAGAAGCGTTCGGGGTTTTCGCCAGCATTGTTTCGATTATTCAGATTGCCGACCGAGTTATCGGACTGTGCAAATTCTATATTGAAACCGTGCACGATGCTCCTTCAGATCTTCGATCAATTCTGCTTGAAACATCTATGATGAAGGCGATCTTGGAGAATGTAGATCCCCTTATCTCGAGCAGTGGTGAAGGGACGAGTATCCTCAAGCGATTGTCTGGTCCAGATAGTCCAATTCAGGCCTGCCATACTATCATGACAAAGATGGAAGCGCTTTTCCCATCAAACTATCATCAAGTACACGACAATACTTCCAAGAGACAGAAGGTCAAAGCCTCCCTAGCTAATCTTGCCTGGCCTTTCAAAGCGGACAGGGCCAAAAAGCTCGTGGGAGACTTGAGCAATGTCAAGGCGACGATAAATCTGGCTCTCACAGTACAGACGACGTGAGTCGATCTCGATATCTCTAGCTCTTATCACAGTGTTTCGACCATTTGTGGCTATTTGGTGACCATGCCCTCTGTTTCTGATCTGGTTCATCGTTCGTCTCTACTAAATCGCGCCTTCCTTTTCTGACATTTGGTTTAGTCATGACGTGAGAGAAATCAAGGGCCAGGCTCGTGCTATTCATGCAATTGTCTCAGGTGAGCCCAACATCCGGCATCAAACCTTTCCGTTGCATGCAGAAACTGAAGTTCCATCTCAACCCCAGATGCTCAACGCGACAAAATCTATCAGTGGCTTCAGATTACTGACCCTACTCCCCTCCACCATCGAGCCTGTTCACAATACGAGCCCAAAACAGGCGACTGGATGTTTCGCTCCCAGGAATGGACAGACTGGCTCCGTGCAAGAACCCGTTGCGTCTGGATTCACGGCATTCCTGGAGCTGGAAAAACCATCCTCGCATCTCATATGATTGAGGGGATCAAAAACCACCTTAAGGCAGCCACTTTAGAAAAGTATGGCTTCGTCTATTATTACTGCTCTTTCACACACAAGCAGAACGAAGTAGCGCCATTCTTGAGATGGACAATTAATAAACTTTGTCGTCAAGCGAAGTCGATTCCGACTTGCCTCAATGAACTATACGAACAGGGTGGGACACCGAGTCTCGAGGATCTGTTGAGTATCATGGAAGCCATTCTCCAAGACTTTGACAGAGTATACCTTGTCATTGATGCTATTGACGAGAGTCTAGAACCAAGAGATGAGTTGTTAGATGTCCTTCACAACTTAGCCAGCGATCCGCGATTCGAAAGGATCAAGCTGCTGGCTACTAGCAGGGAGTATAATGGTATCAAGGAAATAATGGAGCCGATCTCAGCGCCGATATCCATGATGAATCCTTTGCTCGGCGAGGATATCAGGCTATATACTCAATCGAAATTGAGCAACAACCACAAGTTCAAGCATTGGCCGTCGGATTTATTGGCAGAAGTCTTGGAGACTTTATCAACCAATGCGAAAGGAATGTAAGTTTTCCATTTAATAGGAAATTTGTTGGGATTCACTAACAAAGTAGGTTTCGGTGGGTAGTTTGTCAAATATATACCTTGGAACGCCTCAAAGCAGAGTACGGTATCGTTACACATGCATTAGCAAACCTTCCAAAGACATTGGACGAGACCTACGAGAGGATATTCCAGGCTATTCCCGAAGAAGATCATTTAGTGGTACAATTTGCTTTGAAATAGATATTTTACCATCAGCACTTATACAAGCGAGACATATCAATTCCAATTCTTTTCGAGGCCATCGAACGGAGCATATCTGAGTTGACGGGTTCTAAACACCACTACTTCCTTGACGAAGACCGCCTTCGAGATATCTGCGGATGCTTGATCACAGTAACACCCAAGTCCAGTTACTTCAGTTGTAATTTAAGCGCGATATCTTTTGCTCATTTCACTGTGTGGGAGTTTGTCAGCTCTACGAGCATGGTCAACCCCCATGCTACATTCTTCTTAGTAAGAGAAGAGAGTACGAGAAAGGTGCTCACTCGCATTCTGATTTGTGAGGCACTTACTAACAAAGCCGACAAGCTATTAAGAGATAGCGACAAATATATCGGAATTGGACTAGATGAGCACTTCGACATCTTCTGCGCTCTATCGTCTGTTTACTCGCTGAAACTTCTAGGCCAGGAAGTATCGGAGCAAGATGACCTGAGAAGCTTGGCCTTTGATCTTTTGGACCACTCGAAAGGTCACTTCACTTCGATTTACAAAGTGGCCTTAGCTTTATTCTTCCCCTACACTATGACGCCCAACAAAGTTGATGACTTTGTGTACGAATTTTTGTCAATAGAGTGGCCCTCCAGCTCAAAACACACAAATGCTTCACTACTAGCAGAGCTACTAATAATAGACGAGACGTGCGAGCTGGCCAAAAAGTTCATTGAACAGAGCGACGAACAAAAGCTGCTTCAAACTCAGTTGGAAATTCATAAACTTAATGTATACAATACACCGTCGTTCAGATTTCGAGGATCGATCGTCGAGCTATTTGCACAATTATCTGGTATCCTCCGGAAGCAATTTCAATTTATTCTAAAGATTTGGGGGACTTGTGTAGACCCATCCATGGTTCTCTTTTCGTATCTTGGCTCCTTCATTGGCGGCTATAAACTTCCGAAGGATGCTTTGCCTCAGATATTACAACTAGTCGCGGACGTTAACTCCTCAAGGTTTGTTGTGTCACCGTTACAGATCGCGACTCAAACTTGTAACTCGCATGTGGTGCTGGCTCTCCTGGAGGCTGGAGCAGATCCAAACTATAAGGGTAATAGTGATGGGATAAGATGGGAGGATGGGACTTTGCTTTCCCAATTCAATGGCTTGGTTGGACTTTGTCCGCTTGATATTCACTTGCGTCTTCGGAATGGAGATAAAATACAGAAATGGGAAAAAAAAGATGGAGATAAGATTAGATCACTGCTTTTACGTAAGGACTAGGTAATATGAGGACTAAATTTGGAGGGAATTTATTTACTGTGAGAGAGATGCCGAAAGAGAGGAATTGTGTGAATGATGCTCCGTGGGGCGTGGAGGCTCGTCTGGGTGAATCGAGGTGGGCTTTGGGGTTGCAGATGTGGACCTGTGTGTCCCGTGATCCAAGTTGGAGATGCCAGTTTTCTTTTGCTGGGCGAGACATAGTGGTGGACTTTTGATTAGTATTTTGTTGGATCTTGAGCATGATTGTTTGAGTTACGATGCTTCGTTGCGTTGCTGGGTATATCTGGGAAGAAGGAGGGGGTGTAGATTGAAAGGCAAACAGTTCCGAGTATCTTCCTGGATGTTATCTCGATTGATACATTTTGAACGGAAAATGAAACTCTTTTATATATATTATACATCAAACTGCTGACATGGAATGTAAGTTCAAGGATATGACAGCTTCCGTAGCAACTCAATCCCAGTCAGCCCGCCACTATGAGGCTCCTCTGAATACTAAGACTGAATACCAAGACTGAATACTAAGAGTGGCATTCAAGCCACTCTAAACTTCCTCAAACCCACCAAAATCTCTACTAGAGTATGGCACTTACAAAAGTATGAAGAAGAAGAAGAGGAGGAGGAGAAGGACTTAATCCACTCCTCTCCTAATCAAGTCCGACCACGGCAATACTCTATCATTTCCTTTGTTTTATAACCAGGGTACGGCCCTCAATAGCACTAAAAATCACTATTGAAAAGATCCTCACCTGTATCACGTCTTGTACACAATACTTGGATCAGTAGTGCCTGCAAGGAACTACCATGCTCCATAGTCGTGGACTCTCATCGTATATAAAATTAAATAATAACAATAATGAATAGTAACTCGTTTGGGATTTTTCACCATCATCGGCAATACTTGACAGAAATAATATGAGAGAATAGGGAATATATCAGTATAATTAGCTAAAAATTAAGAAATCAAAATACATATTTATATAGTCAATCTTGCTTAGAATAATTAAGTATACTTAGATAAGCTGCTCCAGATGCTTTGGGGTACTTAGGTGAGCTACTCATGGAGCTTAGATAAGTTACTCCGGATACTTAGATTACTTAGACGAGTCGACTAAGCCAAGGACCAGCCGAGGGTGATTAGCTCCTGAGCAAGAGCAGCAAGCTTGAGCGATTGGCCGGTCTTGCACGCTTCCACGACAATGCCATTGCCGCTCAGCTGAGTGCGCAAGCCTCAACCTGACGTCTCCCAAATCTTCACCTCACTTCATATCTATGCTAGTTGGACGGCTCAATAACTACTGAAAACCCTTTCTCTTGTGATCCTCAAAGCATGTCGAATAATGCGTCTACTACACTACAATATCGATGACTATTTCAGTTTAACAGAGTTCTTCGAGCGATATACCCAAGTATGCCATACTTTTGTATAGGTGGGAAGCGAAGAAGATCACTTTTAAGAATCTAATAAAGGGTATGAGCAAGAACAAGGATGGCTGTGGCAAGATACAGTTCTGTGAAGAATAGGCAAGGCACGACGGTTTATAATACTTTTAAGTAGATACCTACTATATTGATAAACTGAATAGTACTGAGCTTACAAAGGCCATCAATCCTATGTTTTGTTAGTATCAGAATACGACTAAGTACTATATATATTTATCAGATGTTTCGCAACCTTCCTCCAATTCGGCGAACGAGTCCAAGGAGACTTGGGAATCGACTTTTCAAAAAAGTGAATGGTTCATACAAGACTGGACTTTACAAGAGCCTATTGCGTCGGCATCAGTCGATTTTTTTTTTTTTTCAAAGAGGGAGAATTACTAGGCAATAAGGCCTCCCTAGAATAGCACATCTCGCACAGGCATCGTTTCGGGCGGAAACGAGAAATCTCCAACACACTGGCGCTGACTACAGTAACCCGCCCAAATGTTAACTCTCGTTTCTTGCGGAACCGTTTACTGCCGGAACCAGAAATATTCCACACCGTCACAATGATGTGAAGTATCTTTCTGGATATCCCCGTGGTTAATGCAATTAGGAAGAGCTCCACCTGTAGTCCTTAGTACGGGAACAGATACTGCAGCCATCAAACCGATAGAAGACTAAGGGAAGCGTCTTGGCCGTTCAAAACAAGAGATACAGGATGCTTGTGATCTAGCGGCGGGCCCTCGCGATATCGTGATTGTTCTCGAGCGGCCGGCTTCGGATCATAATTACACGCCCCTGGAGAGTTTGTTGAAAAGTCTCTAGCGCTCAAAGCGCTCAACGAGTTTATTCTTTTTACAACGAAGTCATCCCGAAACATATTCACAGCCAGCGTCATTGATGCCTTCAGCTTCTAACCGCAATCCAAAGTCCCTCATCCGCCCTCTGACTCCGAATGCCTTACTCTCCTAGGAGAGTTTCCGAAGTCCATCGCGATGATTCTGCGAAATGGGCTTTCAGGTACCCCGCGGAATGGTCCTCTAAGTGTGTGGTTCCTATTTGCGCGAGACATAGGTCGACTCTGATCTGGTTGCAGAGACCATTCTGCCATGAGAGCAGATATGTCCGGTCGTCCGTTTTGAGGTCTGCTTGCGGTTCCTGATCGCTGTGCTCCCGCTGCTAAGCCATCCCCAGTCAGCCATTTTGCTTAGATATGAAAATTCTCTCAGGAATCTTATTTTGTTTGTTTTGTTGGTCAAAAATTATCGAAAGGTCTTCAGCGATGGATGTTCTTGCTTCGTGGGTGCCCGAGGGCAGAATTTAAATCTTGTGTATTAGCTAATCTCCTGAATCATGTAAGCTCTTGATCACCAAGCTTCCTAGTTCTGCTCTGCTTAGATCTTGTCCTTCCACCCGAGAATGATTCAAACAATTGTCTGAAGCCGTTTCGGTCATTTGCTGACCCTCACTTAGACATTCCCTTGAAAACTTGAATTCCCGTTATTGCTCACCGCCTGAAATGGTTCCAGCATCTGTCAGATCCGCTAGGTACTTCCACATAGCAACCTTCTCCGCGGTGAAAATATGATAATCATCTACTTTACACAACTCTTGTTCATTGTGGAGTGCATTCCGTAGGCTTCCAAGTGCCTCATGTCGCTTCTTCAAAGCATACTGAGCGCAGCCAAGGAAATACCAACCCCTTGTGAGGTGGTAAAACCGCTGCCAATCATCGTTCTGAATCATCTCTGCTCGTTGGACGAGAAGCAATGATTCTTTCTCAGTCTCCTCGAGCATACCCCTTTGGCGTGACACCTCGACACGCAAGCCGATGACATCCAAGCAGCGACGATCCGAGGGCCCGAACGTGACATCCAAATAGGAAATGGCAGGGAGATAGTCTTCAAACGTCGTCTATGGATACCGAAGGAGTCGACGCCGTGCTGAGTCTATCATCATGACAAAGCTATTGTAGCAGAGCGGACTAAGATAGAACTCGAAGAGTTCGCTGAAGCGCCTCATGATCCTGTCCTCAATATCGACGAATATTGCTGTATCCAGATCTCCCAAGTTATTATATAGAGAGAAATTCGAGTCCTGTGGAGCAAGAAACTTCCTGGAGCAGTTCGCTGTATGTCGTTTCAGAGAATCGGCAAGGTCGGGCCGTCCTTGACTGTAAAGATCGTTGATCTTCTGAACCAGGTTCGGTATGATGTCGTGGTATCGCCCTTCGACAAGAATCTCGAGGCTAATGAAAGCCCTCTTCCAGTAGACTCCGGCAGAAGCAAAATCTTGTGTGTCAGCAGCATCGCATCCGCTGACAATGTCGCCGAGAAAGTCATGCAATTTCTGGACTTCGACAACTTGGGTGGGTGAGCTATTGATGATAAGGTCGTTTCCATTAAAGTTCCAGCGGCCAGATTCGAAGGAGCCTTTGACAAGAGCATCGACGTCACGAAGTAGCTTCTCCGGAAGTCTCCATTGTTGAAATACAGGCAAAGATTGCGGGAGCAACTGGTCAGGCGAGGTATACGAACCGTCTCTCCTCACACTCTGAGTGGATTTGGAGAGCAGGTCCGGCCACAGATGGCGTGGAAAAGCTCGGCGGCTATGTTTGTCGATCTTTTCGAGGCTAATTGGACGTTGTCTAAGTGTGATCGACAAGCTTTCGCCTGCTTCCTCAAGCTTTGCCTTGTCTCGCAACACCTCTAGCACGTCGCTCCTTTTCACGTTCTTGGTGTATCCCCATTTTCCAACCTTAGTCTTGAAAACCTTTGGTCTTGCAGAGAAACAGGTGTCAGAAACTGCATTGCGAAAGAGACTGCGAACTTACGAGATATCAAGGTTGTGATCTCTTCTCAAAGTTTCTCTGACTTCGATAGAGGTTTTGTCCTGGATGATGTATAGCTGGAATATCTTTCCCCGACAGCTATCTATCGTAGTGAATATTTCCGGCGGTTGCGAGACCGCGGGGAGATCCATGGGACATCAAACGAGGTAACGTGCTATTGCAACATGAATAGTCCTCGATGATCTGAGATTGGCTGGGTGAGTGGGAAATTCCCGCAAGTGCCGAAGGTCGTCGCTTCCTTTACTTTGCCATGCTAATAGCAGCGTGCAATGTCATCAGCACAACTGGGGCCTGTTTCGAGAGGTCAAAATTAGACTCAGGAAGCTCGGTGCGTGCTGGCGAAGAGATCATCATACCATTAACATACTGGCGCGGCATTTTCTTCCTTCGGCTGGGGTGGGGCTGAGTAACAATGATAGGATTGGAAACTAAAGTAGAATTCGTTGGCAGAGGATTGGTTCTCTTCAAAAGTTCCCTGTGGCGCTTGTACCATGCATGCAAGTTCTCGGGTCTGCCCACGACGCGAAGTGCGATTGGAGTTTCGCGACATGGCGTCTCTCTTGCCCAATTTTGGCAAGGCAGACTGCGGGTGTTTTTACGCCTTGAGAAAAAGAAAAGAGAGGCATAACGGGATGATTACACATCCGAAGTCCTGAGAATAATTGGTTATCGTCAAAAGTTCCAGAGTGGCGCCCGAGGAGGCTTCACTCCTGAAGCTTCCGCTGATCGACAACCTGCTTTGCGCTGCAACCTGCAGGCTAAAGAAACGGCACAGCTCTGAACAACTGCGGCGTAGCTCTTACCATCGATAACTTCCAATGAAGCATTGCCAGTTGGCAAAATCAAACTCAGCGATTACGCCGAGGAGACCATAGATGCAGAGAATCAGGTTTGATAACATGTGATTATTATGTGAGCAGCTTCTTGGCCTCCCAGCCTTACTTACTCTCATGCCCTCAACATGTCTTAAGTATGGGGTAGTTCTCCGACTTCTCAGTAGCTCAACTCATGTGTCGCTATCATTCTGGTTCTAGGATCCATCAGTATTCTCCTTTGAAAGGTAAGCTCTCCCTTGCACTTTGCGTACTTTGGTGCCAGATCTTTGGGTGAAAAGCCTTCAAGGTCGAGTCTCCACAGTATTACTACTTATACTGCGGGTATAAAAAAGCTAATACTGCTACAGAAAGTTCCTCCTTTTAATTGCCGAGCGCTACCTCGTTGCTATTGCCTTGTCCTACCCCCAGCTAGAATCACAATCCTCTTGTTCCCTATCCATCCACCCCGAACTACGGCAATTCTTCAGCCATCATGACATTCTACGATCATTACGTTGGTTTCATCAGAGAATGGCCTTACGATGTCCCTCGCCAGCCTCATCCATACGAGTCTCAACCAGCTATCGTGGTCAAGGACCTCAAGATCGGCGATCCCCTAGAATTTCGCACGCGGATCCCCCTCGAGTCATCACAGGACTGGTACCGTCTACCCCAGCTCTCCATCAACAAGGTTGAGAGAACCTACGGGAAACGTGGGCTCCAGGCACCAGACGAGGTCAAGCTTGAGTATGGCATGCGCCAGATCGAGCTGGGGATCCAGGAACAACAAACCCTCGTCGATCACGATGGCTACTTTCAACGCCAGGCCAAGCTTGCCGAGGATGATGCATGGAAACCAGTAATCGGCGAGAATAAGCGTAAGGAACTCTTGAAAGGCAGCGCAAGTCGTCTCTCACGAAAGTACGGTATCGAGGATTTGCAGAGTCCTGCATTCACGAGAACTTTGCAGGATCCTCCATCCGAGAATAGTCTGGGATCTCGGATCAAGAGAGTGTTTCGCAAGGGGGGAGAGTCTGCGGACAAAGGGATCGACTTCCTTGCCGGCTTGGAAGACAAGTCAGGCATGCTAACCGACTCCGGAGACTTGGTGTCTCAAGCCATCTCAGCTGTGCCAGTCCTCACCAAGTCTGGAGCGTTAGATACTATGGATGGCGCCAGTCAGTTTGCGCAGGGCGTCAAAGCTGGGAAACTTCTCCCTCTCACAGTGGCCAAATCGGCATACAAGTACTATAATGCAGAGGATGACATGTTGGAGACAACCCAACGACAGCACAAGTTGGCAAGGGACACGGCGAGGGCCAAGCATACGCGAAATTTGCAGCGAATGATTACCAGCCAGCGTAATGGCAAGAGCAAGAGCAAGGAAGAGGAGAAGAACAAGTGAACAAGGCTCACGAGCATAGGCCAGTTTGAAGTAAACTCCGAAGGGCGTTGAGGCAATTGCTCGCAATTGGCAGGTGATAATGCAGATAACTTGTCCTTTTTTCCTTGACTCAGACTTCTTTTGTGGTCGCTAGTTCATATCGTCGCTCTCTACCAACGTGGCAATTCAACCTAGTCTGTTAACGAACGTTATTTCACTAGATCGCTAATGAAATCTGCAATTTACTACCGCAATCTTGAGTTCATTTCCTGCGTTGATGACATGAATACATAGGCCATTATCTTTTTTTTTTCTTTTTTTTACCGCTTTTCAAAGGCTCATAAAGTTTTGGTTTTTGTCCTTCCTTGACCCCTCAGCTCTTCGACTTAGCAACATCGATACATATGAAAGTCTCGACAAGGTGATTGATGCTGTTAAAGTATGGCTAAGTCGGCCGAATAATACATGATGACTGATAATCTATAATAATTCTAACAATTCTAAATTGTCTGGTAAATCAAATTCCGTGACTATAAATATCCAGAGATTCCTTTCTAAATTATATTATAAATTAATTATTATTATAATGCAATGATTGCAAATCAAAAATGATTATCTCTCTGGATTCGCAAGCTCAGAGATATACGTGATGGTCTAGAGATTTTGCCAAACATTTCGAGACAAGAAAGACTGAGAAGTAATAAGAACATTCTATATTTCTTTGATAAGGATCTAATCTTAGCACTAGATTCCGATACTATCATCTTACTAAAGAATTTAACAGACTACCTCTTCCACTAGCTACTGCCAGAGCTTATCTCGATTAATTGGTAGTAAGTCTTTTAGACTATGTACGTTTATATAGATAGTTATAGCTGCAACTCTAAGAATCGAGTCCAAAACTAAAGTTGTACAAGAACCAAAAACTCTACTCTATATAGCAGATATCTTTTAATCACATCAAACAGCAAAATAATCTCTCAGCTAAGCTTCTATACTTCTGGACATACTTTGATAATCAAAATATCTAATTAGAACTTCTTCAGCATAGTAACTTGAAATATCCTAACTAAGTACAAGAACTAGCAAAAGATAAAGTAAGTTTTCATGAAGCCATACAGATATTAAGTAGCTATAAACTAGTAAAGATAGATATATCTTCGTAAAGTTTGATTGAGTCAAGAGAATATAGCATTTATAAATACATTTATATATAAATAATTCACATTCTTAACCAAGAATAGGATTATAATCTAGCCAGACTAGCTATGGAATTTATTGGATTATATATTCTAGGCTAGCAGACAGTTTAGTCTTGACTAACTTAATAACAAATACTCCAGCATACAGCTAAATGTTTATAGATAATTGGAAACGATCTTTCCCTAGATGATGGAATGGTATGGGCATGCTATAAATTAGGCAGCCTCTACTATTCTCAAGGCAAGTTGGCCAAGGCCAAGTAAATGTACCAATAGGCGCTGCAAGACTACGAGAAGGCATAGGGTCTGGAGTATATACCAATGCTTGCTATAGTTAATAAGCTAGGTCTCCTTTACAAAAAGCAGGGCAAGCTAGTCAAGCAGATGTACAAGCGGGCGCTACAAGATTACGAGAAGACGCTTGGTACAAATAATATTTATATTTATATTTCAGTGCTGAATACAATCTGGGCTTTTGGTTCTTTCTTTGAATATTAAGCTGATATAGTAAAGACTAGGACTATGTATTCAAAGGTGTCGCTTGGGTATAATAAAGTCTTCGGGCCTGAATATCCTAGATCTCAGAGTTTGCGTAACAAGCTTTGTGCTTTGGATGCCAGGGGTGGGACGTCGCGGGCTGGTGAGGGGGTGGAGAGTTAAGACGGATTGGGAGATGAAGAACCGAAGGAGCGCAAGCCTGCTACGCGACAGAATGTATTGCGTGCAGCAACGAGTAGGCTGCGGGGGTAGAGGTAGAGTTTCCTACAAATTATGCTATCGTCTTGTTCGCAAGATTGTTAGGTCTAGGAACAGCGCTGTCGAGAGTGGGGATGTCATGATGCGCGCGAAGAGCTACAGTACTTGTGATTCATTGCTGCTTCCTTTCATTAGGGTAAGAATACGACGAAAGACTCCAAGAAAGAGAAATTTGATTTATGATACCTGAAGATTCATCCTCCTCCCATATCATGCCCAACATAGCTCAAGACACGAGTCATGTTTCTTGATCAACCGTACACAATTATGCGGTCTCTTTCCGCACTGAAACTTTAAACATCTGTAGTAAGGGTGAGCGGCCCCAGATCGACGACTAATGAATCTGGAGATGCGGGGTTAGCATACAAATCCCCTACCGCTCCTGATAGCTTCAGACTTGGCTCCTATTGCATGCGGCTTTGTTTGTGGTTTTGGACGTGCTCTTCAGGAAGAGTCCCATCTGAGTAGCTCAGTCCGTCTTGACACGGTAACAGCTGTGCGGAAGCATAGCTTAATTTCTTATTGAGCTTGATGATCTGGAGGTTTTTTGATCATACACGGTCTATGTAGACTGGTTGCTTGTTCCCTTCTTTGATCCCGTAGGGAATAATTATCATTCCTCTTGTCCGGACGAGAGACTCCCAAGTCCAATGTCTAGGTCAAAACTCGCAGGCTCCCCCCAACCTCCAATTCTTTCCTCTGCTCTCAAAGCTCCAATAATTTCAAGCTTATTTCCTACCATACCAAACCTCCCAGACTCTCCACAATCTTCTTTTCAATACCATCATGAGTGACAAAGGCACCTCTGAGATGGAGGAACTTGCGCGGGCGGACTCGATCAGTATATCTCCAGAATTATTCGAGAAGATCTACCTCTCCCCTCAAAATGCCGTGGCAGGAGATTTGCGGAAGACGTTCGGAAACCCAACTCCACTGTACGAGTTCACCCTGCACAAATTCTTCCCCTTTGTTTCATGTAATAGGCACTGACATCCACGAATTCTAGTGCACTCGTCGGTTTCATCGTCGCCCTCTCACCTCTATCCATTGAGTTGATGGGCTGGCGGGGAGCAGGTGGTTTGAGCGCAACTGTGTATGTCCCAAATCTCCCGTGCTCTTTCATGAATTAAGTGAATCGATAGCGGAGCAAACCTTTACTTTGGCGGCACTCTCCTCATAATTTCTGGCCGTGAGTAAAAGTCTCTTCCTCCTACCACTTTCCCAACCCCAGTTCTCCCTCCCAATTCCCCCGCCAACCCACTAACCTCCACAGTCATGGAATTCATCCTCGGCAACACATTCCCCTCCGTCGTGTTCTTCTCCTACGGCGCCCACTTCCTCACCTTCGGCCTAACATTCATCCCCTTCTACGCAGCCCTCTCCTCCTACACGACCAGCCTCTCCTCTTCCCAAGCACAAACCCAAACCCCCGCCTCCCAAGCCTCATTCGGGTTCTACGCGCTCTTCATGGGCGTTCTCTCCTTCATCTTCCTGATCTGCTCTCTCCGCACCAACGCCGTCTTCGTCGTGATTTTTATCGGGGCAGTGCTAGGTTTTGCTCTCGCGGCGGCGGCGTTTTGGTGTCTCGCGGAAGGGAAGGCCGTTGGGGCCACATTGTTGGTGGCGACGGGGGGAAGCTTTTTTGTTGCCGCGATGGCGGGCTGGTATTTACTTGCGGCCATTATGTTTGTGGTTATGGACTTGCCGGTTAGGTTGCCGGTGTTTGATTTGAGTACGT
>Ga0182030_10017499_pt1 | contig 13823 bp, 9 predicted proteins | sample 812S3MmetaG_FD_121299 | JGI IMG/M metagenome (GOLD analysis project Ga0182030, IMG submission 121299) | Permafrost microbial communities from Stordalen Mire, Sweden - 812S3M metaG (Illumina Assembly) | ecosystem: Environmental > Terrestrial > Soil > Wetlands > Permafrost | place: Sweden... | reverse complement strand
GTGTCTACGCCCTGCGCGATGTCGCCGGACTGCTTATTGATCGTGGAAATGACCGCGCAGGTATTGGAGTCGAATCCGTAAAGTGCATTGTCGTAGCCGATGGAAGCGACGACGCCGCGCACCAGGCTCTGGAAATCGACGTAAGCCTTGGTGGTGATTTCCCCGGCGATGACAACGAGGCCGGTAGCGGTGAGGGTTTCGGCGGCTACGCGGCTGTAGGGGTCCTGTTCGAGGCAGGCATCCAGGATTGCGTCCGAGACCTGATCCGCGATTTTGTCGGGGTGGCCTTCGGTGACAGACTCAGAGGTAAACAAAAAGCGATCGCTCAACTTCCAACTCCTTCCCAATCAAGGGGATTATGGGCTCGCCGTGGGCGAATTCTTCGCGCTAAGGGATTGTCCCTGGAAAGCCGACAGGACAGCGAGTGGTAGGCGAAACTCGGATCCGAACGAGGGCTTTAAGCAAAGCGGCCAGGCGCCAACGAGTACCCGATTATGGTAACGCAGCGAGCGAGGGTGGGCCAAGCGCATCCAGTGAATGGAGAGCAAACGCATCTGAAGAGGGTTTTGGGCGGCCTGAGGGGAACGGGCGAGAGAAGCGGCCGATTGTTGCCGCGCGAACGGGGAAACCTAAATGCCGAAGAAGGGGAGAACCCGGGCGAGCGTGGAATGAGCTGAGGCAGGGACGGCGTGGAGGTTGGCCGCATGGCCCGGCAGGACGGTGGGCCACCACCCGGCGCGAACGCCCAGATAGCGCCAGACCAGGAAGCTGGCGACACCGACGACACATGCCAGTGCAAGAGCGCCGGCCCAGCGCATGCGCAGTTCCATAGCATCGCGGCGCTGCATGCGTTCCTTGCCAACATTGGAAGCAAAGGCAGTCCAGCCGCGGTCGTCGTCAAAGGTAGCGCCGGAGACGCCGGAGGCCTGGAGGAAGCGTTCTGTCCAGTCGTGGGTGTCGAGGCCGAGGGCGCCGGTGTAGCCGCGGACAATGCCTTTGGAGAGGATGCCGCCGGGAAGCAGCCGGAATCGCTCCTGCTCCAGGGCCACGAGGTGGCGCTGGCTGATTTTTGTAATTGCCGTGATGTCTTCCAGCGCGATGCCGCGAGCGAGCCGCTCCATGCGCAGGTCTTCACCAAATTTGCCCATTCTCAACCCAAATCAGGTAACGTACCCTAAAGTTCCAGTTGCCTCTAACCATAAGCCCGATTGACTTTCCAGTCAATGAAAACAGGGGGTTTTCCCTTGTTTGCAACGAAGCTCGAACGAGGAAGCCAAGTTGGGATGTGTCCTGAAATTATACTTTCGGCGGTTTGGGCGCAATGTGCCTTTCGTCACTGGGCCTTTCCACAGCCCAACGCCGGGGCATTGCGCGCAACCTGAAAATGGCCACCGGCTGGTAGGCTGATAGAGAGAAAGGGCGCCTCATCCCCCTTGCTTTCCGGTCTTACGCCGGATGGAGAACGATGAACAAGCTCATCCTTGCGAACCTTATACACCGCCCGGTGCGCTCCATCATCAGCGTGCTGGCGGTGGCCATTGAAGTGATGATGATCCTCTCCATTGCCGGCATTTTCATGGGCATGCTGAACGACACCAAGCAGCGGCAGAACGGCATCGGCGCGGATCTGATGATGCGGCCGCCCGGCACCTCGATGATGATCGGCATGAACGGCGCGCCCATGCCCATCAAATTTGCCGAAGCCGTTCGTAAATTGCCGCACGTCGCCATCGTTTCGCCGGTGAATGCAAAGTTTGTCACCGAGGGCAAGATCGAGATTATTTTTGGCGTCGATTACGACACATTCAAGGCGCTCAAGCCCTTCGAGTTTATTGCCGGCGGGCCGTTCACGGGGCCGGATGACGTGATCATCGACGACATCTTCGCAGATTCGGGCAAGGGATACCATGTGGGCGATACGCTTCAGGTTTCGAATCATCCCTTTCGCATTTCGGGAATTGTGGAGCATGGCAAAGGCGCTCGAAAAATGATCCCGCTGGAATCCATGGACAGGCTGACCGACGCGGAAGGGAAGGCGTCGTTGTTTTATATCAAGTGCGACAGCCCGGACAATGACAACCTGGTCATACAGGAGATTCACGCCACACCCGGCCTGGGGAACTATCCCGTGGAGACTGTCGACGATTACCTGGCGGAGATGACGCCCGACAAACTTCCCGGCTTCAACATCGCTCTCGATGTTGTCACCGTCATTGCCGTCGTCGTCGGATTCCTCGCTATCTTCCAGTCAATGTATACGGCCGTGCTTGAACGCACCCGCGAGATCGGCATCCTGAAATCCATGGGCGCTTCAAAGCTGTCCATCGTGGATGTTGTGCTTCGCGAGACCGCGGCGATGGCACTGGCCGGCGTGATTCTGGGGATTGCCGGAACGTATTCAGTGCAGTTCGCAATGAAGCATCTTTTCCCCATGCAGCACTTCGAGATCACGGGAATATGGATTGCGCGCGGCGTTGGCATTGCCTTCCTGGGCGCGATGGTTGGGGCTCTCTATCCGGCGTGGATGGCAGCCCGCAAGGACCCGATCGAAGCCCTCGCCTACGAATAAGCACCTGCGGTGCGGCAGACGCTCGCTTTTCGCTCGCAGAAGATTTGTGGTCTCCCGAGACAGTCGCCGGGAAGAACAAATGGATGCCTGCCACGCTGAGTGATCGTTCTCGCCCGCGGCGCGCTTCTCGATCTGGCCGTCGAAGTATTCCGCGTCGGGGGCGAAGGAACTGCGCAGATACTGTTCCACGGAAACAAAGGACGTCGTGGCTGCCATGGTTCCTCCTTTGCACATCACCTTAATCCCAATCAATTCCTGTACGGCTGCACCTTTGGCCACGCGCGCTTTACGGAAGGTCAGCCGATCCGACCGTTCAAGGCTCTCTTCGGGGACCGCGCAGACATGTACAATCGCGGCGTTTGTGGAGAGCCCATGAGAATCGCTCTGAAAAGTAAACCTACCACGCTTGCTATGTCTTTTTCTCTTGCACTTCTACTTGTTGGCGCAATCGCGCTTCCGGCCCAGGACACCCCTCCCGTTGCCGTAAACCCGTCCTCGATGCCTAAACTGGGGACGGTGGATCCGCGATTTGTTTCGTACAACGTGGAGATGGTTGAAGTGACCGGCGGACGATTCTGGAAGCCCTATAAATCGGCAACTGAAACGCAAGCGGCAAAGCCCGCAACCGCCGGCAATGCAAATCAGCCACCGGGCATGTCGTCTGATCTTTACCAGTATCGGCCGCCCATCAACCTGGCGAATCCACGGTTGCGCAAACTGGCTGAAGCATTCGGCCCGTCGTATGTGCGCGTGAGCGGAACCTGGCAGAACAGCACGTACTTCCAGAACAGCGACCAGGCGCCAACCGCCGAGGCGCCCAAGGGTTTCAAGGGTGTGCTTACGCGCGCGGAATGGAAGGGCGTGGTGGATTTCGCTCATGCGGTCGACGACGAGATCGTCACGTCGTTCGCGGTGAGCGCCGGAACGCGTGCCAACGATGAAGCGTGGACGTCTAGCCAGGCGAAGGAATCCGTCGACTACACGCGCAGCATCGGAGGCCACCTTGCGGCCGCGGAGTTTATGAATGAGCCGACCTTTCCGGTGATTGGCGGGGCTCCGGCGGACTATGATGCCGCGGCCTTTGCGCGCGACGCAAAACAGTTCGCGACCTTCCTGAAGAAAGAATCGCCGCAGACGGTCTTTCTCGGTCCCGGCGGCGTGGGCGAAGGTGTTTCTTTAACGCCACCGGGAATGAAACTGCTGGGCTCGCCGGATCTGATGCAGGCGACCGGTGGGATTTTCGATGCGTTCTCGTATCACTTTTATGGAACGGTATCGAGCCGCTGCATGGGCAAAATGGGCGCTGACAAAGCGCTCACTGCGGAGTGGCTTGACCGCACCGATGGCGCAGAAAAGTTTTACGCGGACCTGCGCGACAAGTACCTGCCGGGGAAGAATCTGTGGTTGACGGAGACCGCGGAAGCGGCATGCGGCGGCGACGCGTTTGCCGCGCAGTTTGTGGATGTGTTCCGTTATTTGAATCAACTCGGCACGCTGGCACAGAAAAACGTGCAGGTGGTGATGCACAATACGTTGGCTGCGAGCGATTACGGTCTGCTGAACGAAGAGACTCTGCAACCACGGCCCGATTTCTGGGCCGGGCTGCTTTGGAAGCGCACCATGGGCGATGTTGTGCTTGATCCTGGCACGCCGAAGGACGAGGGTCTGCGCATTTACGCGCACTGCTCGAAGGAAGGGAAGGGCGGCGTGACGCTGGTGGCGCTGAACACGGACGCGGAGCACGACCAGGCGCTTTCGATTCCCTCGAATTATGCAAAGCTGGTGCTGACCGCGCCCGACCTCGCCAGCTCGAAGTCTCTGCTGAACGGTAAGGAACTTGAAGCCGGTACAGACGGAACCATCGAACTGCCGAATGCCGAAAACGCGAAGAAAGGTGTGCTCCGCATCGTGCCCGCGAGCGCCGCATTCCTGACGATTGCCGACGCCCACAACAAAAGCTGTAATTAGCCGCAGCATAGTATCGCAAGATGAGCGTGACCCATCCGCCGCGCTGCGGGTGCCGAGCGTCGATGCCTTGCGAAGGGTGAAAGGTGGGAGTAAGTTCGTTGCCCTTTCAATCCGTCAAAGGCTATACGCCAGCGGATGCCTGGGCTCGTAAAGCATGATGTCGTCCGCGCCAGGTACGGCCATCATGACCACGAGTCCGTACCCGTGATCCTGAACTTCGCCGTGGAACTCCGCTCCTCTGGCCTTGAGTTCAGCGACCGTTTGTGAGATGTCGTCGCACATCAGGGAGACCAGATGTTGCCGCGGCGATTCGTACGTCTTGCCATCGTAGACGCTGTGGGTCGGGTGCACGCCCATCTCACTACGCCCGGTCTTGAAGATCAGCCAACCCGCGCCTCCGCCCGCCGCATCTTCGACGTAGGGCCAGCCGAGGACGTCGCGAAGGAATGCGCGCGTTGCGGGGGCATCGTCGGAATAAATCAGGGTGTGAATGCTGGTGATCATCGGCGTGAGCTCCTGAAACCCCCTAAGACTCTACTACTTCGGTCTGTTCCCAATCAAGAAGCTGTTCATCGCACTGGAGATCGAAATTAGGACACTACCGGCCGCCGACTGCCCCATCGATCGCGTTCTTTGCGAGGGGTGGGAAACCAGAAAGGCACCTGCGGTGTGGCAGACTCTCGCTCTTCGCTCGCAGAGGCGCCTACTTCTTATCGAGCGCGTATTCCATGGCCCAGATTGATCCGGGACGCATGTACATGCTGGCGCGGAACAGGCCGTGAATGTCGTACGCCTCGGGCGTGCGGAAGAAATAACCGCGATCGCGCCAGACAACATTGTTCACGCCCTTAGCCGTTGCGAAGCCTTCGTCCTTGAGTCCTTCGGCGATCATGTGGCTGGCCACGGCAAAGGTTGCGCCGGTCCACACTTCCTCAGTCTGTGGGTTGCCGTGCAGCGGAGAGCCGTCGGCAGCGATACCGCTGATGGCGCCCATTTCGCCCTTCTGAAATTTTCGCACGTTGGTGTCGTAGACCTTGTGCAGCGCCGAGACACGCATCTCTTTCGGCACAAGGTCGCCCAGTCCGGTGAGATCGGCGTACCATTGGCCGGCCAGCTGCTCGGCCATTACGGCCTCGGTGTCCTGGCCCTTCACGGCGTAGCGGAAGTACTGCCCGGTCCAAAGCTTCTTCACAAAGGCCTGGGCAGCGCGCGTTTCGAGTGCGTCGTAGGCGCGGGCTGTTTCGGCATCGCCCAGTTTTTCGGCGATGCGCGCTGTGGCTTTCAGCGCCGCAAGATACAGGCTGCCGGTGTAGGCGCTTTCGCCCTCGGCGGTCCAATCGTCATAGGTCTGATCGGGGAAACCGCCGTTTTCGATGAGGCCGTCGCCGTCGGTGTCGTACTGTTTCAGGTGCTCCATGGCCTGCTTCACGGCGGGCCAGCTGGACTGGAGAAACTCCGTGTCGCCGGCGCCGGTCAGCGCGAAATCGCGCCAGATCATCAGCACGTATTTCGAATTCAGATCGCGCCAGTTGGAAACGTCCTGGTAGTTGTACTGGTTGGGATTGACGACAGGATCTTCGAACGGTGAGCCGAGGTCGTGCGGCGCGGCTCCGGCCACTTTGCGCGTGTATTCAACGATGCGATTTTCGCGTGCGCTCTTCCATCCCCACATATAGTGCTGCGGGTTGGATTCAGGGATGGTGCCGGTATACTCGCGCATCTCCTGCTTTTCGATTTCGGGCCAGAAGCGCAGCAGCGAGAAGGTGCCGTAGAACCGCACGTCGAGGCTGCCATAGAACGGATAATCGAAGCACTCCAGGTAAGTGAACTTGTCTTCAGCGCTTGAATCCGCCGCTTGCCCCGGCGCGCTGCGTTCCCGTCCCCAGATGGTTCCCGCGTCGGCCAGATCGTAGAGTTCGTTGAAGAGTTCGGCTCGATACCACGCGGGCTTGCTTTCGTCGCTGACGATGGGTTTCTGCCACGCGTCGATGGCCTTGCTCCATTCTTCCTGATGCTCAAGAGCGGTGCGGGCAATCTCCCAGGCGTGCGTGCCTTCCGTGCCGAAGAATTTTGTGTAGTGCCGATCCCATTTGCGCCCGCCACCGAATTGGGCAACTGGAAGATCCCAACTGAGGGCCATGGGAACGAGGCGTTTCTCGTGCGGAGCTAATGTGAATCGCACCGCGAAGGCTCCCGCAAAGGCATCGCCACTGGAGGCAATCGGCGGGGCCAGGTTGGGAAGGCGGCCATTCTTCGAGAAGGATTCCCACACGTCGGCGCCATCGGTATTTACCGGATAACTCGCCAGATAGGTGACCTCGGCGTTGTCGCCGGGTAAGGTGGCAATGGCGAACTGCCCGTCCCACTCGTCTTCAACCCCGCCCTGGCGGAGTCGGTCGAAGACAATGCCGGAAACCGTGCCATTGCCGAGCTTGTCTGTAGCGAAGCGGTTGACATTTTGTTGATTGAGCGCGCCTTCAAACGTGCGCGACGAGTCGCGGAACCAGCCCACCATGTTGGTCCACGAAAAAAGCAGGGAAACGGTGAGCGGCTTGCTGGTGGGATTCTCGGCGGTCCAGCGATACACGGCGACCGGATAGCTGCTCTCTTTGTAATTGTTCGGCAAAATCGGCGAGAACTGCTCGACGGTGAGCTTCACGGGCAGCGCCCTGGTCCCGTACGAAAACCAGCTCTTGGGATAGAGCGCCGCGTATTCGCCATCGCCGACGGGATAGGTCCAGTTCCAGGCGCTGAGTGCGCCGTCGCGCGGTTTGTCGGTGGCCAGCGTCATGGCTACGGGAGCGCCGCCTTCGGGCTGCGCGAACACTGCGAACTGGTTCGTCGGCACGTCTTGGTATTTGTGGATGCCGGCCTTGAGATGCCAGCGGACAAAGTGGCCGTTCTCGGCTCGCGAGAATGTTCCTGCGCCGAATCCGCCCACCGGCGCGCCCTGCATGGGACCGTCGTCGATGTTCACACCGTGCAGTTCAGCGCGCTGCGCACCGCGATTCAGCGGAGGCGCGCCAATAGGAATGCGCCACGCGGCGGCAGGAATGTCGGTTTGGCAGAGGGCGGTGATTGCGGCGGTTGCGAGGAGGGTCAGCGTGCAGGTCAATCGATCGATTCGCAAGGGTAAGGTCTCCAGGCTGAAGGCAGGAAACATCATAAATGGCGGCGCGTGCGGGTGGACGTGAGGGCCCGCAAGGGAGTCCAGCCTGCCCAGTTCGCGACCGGAACCGCAGCTTCGAGAGAGTCATCGCCTACATCATCATTGGCACGGTGGGCGTGCCGGCACAGCCATTTCCACGCGGCATGGATTCTGGCGCGTGGGGCTCTGGCTGTGGATCCGCTCATTCTGTTGCGCGAGCAATAGGCACGCGCCGCACCTCTCCGAGCGAGGACGAGCGGTATACTCTCATCCATTCAGACTCAAGCTCAATCTGGGGGACTGTCGAGTCCACGCGGGGAAACCGGGCCGATGCGGTCGAAAGCACGCTGGTTCTATGCGGTCTGGCTGGTTCTGATCGGCGGCTTTGCGGTTTTGCATGCTCTGAACCTGCGCGCCGACTTCCCTAACCACTCGCCCTGGTGGATGGACTGGGCCAAGTACACCGATGAGGGCTGGTACGGCAACGCGGCGATTCGCGCGCACCTGTTTGGAAGCTGGTACCTGGCCGGGGACTTCAACCCGGCGCCGGCAGTTCCGGTGTGGCCGTTTCTGGAATGGATTCTGTTTCATTTTACCGGTGTGAGCGCAGAGGCGGCGCGCGGTCTCGCGGTTGCTTTCTTCTTCGCCAACCTCGTGCTGAGTTACCTGCTTCTGAGGCGGCGTGTGCCGAAGTGGGCGGCGCTGCTCGCGATTACCTTGATGGTGACCAGTCCGTTCCTCTACAGCTTCAGCCGCCTTGCGATTCTGGAGCCGATGCTGACGGCTCTTACGCTGGCGGCGCTAAATCTCGCGGTGCGGCTGCCCGCGTTCCGGCGGCGACTGTTGGCCTCGGCGTGCATTGGCGTTCTGTTCACGCTGATGATGCTGACCAAGACGACGGCGGTTTTTCTGTTGCCCGCGCTTGGCTGGGCGCTGGTGCGGCCGTTGTGGTCGCAGAGAAAAGTGCTTGTGCGCTGCGTTGCCGCGGCCTGCGGCAGCTTCCTCGTCTTCTTTGGGGCGTGGATGGGTGTGGTGATGCGCGCCGGACTAATGCCCGATTACCGCTATTTGTTCTTTGTGAACAAGTATCCCAGGCCGTCGGAGCTTTACTGGCCGCTGGTGAGCTTCTGGTGGTCGCTTCATGGTGGACTGTGGGTCGACCTGCTTCTGTTTCCACTGGCCGGGCTGCTTGTGGTGGGAACTGCGCTTGCGTGGGCCAGTGCGCGGGCACGTGCATTGCTGCTCGATCCGGTTTTCGGCGCGTCCGTGCTGGCGATCGGCGGCTACATCCTTTTCATGACATATCAAGATCATCCGCAGCCGCGCTATTACGCGGTTGTGGCCTTCTTTGCGTTTCTGGTTGTGGCGCAGGGTTTGGCCATGCTGTGGGGGGCAGGGAACGAGCTTCGCGGGGGGGCGAGCGGCGGATTCTCAAGCCCGGCGCGGCTCGCCGGCTTGTTGGCTGTGGTGCTGACGGTGGCGGCGACCTGCATCAACGCGGTGTGGACACTGAATTATGCAACGCATCCCGAGTACACGTTTGCGGACGCGGCGGTGCGGATGACGCGCTACATCGACATGCATCCCAATGGCCGGCGCATGCTCGTTTCGGTGAGCAGCGACGAGATTTCGCTGTTTTCGCATGTCCCGTCGATCAACGATTTGTTCATCGCTCCTAACCCGCAAATGGTCGATCTGGCCACGAAACTGCAGTTCTACCGGCCGGGGTGGTATGCGTGTTGGAACCAGATGGACGCGGGGGCACTGGAAGACCTGCACAGCCTCTATTCAGTGGAGCAGGTGGCAACGTTTCGGGCTTTCGACGATCCCAGGCGGAACGTGCTGGTCCTGTTCAAGCTGCATCCATGGCCCGATGGGAGGGTGCACGATCCTGCCGATGAAAACCTGCGGATCCGGTTCCCAGAGGACCGATTCGAGGTTCCGCTCGAGTAAGTCCTCGACTCCTGGTTTCGGGATTCAGCGTGCTTTGGGCGTGCATCCAAGGACAAAGTTCAATCGTCCGGCGTGTCTGACTGTTTCCCCGGAGACGGGGGAGGGGGAGCCCGTTTGATGGAAAAATGCGGGAAAATCGGGGTTTCCCAGCCTGTGATTGCAGTCACTCGACAGAGGTTCATACGGATGATAGGCTTCCGGTGACTTAGCCCCAGCCTTCTAAGGGGCTGCAATTTCTGGGGCCGTTTGCGAGGCGGCTTCAAACCTTGAATTGGGAGGATCTGTGACAGATCAGTCTTCGGTGTACTTCTTTTTCGCTGCGAGCATGCTCTCGCTGCTTGTGGCGTTCATGTGCAAAGGTTCCGCCGGCACGGTCATCGGATCGAGGGCCTTCAAACATTTCTGCGGAGCCGCCAATAAGGGTGCGGCGACACTTCTGAAGCGCAGATATTCGTCGGCGATCGCCGTAATGGGACTGCTGCTTCCGACAGCCGCATTCGCGCAGACGGAGCACGCGGGCGGCGGCGAGGCCAACCTGATACTGCCGGACCTGACCACGGTAAGCTTCCTGGGCATGAACGGGCACGCGCTGTTGATGATCGGATTGCTCTTCTGCGTCGGCGGCCTGTTGTTTGGCCTGGCGATTTATGTGCAGCTAAAGAATCTGCCCGTGCATCGCACCATGCGCGAGATCTCCGAACTGATCTATGAGACCTGCAAGACGTATCTCGTCACGCAGGGCAAGTTCATCCTCCTCCTCTGGGTTTTCATCGCAGTGATTATTTCCCTGTACTTCGGCTACCTGGCGCCGGTACCGGGTAAATCGATAGCGGTCACGCTGCCGATTATTCTGCTGTTTTCGCTGGTGGGCATCGCGGGCAGCTACGGCGTGGCGTGGTTTGGCATTCGCGTCAACACGTTTGCCAACTCGCGGACGGCTTTTGCAGGGTTGCGCGGCAAGCCGTATCCGCTATTCGCCATTCCGCTGAAGGCGGGCATGAGCATTGGCATGTTGCTGATCTCGGTTGAATTGCTGATCATGCTCTTCATCCTGCTGTTTATTCCGCGCGATTATGCGGGCCCCTGTTTCATCGGCTTCGCGATTGGCGAATCGCTGGGCGCGGCAGCACTGCGCATTGCAGGCGGCATCTTCACCAAGATCGCCGACATTGGCGCGGATCTGATGAAGATCGTTTTCAAGATCAAGGAAGACGATGCGCGCAACCCGGGCGTAATCGCAGACTGCACGGGCGACAACGCGGGCGACTCTGTTGGACCGAGCGCGGATGGATTTGAGACCTACGGCGTAACCGGCGTAGCCTTGATCACCTTCATCCTGCTGGCAGTGCACGAACCAACGACACAGGTGCAATTGCTTGTATGGATCTTCGTGATGCGCGTGGCCATGCTGGTTTCAAGCGCCGGCGCCTACTTCCTGAATGGTGCGATTGCCAAGGCGAAATACGCGGGCAAAGATGAGATGGACTTCGAGGCGCCATTAACCTCGCTGGTATGGCTCACGTCGATCGTCTCCATCATCGTGACTTTCATCGTCACCTACTACATGATTCCGACCCTGGGCGACGGATCGTTGTGGTGGAAGCTGGCTTCCATCATCTCGTGCGGAACTCTGGCGGGCGCGCTCATACCGGAGCTGGTCAAGGTCTTCACTTCAACCAAGTCTGCCCACGTGCAGGAAATCGTTACATCGGCAAGGGAAGGCGGCGCTTCTCTGGGAATTCTCTCGGGAATCGTGGCCGGCAACATGTCTGCCTACTGGCTAGGGCTGAGCATGGTCGCGCTCATGGGACTTGGCTATTTCTTCAGTACGGGCCCGTCCATGGCGGTCCTGATGCTTGCTCCAGCGGTCTTCGCCTTCGGACTGGTGGCATTCGGCTTCCTGGGCATGGGGCCGGTGACGATTGCCGTTGACTCGTACGGCCCGGTCACCGACAACGCTCAATCGGTTTACGAGTTGTCGCTGATTGAAGAAGTTCCCAACATCGAAGCCGAGCTGAAGAAGGACTTCGGCATCGACGCGCGGTTCGAGCGGGCGAAGCACCTGCTTGAAGCGAACGACGGCGCCGGCAATACATTCAAGGCCACGGCCAAGCCGGTGCTGATTGGCACAGCCGTGGTGGGCGCAACCACCATGACGTTCTCCATCATCATGGCCCTGACCCACGGATTGACCGTGAACGTAGAGAAGCTCTCACTGCTGCACGCGCCTTTCATGCTGGGGTTGATCTGCGGTGGCGCGGTCATCTATTGGTTTGCCGGCGCTTCCATGCAGGCGGTGACCACGGGCGCCTATCGCGCGGTCGAGTTCATCAAGGCGAACATCCATCTGGAAGGCGCGGAGAAGGCGTCCGTCACCGACAGCAAGAAGGTTGTCGAGATCTGCACGAAGTATGCGCAGAAGGGCATGTTCAACATCTTCCTGGCCGTTTTCTTCTCGACGCTCGCGTTCGCGTTCATGGAGCCGTTCTTGTTTGTCGGCTACCTGTTCTCGATTGCGATCTTCGGCTTGTACCAGGCAATCTTCATGGCCAATGCGGGCGGTGCTTGGGATAACGCCAAGAAAGTGGTTGAGGTCGACCTGAAACAGAAGGGCACGCCTCTGCACGACGCAACGGTGATTGGCGATACGGTCGGCGATCCGTTCAAAGACACTTCGTCGGTGGCGATGAACCCGATCATCAAGTTCACTACGTTGTTCGGATTGCTGGCTGTTGAACTGGCAGTCACGCTCAATGCCACGAATCCAATGCTCACACACGGTCTGGCCGTCGCATTCTTCCTGGTGTCGGCGTTCTTCGTGCACAAATCGTTCTACGGCATGAGGATTGAATCGCAGCACAAGAATTGAATTTCTCACCGGACTGGCGGATCGAAGCAGTACGAACGGCCCTGCATCGAGCGTGCAGGGCTGTTCTGCGTTCGTCCGCGTCCCGTGTGCCCACACACCTGGGTGGGAAAGCACGACGCCTCCCGCAACCAAAGCGCCGTCATCCTGAACGCAGTGAAGGATCCGCGGTTCCCCGGCACACTCCAAAGCCATGTCACTTTCGGATTGGCTACCATACAGACACGACCTGTGATTTGGATCCGCGCCGGGTGCTTGATTGCCGCGTTTGAAGCCCCCATTGACTACTCCCGATGAGGCAAACTGCCGTTCATTGGAGGCTGTCTTAGAAAGGGTGTGACATCGATCGGGCCACAGCTTCGCCACTCCTTGAATATGATTCTCAGTGGCTTCTTCTGATCGGCAAGTTTTAAGCCGAGTGCCATCGACGCATCCTGGAACCGAGGTCCGAACTTCGGGTCGGCCTCGGTGCAGGTCCAGTTTCCATCATTGATGTCGAAGCCCAATACCACGTATGCCGATTCCAGCGGCTTCAGGATAATCGCGTTTTCATCTTGCTTCGAAAACAGGTAGTCGAGGCAGTTTGCACAAGTCTTGAGAGCGAAGGAGCGGCCTGAGGGATAGTATGACAGTGCGACGCTAGGGACTCCCTGCAGGACGCAACTCGACAAAGAGCGATTCGTGATTGCAATGGTGATAGCGTGATGGCCAAGACCGCCAGCTACCGATTCGGAGTCTTTTCGGTCGTTCACTGCAGAAAGTTGTGATGGCTTGCACGGCAAGGCACTCTTTCCCGAGGCCGCTTGGGCCGATGCAAGGACGCAACTACCAGCCAGAGCCCACGAGAGGAAGAACAGCGCCTGAGATGTCTGCCGTAAAAACCTCCGACAGCAAATCTTCAACGTCGGCATGCCTCAAATTTACGCCGAATTTGAGCCCTAGGATTGACTAAACATTTGCTTGTAGGGGGGAACTGTTGTTCCACCTGAATCACGGGCTATTCGGAAGTAATTCTCCGATTCGACTCGATTCGCCGACAGATGGTTCGCACCGCAATTGCTGCCGTTTCCAATCAACCCTGCACCGCTGCAAACTCCGTCAGGCTTTTCACCTGTCGTCCTTCAGCGTCGAAATTTGCGGGGTTGAGCCAGGCCTCGAAGGCGCGCTTGCGGGTGGGCCACTCGTGGTCGAGCATAGAGAACCAGGCGGTGTCGCGGTTCTGACTCTTCACGATCATGTGCTGACGGAAGATGCCTTCAAAGGTGAAGCCGTAGCGCAGGGCGGCGCGGCGGCTGGGCTCATTCAGCGCATTGCACTTC
>Ga0182030_10017498_pt1 | contig 13825 bp, 12 predicted proteins | sample 812S3MmetaG_FD_121299 | JGI IMG/M metagenome (GOLD analysis project Ga0182030, IMG submission 121299) | Permafrost microbial communities from Stordalen Mire, Sweden - 812S3M metaG (Illumina Assembly) | ecosystem: Environmental > Terrestrial > Soil > Wetlands > Permafrost | place: Sweden... | reverse complement strand
TCTATCAGTCCAACGGATACGCGAGTGAAGCTTTTAAAGCCATTCTCAAGCTACTCTTCGTTGAATTCTCCAAGCATCGTGTCGTTTGTTCAGTAGACCCACGGAATCTACCATCAATGGCTCTCATGCAACGCATCGGGATGCGCAAGGAAGGTCACTCTCTGCAAAGCCTTTGGTTTAAGGAAGCATGGGCTGACGATGTTCAATTTGCTATGCTCGCCAGTGAATGGAATGCCATTCCACTACATGAAAATCGTGCTTTTCAATCACCGCGGAAGCTTTTTGCGAGGAAGTAAAACCCAGGAGCGGCAACAGTTTTTCGTAAAAGGGGACCGCAACGTCCATATCCTTAACTGTTATTTGTATGTGATCAATAATTGGTTCCATTGCTCGCCAGTGCCAGCTACGGTGCTCTGTCAATGGAGTGACGTTAGACCCACTAGAGTGAAAAGCACGTGAGTGCGATTTGGCTTTGACTTGGATATAGAAAGTATTGCGATAGATAACCTCAGGAACACACTCCTGACACAACTGTGACTCACGCGTGCTCGCCTGAGATTCTATTATGTGTTCACGTCGAGGGACGAGTTAACAAGCCAGCTAGTTCACTAGCAACGAGGAGCGGAAAATGAGCGACAAAGCCGTAGCAGCACCAGCTAAAACCCAAGACCTTACTACAGAACAACAGCAGAAAGTTAGCTCCCAGGTCATCGCTACCAAATTCCTGGACGAGGTATCCGCCGGTTTAAAAGGTTCTGACTTGGCAGCAGGCTCACAAGCCCAAGCTCTTTTATCTGGACTCAAAGGAGACCCTCTACAAAAGGATGTGCTCAATCAAATTGTCAGCGACTCGAAGGACAAAGCCATGCTAGCCAAGCTCGGATTGTCTGCTGGCTCTGTGAAAAAAGGTGCCAATGGTGACGTAGAGTCCATAAGTTTTACGAGCGCGGCCGGCGTAAAGGCTTACGACACTAACTTGCTTTCCATCGAAAAAACTGGAGTGACTCCAACCCAAGCCGCCAAAACATTAGTAGCTGAATCTCAAGACACAGCTGGATTTAATACCGGCAGTATTACACTCGATAAAGACGGCAACACACCCGATCAAGATAAAGCGGCTAAAGATAAAGCACAAGCCGATAAAGCCCAAGCCGCAGCAGCAGCGGCAGCAGCAGCAACCGCCGCTGCTTCAACGGATAATCAATATGGAGGCACCGGCATCAGCGTGAATGGCGGCGTCGACTACGACGACATCCAATACTGAGATATCCACGAACCTTAATCCACAAGTGTTATCAAGGTCAATCGCAAAAGCACCATATCCTACTTGCCATAGGGCTCAATTGTGCAACCCCATTTTCGATCTGGAAGTGTTGCTTCTAGAGATCGATACGCTTTTCCGTCCCAAATAATAAATTGCATTTTGGTATCATGCGCAGCAGCCAGCATAAAAAAGTACTGTGGCTGCGTTGCAACTTTGATGTTCTCAATAGCCACGATAACTTCATGATCTTTCAACCCAAATTTTTCGGTGAGCGGACTCCCCGATGTTATCGTAATGCCATGCTCTGGTGGACCTTTCATAGTCGTCACATCTACCTTGATTAATCCATTCGGGAAAATGCTTTTAGTCAGCCGCTCCGCCTCACGATTATATTTAAGATCAGCCTCCTGGTGCCTTCGATAAAAGAGACAAAGCTCGCCGGGCCTGTCATAGCGCTCGTTATTATCTTTGAAGAGCTGCTCGGCCTCGGGCAGTTTGCCCATGCGCTCATAGAGCCTCGCTGCCGTTAGAAGCCCACCTGACGAATAAACTTCGGCGGCGAATTTTGCAAGCTCTAACGCCTTATCTTTTTGTCCGTGATCATAATAGTAGTTGACTAACCATGAGCAATTATTGGCCTTCGAAACGGAATCTTTTCCGAGACGAATTCCAGCTTCATAGGCTGTTTTCGCTTTTTCAGGCAGCGAGTGCTCGACGTAATATTGACCCAATTGATAATATTCATCTGGTTTGTAAGCCGCGACCTTTTCCATAAGCTCGGCATATTTTACCGGATCCGATTTGCTGGCATTTGCAATCACCAGCATCGGAGTTACAGCAAATTCCCCTACAACTCCATAGGCTTCAGCTATCTGAGCGCTCGTGAATGAATCATGAGGATATTTAGTCCCCGCCCAGGTGCGCAAGACAGCTGGGCTGTATGGACTCTCACTTTTCAGCATGTCCATGTCACTCATGCTTGGATCAGGATCTGATTCAAAGTTACGGTACTCGTAATCAAAAGCAGTGCCAAAGAGAAACCGAGGTATAAACCAACTTGTAACGACAGGGAGTTCGCTTGCATTCGGCGATATTTGAAGGATCCGATGCCACAAATTCGAATTAATATCCTGGGGTCGGGTAGTCATCAAGGTTTTACACTGCGCACGCAACGCTGTATCACTATATTTTATTTTGGACCATAGGAACGATACTTTAACCAGTGGGTACAGCCTCACTTTAGAGAAATATTTGTCGGCGTAAGCCGCAAATTCCTGAGCCTGTTCAGGTACTCCCCAGAGGTTATTTTCAAAGTAGTACCTTTGAAATAAACTATCAAGAAGGTGCCGCGCATGAAAAGCCGCAACGTCTGACCAGCTGATTACCTGCAATTCCGGACTTTGGTCGACGTTCAAGCAGCGATCAGGAAACAAACTAAGTGCGGCATCGGCCTCATCAGATGATTCGATTTTTTTGTTCTTATATAGTTGAAAGTCCTGACGGAATGACTGACTTTCCATTTCCACACCGGGTTCGGAGTAAATGTGGCCTGATTCCACGGTGCCAACACCACGTGCACCGATGCGCATCCAATCAATTGAATTTCCAGCCGGTTTATTCTTTTCCAGGTATTCCGTCAAGTAATCTGAGCCAACGTCGTCTGCCAGAGCGCGCCCGTATTGGAGCAGCTCAAGCGCAGACGCTTTCTTTAAATCCGCCATGCGATAGTCATTGGTGGCGCGAATTTTAAGTGCTCTCAACCACGTTCGCATAGCATCACTGGAGGAAGAGTTCAATGAATCGATTTGGCCAACAGCCTCTCCTTCATGCCGAGCCATTGTCATCAGCGCTATATTAGCGAGCTTTCCAGCGGCGCCGAATTCACCATTACCGTTCAAAGCTTTAGCAATTGCTAGATGCGCCGCAATTCTGTTTAATGCAGGCCTAACTTCGCTAAAACACGCAGCGGTCTCACGAAGCGCAAATAATGAAGAAAGGAGTGCAGCTTGCTCATGAGCCTTTGCATCGAGCGGATGCGTTGTGAGCGCCAGAGAAATTCGTTTATTTTGCTGTGCGATTGACTCGGGGCTAAAATTGGCCAGAGCGGCTATAAAAGAATCCGTTGCTGATTCTTTAGTTGAATCGCTCGTATCAGCTGCATCCTTCGCTTTAGTTAAATCGATCGCACTGGAAGAATCGTAAGGATGCAGACGGAATGACGAGATAAGCTGCTCTGCCCACGGAGAATAGTTGCTTGGGCTCCAAACATAATCTGTAAGCGTGATATCTCGCGCCTCTTTCGCTAAGGGCGAAGGGCAAACCAACTGGTAGCCATATTTTTCCGTATTCCCTGGAGTCTCATTTGTTTTAAATTCGATCGTGTTCAAAGCCAGGTCTTTCTTTCCATCTTGCCTGGCTGCGAACAACAAGATCTCTGCGATATCTTCACCTATTGAATTCACTATCCATTGTTGTTCATGAACAAACGGTAGCGAGGTGGTTTCAGACGCGTTGCCAGCGGAACATACTAAGGTCATGAATATAACGACTACGAGAGCCGCGTAATAACTGCTACGTTTAGGCATTGAGCTTAACCTGGAAGAAGTCGACATAAAACCGCAAATGAAAAAGGCAATACAGTAAATAAATGAAAAATTGTAGCAGCTAATATACTGCAATTTTCCAAAGCACGCGCAGCTTGATGGTGTCGACTGGATGACAACTGCCATTAACGAGAACGAGCAGGGCCAGGAATTCACTTTCCGAAGTTTCTTCGGAGTGTTGCAATTGATAACCTTCGGAACACACTCGTGACACAGCCGTGACTCATCCCTGCTTGGTTGAGGTCATATGCTGTGTTCATCGAGGCACACGAGTTCTCTTACATCAATAAGGAGCAGGAAATGAGCGACAGAGCAGTAACAGCCCCAGCCAAAGCGCAAGACGTTAGCATCCAACAACAAAATGATGTTAGCGCTAATGCTATCGCTCTTAAGTTCCTTAACGAGATGTCCAGCGGGCTGAAAGGCGACCTCTCGGCTGGTTCACAAGCTCAAGACCTTCTCAGTGGACTTCAAGGAGACCCACTGCAAAAACAAACATTGAATCAAATTGCCACTGACATGAACGACACAGCAATGATGACAAAACTTGGATTAACCGGCTCCGTTCAGAAAGGCGCCAATGGAGACGTTTTATCATTAAGCTTTTCGAGCGAAGCGGGCGTTCAAAACTATAACAACCAATTGCTAACTTTAGAAAAGAGCGGTGTAACTCCAACCCAGGCTGAAAGCACGCTGGACTCAGAGTCTACTTCATTCTCCAAGGGCGCAATCACCCTGAATGCGGACGGACTCACTCCCGCTGAAGATCTGACAAAAGCACAACAAGCAGCCGCCCCTCCAGCTCCAACCGACAATCAGGGTTCCGGAACTGGTATCACCGTTAACAACGGCGTCGACTACGACGACATCAACTATTAGGCTGGACAGCTTTGTCGTAATAGATAACTTCTTTGACAAACTGCGGCTGCTCCGCTTCTTCCAGGCACCACAAGCCCTGCCCGAACTTAATTACAGGTATTGCACCGAATAGTTCAATACTGCATAATATGAATTATTATGGGCAGACCAAAGAATTTTAGTCGAGAAGAAGTCCTACAGAAGGCAATACCACTTTTTTGGAAGCAGGGGTTTGCTGATACCAGTTTGCAGGATCTTGAGAAAGCCACTGGCGTTAACAAATCTGGACTATATTCCGAATTCAAAAGTAAAGAAGAGCTCTTTCTCGAGAGCCTGCGCTACTATCTGGCTAATCGCGATGGTAGTTCCTTAACGGCGACTCCTCTGGGATGGGACAATATCGAAAATTTCCTCAAACAAACTTGCCCTGCAGGACAAAAAGGTTGCATGGCGATCAACTCGATGCGCGAACTCGCAATCGTTCCGCCAGAAGCTCGTGCGATCCTAACCACAAATTTGGGTGGATTGAAACGACTGATCGCGAGGAACGTCGCGGCTAAACATACAAAGCTAGATGCAGAATCGATTGCGGATATCATACTGACATTTTTTGTTGGGCTTTCGCTTGAACAAAATCTGGGCACGCGCAAAGCGCTTACAATTCGGAAGATTGAAGATTTCATGCAAGTCGTCCGAGCGCTCTGAAATAAGCCCTCCAGCACCGTAGTCGCCAAGAGTTCTTCGCCTTTGCCCTGCAGCAGTCCTGCGCCCTTATCCCCGCCGGTACCCGACCGAGACCCAACGCACACTCCATTAAGAGATGTTCGTCATCTTTGAAAATATACGGGCGGTGGAGCAGGGTTGCATCTAAGCTTGAGAGTCTCACACCAACGCACGGCATCTTCTCGGGATTTCGTCGTGTTATGCCAGGGGGTTTTTCAGTAATGTGGCAAAAGATTTTTAACACCTTCTTTCTAGGTCAGGTTGCACTTGAAACCGCGACCGAGGCATCAAAGAAGCAGCTAGAAGTAGCGCGCGAAAAAGCCTCCGCTTATAAAGAAAAAGCGGAAGAGTACAAGAACACTAAAGTTGTGGCCAAAGCAGAGCAATTCGCCAAAGAAAAGTTCGCGAAATTGCGCTCGAGTTCAGAACCTTTCGAAGCAACTTGTCTCAACCTGGCTAAGTTTTTGGGCGAAACAGCGGACATCAAAACTAAGCTGTTGACTGAATCCCACAATTAGTTCGGGCGGTCTGCGCGAATTTAGTTGAGTTCAGGGTTGATGCTGCGGATATCGGCTTCTTCTGTATTTAGCCAGCCAACATACTCATAGAACAGAGATTCTGGTTCAGGAGTGGCAACATTCATCTGATAAGCGTGCTTGACGTAGAGCACGCTTTTCTCGCGCTCAATAACGTCTTCGACCAGCAACAGCGGCTGTCCGTAGGTGTATACGCTCAAACCGTCTAGCGGTCCACCTGCCATCAAAGCACTGTGCAACGTTTCCCGTTTTTTCTTACGAATTCTCTTCATTAGACCCTCTGCGCTATCGTTAGGACGCGGACCAGCAAGAGCTACTTTCATATTAGCGGTGCTGCGATGATCACACCAGCCCCATTATTTCCTTTGAAGTGCGCCGATAGCGCTATGTTCCCGAAACAACCGTTAGTTGGGCAATACGTCCAGATAATAATTGCCTAACTACTTACGGATCTAACTAATTACTGTATTACGTATAGCCATTTTTTCAACAAATCATTCGCTCAAATTGCGCGGGCAAAAGATCTTATCTGAGCACTAAAGAGGTTGTTCCCAGGGTGGTCTGCGACCGATGAAAGACAATTGACTGTTGATGCATTCCCACTCGGCACGAGCCTGGCAGCGAACGTATTGACCATCAGCCATCATCTCACGGGCCTTAACTCTATCTGCTAGATATGTCTTCAATACACCGTCTCGCAGATAGTTTAGAAGACGAGGATCCGCAACCGGGAAGATGACTTCGACACGCCGATAAAGATTACGCGGCATGAGGTCTGCACTTCCGAGGAAAATCTCGTCTTCTCCGCCGTTGCGGAAGTAATAGATGCGACTGTGCTCGAGAAAGCGTCCGACGATGCTGATTACTCGAATGTTTTCACTTACATCCGGGATACCGGGACGCAAGCAACAAACACCACGAGCTAGTAGTTCGATTTTCACCCCAGCCCTTGAAGCTTCATACAGAAGCTGGATAATGCCGGGATCAACAAGAGCATTCAGCTTGAAGATAATGTGTCCTGTACGTCCCGCTCTCTGATGATCAATTTCGCGACGCACCAAAAATTCAAAACGTTCTTTCAAGTTGATAGGCGCTACAAGAAGCTTGCGGTAGTCTTTCTTTGCTGAATAGCCAGTCAAATAATTGAACAGATCGGTGACATCAGAACCAATTTCATTGTCACAGGTGAGTAGACCAACGTCGGTGTACAAGTGCGCCGTGACCGGGTTGTAGTTTCCCGTGCCTAAATGAACATAGCGCCGAATATTGTCACCCTCTCTGCGCACCACCAGGGCGATCTTGGAGTGAATCTTCAATCCGAGCAAACCGTAAACGACGTGAACGCCCTCTTTTTCTAGAGCCTTCGCCCATTCAATATTGCTTTCTTCGTCAAATCGAGCTTTGAGTTCAACAAGCACGGCTACTTGCTTTCCATGCCTCATTGCATCGAGCAATGCTTCAACTACAGGGGAATTCTTACCGACTCGATACAAAGTCATTTTGATTGCAAGAACGTTCGGATCACGAGCTGCTGCATGCAAAAAATTCACCACCGGTTGAAATGAATCAAAGGGGTGATGAAGCAAGATATCTCGTCTGCGAATAGCAGTAAACACATCGTCTTCAGCCACATCAGGATTCACGGCGGACGGAATAGCCGGCAAAAAAGGCGCGTCCTTCAAATCAGGACGATCGAGACCGTAAACGTGTTTCAGATTACTGAGAGGAAAACGACCGGCAACGCGGTAAACATCAGAGCGTTCGATTTCGAGATTGCTCGTCAAAATCTCAAGCAAGGGCTCAGGCATACCCTGATCGACAGTGATTCTTACTACATCACCAAATCTTCTTTGCCTGATGCCTTCTTCTGTAGTTTCCAGTAAATCTTCAGCTTCCCATTCCTGAATTTCAACTTCACCATCGCGAGTGACGTGAAAAGAATGCGATTCCAGCACCGTCATCCCTGGAAACAAGGACTCGAGATTAGCGGCGATCAAATCATCTAGCCAGATAAATGATTCTTGTTTGCTGGTCAAGGTCATACGACTCTGACTCAACTCAGGATGATCAATGTTTATTAACTGTGCGAGCGAATCTGGAATTTTCACTCGAGCAAACCGCTCTTCGCCTCGGTTATCGAGAATCAGCACTGCCAAATTAAGGCTCAAATTGGATATATGCGGAAAGGGGTGCCCCGGATCAAAAGCTAAAGGAGTAAGAACAGGAAATATATTCTGCAGAAAATAGGTCTGGATTTGAGCTCTTTGACCCTCAGTCAACTCTTCATATCGATAAACCCGAATATTAGCCTGCTCGAGAGCCGGAAAAAGCTCATCAGCCAGGCAGCGGTGAGCAAGCTCGAGAATCGTCTTAACTTCCTTACGGACGAATTCAAGCTGTTCACTTGGCGTTAGACCGTCCGGGCCAACGCTTACACTCCCAGATTCAAGCTGGCGCTTAAGCCCAGCCACGCGGACCATAAAGAACTCTTCGATATTCGAACCCAGGATAGACAAAAATTTGAACCGCTCCAATAGAGGGTTCGACTCATCCTGAGCTTCCTCCAGCACGCGGCGCTGGAAAGCCAACAGGCTGAGCTCTCGGTTGAAATAGAGTGCTGGATCATCCAACGATGCCATAACGTGGGACGACATTTCAGCCCTCTCAACTGCTGCTTCCGCTTGCGCTGCAAGCTGGGTAAGCTCCAGGGCTTTTTTTTGTTCGCTTTGACGGATTTTGGACGATGTCATAGACCCATTGTAATCCACCGCTGGCGAAGCTGAAACCATTTTTTGGAACAGGCGTCTATTTTAGTCTGAATGGAGTTTGCTCTTGCCCACCTGACTGGAAACCAAAGCCCAGCCTAGCCGGAAGATTTAAGTTGCAAAGCGATAAATATCATGATAAGTATTACGCTATAAATTTGTCCGCCTTCTTATTTACTAAAAGCTACTTATGAACTCAGTTAACCGCAACGATGAGTTGTTTATTGAAGAAAGTGTTGATTCGCAGACTGTTTTGCGTCTGGTTTTTGACACGCCAGAGACAGATAATTCTTCTCTCTTCAATAACGAGCTCGTAGATCCATATTCGTCGATAAAACTATTTCCCGATGAACTTGATGACTCTTCAGATCGTCATTTAGATCCAAACCAGCCAATCATAAGGCTTTTACCAGACAACCCTGGCGAAGAAGCCGTCCTGAGATTGCGTGTCCAGCTTCTGGAAGTGAAGTTAGCAAGACAGAATGCTCAATTAGACTTTGCTGAGCGCATCGACGTCGATCATTTAGAGTGGAAGCGACAGAAGACTCTCATACAGAATCTTCAGGTTGGAAATGTTCTTTTGACGATCTTGTCACTGGCGCTGATGATTGGTGCTTGCTGCATGGTTGTAATCAGATAAAAGCCCGGGCTACTGAAAGCGAAAGTGGTAAGCAGAGCGATAAGCAATTGCGCTGAAGACTTTCGTGCGACAAAAGTTTGTTTTACAACCTATAATTTGGGAGTTGTTCACAGCCAACTGAAAACAGACTTCGGAGATCCGGATGCAGAAAGCTTCTTACATCAGTTTCCTCGCTGCATTTGTGCTTCTCGCTTTCAACATCCAGACCATCTCAGCAGACGACATTTCATCGGAACCATCAAAAAGTACTCAGAAAGATATTGCAGACACAGGAAATGAAAATAAATCTGATACCAGCAGTGTATCTGATAATGCAAGCACACCATCAAATACAGGATCAGCCGTAGTAGCCGCAGGTGCCACAGTAGCCGAAGGTGCCGAAGGTGCCGAAGGTGCCGCAGTAGCCGCAGGTGCCACAGGAACTGCAGCACCATCAGATTCTAGGGAGCAAGTGCAAGCATGGTTTGCACAATACGACCAGATAAGGCGCGAAGCCGAGATGTCAATGCAAGAGAAGTTTCAGGCGCACTCACTATTTTCGAAAATCGCCTACGAGAAAGGACCGCTCAGTGTCAATGAAAAATCAGAAGAATTTGCTAAAAAGATGATGGACCGTTATGCAGAAGCGGCGAAGAAGGTGACCGATCTTCCAAAATTGGCTGCAACAGCTGAACTACAAAAAGGCTATGAAGAGTTCTTTAGCAAAACCTCCCATCTCTTTCATTATTTGCTGCCGGCAAAAAAGAAAGGAAACGAAAAAATTGCAACTAGAGAGGAAGTTCAAGCTAAAAGGGAAGAACTACCGTCTCTTGATAAGAAAATAAAAGAGATGGACGCGAAGTTACGCACAAAATTTAGCATCAGGGCTCACAGACATAGATAAGAATGGAGGCTGGGACATGCTCTTATACGAAGTAAACATGGAAGTTTCCGAATCGATTAATTATAAAGTCGCTGGTTGGTTGACCGAGCATCTGCAGATTATGCTCAAGAGAAAGGGATTCCAGGCGCTTCAATGGTTCTTCAGACTACCGCAAGACGAGCAACGAGAGCAAGATAACAAAACACTTTGGACGCTGCAATATCTCGTTGAAGATAGAGCTTGCCTTGATGAATATCTAGCGCATGAGGACGAAACGATCCGCGAATTGAAAACAAAGTTCGGCGAAGATGTTCACGTTTCACGCAGAGTGTTGAATCTTTTGAGAGTGGCCGGGCCAGCTTACGAGAATTTTCCTGAGCTCAAGCCAGAAGGCTAGATGGCCATTAACTACTCAGGCTTTGACGATGTCTCCTACTTTGACGCTGAAAGCCAGCCCTAACAGGCACAGTAAGCCAGCGAGCAACGACCAGGCGATTAGCATGTTGTGGTCGATCAATACACCAGAAGCAATTGGCGCTATGACCTGCGCGAACGACATCAATGATTGACTTATACCTAACACAGCGCCCTGCTCGCTTCTAGGGGCGCATTTCGTTATCATGCTGGTTAAGACTGGTCGAAGAATTCCGCCGCCAAAAGCTGTGAGTGTACAAGAAATAATGATGCCAATAACACCATGGATGAAACCAAACATTCCATAACCAGCCGTCAAGGAAAATAGTCCAAGCTGCACAGTTCGGTGATCTCCGAGCGATTTAGTCAAGCGCCCGGTAAATGCAACTGGTAATACCATTGAGAGAAAACCGACATAGCAAAGTACGAAACCGACCTCTTTCACGCCAAAGTGGTGCGCAGTTGTCGAAAACTGCCTTTCAGCAAACAAAGCGAATCCAGATGTGAAGACAGCAAATGCCAGTGCATAAAGCAACCAGAGGCAAAGAATCGCCGACAGTTTTGGCACTTTGAAATAGCGGACATACAGATCAACATCAAGAATTTCCTTTGAAGCGAGAGGAGACTCCGCACTCTTGCTTTTTCGATCGGGCATGAATTTCATCGTCATCACTATGCTCAGTGCCGAAAGTGCGGCGGCAACATAAATAGGATAGTGATAGCTGTATTGAGATAAGAAGCCGGATATCGCAGGACCAATGAAAAATCCAATACCAAATGCAATACCAAGCATAGCGAATGACTTGGCACGATCTTCCGGCGTCGTGGTATCAGAAATATGAGCCTGTACAAGAGAGATGTTGCCTGCTGTCAGCCCATCTATCACTCTTGAAACAAAAACCCAGAATAAATTTTGCGAAAGAGCCAGAATGATAAAACCAATAAGGGTGCCTAACTGGCTTATGATTAGAAGCGGCTTTCGTCCCATTGAATCAGAGAGCTTGCCAAGAATAGGCCCACCAATTAACTGGCAAAAGGCGAATACAGAAACGAGCATGCCAACGGCTAAAGGCGAGCCGCCAAACTTTTCGGCGTAAAATGGCAAGAGAGGAATAATGATAGTCATGCCTAAAACATCGACCAAATTGATCATAAAGGCAGGCAAGATATCAGGATTCCAGCCGTCCATACTATGTTTGGATGGTTTTACTTCATTTTCAAGCATGCCTCAGTTTCGCATCCTGAGAGCGGGAATTCCATATCTTCTGCAAATATAACCCCGTCTACTTACCTTAACCACTGACGCTTTGCGCAGGCCGTGAAAAACAAATTAGCAAACCAATCGTTCTATACGAAAACGAAAGCTCATCAAAGCAGAAGAGGCAAAAATTATTTTCAGCCCTTCTTGCTCATGATAGCGACGTCGATATCGCTACTTACGACGATGACGATGATGATGGTGCTCCCTGCACAATCTGAAGAATTACAAACATCGCTTGATTTCGCTTCAGCAAAGAAGATGTTGAGTGATTCTCGGTTTGCTGCACCGCCTGGGTGGAGCTGGAATCACTTTACAAATGCAGACTCCGCACAAATACGTTATGGCTCGTGCAAAACCGACTTAACTTCTGAGAAAGGAACCGTTGTCATCCTTCCGGGATTTACAGAGTTCGCCGAAGTTTATTTCGAAACAGCCAGAGACTTTCTGGCTCACGGTTACAACGTCTACGTAATGGATTGGCGAGGCGCCGGCGGTTCAGATCGATATCCAGAAAAAGCAGATAGGTCAAATACACTCGGACTTAGACATGATGAAAATGATCTGGAGCAATTTTTAAGTATGATTGTAAAGCAACATGCAAAGAAACCAATTTTTCTTGTCGCACAATCGCTAGGCAGTCACATCGCCTTACGCTATCTGCACGACAATCAGGAAGTTGTTGCCGCAGCCGCATTGTCGGCACCTCCATTAAATTGCCCAGCGACTACGGCGCCACCATGGGCGGTTAGCTTTTATAGCTGGCTCATGTGCAAAAATAATCGAGGCGACGACTATGTTGATAAGCAAGGCGATTGGAAATACATGGCTCCCCACGTCTCAAAAATGTCGACACACTCACACGATCCCGTAAGAGTGCGACTGGAAGAGGCGTGGTGCACAATCGATCCTGGTTTGAGTTCTGGCGGCGCTACGTGGAATTGGCTCTGGCAATTCCAGCAATCGTGCGATCTTTTAAATAGCTCAGGTTATGCGGCTGGAATAAAAACTCCAGTTCTGATCGGTTGTGCACTCGCCGACAGAATCGCGGATACCAAACTTGACGCTAATTATGCAAAACAGATCGATGGGTCTGAAGTGTACAGCGGTGACGACGCCAGACACGAATTATTTCTCGAAGATGACCAACACAGGCAGCCCTGGATGAAGGCGATTTACGAATTTTTCGAGAAACGCCAGGCAGCGCAACCGCAGCGCAACCATAGATAGCTATTTACAATTCCAAGTACGAGATAATAGTCTGCAAGGCCGAGGTAACAATTAGCAAGAAGTTTTAGTATCACTGCAACATTCGGAACATCCCGCACATCTGTGGCTCTGGTAACATTAGGCCGCCGCGTCATCTCATGGTTAAGGAGTTATTATGGTCACCGCTCAAAATCAAGCACAGCCAGCCTCATCACCAAACTCCGCCATGCCTAACCCGCTGTCATCAGAAGAGCTGAGAAAAATCGACGGTTATTGGAGAGCCGCAAACTATCTCTCCGTAGGTCAAATATACCTGGTGGACAATCCACTTCTGAAGCAACCTTTGCGCATTGAAGACGTCAAACCACGGTTGCTGGGTCACTGGGGAACGACGCCTGGACTGAACTTTATATATGCCCATGCCAATCGTGTAATCAAGAAATACGACCTTGACGCCATATACATAACCGGGCCCGGCCATGGTGGGCCGGGAATAGTTGCTAACACTTACCTCGAAGGCAGTTACAGTGAACTTTATCCTCATATCGAACAATCAGAAGCTGGTATAAAGCGACTCTTCAGACAATTTTCTTTTCCCGGAGGAATTCCAAGCCATACAGCGGCAGAAACTCCAGGCTCGATACACGAAGGTGGGGAAATCGGTGATTCGCTTGCACATGCATGCGGGGCAGT
>Ga0182030_10017497_pt1 | contig 13825 bp, 14 predicted proteins | sample 812S3MmetaG_FD_121299 | JGI IMG/M metagenome (GOLD analysis project Ga0182030, IMG submission 121299) | Permafrost microbial communities from Stordalen Mire, Sweden - 812S3M metaG (Illumina Assembly) | ecosystem: Environmental > Terrestrial > Soil > Wetlands > Permafrost | place: Sweden... | reverse complement strand
GTTCCCGGCCGCACCTCGCGCTCGGCGTGGACCCGCTGGCCGAGCTGAACGTGGCGGACGCCGGAGACGTGCTGATGCCGCCCGGGGATACCGAGGAATCGCTGCGGCGGCTCGAGGCCGCCGTGCTCGCGGCGGCGTCGGCGGGCGCGATACCCGTCATCCTGGGCGGCGACCACACCGTCACCTTGCCCGACGCCACCGGGGTGGCCCGGCACGTCGGCTGGGGCCGGGTGTCGCTGATCCACTTCGACGCGCACGCCGACACCGGGGACACCCAGTTCGGATCGCTGTACGGGCACGGCACCCCGATGCGGCGGCTGATCGAGTCCGGGGCGGTGCGCGGCGACCGGTTCCTGCAGATCGGGCTGCGCGGGTACTGGCCCGAGCCGCCGACGCTGGCGTGGATGGCCACGCAGCGGATGCGCTCGTTCGAGATGACCGAGATCGTCTCCCGCGGCCTTGATGACTGCCTGACCGAGGCGTTCGAGATCGCCGTATCGGACTGCGACGGGGTCTTCCTGTCGGTCGACGTCGACGTGGTCGATCCGGGCATGGCCCCGGGCACCGGCACGCCGGAACCCGGCGGGCTCACCGCCCGGCAGCTGCTCGACGCGGTGCGGCGGATCGCCATGTCGGTGCCGCTGGCCGGCCTCGACGTGGTGGAGGTCTCGCCGCCTTACGACCACGCCGAGGTGACCGCGTTCCTCGGCAACCGGGTCGTGCTCGAGGCCCTGTCGGGCATCGCCTGGCGGCGCCGGCAGCTGGCCGGCTCGCCGGTCCGGCGGCCGGACTCGCCGCTGCTCGAAGGCCGGTAGTAAGAGGCGGTACGACGCGCATCACGCTGACCTGGGCTGATCAGCCGTAATAGTCCAGGCTTAGCGCTCTGGGCCGACAGATCGACAGGATCTATAGTCGGTGCATGCTCGACGTGACGAGGTTGCGCGTCCTGGTCGCTGTGGCCCGGTACGGTTCGGTCACGGCCGCGGCGCGAGCGCTGAACTACGCGCAGCCGTCCGTGAGCCACCACCTGGCGCGGCTGGAAGCCGAAACCGGGACCAAACTGATCCAGCGGGCAGGCCGGGGCATCCGGCTCACCGACGCCGGCCGTCTCCTGGCCGAGCGGGGCGCCGAGGTGATCGGCCGGCTCGATGCCGCGGAGAACGAACTGGCGGCCTACACCGGACTGCGGGCCGGACGGCTGCGGCTGGCGGCGTTCCCGTCGGCGCTCGGCACCATCGTGCCGGCCGCCGCGGCGCTGCTGCGCGACCACCAGCCGAGCATTGACCTGCGGCTGACCGAGGCCGAACCGCCCGAGGCGCTCCGCATGCTCCGGGCGGGGTACGTCGACGTCGCGCTGGTGTTCCGCTACTCCGCAGGCACTCCGGAGGCGCGCGACGGCGCGGATGCCCGGGAAACTCCAGTCGCGCCGGACGCTCCGGACGCGCCGGACGCGCCGGACGCGCCGGTTGCGCTGTTTGTTCCGGGCGAGCCCGGTGCGGACTTCTACGGCGGGCTGGGCCCGGCCGACGACGATGCTGCTATCGACCTCACGCAAGGCCTGCGCGAACGGCTCCTGCTCGAGGAGCCCGTGTACCTCGTGACCTCCGTCCACGACGCGGAGGCGTCCTGCGCGGATCTGTCCAGGTACGCGCGCCACCGCTGGATCGCGGGCTGCGACCGCTGCCGGGCTCACCTGCTCAGGCAGTGCGCGCTGGCCGGGTTCACCCCGAAGATCGCGTTCACCACCGACGACTACGTCGCCGTCCAGGCCCTGGTCGCGACCGAACTGGGGGTTTCGACCCTGCCCGCCCTCTGCTTGCGGGCCGCACGCCACCCGGGGATCAAGACCATCCCGCTCCCCGGAACCCACCGGTACGTGTACGCGGTACGGTACGGCGACCCGCCTGACCCGCCCGCGGTGCGCCTGCTCATGGATGTTCTCCGCACCGCTGCTATGCCGCCGCAGCGGACATCCGGCAGCATGGCCACCGAAGCCAAAGCCGAAGCCAAAGCCGTCCGGCTCCAGCTGCCCGGGGCGCCGAGTTGAACCCAGGGACGCCGGGCCAGCCGCCGGCGGCCGGGTACGCCCGCCGGGAGATCCGCACCGACGGCGGCCCGATCCCCGGACAGCTGCCCCTGCCCGGCATGCCCTCGCCCTGCGGGCCGGCCACCGGGCAGCCGGCCCTGCCCGGCTTGGAGCTCCCGGCCGTCAGCAGCCCGGATGACTCCGAGCTCGCCGCGGTGGCCGCCGAGCTGGGCGCGCTCGACGGCGACGGCACGCTGATGGCCGCCGCGATCCGCGGCGCGCTCGACATGCTGCTCGACGGCCAGCACACCGGGCGCTACCGCTGGGATCAGCTCCACAAAACCGAGAAAACCCACGCCGGGACCCTGATCGAGATCGCCCTGGCCCGCGTCCTGCAGCTAGCCGACGGCACGGCACTGGACTACACGATCGCGGGCGCGGACGTGGACTGCAAGTTCTCGCAGCGGCTGGGCGGCTGGATGATCCCGCCCGAGGCGCAGGCCAAGCTGCTGCTGCTGGTGCAGGCCAGCGACGAGGACGGCACCTGGTCGGCCGGGCTGATCCGGGCCGTCGAGGAAAACCTGAGCCCGGCGGGTAACCGGGACGGCAAGCGCACGCTCAACGACCGCGGCCGCGCTGCGGTGCGGTGGCTGCACTACCGTTCGCCATTGCAGGAGAACGTCCTGATCAGAATGCCGGAACGGGACGTGGCGGCTGTCTTCGCCCATCCCTTCGGGCAGCAACGGGTGAACGAGCTGTTCCGCCGAGCGCAGCGGATGAGGGTCAGCCGCACCGTGGTGGCCACCGTGGCGATGCAGGATGACTACATGAAACGGGTCCGGGACGGCGGCGGGGCACGCGACCAGCTGCGCGCCGAGGGCATCGTGATCTTCGGGGACTACGCGGGCGACCAGGTACTCGCCTCGGCCCTCGGGCTGCCCCGCCCCGGCCCGGGCGAATTCGTCAGCGCCCGGCTGACCCGCCGGTGCCGGGCCGGCGGCGTCCCGGGCGCGGCCAGCGGCCGTGAGCCTGGCCACGACACGCGGTACATCCGCCTCGACGGCGCCGACTGGCGGCTCGCGCGCCCGGCTGACCCCCTCGGGCCAGCGCCGAACCTGCCCCGCTGACCCGCGCGTCACGGCCGAGACGAGCGTCATCGACGGCGGTGACACCGCCGCCCCATCGATCTGGTCAGATTGATGGCATGGGGAATTCCACCCGGCACACCGGGAGGTGGACGCTAGAGGACCGTTTCGCCGCTCCCTGGCACTACCTGCCGGTCGAGGTCGGGCCCGGGACCGCCGGGCTGCGGGTCGAGCTGGAGTACGAGCGCGCCGAGGGAACGGTGCTCGACCTCGGCTGTCTTGGCCCGGACGGGTTCCGCGGCTGGTCAGGCAGCGCGCGCGAGTCGTTCGTGATCAGCCGCGACGCCGCCACGCCCGGCTACCTGGCCGGGGATCTCGAGGCCGGCCGGTGGCAGGTGATGATCGGCGTGCACCACGTCCCGCCGGACGGAGTGCGTTACCAGCTGACGGCGGAGGCATTGCCGGCCGGCGCGGGCCTGCCGCCCGCGGCCCCGCCCGCGCCGCCGGCACCGCGGAACCGGCCGCCCCGGCGCCTGCTGCCGGCCCGCGAGGGCCGCCGCTGGCTGGCCGGTGACCTGCACACCCACACCGTGCATTCCGACGGCGTGCTGACCGTCTCCGAACTGGCGGTCCTGGCGGTAGAACGCGGCCTGGACTTCCTCGCGGTCACCGACCACAACACGGTCAGCCACCACGCCGAACTGCCCGCCGCGGCCAGGCAGTACGGCATCGCCCTGATCCCCGGACAGGAGCTGACGACCGACGGCGGGCACGCGGGAGCGCTCGGCGATATCGGCTGGATCGACTTCCGCCGGCCGGCCGACGACTGGCTGGACGCCACCGAAGCAGGCGGCGGCCTGCTGTCGGTCAACCATCCGTTCGCCGGGCCGGTCAGCTGGGTGCACCCGATGCGCCGCCGCCCGCCGCTGCTCGAGCTCTGGCACTGGAGCTGGCTCGACCTGCGCTGGACCACCCCGCTTGGCTGGTGGCAGGCCTGGGACCCCACGGCGATCCCGGTGGGGGGCAGCGACTGGCACCGGCCGGGCTCCGACGCCCCGCCCGGGCGGCCGACCACCTGGGTGGAGGCCGCGGGGACCGAGCCGGACGACGTGCTCGACGGGCTGCGGGCGGGCCTGGTCGCGATCTCGGCCGAGCGCGACGGTCCGGTGCTGCTGCGCCACGACGGCGACCTGGTGGCCATCGACGCCGACGGCATGACGCTCGCCGGGCCGCAGGGACCTTGCGCCAGGGTGCGGGGCGAGGAGGCCCGGCTGGCGGGCGCGGCTGGCCCGTACCGTCTCCTGGACGCCAGCGGAGCGACGCTCGCGCTCACCCCGTAGCGGCCGCGCGTTCGGTCAGCAGGTCGAAGCGGGCGCGCAGCAGCGCGCGGTGGGCGACCACGTCGTCGACCTGGTCGGGCTGCTCGGCACACTCACCGGCGCTGATAGCGCGGTCAAGGCGAAGCCGGGCACCGGCGGCGTCCAGCAACTCGAACACCACCAGCGGATCGGTCCTGGCCGCCCGCTCGGTGTCGGCACGTAGCTCGGTGCCCTTGGCGACCCACGTGTCCCTGATCTTGCCGCCGCGGCCGTGGTCGATCAGCACGCTGACCGCGTGCTGCTTGTCGCCGTAGGCGAAGGTCATCGTCAGCGACTCCTGGCGGCCGCCGACATCGGCGTAGTGCCAGCAATCACGGACCTGCGGGAGACCGATCGTGGTCGCCCACGGCGGGTCAGCCACGTCACGGGCGCGGACCCGCGCCGCGGCCTGCCCGGCGGCGGCACGCAAGCCCGGCGAGCCGACCGCGGCCAGGACGCGCAGCAGGGCGAGGGCTTCCGGGGTCGCGGCCGCCTCGGCCGCGGGCACCAGCGACGCGGTGAGGGCCTTCATCAGCGAGGCCTGCCCGGCCGCCGAGGAGGCCAGCGCGCCGATCAGGTCCGAAACCCACAGTTCCGCGTCTACCGGGTCATCGAGGCAGACCAGCACGTCGCGCGCCTCGCTCAGCACTCCGGCGAAGGTCTCCTCCACGGCGACCGGGGCGAAAAGGCTGGCTATATCGGGCTCCCGGCCATAGTCCGCACTCATGCCGTGCAGGATAAGCGAAGGACCCGTCCCGGGGGCGCCGCCAGCGAGCTAAAGCCCGCGACTCGACCTGCACCGCGTCCAGCAGCCGGTCATAAGTGGCCAGGTCGACCTGACTCCGGCCGCCGGGCAGCTGAGCTCCGACCCGGGCGTATCCAGGATCACCGGCACGCCCGCCTCGATCGCGTCCGTCACCAGCGAGCCGTAGGTGTCCGGCGGCAGCCCGTCAGGCAGGCTGCCGCACAGCACGGCGGCCGCGGCGCCCGCCAGCAGCCGCCGGTAATCCGCCGCGAACCGGCCAAGCTCCTCCCCCCGCTCATAGCCGGCTGCCTCCGTTAACGGCCGCGGCAGAAGCAGTCGGCCAGATGGTCGTTCACGATGCCGCAGGCCTGCATCGTCGCGTAGGCGGTCACCGGGCCGGTGAACTTGAAACCGTGCCGCCTGAGCTCAGCACTGAGCGCCTTGGAGGCCGGCGTCGCCGACGGCACCTCAGCCAGGGTCCGCGGCGCAGGGCGCTCTTCGCCCGCGTACTTCCACACCAGCGCGGTCAGTGTGCCGGGCAGGTCCAGCATGGCCCGCGCGTTGGAGATCACGGCGTCGATCTTCGCGCGGTTCCGCACGATGCCCCGATCGGCCATCAGCCGGGTCACGTCCTGCTCGCCGAAGACCGCGACCGCCGAAGCGTCGAATCCGGCGAGCAGCCCTGAAGTTCTCCCGCTTACGCAAGATCGTCAGCCAGGAAAGCCCCGACTGGAACCCTTCGAGGCTGAGCCGCTCGAACAGGGCCGTGTCGCCCCGGACCGGGCGGCCCCACTCCTCGTCGTGATAGGCGCGGTACTCCGGGACGGTCAAACCCCAGGGGCAGCGCAGCTTGCCGTCCGGGCCCTCGACCGCCCCCTTGTCCGCCACGGCCGCCGGAGCCGCCACGGCCGCTGGCTGGTCGCTCACCAGGATTGTTCCTCCGCCACACCGAAGCTGTCATCCTCTAGTGGGTCAGGATGAGGTGCGGAGACACCAGACTCGGATGCGCCGGCGTCAGCTGGCGGGACCTCACGGACTTCCTGCGCAGCGGCTTGACGGCGCGCTTCTTCTTCGCGCGCGGCTTCCTCCTGCTGGCTCCACCAGCCGTGCGTGTCATATGAGCCTTGCGGGCCCTGCGCGTCGTTGGCGGCCGGGGGGATCTCCGGGGGAGGAGCGGCCTCAACGGGCTGGGTAGCTTCGGGAGAGGGGGCGGCCTCAACGGGCTGAGTGGCCACCGAGGGCTGGGTGACCTCGGGGGGCTGAACGGCCTCGGACGGCTGGGTGACCCCGGAGGGCTGGGTGACCTCGGACGGCTGAACGGCCGCGGAGGGCTGGGTGGCCGTCGGGGGCAGCGGGGCTACGAGGACTCCAGGGGCTTTGAGGGTTCTGGGGACCTGAGGAGGATCTGGGTTACCGGCAGTTCTGAAAGCTTTCGGAGCATCGGCTTCCGGAGCATCGGCAGCCCGGAGAATCCCGGGAGCCTCGGCGCTCTGACGGGCATGAGCTAGCGCCGGGGCCCCCGTGTTACGGTTCGCGAGCTGCTCCTGCAGGTGGGCGATCGTGACGTCACGGTCACGCATGGCGCGAGCGATCTGGTCCAGGGCCTCGTCCGTCACGTGCATGTTGTAGCCCCACAGGGCGGTCGGCGGGCGGAGCAGGGCAACGTCCGGAGCGGATACCGGGCCGAGATCGAGCGGGGCGTGATCGGCATGCTCATAGGCCAGCTCGCCACCCCGTCCGGTGGCGGCGAAGAAGACGCCGGCGAGCACGGCGACGATCGCAAGAAAGATGACAACGAGCACATACGAATGGTGCCATGCCCGACCCGTGCTGTCGCTTCCCTGGGGGCACTCCGCCACATAACCCGATCAATTCCCGGCCGGCGCCGACCCGCCTGGATCCGGCGCGGGCCGGCTCAGGCCGCCCCAGCCGTAGCCGTTATGGGCCTCGCGGATGACCGCGACCACTTCATCAGCGTCGTCGACGACGCTGATCAGCGACAACTCCGCGGGACCGATGTTGGCCCGGGGGAGCATCGTGTCCTGAAGCCAGGAAAGCAACCCGGACCAGTACTCCCGGCCCACCAGGACGATCGGGAACTTGGTGATCTTGCCGGTGGCGACCAGGGTCAGCGCCTCGAACAGCTCGTCCATGGTGCCGAAGCCGCCGGGCAGGACCACGAACGCCTGCGAGTACTTGATGAAGACCGTCTTCCTGACGAAGAAGTAGCGGAACTCGAGCCCGAGCTCGACGTATTCGTTCAGGCCCATTTCGGTCGGCAGCTCGATGCCCAGGCCCACCGAGACCCCGCCGGCCTTGACCGCACCCCGGTTGGCGGCTTCCATGATCCCCGGTCCGCCGCCGGTGATCACCGCGTAGCCGGCCCGGACCAGGCCCGAGGCGATGCGTTCGGCGGTCTCGTACTCATCGCTGCCCCGGGCGGTCCGCGCCGAGCCGAAGATCGAGACCGCGGGCCCGAGCTCGGCCAGCAGGCCGAATCCCTCCACGAACTCGGCCTGGATCCGCATCACCCGCCAGGGATCGGTGTGCACCCAGTCGGCGGGCCCGCGCCGGTCCAGCAGGCGCTGATCAGTTGTTGTCGCCGGTATCTGCTTGCCGCGCAGCGTGGCGGGTCCCTGGCGACGGACCCGCCGATGCGGCTCTGAATTTCCGTTCATCGCTTACAAAGGTAGCCACCCCGCGCCGCTACTCTGCGCAGCCACGCTGCGCCAACCCGGGAGCCCATCGTCCAGCGGGTCCAGAACGCGGGTTCCCCCCGGATCGGGGCCGCGGCTTCCCCCGGATCGGGGCCGCGGCTTCCCCCGGATCGGGGCCGCGGCTTCCCCCGGATCGGGGCGCGGCTTCCCCCCCGCGGAGCGGGGGGGCCGGGGGGCCTGGGGGGAAGGCTTCCCCCCAGATCGGGGGGGTCTGGGGGGGTCGTCCCCCCGAGGAAATACAGTTAAGCGTCTACGCCGTGGTCTCTGAGGATGGCGTTCAGGGCGGACTTGTCGTGGCGGGAGCCCTCGGGCAGGCGCTTGAGCACCAGCAGGCAGGGCATGCCGAACTCGCCGCCGGGAAAGGCCCGCGGGCGCGTTCCGCCGACGCAGACCGACCAGGCCGGCGCCTCACCGCGCGGCAGTTCGGCGCCGGTCTCGACGTCGATCACGTGGGTGGTCGGCGTGAGGATGGCGCCGGCGCCGAGCGTCGCGCCGCGGCGCACCCGGGCTCCCCCGACCACCATGCAGCGCGATCCGACCATCGCCTCGTCCTCGACCACCACGGGGACCGCGCTCGGCGGCTCGAGCACGCCGCCGATCCCCACTCCGCCGGACAGGTGCACGTTCTTGCCGATCTGCGCGCCCGATCCCACCGTGGCCCAGGTGTCCACCATCGTGCCCTCATCCACGTAGGCCCCGATGTTGACGAATGACGGCATCAGCACCGTGCCCGGCGCGATATAGGAGCCCCACCGCGCGATCGCCCCGGGTAGCACCCGCACGCCGTCTAGCCGCGTCTTCAGCGGCACCCGGTCCTCGTACCGGAAGTCGCCCACCTGGGACCTGGCCATCGGCAGGACCCGGAACGCCAGCAGGATCGCGCGCTTGGCCCGCTCGTCCACGACCACCTGATCGGTGACCGGATCGACGGACGCGACCCTGGCCTGGCCAGCGTCGATCGCGTCCACCGCGCCGACCACCGCCGTCCGGGCCTGCGCATCGGCAGGCGTCAGCTCCGCCCGCCGCTCCCACAGCTCGTCGATCACCTCCGGGAGCACCGAGCGCGGCGGGGTCGCGGGGTCGGGAAGCGGGCTTCCCCCCGCAGAGCGGGGGGCCAGCGGACCAGGCGCGGACGGTGCCCCCCCGGAGGGGGCGCCAGGGAGTCTGCGGGGAAGGCTCCCCCCCGCGGAGCGGGGGGGCAGCGGACCAGGCGGGGACGGTTCCCCCCCGGAGGGGGGGCCGGGGGGCCTGGGGGGAAGGCTTCCCCCCAGATCGGGGGGGTCTGGGGGGGTGGTCCCCCCGAGGCTAGCACTACTCATGATGGGCGAGCTTAGCGGTACGGGCCGGGCAGTACGGGCTGGAAGGTACGGTCTGATGATGTGCCGCCCGACCGGACCTGGCCGCGCCGCGGTGCCGTCATCGGCGCCGCGCTCGTCCTTGTGCTGGCCGCGGCCGGCTACCTGATCGAGCACAGCTTCCGGCCGGCCAGCCCCCCGGTCGCCGCGCCCGGCTGCCAGGCTGGCACCGGGCTGCAGGCGATCTCGCTCGATACCAGCCAGGCCGGCATCGCGGCCACCATCGCGGGCGTGGCGGCCAGGCACCGGCTCCCCAGGCAGGCGGTCACCATCGCCTACGCCGCGGCGCTGCAGGAATCGCAGCTGCAGAACCTGGACTACGGCGACCGCGACTCCGTCGGCATCTTCCAGCAGCGGCCCTCGCAGGGCTGGGGCACCACCCGGGAAATCGAGAACCCCGTCTACGCCACGACCAGGTTCTTCGACGCTCTCGTCCGCGTGCCCGGCTACGCCGCGATGCCGGTCGACGCCGCGGCGCAGGCCGTACAGCACAGCGCGGAAGGAGCCGCCTACGAGCAGTGGGCGACGGTGGCGGCGCAGCTAGCCGGCTACTTCACCGGCAGCTCACCGCACGGCGTGTCCTGCTGGTATACCCCGCCGGCGAAAGCGGACCTGGCCGATGCCGTGCGCAGTCTGACCCAGACGTTCGGGCCGGCGGGGCGAGAGGCGGTGGTGGCCAGGATTACCACCGACCGTTCGGCCAAACAGGACGGAAGCGTCGCGGTCCTGCACGCCCAGCGGGACGCGGCCTGGGCGGTGGCCGGCTGGCTGGTCGCGAACGCGCAGGCCTACGGCATCGGCGAAGTACGGTATGCCGGTTATGAGTGGCAAGCGGCGGATGGCAGTATGGGCTGGCAGCGTGACACCGTGAAGTCCGATCCGCCGCGCGGCAGTATTGTCGCAGGCTGAGGCGGCACCGGCCGGAAGCCGCCATACTGTGATAGCAGCAGGGACCAGAACGACGACAGGAGCCCACCCGTGACCTACATCATCGCGCAGCCCTGCGTTGATGTGCTTGACAAGGCATGCATCGAGGAATGCCCGGTTGACTGCATCTACGAGGGCGACCGGATGTTGTATATCCACCCCGACGAGTGCGTGGACTGCGGCGCTTGCGAGCCCGTCTGCCCGGTCGAGGCGATCTACTACGAAGACGACGTACCCGAGCAGTGGAAAGAATATTACAAGGTCAACGTCGACTTCTTCAGCGAACTCGGGTCCCCGGGCGGCGCCTCGAAGGCCGGCAAGATCGGGAAGGATCACCCGGTAGTGGCAGCGCTGCCGCCGCAAGCCACGGAGGAATGACCCTCGCAGGCCGGCTGCCCGCCTTCACCTGGGACCGGATCGCGCCGCTGCGCGAGAAGGCCGGGCTGCACCCGGGCGGCCCGGTGGACCTGTCCATGGGGACACCCGTCGACCCGGTGCCCGAGGTGATCCGCGGCGCGCTGGCCGGGGCTTCGGACGCGCCGGGGTACCCGGCTACCTGGGGGACGCCGCAGCTGCGGGCCGCGGCCGCCGGGTGGCTGGCGCGCGAGCACGGGGTTTCGGTGTCACCCGACGACGTGCTGCCGGTGGTGGGCACCAAGGAGTTCATCGCCTGGCTGCCGGTCATGCTCGGGCTCGGGCCGGGCGACGTGGTCGTGCACCCGGCGCTGGCCTACCCCACCTACGACATCGGGGCGCGGCTGGCCGGGGCGACCGCGGTGGCGTCGGACTGGCCGCTGACGGTGCCGGACGGTGCGGCCGGGCGGATCCGGCTGGTGTGGCTGAACTCGCCGTCCAACCCGACCGGGCAGGTGCTGTCCGCCGCTGAGATGTGCGCGGCGGTGCAGTGGGCCCGGGCGCACGGGGCGGTGGTGGCGTCCGACGAGTGCTACCTGACGCTGGGCTGGGATGTCTCGCCGGTGTCCGTACTGCATCCGGACGTGTGCGGGCCATCAGCGCAGGGTGTGCTGGCCGTGCACTCGCTGTCCAAGCGCTCGAACCTGGCCGGTTACCGGGCCGGGTTCGTGACCGGCGACCCGGCCCTGGTCGCGGACCTGCTGGCGATCAGGAAACAGGCCGGGATGATCATGCCCGGGCCGGTGCAGGCCGCGATGACGGCCGCCCTCGACGACGACTCGCACGCGGCTGTCCAGCGGGAGCGGTACCGGCGGCGGCGTTCGGTGCTGCGGGAGGCGTTCGTCTCGGGCGGCTGGCGGATCGACCACTCCCAGGCGGGCCTGTACCTGTGGGCCACCCACCCGGCACACGACTGCTGGTCGGCGGCCGGATGGCTAGCGGACCAGGGCGGCATCCTGGTCGCGCCCGGCGAACTGTACGGGCCGGCCGGGACGCGGCACGTGCGGGTGGCGCTGACCGCCACCGACGAGCGGATCGCCGCCGCCGCGCGGCGGCTGTCCGAACTGGGGCTGTCCGAACTGGGGCTGTCCGAACTGCGCAGCTGACCTGGCGGCTGGCGGAACTGCGGAGCGGCTGAAGCGCTACGCTGCGAACAGGAGGCCCAGATGGAGAACGACGATCCCGTCTCTTACGAGGGAGTATCACCCGGCGTTCCCGTGCAGACCAGGGACGGCACGCAGTTCGGTTCCCTGGAGCACGTCCTTGAGGTACCCGAGCTAGACGTGTTCGAGGGCATCGTGGTGTCCACCCAGGCCGGGCTGCGCTTCGTCGCCGCCGACCAGGTGGCGGCCATCACGGTCGGGTCCATCCGCTGCGACCTTGACCTGGCCGAGGCGCAGCGGCTGGAACCACCTGACGGTGCGCCCGTCTATCACGTGGACGTGTTCAAGGAGACCGGGACGGCGCTGCACGACAGGATCGGCCGGATGTTCCGCCGGCCGCACTGGACCCGCGAGTAACGGGATGGCCGGATGGCCGCGGGTCGCCAGCGAGCTTTGCGGGCGCGCTCGGTGGCGGCGAGACTAACCGACGGCTTCGAAGTACGAGCGGACGTCCGGCGCCAGCAGGGTGTCGATGGCGGCGAGGGCGTCGGCCAGGCTCTGGTCCTCGGCGGCCCCCAGGTCGAGCGGGATCATCATCGGAGACTCGCGCGCCAGGGTCAGCTCGGTGTCGATGAAGACCGCGTCGGTGACGCCGAGCGTGGTCAGCGCGTGCCGCAGCCACGGCTCGCGGTGGTCCCAGCCTTCGCGGGGAGTGCCAGGGCGGTAGCCGCCGCCGCGTGCCGTCACGACCACGAATTCCTTATCGCCGAGCTTGCCGCTGGTCCGTTCGGAGACGATGCGGTCGAACCAGGCCTTGAACGTGCTGGGCGGGCCGAAGTTGTACAGCGGCATGCCGATGAGGATGGTGCTGGCAGCCAGGACCTCATCGACCAGCTGCCCGGTCAGCGCGCTGGCCGCCGCCTGCTCGGGGGTGTGCTCAGCGGGGGCGGTGAACCTGGCCGAGAAGGCCGTGTGGTCCAGGTGCGGGATCGGGTCGGCGGCCAGGTCACGGTAGGTGACGGTGCCGCCGGGGTGCCGGGCCTGCCAGCGCTCGGCGTAGTGGGCGGACAGGCGGCGGCTGCGGGACCCCTCGGTGCGCAGAGAGGAATCGATGTGCAGTAGGTGACTCATGGATAGAATGTATAGCATCAATCATTGGCGATACGCAAATAATTGACCTCGGCTGTATTCTTCTGCTATGGCGAAGACCGAGGAGGCGGTGGAGCAGCAGCTCCTGCCCCTTCTCGATCACCTGGCCCGGGTCGGCCGCCGCGCCGCGGAGGCCTCGATGTCGCCGGGTAGCCTTCGCCCCCGGCATCTGATCGCGCTCAAGCTGCTCAGCGAGCACGGACCAGCCAACCAGCAGGGGCTGGCCGAGGCGCTCAGCCTGGATCCGAGCAACGTCGTTGGCCTGCTCAACGAGCTCGAGGAACGCGGCCTGATCACCCGCCGCCGCGATCCCGCGGACCGGCGCCGCCACATCGTCGAGCTGTCGTCCACCGGCGCCAAAGAGCTGTGTCTCGCCCAGGCGCGGCTCAGCCGGGTCGAGGACGACCTGCTTCGCGCGCTGAGCGCGGAGGAGCGGGCGACGCTCTACCGGCTGCTCGCCCGCGCGGTCGAGGCGGTCGGCGGCGTCGGGCCGGCCGGGACGGCCGGCCCGGCCGACGTGGCCGGGGGGAAGGCGGCGGCGTGCCTGGGTGCGGATCAGCCGCCGTCCTGTTCGGCCTGACCGCTATTTCGCGCCGGGCGGCGGAAGCAGCTCGGTCTTGAAATCGGGCGTGAGCGCCCTGGACTTGGCAATGAAGGCCGCCCGCGCGTCGGCGTCGAGCGGCGGTGGCGCCTCGGTCCGGGTGGCGACGGGCTGGCCGACCAGGGTGAAGAACTCCTCCTGCCCCGAGGGCGCGCACATGCACAGCAACCGCGACGGGGTATCTCCGGCGTTGGTGAAGGCGTGCGGGGCGTTGGCCGGCACGTTGATGGTCTCGCCGGCGCGGGCCACGAGTGTCTCGCCGCGGAAGGTCACCTGGACTTCGCCGTCAAGGACGGTGAACATCTCCTCGAAGTCGTGCCGGTGCGGCGGCGGCCCGCCGCCCGG
>Ga0182030_10017495_pt1 | contig 13827 bp, 8 predicted proteins | sample 812S3MmetaG_FD_121299 | JGI IMG/M metagenome (GOLD analysis project Ga0182030, IMG submission 121299) | Permafrost microbial communities from Stordalen Mire, Sweden - 812S3M metaG (Illumina Assembly) | ecosystem: Environmental > Terrestrial > Soil > Wetlands > Permafrost | place: Sweden... | reverse complement strand
GCAGCACTTCAATCGTCGAGCGAACACCGTCAAGTGTGCTAAGGACCAAGCGATTCCCTCTGGGTTTGATTTTTGCGCCTTGTTTATTGATTGTGCGCGTGCAAAGTGCGACATTCCAGAGCCGCTGCATCGGAAAGCATCGGCAGCTTAACGATATCAACGAGCGAGGTTCCACTTGTTCAAAGCCAAAAATTCGGGATCCCAAGAAGCTATCATCAACATCACCTTAGCCACTCCGATTGAGAGAAAAGACCCACAGTCTCACATGACACCAAGCGGGGCCCCTGACATATATCAACCGAACTCCACGACTACCTCAAAGTTATCTCAATCATCTACTAAAAACGACGCCAGACTATCGCTGTCCTTGACTCCCTCCTCGGCTCCCTCCTTGAGTAATAGCATGGCCAATTCCGTGCTCCCTGTCCTCCTTGCCCACTGTAGCGGCGTCCGGCCATTATTGCCCTTGTAGTTTACTTCAGCCCCCTTCTTAAGCAAGAGTTCGACCACTTCCTTATGCTCTCCCCCTTCGTACTCTCCTCTTACAGTCCACGATAGCGGTGTCTGGCCAGCATTATCTTTAGTATCTACCTCAGCCCCTTTCCTAAGCAATAGTATAACTATCTCCTTATATCCTTCCTCTGCAGCCCACGATAGCGGCGTCCGGCCATCATTGTCCCTATTGTCTGCCTCGGCCCCCTTCTCAACCAAAAGTAAAACTACCTTTTCGTACCTTGCATTTGGTATATACCATTGATCACAGGGCTCGTTCTTTGCTGCTGCCCGCAACAACGGCGTCTGGCCAGTACAATCTTTTATATTTATATCAGCCTCCTTCTCAATTAGAAGTATAACTACCTCCTCATACCCTCCCCCTGCAGCCCACCATAGCGGCGTCCGGTTATCGTTGTCCTTATAGTCTGCCTTGGCCCCCTTCTCAAGTAGGAATATAACTATATTCTTGTGTCCACCTCCTGCAGCCCATGATAGTGGCGTTCGGCCATTATTATCCTTACAATTTACCTCAGCCCTCTTCTCAAATAGTAGTGTGACCACCTCCTCGTGCCCATTCCTCGCAGCCAATAACAGTGGCGTCCCCGACGGCCAAGAGTTAGTTTCACTGCGTTTGGAGTCTGGCTTGGCGCCGTTCTCGAGTAGCAGCTTCACGACCGCCACATGACCCTCTTCCGCGGCCCGCAAAAGCGGCGGCGTCCAGTGCCTATTGTTGTTTGTAGAGTCCGGCTCGACGCCCATCTCGAGCAGCAGCTTCACTACCACTTCTTGCCCATTTTCCCCGTCGCAGGCCGCCCAGTGCAGCAACGCGCACATACGGCTATCCTTATCGATGTCCTCTCGTTTCTCGAACAGCAGCAGCGCCGCCTTAAGCCCTTCCCTGGCCCCCTCCTCCACAAGGAGCTTCACCACATCCTCGTGCCCATTCGCGGCCGCCCGGCACAGCGCCGTCAACCCATCGTTGCCCTTTGCGTCGATGTCGGCCCCCTTGTCGAGCAGCAGCTTTACCACCTCTTTGTGCCCTCTCCATGCTGCTCTGCACAGCGCCATAGATCCGTCATTATCCTTTGCGTTAACGTCGGCCCCATTCTCTAGTAGCACCTGCACCACCTCCTCACGTCCATTCTCCACGGCCCAATGTAGCGCCGTCCTATTGAACTTACCCTTCGCTCCAACTTTGGCCTTGTTCTTGAGTAGCAGCTGTACAACCTCTTTATGCCCTTTCTCTGCTGCCCTATGTAGTGCCGCCGATCCACTGTAATCCTCAGCGTTAACAGCGGTATTCTTTAGTAGTAGTAGCTGCACCACTGCCTCGTGCCCTTGGTTGGCCGCTCGGTGCAGTGCGCTCCATCCGAGTATGGCATCCTTCGCTCCGACTTCTACCCCTTTCCCCAGCAGCAGCAGCAGGCGCACAACCTCTTCGTGCCCTTTCTCTGCTGCCCGGTGCAGTGCCGTCCTCCCGGACTTATCCTTCGCATTGACATCTGCCCCTTGATCAAGGAGCTGCTGCACGCTCTCTCTTTTTCCTTCAGCCGCTGCATGGTGCAACGCCTTTTTCCCCCGTCGGTTTCATCTGATCATTTCCATACCGGTTGATTGGACGATTTGGATTAGAATTATCGCAATGGCTGTTGCAAAGGTTAGGAAGCTGATGAAAGTTGCAACGACGTAGGGTAAACGTGGATTTAACTTTTGACGAGATGAGATTTCGTTTGTTGTAACTGTACTATCTAGGTATCATGCCGCTTCTCGCTTACTGTAGTTGCAGCTGATGCAGCAGCAGAGGGAGGGGAGCGAAAACGAAGGCTACTAGTACTACCTAGTATTGAGTACTAGTATTGCGCCGTCTGTGCGGTCCGAAGCGGCATAGTTCATTGTTGTTGCCGTGTTGACGTGTCACCACCAGAGATGCCTAAGCGGAGAAAGCCACCAGCTGCCACTCCGCACGAGAATCTCCCGTGCAACTGCGAAGATGAAAACCGAGGATTTATATGAATTGGTAGCCATTTCGGGCCATGTAAAAGCTGCCATGCGCTTACCAAGCCGCACCGGGCGAATGTGGTAGTACCGTCGGGCATTTGCACGAATGACTTCCGCATTTGAGAGCAACCTTATCCACAGCAAGCTCCGTGCGCTTGAGATATCACAAGAGCTGAAATTCGACGGTGAGGCTGAGACTGAAAGACTTTCACAATAAGTCAATGCCACAGATGAAGGATATAAAAAATAATACCTTACTGCAAGAGGGACCTGCGCTCAGATTGCCAAATTAGTACGTGTATCTAGAGCATCTGAAATAGCTCTGTCCTAATCGACAGCAGACATGACGAGATCGCGAGCATTTGGCTACGCTTTGTTAGCAGCGATATGCTGCTCTTTCGTGACGTGCGCAACACCAAATAACACTGAGTCTTCTGGAGATGATAAACATGAGTCCGTCGGTTGGCAACCTGGTCCAAGTCGCCGCGGGACGCTTAATATCGTTGAGAATTGCATTTTCACTATGCTAGCCTGCACATGGAGTATCCAGCACCTCAATCTTCCAGCTTCAAATGACGGTTTCTGGGAGGGGGTATGGCGCAAGTGCAAGTGGACTGTGCTGACGATATTCCTTCCCGAGTTCCTCTTGGCTCAGGCTATCTTCGAGTTCATCATGGGCGTGGATTCCATGGAGGATATGATTGGCCGTAAGAGGGTACTCGTTCGGTTTGATCAATGGTTCTGGGCCCTTCCGTGGTTTCGCAGCAAAGTGAAGAAGCAGGATGACGACGAGAGCCGGTCCGACACGAAACAAGATGATAAAAAGCGGACATTTACGTGGACGCTAACGCACTCCTACTACGCCAACATGGGTGGATTCCGCCTATTTATCAATAAAGACGAACTCGGTCCTAAGATCATCGAACGGATTGAAAAACATTTTGGGTCCCAAAATTCGGGACTTGTTGATTTGTGTTCTCTGACCACAGTCCAACTTGCGAGGTGCTGGGAGTATTTTGAAGATTTCGAGCTGTCGGAGGCAGAGATCAAAGATAAGAGTAAAGCAGATCTGTTCACGAAGACTATTGCTCTGGTTCAGATCTCATCGTTGTGGCTCTCAATCATCGTTCGGGCGTCTCGACACCTGGCCTTCTCCCAGCTCGAGCTGGTCACCCTGGCCTTTGCAATATGCGGTGTCTTTACCTATTCCTTCCGCTGGTATAAGCCACAGGGAGTAGAAACAGCCACAAAAGTTTGGCTGTCCAAGCCCAAGCCCGCTTCTAACTCCCAAGATCTCCTTGCACGTATCGACGGACTTCAAGTATTAACCTTCGACAGATTCTAACAGATTCTGACCAACACTGATAGAAACTATGAGCCGAATGACCAGCGACCTATTCCAAATGACAACCTACCGCGAAGGCTACCGCAGAGACCGCACCAAGTCCTTTACTTGTTAACAGCAATTACGGTCATGTTTGGGAGCTTGCATTTGATAGCATGGAACTTCGAATTCCCTACACCTATCGAAAGACTTTGGTGGAAAGCGGCAGTTTTGGTATCAATCATCCTCCCTCTAATTACACTCCTCGTTATCCCCTCTTCCCACCTCTATATGAGGCAGGGGGGCGCACACAGCTTTATGGCTACTTGCTTGCACGCTATGAGGGAGTTCTCTTGGCATATTCCGGATAATACGCGGGTTCGCGAAGCATACAAACTTTTGGAGGACACGTACAATACCTCGGAGGATCTCACCAAGGTCCATTACAAGGATATTTTCGACAGTTGTGAATCTGAATTGGACTCTCTCCTTGGATTTGTCCGAAAACAAACATCTTCAGAATTCCCAAAGAATTTTCCTGATCAATTGAAATGGCTCATAGATGTGATCAAGGGAATAGACAGGTCGGAGTTCCACAGAGATGCTGATAGAGCGGATTTATTCCCACGAAAGAGGTTGCTGTGGTTATCTATCGTTCTCTATGCTACAGGCGTTGTCTATTGTCTAGCGCGTCTTAGCATCATCGCACTGGCATTCTCGAGCCTCAGGTTGATGGCGGACTCAGTTTATGAGACGACTTGGACAAAAACCATTCCAAACGTTCAATAAAGGTCGATCGTTCCCACCCGCTAGCCCCAGGAAAACACCATCCAAGGTGAAGACCGGTCACACACAGGATGACTAGTTACACACTGTTGGGTGTTCTCATGCAGCTGTCCGAATCGGGACTAGTGCTTCTCAAATTGCTTTAAAAAGCCTACAAAATTTCTCTAGCTAGGAAACATGCTATTCTTACTTCACAACTTTTTTAGACCTGGTTTTGTGACCCCGTGAACTCTCAGACCTACTAAGGACTTTTCTTCAACACGCGAAGACGCGGCGGCGTATAGGGCGCGCTAGAGTGAGGGACCGAATTTGGTCCCAAGGCGCTGGCGTTCCTGATTTCAGATTTCAATTAATATAAATAGGTCGATATAAGTAGATCTCCTCTTTTCTAAAATCTAAAGAAAATGTAGAATTAGCAAGATAGCATTTGCCGTGTCCGGTCTATTCTTAATTAAGATTAAGGAAAGTGCGAAGCCACTTGTAGAGAACACCCCTGACTCCATCTTCGGAGTGCCTCTACCTAGTCTTATGGGAAATAGGTCAAAGTAGAGGACAATTTTGGTATTTGAAATCGCACTTTGGTTGTCAAGGTTTTATAATAAACCAATAGTTTACAAAATTTACATCTTTTTAAGGCTTTATGTATTCTAATCTATATGCTGTATACAGCATTTAAAGAAACCTGCGAGGCCCACTAAGGTAGCCTTCAACTTTCTATAACTACTTCTAATATCTGGACACCGATAGGGGGGCCTTCGGCCTCCACCCACTGCCCAGCCCAAGACCCCCCGCCCCCCCATAATTAAAAGCGCTGTCCAAGTGTAACGAGTTAGGGAATAACCTAAGTAAGCCGCCCATTTCATTCCCGTTTTCAGAATCTCGAAATTCCAAGTGGTTAGCATCGTTAGGGTTATCGTCGCCGTTTTGTTAGGGTAAGTCAAGACCAAAAGATGAAACGGAAATTGTTATGAAATGCTCCAATTTGACGTCGAGAATGCTGAACTTCAAGGAGGACCGCGAATAATCTGGCAGGTATCGATCTCTCAGATCCACTTTCCTCTACGTGGTACTTTGCGTTTGCTTGTCACATCGCCTCTCCCCCAACAAAAAAATCGTTCGAAGGCTGTTAAGCTGATTTTTGGTGCGCAACTCTCAAAGCGCTCGGACTCAATCAGCAACAAAACGACAGGCATCGTACTCATTATCGTCATCCAAGGGAACCTTTTAGGGGCTCGAATCAGTATGGATGTAGTATTCGACAGTGTTGGCTCGAATGAGGCTATCTACGCTGGTAGCCTCACACGACTTTTTTTCCATTTCCGCCAAACTCAGTTAGTAAGTCTGGCCGCTTCAACTCAAGCGCTAATCACCCTCGGCTCACCCAGCCCACCTGAGCTGCCTGAGCAACCTGAGAGGTCCCTGAGCAGTACCTATATTATATCATTTTTTGTTAAGTTTTTCACGGTTATCCTAGAGAGCCAAATCAGGCCCCTAGCGATCCCAAACCGAATCCTATAAAAATAGATCTACGTTATGCTAATGGGTCATTGCCCATAGCAATAGGGCATAGGGTCTTAACGAGTAAGGAGAGAAGGTTCCTAGTGTTTATTATAAACCCTCTCCCTCCTAGTAATTACAATCCAGATCCCCCCCTATAACCCAACTACTAAGCTATTTCATTATCTTCTTTAGGACAATACTACACCTTCCATACCTCTTTTTGTCTCAATTTTCTCTTAAATTATCTACACTCTTACCATTGCTAGACTATTTGCAACGCTAAAGCGGAAATCACTAGCGGACTTCTTTAAGAACGCGTATGAGAATGGCTTTAAGAGTAATAAAGACATTATTACTAAAGGAGAAGTCAAGAAGACGCTCTAACTATACTTCGTATACCTTAAAGAGATACGCTTGCATGATGGTGATGTGGAAACAGTATGTCCCTATAATCCGCAATTGAGACTTTTATAGTACTTACTTATGAAAAGGTGGCAGATGGAACATCCCGGTACCACCCCACTCCATACCCGAGGTTAGGAATTCGTTACTAGCCTTATAATCTAATAAATGTATGTGTAGTAGTATTGCGAGGTACTCGTCGTTTGAGTTCTCTAAACAGCTTATTATATTTATGAGATTTAAGGCTGGGAATACTTTATTAGTAAAAATAAGGCTAAGTAAGGTATGATATAAACTAAGGATTAAGGACAGATAAGAAATAATTCTGAAGAAAGGGAACGTATTCCTAGCTTCTTTATCTGGTAGAGCGGAGAGGCGGAATAGCTGCGGAATCTTCACCTTTCAGGGAGCAAATGATTAGTTCTAAGTCTGCAGGATAGCAAGAACAGATATATGCCGCTAAGGATCAGCACACTAGAATCTCCTCTACTTCAAATGCCGAGGCAGCAGTCTCAGTACTTCCTTCCACATGACTAGACGGTCCTTGTTCAACAACTTCTCCATCCATAATCCCAGTGACGAACGCCTCTCCTACGAAGTGCCAAGTTTCATCTGTCCTCCGAAGAACAACAGGTACACTGAGACCCAGAATAACCACCACAGCATCACCCAACTGCGCATTAATTGGACCAAGCCCGAGATATCCCTTCTTCGTAACAATGAGCCTTCTACGTGATGCTCGAAGTGCTATCGCTTGCATCGAATCCTCTTGCCAAAAGAGCCGTCTTTCTTCATTAGAGACTCCCTGGTTTGAGCGGTACGAATCCGGTACATCGTGTTCTTCCCCCGTGAATACTTCCAACCCCCTCTGACCCCTCTGGGCCTTGCGCCCAGATCGAGTCTTGTCAGCCGTGATGGTTCGATTGAACGCATCTAGCATACTCTCTCCTCCAACAACATACTCATCACGTTTTCTTTCCAAATTCGGACCCAACGCTAGCTCTTTCCAAGGGCCAAGAAGGACAATAAGCCCTTGGAAATCATTTGCCCATCCTCCCATTCCCACTATCGTATCAAACAAGACACCAGAAACCGATAAGACCTGATCGTCTCTCAAGAACCGGGCATTCGGTTTAGTGTTTCCTGAAGCCCGGTAAACATACTTGCCGTACTGATACGGGTCATGCTCAAAAGACGGCAGGAGACCCGCAGTCCTCTCCCTCATATTGCTCCAATCCGGAACCCAGGAAGGAAGGCTAGCCTGCTTCTGGGGATGTTTGCTAGCGCAGATAATATCCAAGGACTCGTATTTCCGGACCTGGAACTTGATAAGGTCGGTGTACACTTGCTGCACCGGCTTCTGGTAGTCGATGACAAGTTCAGAGGCATCGTTGACATCCGTGGCCAGTCCAAGCAGAGAGAATATCATGTCCCGCGGGTCGCTCGCGAAGCAGGACATATTGTTCATCAACAGCTCTTGCAGACGAAGCTCGGTTCCATCTCCAAGAGCTTCCCTGTATCGTGCCTTATACATCAAGTTCCACGCTTGTAGAAATTGATCACCTTTTGCGATCTCTTCTGGTGTCTTGTAGAAAATCGGTAGGTCGTAGCTCAGCGCGAACTCGCTAGCAATCCTGAGGTTGTCCCAGGGAAGATCGAAGGGGCCACAAAATACAGTTGTGCGTCTTGCGAGGACGACCTCTTGAATCACCCACATTCGCATCCACCATGGCCGCTTTAGCAAGTCTTGGCCTATGGCATCCCAAGCGGCTGCATACTCAGGGTTAAGTCTTGTCCTTTCTAACTCGTTCTTGACTGATAGCTGAGTGGTCGACGAAAAGTTGAGGGTGATATGTTTTTTGAGGAAGTTGATAGCGAGAGCAGTTGTCGCTCTCGCTTCTCCCAACCAGATGATCACCATGAAGGCGCTCTCGTAGATCTTCGACATCAAGCGGACCTGTATACTCTTCTCTACGTCGTCACTTTGATTGATGCAGATAGCATCCACCCAAAGTGGAGTCACTCCACGCGCTCGGAGATTTCGCAATGCAGATTCGAGGTTTGCTCCTATAGGCACTTCGGTACCGTCGAGTTTGACCAAGTGGCAGTCCTTCGTAGCGTCGCCCCAGGTATAAGAGAGTGCCTTGTAGGCCGAAGGGGTACCGCGTTTCGTCTCCCATTCTGTCACCATTGCGGTGTATGTCATTTCGGGGGGGTCTTCGATGGTCATATGCCGCATTTCCAATTCGATTGGCGCTAATATATCATCAGAGAACTTCAAGTCGAGAACTCGAATCTCCCGTGGGCTGGCCAGAGGGATGTAGGAGAAACCGTTCATAGTTGACGAGGCTGTTGGGGGAACGTGATGAGAACTTGGAAGGGTCGATTGACGGACTGATGCTAGCCAGTGACGGAGACGGCCAACTCTAAGAATATCGCTATGTAACAAACATATAGTATCCTAATTTAATTAAATTTTATTTAGGACGCCATGTGAATAGATTATGCCAGCCGGCACGCCAGGAGTCAAGAAGTTGTGGTAAATATATTGTAAAGCTAAACCTCTTTTGGAGTTGAAGGCTTGAAGCTGGAAGCAAACCAAGCCACCACCTGCTATGCCGCACGTGACATCCCTTCCTTCGGCGGACTTGCTATAGCATTAAGGAACAAGTACGTGTCAATATGTATTTAATCCCCTTAGTTAAATATGTTTATTATTCTATTCGTAGTATACTACTCTAAAGCCTTGTTAAACACAAGTATAAGGGCGACTCTCCCCCCTTTTCACTGCACATCGCACCCTCTAATAATCGAGACCTCGACTTTGTTCCCCCTTTCCCTCGGTGTAGTTTTGTTGCGACTAGCGAGACATTCTCCCTCAATTCCTTCGCGTCTACAAGGGTACGAAATATAATATCGCTCATATTTACGGACTTATCCACTGCGTAACGTCCCGGAGTAGTTATTAAAACTTCTCTCCAGCAATCTCCTCAGCCAATTTCCACAGCCTGTCTGCCGTACCCTTATCCTCTGCATGGTCCGCTATGACGTCCCTAACCTGGCAATCATCAATTCCAGTTCAAATGAAACGTGCGATGGGATGGGGCAAGAGCGGTAAAATGTTGGTGTTTCTGTGTTGGCCGCACTAGGTCTCGACCGCCCGCGTGACGCGAGAACATAGCCGCTGGATTTATGTACCGTACATCGGCCACTTCCAACAAAACTCCAACGAATGCGCGGCCAATTGAGAAATGCCAACCGAATGTTGTGGATTTTGAAACTCGAGATACGTTTAACGATGTTAGAAATGAACGAGCGGGATGATGGAGTGAAACAAGGTTGGAAATTTGAGGCTATCAGGCGTAGCAACATGCAGCCGCTTGGAATGATAGGAGTATAAGATCATCACCCTCGAAGATGCAATGTTGAAAGAATCAATCTTTTGCCAGTATATTCTTACCTTATTCGATCACATCCCTTTCGTTTTATACTTAACTCAATTCATTATGTCCCAGCTACGAGAATATAGGGCTACCGAAGTCCCCCGGAATATCAGATCCCAGGTCATTAATGCTTTTTACGTCGAATTCCTCAACTATGGCGGGGTGATATCTACAGGTAACGAGGCCCAAGACGCGGAAAGAGAGCACAAAAAGAAGAACCATGTGACGATCAGAGTCAACTTCGCGAACCCAGTCCAAGGGAACCTTCTAGGGGCTCGCATCAGTATGGATGTAGTATTCGACAGTGTTGGCTCAAATGAGGCTATCTACGCTGGTAGTAGCGGTAGCGAGACCTCGGCCTCGGGAACGAAAGATGGCCAGATGAATGTCAAGCTCATCAGATATACGGGGCCTTCGCACGCCGCAATTCAGACCTTCGAATTTCCCGTCCTTCGGAACAATATCACTCTTGGCCAGTTGATCGATCTTGCCTTACAAAGACGAATACATTTGTTTAAATTCCTCACGGTCCATGGCCTTGCCTACATGGGCTGTCGTGACTTCATGTAAGTTGATGCACCTGCTGGCACTGCTACATGGATACTGATTGGGAGATGCAGCATTCAATATTTTCACCATATCCAATCTGCCGGTATTGTGAGATCGACTGTCAGAGGCGGATCAAACCGGACCTTAAACGACATCATCGCCTGGAGATACTCGCCGACCGAGGTAGGGAGCGACACTTCAGCAGATATTCGTAGTGGAGCAGCAGTCAGGGCTACCCCGAGTCCTGTGGAGCAGGGTTGGTTTGCTGCATACAATCGGGTACTCGTGCGAGGGATGCAGTACAGACCGAGTTGAAGAGAGGCCGTCTCATGAGAGCTGGAGATTGTGATTGGATCACATGTTTCTCGTCCTCTGGCATTTGAGGTGATGAATGCATTAGAACCTAGTGGGAAAACTTAAAAGAGTGTGTCTTTTTTGTTTTAGGAAGTTTGGATAATTTGATATAGAGACTACATGTATAGAAATGAGCTTTTATACAGAGCAAAGATCAGCATTTCATCACAACTTCTCGAGCTATGTGAGCGTTCTCTTCACAATCTTGGATCTGTTGGTTGCTCCCGTTTGCGCCGATAGATCTAGAATGATCTTTAGAGAGACCTGTGAAACATACGCTTAGCGGCCTGTAAATCACGAGTGTGTATATTACTTGCCTATCCTGGGGTCGGAAGATATTTTAAGTACATACGACGCTTGATGCAGCGCACTGAGATTTGCCGATTGTGGGAAAGAGATCCTTGCTGATACTTTCGGAACAAGGGGTTTCGCAGGCTTATGGAGAACAAAACTTGTGAGGCTCGTAGGTAAGAATGCCGCAGCTTCAAAATCGATCACGTATATCTGACCGGTCTCCGTGATGATGAAGTTATCCTCCCAGATATCTGAGTAGCTGAGACAAAGCTTTTCATTTGAGAAGTCAACTTGCTCCTTTGAGCCGCTGAGCGCGAGGACCTGGTAAATTATCAATAAGGATATCTTAAGATCACGAGTAAAAGTGGCGAGAATGAAGATAAATGCTGTGCCAAACTGCCTACCTTGTTAATGTGACTTTGCAAATCCTCAACGGACTCATATTCTATCGGCGCCACACCATCCTTGAAGAAGCAATGATGGATGTAACCACCCCCAACTGGCCCAAGGCGTGAGTTTTGGGGGACGGGTACCAATAAGAGGTGGGCAAATGCTTGGGCAATTTGGTCGTAAATCCAATTCTTGTCGATTGCCGAGTCACGTAACAGCGACCCCGCAGTTCGTCCTTGAATATATTCCATCACAACGTACATCTGACCTTCAAATTCAAATGCACGATATATCTTGGGTACCTTGACACTAGATGCCGTATCCCTTTGATCAAAGACTTTGTGGACGTAGTTTTGGGTTTGGATCTCACCCTCGGACACCATGCCGCCGTACTTGATGTATGCGATGGGTGAACTATTCGGTGGATAGGTGAAACCGTTGGATTTGAACCCATTCTGATGACATAGAGCGACGATTTCCTTTGTATTGGGTAGTTCAAGAGTGGTTCCCTCTGCGTATTCGGCATCGGCCGCCATCTTTACATTGAGAAGCAGAAAGTAGCTTTGGCGTTCAGCGCGTTGGTTATCAAGCGCTATCGCTCAGGTGATCTCAAGCACAAAGTCGCTAATTTTTCCACATTCTCAGGCGCTTCCTCAACCTTAATCATACCTACACCAATTTATCCAATCACCATAGTATTCTAGTGATATGCTCTTTCAATGTACAGCATTATACGATGTTATAAGAGTTTAAAGGCTCTTTATAATTACTGTCTTTTATACTCAATCTCTTCTCATATCAAGAAGTTACGTTTCTGATAAGATAATTGCTCCTAGCCAGGGTAGGTAAAGTTAATATACATTAATAATTAATACATGTATTAATATATATTAGATTAAACTAGATTAGATTAAGACTTTTAATCTAATCTAATCTAATCTATTTCAATGCTGCTTCTAGCTTTTAATAATGCCAGTAACTTTGAATCATGCTCACAATGCACTTCATTTATCCTCAGGGTTGACAATAGGAGCGAGGCTCCCTTGAAATAAACTAGAATATTATGTTGTTCCTATCGCAAGGCATTTGAAGACAGAATGATGATGACGAAAGTCTTCGAAAAAGTGAAATAAACATCTCAAACCTGAGGCCAAAGAGATTGACTCACTTTCTTTGTTCTAAATAACATGAAGAGAATTTGCGGATCTGACCCTCACCGAAAAGGTTCTGTGGCAAGTAAATCAGTCCAGCAGCTATAATCTCGATGACTAGGTTTATACACACAATAAGAACGAGGATATTGACCAAAGCTCGGTAGGCGGGTCGTCAATTCAAGTAGAAAATCTCGAACACTTCTGTACCAAGTCACTCTATTGTAATCTCAATCATTCCCACACTGCCCTCCAAGTTTCTCCCCCCATGATAGCCTCCTCGAGATGAAGATTAAAAGCTCGACATTCCCTTGAATTGTTTCCAAATCACAACTCTCTCCTCTAGCCACTTGCAGAGCCTTCGACTTTTACCAACACCAATAAGTTTATTAGCTCCCGAACACAGCGCTTATTAAACATCAAACACGATGTCCCCACTCTCAAACCCTAAACAGCACCACCTCCCACGCATCCCAACCCCGTTCTCTCTCAACCGCTATACCACTTAATCAACATCTGATACCTAACCCAGCACAAACAATACAAAACACAACCCCAAGATCCCAACTACTACCTAATCGCAAACAACCCACTCACTCACTTACTTACTTACTCACCAAACGCAACTCTACTCCCAACCTCACGCAAAAAGTCCGCAACCCACAAATCCGCCCTCACAAACCACTAGAAAAATCATCCAACCCCTATCCACATAGCACACAGCACACAGCACACAGCACACAATCTAATCTCACCCACAGCAACCCGGCCAGGCCATGAGCCCCAAAATTTCTTAGGTGAATAAAAAATAAATTAAAAAACGAGTCTCTCGATACACGGGCCTATTTACCAGTTAAAGCGTCTGTAGATAGGGTAAAGCTATCGAGAATAACGAAACCGCCACGCGCGTGAAATAGAACTACGAGATTGTGTGTCGTGAAGAGGTAAGGTGTTTCGGACGGTGGGGATAAGAGGATAGATAATTGGATGGTGGGATCGCGGGGGGTCCCGGTTATCGGGGAGGAGGGAGGGGTTTGGTTATTGGGGAAGAGAGGGGTTTGGTGATGTGGATTGTGTGGGTTTGAGTGTGAGTACTGGACTACTTACTGGATGGAATTGGCGGGTAGATAGCGTGGGTTGG
>Ga0182030_10017494_pt1 | contig 13827 bp, 12 predicted proteins | sample 812S3MmetaG_FD_121299 | JGI IMG/M metagenome (GOLD analysis project Ga0182030, IMG submission 121299) | Permafrost microbial communities from Stordalen Mire, Sweden - 812S3M metaG (Illumina Assembly) | ecosystem: Environmental > Terrestrial > Soil > Wetlands > Permafrost | place: Sweden... | reverse complement strand
GTGCAATTCTCGCCGGCGGAGCGCGCGCTGTTCTCGAGCGTCAAGCATGCGTTCGATCCGCACGATCTGCTCAATCCCGGCAAAGTCATTCCGACGCTGGTGCGCTGCGCCGAATACGGCAAGGTGCACGTGCATCGGGGCATGCTGCCTCATCCCGAACTGCCGAGATTTTGATGGATTCGTGCGACGCCGCCCTGGCGCACCTGATCGATCGCGTCGTGCGCGCGCGCATGGAACAGCGGCCTGTGGAAATTCGCGGCGGCGGCAGCAAATGCTTTTACGGCGAGGTGCCGCGCGGTGAGGTCCTGGATGTGACCGGGCTTGCCGGCATCAGCAGCTACGAACCTACCGAACTGGTCGTGACCGCACGGGCCGGGACGCCGCTCGAGGAATTGGAGGCGGCGCTCGCGGAACGCGGACAATGTTTGCCGTTCGAGCCGCCGCGATTTGCGGCGGGCGGCACGGTGGGAGGCATGGTGGCTGCAGGGCTCGCAGGTCCTGCACGCGCCAGCGTGGGTTCGGTGCGCGATCACGTGTTGGGTATGACGTTGTTGACCGGCAATGCCGAGGTGTTGAGTTTCGGAGGACAGGTGGCGAAGAATGTCGCGGGATACGACGTATCGCGCTTGATCGTCGGCTCGCTCGGCATTCTCGGCATCATCTGCGAAGTGTCCATCAAGGTGCTGCCGGTGGCCGCCGCCAGCGCCACGGTGTGCTTCGAATGCCCACAGCACCAAGCGCTGCAGATGCTCAATGCCTGGCGCTGCAAGCCGTTGCCCATCAACGCCTGTGCCTGGTACGAAGATCGCTTATATGTGCGCCTGTCGGGCGCGCGCGCCGCGATCAGTGAGGCTTGCCGCAACCTGCAAGGAACGCTGCTCGGGCCCGAGGCATCGCAGCCCTGGTGGGTCGGCGTACGCGATCAGCGCCATGATTTTTTTGTGCTTGGCGAGGAGGATCTAAGTCGCGGCGAATGTTTGTGGCGCCTGTCGGTGCCGGCAACCACGGCGCCGCTCGAATTGGCGGGGCGGCAGTTCATCGAGTGGCAGGGAGCGCAGCGTTGGTGTCGAACCCAGTCCGGTGCCGACGAGGTGCGCGCAGCGGCGTCGCGGGCCGGTGGTCATGCGACGTTGATGCGCGGCGCCGACAAGACTCCCGGGGCCTTCAGCGCCTTGGACAAGGTGCTGATGAGCGTACACCGCAACCTGAAACAGGCATTCGATCCGCAGCGCATTTTCAACCCCGGCCGGTTGTACGCCGAGCTGTAAGCGATCATGCAAACGCAGCTCAGTCAGGAGTTCATCGAAGATGCGGGTGCGCAGGAGGCCGCCTCGCTGTTGCGCAAGTGCGTGCATTGCGGCTTCTGCAATGCCACCTGTCCGACGTTTCAATTGCTGGGCGATGAACTGGATGGCCCGCGCGGGCGCATTTATTTGATCAAGCAAGTGCTGGAGGGTGCCGATGTGACGCGCAACACTCAATTGCACTTGGATCGTTGCTTGACCTGCCTCAATTGTCAGACCACCTGTCCCAGCGGTGTCGAATATGGACGTCTGATCGATATCGGGCGCGAACTGGTGGAGCAGCGCGTACGGCGAGCGCCGCTCGAGAGGGCGGCACGCTGGTTGCTGCGGGAGGGTCTGACCTCGTCATGGTTCACGCCGGCGCTGCGGCTCGGACAGGCGTTGCGCGCCTTGCTTCCCGAGAGCATCAAGAACAAGGTGCCGCCGCGCCCGCGCCCGCGCCCGCGCCCGCCGCCGCTGCCGGCGCAGGCACCGGCGCGCGAGCACGTAAGCAAGGTGCTGGTGCTGCAGGGCTGCGTGCAGCCGGCCATGCTGCCCAACATCGACCGGGCCGCCGCGCGCGTACTCGATGCGGCCGGCATCGAGGTGGTATATGCGCAGGGCACCGGCTGCTGCGGGGCGGTGCGCACGCATTTGAGCGATCACGCGGGCGGCTTGAACGATATGCGCCGCAACATCGATGCCTGGGATGCGCAGCTTGCCGCGGGCGGTGTACGAGCCGTCGTGTCGTCGGCCTCAGCCTGTGCGCTGAGCCTCAAGGATTACGGCAGGGCTTTGGCGGGCGATCCGGCGTATGCGGACAAAGCGGCGCGCATCAGCGCGCTGGCCTGCGATCTGAGCGAGCTGCTGCCGCAGATCAGCGAATCGCTCAAGGAGCGCATCCGGCCGAGCAAACTCGGTACGCTCGCCTTCCATCCTCCGTGCACCTTGCAACACGGGCAAAAAATACGCGGCGTCGTGGAAGAAGAGCTGCGCGCGCTGGGCTTCGACATCGCTCTCGCCCGCGACGAGAGTCACTTGTGTTGCGGCTCGGCGGGCACCTACTCCGTCCTGCAGCCGCAGCTCGCGGGTCGGTTGCGCGAACGTAAACTCGAGGCGTTGGGCGCACTTAAGCCGAGCTGCATTCTTTCTGCGAACGTCGGCTGTATTGCACACTTGCAATCGGGTACGACGACGCCCGTGAAACATTGGATAGAAATGCTGGACGAGGTGCTTATTTGATGGACAAGGTGGCGTTGGACAATGCGGCGATGGACAAGGTGGCGATGGACAAGGTGGCGCAATCCCTGAAAGACGCGCAAGACACGGCCGCGGCCCTGTTCGCGGAGACTGTCAGCAGCGGCTTGATAAAGCCAGGCAAGCTCGAGAGTGAACTCAGCGAGGATATTCACGAGCTGGCGCGGCAGCGCTTTGGATTGCGGCGCCATTGGCACAAGCGCATCGCCCGTGCGGGCCCCAATACGCTGCTCACCTATCACGATGAAGCCGCGGATCGGCGCATCAGCGAGGATGACATCGTGTATCTGGATTTCGGGCCGGTGTTCGACGAGTGGGAGGCGGATTTTGGCCGGACTTATGCGCTCGGCGCGGATCCGGACAAGCATCGCCTGGTCGCCGACATCACGGCGGCGTTTTCGCAGGGCAAGGAGTTGTTTGAACGCACGCCGAAGTTGACCTGTGGAGAGCTATACGACTTCGTGCATGATCTGGCCGAGCCCAAGGGCTGGGAATTCGGCGCGCCCACGGCGGGGCACTTGATCGGACATTTTCCGCACGAAGTGCCGGATCCAAAGCGCTTCAAGATCAGACACGGTAATCCCACCGAGTTGCGCGAGCCCGATGACACGGGCGCGATGCGGCATTGGATCCTCGAGATCCACTTCGTCGATCGCGAGCGCCAGATCGGGGGGTTTTTCGAGGAGTTGTTGACGGTCTAGAGCCCCCAAAGCTTCAGTTTCTTGCTTGTTGATATTTCAACAAACAGCATCAAGCGCTGCTGAAAACCCAACAAAACTCACTGCCTTGATCGGGTCGCTTGGCCTTTGGGTAGGCTCCTCTGCCTTGAATCCTGCCCGGATTCAGGGGCTTATGCCTGCGCCGGCGGCAGTGTGGCGGACGGCACGGCATATGCATTGCAAGCGGGACGGCGCGGTGGCCGTTCTTAAGGATTCTGGAGACTGCATTGAAATTCACGCAAGCGAGCATCGCGGGCCTGGCCGCTGTTGGCATTTTCGCGGGCCCAGCGCTCGCGCACCATTCTTTTGCGGCGGAGTATGACTCCAACAAGCCGTTCGACTTGGCGGGAACGTTGACGAAGGTGGAATGGGTCAATCCGCATAGCTGGGTCTATGTCGATATCAAAAGCGCGGATGGGAGTGTCACGCATTGGCAGTTCGAGTTCGGCGCGCCCAACGCGTTGGCGAGGCACGGACTGCGCAAATCGGACTTGCCGATCGGCAGCGAGGTCCACGTCAGGGGCTACCTGGCCAAGAGCGGGCAGCCGGTCGGGAATGCTGTGAGCGTGACTTTGCCGGACGGACGCAATCTGTATACGGGTTCGTCCGGCACCGGCGCGCCGGTCGAACCATGAAGGCTTGCAGAATAATCGGCCGTGGCGGGGTCGGCGGCGCTGCATTTGTCTTAGTGGCTGCGCTTGCCGCCAATGTCGGCTGCGCCGATGCGGTTGCCAAGCCGAACCAACGGCTCGATGTCCCCCGCACCAAGGAGGGCCGACCGGATCTCACCGGTATCTGGCAGAGCATCAGCACAGCGGATTTCGATTTGGAGCCGCACTCAACTCGCAAGGATGCGCCGCCCGGCGCGGGAGTAGTCGAAGGGGATGTCATTCCCTACAAGCCCGAATCGCTCAAGAAAAAACAAGAGAACTTCGCGGCTCGCGACAAGCTCGATCCGCGCTTGCAATGCTTCACGCTGGGTGTGCCGCGCGACAACTATTATCCCGAGCCTTTTCAAATCCTACAGCGCCCGCGGGACCTGACGCTGATTTATGAGTTCGGCAATTCGGTGCGCACCATCCATACGAACGCGACCTTGCATCCCGAAGGCGATAATCCGGAATTCTGGCTGGGTGATTCGCGCGGTCATTGGGAGGGAGATACCTTGGTGGTGGATGTCACCGACTTTACGGATAAGACCTGGCTCGATCGCTCGGGCAATTTTCACAGCGATGCGTTGCATGTCATCGAGCGCTGGCGGTTCCTTGATAAGGATCACATCGAATACTCGGCGACTCTCGAGGACTCGAAGGTGTTCACGCGCCCTTGGAAGCTGAGCGTCGTTCTGTATCGGCTGAAGGATAGGAACATTCAATTGATCGAGAATTATTGCTACACGCTCGACTATGACCGCTACTATCCGCTGCCGAAGGAGGGGCCATGATCCGACCGAACAGCATCGGGCGCGTGTGGTTGCCGGCCGTGATGATCGTTGCCATATTGACAGCGTTGCCGGCAGCGCAGGCGGATGCCCAGATGCGCTGGTCATCGGTCGTGACCATCGTGCCCGAAGGGCAGTGGAAGGGAGCGCGTCTTGCGGACGGTCAACCGGACATCCAAGGGGTGTGGTCCAACGATATCGCCAATCACGATAACTTCACGGATCCCCAAGGCGGCATCCCCGGCGATCCTAGCAAGGGGTTGAATGTGGCGAATGGTGCGCGAAAAGTGAAACCGCGCAGCGAACGCGCACCGAGCCGCGTGAGCGATCCCGAAGATGGTCAAGTGCCGTTCCAGCCGTGGGCGCGGGCGAAGCAGCAGGAGCTGCTGGCCAATTTCTTCAATCCTACGCGGCCTGAATACATCGAGCCGGGGGCGCATTGCGCTCCGGCGGGAGTGCCGAAGGCGCTCTATTGGCACGGCTATGAAATCCGGCAGTTTCCCGGCGTGGTGCTATTCCTCTTCAATGGGGGTACGCGCATCATCTACTTGGACGGGCGTCCGCACTTACCCGAGACGATAAAGCTCTGGAACGCCGATTCGCGCGGGCATTGGGAAGGCAATACGCTCGTTGTGGATGTGGCCAACAACAACGCGAAGGCGCGCTTTGGCAGGACCGGCGAATTCGCAAGCGAAAATGTGCATATCGTCGAGCGCTATGCCTTTGGCGAAGGTCACTACACTTATCGGGCGGTGTTTACCGATCCGACCGTCTATACCCGGCCGTTCACCGTCACGATTCCGGCGCATCTGATTACGGAGAAGGACCCTCAAGACGGCTGGCACAACGAGCAGGAATGGGCCAACGCGCCGGGCAAGGCGCCGTTTTTCGAGAACTATGAGCGGATCTGCGTCGAGAACAATCATGGGCATGGCGCACTCGCAGCGGCGGGAGCACCGTGATGACGATCCTCGATCTTTGCCATCGGCTGCAGGATTCGGCCTTCGGCACGGCGCTGCTCGAGTCGCGGTATTGGTGGCTGATCATCGAGTCCGTTCACGTCCTGAGCTTGTCGATGTCGGTGGGGATGTTGTTTATCGCGGATCTGCGTCTGATTGGGAAATTCCGCCGCCATGAGCCCGTGTCGGACGTTCTGGGTGAATTGCGGCCCTGGATGCTGAGCGGATTTGCCCTCATGTTCGTGTCGGGCGGGCTGCTGTTCTGGTCGGAGGCGGCAACCGTTTTCATAAGCCCGTGGTTCAAACTCAAGATGCTGTTTCTGGCATTGGCTGGGGCGAATGCCTTGTTGTTCGAATGGCGCCGCGGCCGTCAGCCGGCGCTGTGGGGCACGCTCGATCTGCCGGCGGGAGCGCAGCTCGCGGGCTGGACATCGCTCGGGTGTTGGACGGCCGTCATCCTGCTGGGACGATGGATCGCGTACGCGCACACTTGAGATGTCGCTGCTCGCGGTTTTCGGTTGGTTCGAGGCCACTCCGATCGGCAGATTCGGCCGAGAATCCAAAGTATTTTTCCCCGCCGTCGAGGTCGTGCATCTCTTGGGCTTGACGTTATTGTTAGGCGCGGTGCTATTCGTCAACTTGAAACTACTGGGGCTCACCTCGCCCCGCCGGCGCGCATCCGAAGTTGCTCGCGCGGCGCGCCCACTTCTATGGACTGCCGCGGCTGTGACGTTGAGCAGCGGACTGTTGCTGTTCCTGACGGAAGCTGTGAAGTGCTATTTCAACGTGGCTTTCTGGTACAAAATGACGCTGTTGGTCGCGGCGCTTGGTTTTCAACTGGCGGTTGAGTTGCGAATCACGGCGCGCCCGGCGGAATTGGCGCATGCTCGGCTGACCGCAGTGGTCTCGCTGGGGCTTTGGTTCGGCGTGGGCATCGCGGGGCGTGCGATAGCCTTTGTTTAGCCGCTCAGCCGGGAGCCGTTGAGGCAGCGCCGTCCAAAGATGCCCAGGACTTCGAGATATGAATGGGCGATTCGCATGCGTCGGTTTCATCCAGGAGACCATGCCGCTTGAGCAGGGTGCGGACCACATTTCGCGAAATGCCTAACAGCTCCGCGGTGCGCACTTGATTCGACTCGCAAAATCGATATGCATCCTCGGTGAGACGCCGCTCTATGTCGCGAAGCAAAGTCTCGCCCGGCGATTCGAAGCATTCTTTGAAGGCCTCACCGATGCGGTTCAATGCGGGCGTCGGATGGCCGGTCGAACCCGATCCGGGAATCTGTAAATGTTCGGCGGCGATTTCGTCCTGCGGTGCAAGCAGCAGGGACAGGTGAATCACATTTTCCAGCTGGCGGATATTGCCCGGCCAGGCGTAGCGCTGCAGGGCCGAGCGGGCGTCCGAACGCAGATGCGGCGTCGCCCGCTTCAGACGCTGACCATATACACGTAGAAAGTGCTGCGCCAGTGCCTCGATATCGAGGGGCCGCTCGCGCAGCGGGGGCAACCGCACCGGCACGATGCAGAGACGGTAGAACAAATCCTGGCGGAAGCGGCCTGCGGACACCGCGGCCTTCAAGTCCACATTGGATGCGGAGACGATCCTGACGTCGATGGGTGTGGCTTTGCGCGAACCGATGCGGGTGACTTCACCTTCCTGCAGTACGCGCAGCAGCTTGACCTGCATAGCGGCAGGCAGGTCGCCTATCTCATCAAGAAATAACGTGCCGCCGTGGGCTGCCTCGAACCAGCCCTCGCGACGGGACGTCGCGCCGGTAAAGGCGCCTGACTCGTGGCCGAAAAGCTCGCTCTCGGCCAGATTGTCGGCGATGGCGCCGCAGTTGACGGCGAGAAACGGACCGGTGCGGCCGCTCTTGCGATGAATATAGCGCGCAATCAGTTCCTTTCCGGTACCGGTTTCTCCGGCGATCTGCACCGCTGCGTCGCTGTGCGCAACCCGGTCGAGCAGACGCAGAAGCGCTCGGCTGGCGGGGTCGGCGAACACAATGTGCTTGGCGCGCAGCGGCCCCGAGATCGAATCGGCATCGCTGTGCACGCTATTTGACAAGACTGTGACGTTATCCGCTAGCGACATGGAAATCAGCATAGTGAAGGCGCCGGCATCACGCTAATACATTTGGCGCATAGGCTAATTACCTAGTGGCACGGTTGTTGCTCCTCCTACGTTGCATGCCAATCAGGCTGTAACAATTTGAGAGGAACCGTACGATGAAAACCCTAGTGTTGTTGCTGACATTGCTCGCCGTGCCGGCTGCTTTCGCGCAACCGCCGGCGGCGCAGAAGGCACCGGCGTCGCAGGCGCATGTGTTGTCTCGCAGCGAGCTCGATGAGCTGCTGAAGAAGCCGGAGAAGGTGTTGCTCGTGGATGTGCGACGCCCCGACGAGGTGACCAAGATCGGTGGATTTCCCGTGTATTTGAGCGTGCAACTGGGCGATATCGAGTCGCGCTTGGCGTCGATCCCCAAGGATCGGTTGATCGTCACCGTGTCGAATCACGCCGCGCGCGCGTCGAAAGCGGCGGATATCCTGGCGGCCAAAGGTTACAAGGTCGCGGGCGCGGTGGGCGCGGAGACCTACGAGAAAGATGGCGGAACACTCAGCAAAATCGTGCCTCCGGCAGCCACGGCCAATGCGAGCGATGCCGCTTCGGCAGTTGCTCATCCGTAAATAACACCCCCTGGCGGCTGCTGAATAATCACCAGCGGTGCTGCTCAATTTCGCGCTAACACAACCGGCGCGGGCTCATCGCTCGCGCCGGTTCCGGTCCGTCGCGCGGCGAAAGAGGCATTCAGTGTCGGTTTGATCCTCGTGGCATGGCTCTTGCTCACGTTTTCTCGGTCGAAAGAATCAATCACGAGAGGATGACAGGATCATGCAAAGGTTATCTGGCGCCGCACTTCTGGTCATGGTGGGCGCGGCGGCGTTTGTGCCGCTACATGCTGAACTAGCGGCGAGCGCGGATGCGAATGTCAATGCGAGCGCCGATGCCGGCGCGAGCGCGGAGGTTGGCGCTGCCGGGAGTTCCGCTACCGAATCGCTCGGTGCGGTGGTGGTATTGGGTACGGCGCGGGCTGACGTTACGCCGCTCACCAGCACCGCGCCGATCGATGTGATCACGAGCGCGGATCTCAAACAGACCGGTGCGGTCAACTTGAATGAGGCGCTGTCGAAGTTGAATCCGTCATTCAACTTCCCGCAGGGGCAGAACGCGGTGAAGGGTCAGGGCGTGCGTGCAGCGTCGCTGCGGGGCGTCGGGCCTGGTTATACGTTGATACTGGTCAACGGCAAGCGTCGCAATCTGTCGGCGTTGCTTGCCGGCACCGATCCCTGGCCGGCGACCCAGGTCGTCGATATCAACACGATACCCATGAGCGCCGTGGAGCGCGTGGAAATCTTGCGCGACGGGGCAGCTGCACAATACGGATCCGATGCCATTGCGGGAGTCATCAACATCGTCTTGAAAGACAATGCGTCCGGCGGGGATATCGATGCCAGCGGCGGAGGGTACTCCGATGGCGGCGGAGGGACTTATCATCTCCTGGCCAATGAGGGCTTCAAGATCGGGGAGCGGGGCTTCGTCAATCTGAATGTTGATCGCCTGGACAGCGCCAATGTAAATCGCAGCACCGATGATTGGCGGCAGCTGTTCCCGAACGGTGATCCGCGCAATGAGAGCGCACCCAAGGACTACGGGCAATGGGGTCAGGGCTCGCAGAATGACTGGGCGGCGCTGGCGAATGCGGAACTGCCGTTCAACGATTCCTGGAAAGCGTATGGGTGGGTCAACTACGCCAATAAGTCTTCCCACAATTACGTCAATCCGGAGCGGGTGGTGGCTTCGAATACATCGAGTGTGACCGCGACCAATCCCACACAGCTCTCACCAACGGACGAATTGGGCCGCTATCCCAATGGCTACCAACCGTCGATGACGTATGCGTCCAAGGATTGGAACGGGGTCGGCGGGGTTCGCTATGGCAGTGCGGAACTGGGAGATCTGGATGTCGGCGTGTCTTATGGGCGCGACGAGCTGGGCCGCTATACCTTTACATCGATCAATCCAAGCTGGGGACCGTCGAGCCCATCGAGCTTTTATTTGGGCTCGTGGGTCGATGATATGACGAGCGTGACCGCGGACTACAAGAAGGATTTGCCGATCCCGTTCATTCGGTCGTCGGTCCTGTCCGCAGGCGGGCTGTTCCGGCATGAGAGCTGGGGCACCGGGGATTTTGGCGATTTCATCGGTTATTCACCGGGCCCTCTGGCGGGACTACAATTGTGGTCGCTTTACTCGACACCCGGCACCCTCTATACCGGTACCACGGCTGCGTATGTCGGCAAGACTGCCGCGCAGGTGGCCGGAAGTTATGCCGGCATATACGATCAGTATGCGTCCAGCTTTCCGGACGTGAAGTTTTCGTCAGCCACGGGTTCCGTCGGTGCGACGGGCTCCTCGACGGCCGGCATCTCGCCGATCGATGCGGGCACGATCAGCCGTCACGTGAGCGGCGGGTATCTGGGAATAGATGCCTCGGTGACTCCGAAGTTCGATGTCGGGATCACAGGACGGTACGAGGACTATTCGGACTTCGGCGGTACCGCCAATTATCGCTTCACGACGCGCTATGAGTTCGCGCCGCAGTTCGCCATACGGGGCACGATCAGCAGCGGCTTTCATGCGCCGAGCTTGGCTGAACTCGGGCAGCAGGTGACCAGCTACACCGGCACGTTCTCCAACAACGGCATCAGTATTTTGGCGCCCGGCTACACGCGGCTATTCAGGCCGGCGGATCCCCTTGCCGCCGCTTTCGGCGCCAAGCCGCTGGAGCCGGAGAAGTCCAGGACGTACTCGCTCGGGTTCGTGATTCGTCCGGATGACACGAGCTCCGTGACGGTCGATGCCTACGATTTGAAGATCGATCATGTCATCACCGTGACGGACCCGATTCAAGGACCAGCCGTCACAGCGGCATTCAACGCAGCGGGCTTGGTGGGCTACACACAGGCAAGCTATTACTTGAATGCCTGGAACGCAAAGACTGACGGCATCGATGTCGTGGGTCAGAAGGCATGGGCGCTGCCGGTCGGAAAATTGGATTTGTCGCTGGCCACCAGTTACCACACGATACGGATCACCGATCCCAACAACATCGTCGATATCGGCGGCACGGCGATCACGGTGCTGAACAATTCTCACTTCCGCGATGCGGAAACGGGGGTGCCGAAGACCAAAGTGATCCTGAGCGGGCGCTATACGGTCGGTGCGTGGTACGGGGAGGTGACGGGAACCCGCTACAGCGCATACCGCTACAACGTCGGCAACATTCCCAACACGGTGCAGGCAAACGGCAACGTCGACCAGGAGTTCTCGCCCGAGACTTATGTGGATTTAGGCCTGGGTTACGCCATTCGAGAAAGCCTGCTGCTATATGCGTCGGTGCAAAACCTGCTGGATCGGTATCCGGACAAATACTTCGACGGCAACCGCTCGAGCGGCATCAACCAATACTCATTCATTGCGCCGAACGGGGCCTCCGGGCGATTTGTGTTGTTGGGCGCCAATTGGAGATTTTGATGACGCCGAAAATTGACCGGATGGTTTCCCTACCGCCCGGGCATTGCGTGGATGTTGGCCGCCGCTGCTTCGTGGTGAATTCGCTGGCTGCCGGTTCGCTGCTGGGGTTGCCGGCGCTGCTACGTGCGGGAGAAACCACGAACCCGGTGCGCGCCGCGGGGCCTCGAGTGCTGGTCGATTGGCACAGCCACTTCGTGTCGAACGCGGAAATCAAGTTTTTCGCCGCACGTCCAAAAGCGCCGCGGCTGGTTATCGAAGGGGATGGCATTGCGCGGCTGCAAAACGTCGATACGGCCTCGTTCGCGGGCGGTATCAGCGACTTCTCTGCCTCCGACATTGCCACGCGCATACGTCATCTTGATAAGAATGGCATCCAGCGCCAACTACTGACCCACACCGTGGCGTTGGGGCTCGATGCCACAGTTCCGCTGGAGGAATTGAAGCCGCTGTTTCGAGCGTTCAACGATGAACTTGCGGGCGTAGTGCATCAGCATCCGGACCGGTTCATTGGAGTGGCGGCGTTGCCGAGCGCCGACCCGCACTGGGCCGCGGAGGAACTGATCCGTGGGCAGCGGGATCTCGGTTTCATCGGCGGTGCATTGCCGTTGAACGCGTTTGCGACGTTGGAAGGGGCTCGAACCTTGGCGCCGTTGTTCGCGGCAGCGCAGAAACACCGCAGCCATTTCTTTGTGCATCGGGCGCCGGCGAACTCGGCGGTACCGGGACAGCCGCCGGTGATCATTCCGCGCGACACCGAGTATGCTCGTTGGGCGCTGATCAGCAACTCGCATCTCGCGGCGGGCGGCATCACGCTGGGGCTGACGGATTTCTTGGATCCCTATCCGGATGTGTCCGTGCAGATCATCATGTTGGCCGGATTCCTGCCTTACCTCGTCGACTCCATCGTGCCGGCGGCGGAGAGGGCGGGCGTGAAGGATCCGCTGGCAAAACTGCGTCGGCTCTACATCGATCCGGGTCCGTACTCGCGCATGGGCGACTGGGTGCAACTGGCGTGCTCGAAAATCGGCGCCGATCGAATCCTCTTCGGCTCCGACTACGGCGTCGGCGGGGGCGATCGGGGTGACATAGGTCCGGCGCTCGCCACATTGGATCAGGCGCTGACCCCGAGACAGCGTGAGCTCGTTTATGTGGAGAATAGCCGTGCGTTGCTCAAGCTCAAAGGTTTCAACACGTAACGGCCGGTCAGCGAGCCGGGGAGCTTCATTTCGGAACGAGCTTCTCCCACGCTTTAGTGGTGGCTCAACGTCCAAACGTAGGCGGCTACCGCATCGACCTGAGCCGGCGTCAACTGCGCGCCGCCCAGGGCGGGCATGGGCGAGCGATATTGCTTCGGATCCGAAACGCCCTTGGTGATGGTGGCCGCGATGCCGTTCGGGGTGCCATCGCTCCACAGCCATTTGCCGCTGGTCAAATCCGGACCCACCGACGAGCCTGAGCCGCTGACGCCGTGGCAGCCCGTGCAAGTCGCTCCGGCTTGGCCGTGATAGATGCGATCGCCCAGCGCGACCATGGCGGCGGTGGCTCCCGGCGGAACGACGCCTGTTTTGCCGGCATCAGGATGCGTGCCCTCGGGCGGCTTGGCAGCGACGCCCGCCACGGGGCCGGGGGATTCGGTGTTGCTGGGGCATGCCACCGTCTTGCCATGGGGGTTGGCGCCGGCTTTGTAGGTGATGCGATAGATGCGGCCGCCAATGTCGTCCGCGACGTACAGCGCGCCATCAGGTCCCTCGGCCAAGCCGCCGGGGCGGTGCGCTGCCTTGTCGCGTGATTTATCCGTGGCGAAACCGTCGGCGAAGATCTGGCACGAGCCGTCTGCCTGGTCTCCTGAGAGCGGCTGATAGACGACGTTGTAACCGGCCTGGGCATACGGCGCGCGATCCCACGAACCGTGGAAGGCGATGAACACTCCGCTGCGGTAGTGCGCGGGAAATTCCGATTTATCGTAGAAGAGCGCGGCGTTCGGCGCCCAATGCGCGGGAAACACGGCCACCGGTGCGATCTTCTCCGCGCACAACCCGGCGCTTTTGCCATCGCCGCCGTATTCCGGCGCCAGCACCAGCTTGCTCAAGAACGGGTCGTAGTAGCACTTCGGCCATCCGTAGTCGCCATCCCGTTTGAGCAGCAGCAATTCCTCGGACGGCAGCGTCGCCTCCTGGTCCGGATCTTGGTAGATGTCGGGAAAATTCACATGCAGCATGTCGCGGCCGTGCTGCGTAACGAACAGTCTGTGGCCGGCGGTGTCGAGGCCGAAGCCCTCGCCGTTGCGAATGCCGGTCGCATAGCGTTGCGCGGCACTGAACGCCTGATCCGTCTTTGCCGCGTCATAGCGCCACAGGCCGCCGCGCGTTTGCTGCTCGACGCAAGGCTCGATGCCCGGCGAATTGAGGGTGCGGTTCTTTTGCTGGCAGGAATTGGTCGCGCTAGCCACATCGACGAACAGATTGCCGGACGCATCGATCACGAACGGATGCATGGGGTGATCGCCGGTCAGCGGTAGGCCGCTGATCACGGTGACCGGAGCCGCGGCGGGAATCACCGAGCCCGCCGTGAT
>Ga0182030_10017493_pt1 | contig 13827 bp, 14 predicted proteins | sample 812S3MmetaG_FD_121299 | JGI IMG/M metagenome (GOLD analysis project Ga0182030, IMG submission 121299) | Permafrost microbial communities from Stordalen Mire, Sweden - 812S3M metaG (Illumina Assembly) | ecosystem: Environmental > Terrestrial > Soil > Wetlands > Permafrost | place: Sweden... | reverse complement strand
TTGGACGAAACCCCGCACGCGTTCGGTCAATTTCTCGATATTCATGTCAATCCTCCAAGCCCGCGGCGGCCTCCCGATCCGGCAAGGCTGCGGCGTCCAAACAATCGACCCCTTTCGGCGGTCTTGGCGCTGATATGGGAAAAACTTCTGCCGGTTGTAAGGGCGCCTGAACAGGAAAGCGCGGCGTTGTCCAGGCTTTTGATCTAAAACAAAAGCGGCGCCAAAGGCGCCGCTTTCTGTTTGGAATAATGGCTCCTCAATCAGCCGGGCTTGTTTCAGGCAAAGGCGCGTCGCCTCCGTTGGCTCCAGCCTCAGGGCGCGGCCTGCGACGACGGCGCGGCCGCAAATGGAATTGGTTTTCGCCGTCACCCGCATTATCAGGCCCGTCGAAGTCGGGCGAGGCCGAGGCGCCGCGCTCGACGGCGCCGTCCTGCTGGGATGAAGGGGGTGAAGGCGGAACAGGCGGGCGCAACGGCGCTGTGATGAATGCAGGCAGAGCCGTATTTACCGAATCGAAATCGACGCGCGGTTGTTCTTGGTTGACGGGCGCCGGTTCGAAACGCGGTTGCTGGTCACGAAAGCGGTTCCGCCCCTGACCCTGCGGGCGGTCGCCGCTGGGCCGATCGCCTTGCTGGCCGAAGCGACGGTCGTTGCGCGGCTGCCTGTCCTGGCGCTCGGCATTCGGATTGGGGCTCCGCTCCTGATTGCGGTCCGGGCGTTCGGGCCTCTCGACCTGACGGTCGTTTTGCTCGACGAATGCAGGGCGATCGAAATAGGGCTGCGGTTGCTGTCCGCTGTAGCCAGCCTGCCCGTTGCCCTGTTGAGGCGGGGCAAATTGGGGCTGGGGAAACTGCGGGGGTTGCGGAGCGCGCTCAAAGGGCGAGGCGAAACGGTCCGGCAGGGCGACGAAATCGTCATCCTCGTCGCCGTCGTCGACCTCTTCGCCGTTCCTCGCATAACCCATCTGTACTTGTTGTTGCGCGGCCTGGGCAGAGGAGATGATGCGGAAATAGTGCTCGGAATGCTGCAAATAATTTTCGGCCATCACTGGATCGCCGGAAGATTGGGCGTCGCGCGCCAATTGGAGGTATTTTTCGGCGACATGTTGGGCCGTGCCGCGAATTTTGACGTCGGGGCCGTTGGATTCATAGGTCCGCGATAGCGGGTTCGGACCTTTTCGGTTGCTACGACCACGCATACGCTTGTTGTTCTGACCAGGTCTCATTGACAATCCCTGAGTGATGACATGCGGCGCGAGAGCGACCGCCAGCGCATTAAGGCACTAAAGCCTTATGCATTCGTCATGGCGCGGCAATCCGGCGTCTTCGCCTTGCCAGCCATGTTTGCGGTCCTTCCGCAAACTCGTCTTCCGTCTAACAAATCCGTTGAGGAAATCGGCAGACAACACCAAGTCGCTCAAATCGCTTCTGGACAGTTTCGGCTCCCGAACATTTTCGATCCCGTTTGCAACGAAACCGTCTGCCGACCGAAACCTGCTGCGATGAAATGAGGCGCAACTGGTATTTGCTGAAATACAGACTAGACGGTTTTTCCAGCCAAGCCAAGCCCAAACTAGGATTTATGACCGCCGAAAAAACCCCGTCTACCGCGAATGAACGACTGCGACCCGATCCCGTCCACCACTGTCCTGCAAGATTTGTGGTGTGTCAAAACCTGCGCTTGCCAACAGGCTGGCGACCCCGCCGGCCTGCATCCAGCCGATTTCTAGGCACGCAGCTCCCCCGACCCGCAAAAGACGCTTCAGTTCACAGGCGATCCGGCGGTAGGCGTCCAATCCATCCGGCCCGCCATCAAGGGCGAGCTTTGGATCGTGGCCTAATACTTCTTTATCAAGCCTTATAATTTCATCGTGGCTGATATAGGGCGGATTCGAAACAATCAAATCGAAACTTCCGGAAAGTGGCCGTGTCCAGTCGCCGCGAATCACTTCGGATCGCTCTGCAAAACCGCAATGCGCGAGGTTTTTCGAGGCCAGGGCGCAGGCGGCGGCCGAAAAGTCCACGCCGACGCCAAAGGCGTCGGGACGCGTTGCCAGAAGCGCGCACAAAATAGCGCCCGAACCTGTCCCGAGATCGACAATAAGCGGGCGGGATGTTTTCATCGATTCCAATTGCGTAAGCGCCGCATTGACCAGAGCCTCCGTGTCGGCGCGCGGATCGAGAACGTCCGGTTCGACAAATAGATCCAGACCATAGAAACCGCTCTTCCCGAGAATGCGGCTGACGGGCTCGCTGGAAAGCCGCCGGCTGGCGAATTCTTCCAGCAGACGAGCCGGCCCCTTGCCCAGTTTTAGATGAGCTGAGGTCACGAGCGCTAGAGAGGTCAACCCTGTAGCCCCTTCGACAAGGAGTCGCGCTTCGAGCCCGGAAGGCTCCTTGCCGGCGGCGGCCAGCGCCGACGCCAGCCTTTTCCGGGCTTGCGCCACCGTATCGGTCGCTTCAAAGGTGAAGGAAACAGGCTCCAGTTTCAGACTCCGACGGCCTTGCCCAGGATGCGCGTCAATCGAGCGGCAAAAGCAGTCGTATCCTGCGGCGCCTCGCCGTCCATCAGCCGGGCCTCGTCAAGAAGCAACCAAACCGCATCTTCAAACAAGCCTCGGTCAGACTCATTGGCCCGCGCTTCCAGCGCCAGCACGAGTGGATGGTTCGGATTGATTTCCAGAACGGGCTTCGATCCGGACGGCGCCTGGCCGTGCGAGGCCAGAATTTGTTGCAGACGCAGGTCCAGCCCAAACTCTTGCGCAACAAGGCAGGCGGGGCTTTCCGAAAGCCGGTCGGAGACGCGGACGTCGTCGACGACGGATTCGAGCGTTTCCTTGGCTCGGGAAATGAAACCGGAGACGGCGCCAGCGTTATCCAATGGGCTCTTTTTGCCTTCGAGGAGCTCGATCGAATTGATGTCGGTCGCGCCTTGCGTGACAGATTTGAAAGGCTTTCCATCGTAGCCGACAGCGGATTGAACCCAGAAAGCGTCCACCGGATCGGACAGCAGAAGCACTTCGACGCCCCTCGCCCTGAAACCCTCAAGCTGAGGACTTGCGGCGAGCCGTTCGGCGCCTTCGCCCGCTATATAATAAATGGCCGTCTGATTGGGACGTAACGCGGCTGCATAGTCCGCGAGGGAGCGCTTTGTCGCTTTCTCCGCGGTCGTGGCGAAGCGGGCCATCTTGAGGAGCACGTCGCGTCTCTCGGGGTCTTCATAGAGCCCCTCCTTCAAAACCGGACCGAAATTCTTCCAAAGCTCCGCGAATTTCTCGGCGTCGCTTTCCGCCAATTTCGCGATGTCCTGCAGCAGGCGATTGACCACGCCCTTCTTGATGGCTGCGAAAAGATGGCTCTCCTGCACCATCTCGCGCGAAACATTGAGAGGAAGGTCGGGCGAATCAACGACGAGACGGATAAACCGCAAATAACCGGGCAGGAGGTCGGCGTCGCGGGAAATGAGGACGCGGCGGGAATAAAGCTTCGCCCTGCCCTTGCGTGCGGGATCGAACAGATCGAAAGGCCGGGATCCCGGAACGAAAGCCAGCACCGAATATTCTGCGCGGCCCTCGGCGCGCCAATGTATTGTCAAGGCCGGCTCGTCGAACTGGCCCGCGAGCGTCTGATAGAATTCCTTATATTGGTCGGGCGTGATCTCGGCCTTGCTGCGGGCCCAGAGCGCCGCGCCCTCGCTGATGCGCCGAGGATCTGCGCCCGCATTGTCGATCAGGTCGATCGGCGTCGCCACAGCGCTGGAATGTTCGTTGATGATTCCTTCAACCTTGGGCGGCTCCAGATAGACCTTCGAATCTGCATTGAGGTGCAAGATGACGCGCGCGCCATGAAGTGGCGCGTGGTCAAGATCCATCTCGGCGATCGTATAATCGCCCTTCCCGTCCGAACTCCAGCGCCAGGCCTGGTTCTGGCCAGCGCGGCGCGTTTCGACAACGACCTCGTCGGCGACCATGAAAGCCGAATAAAAACCGATGCCGAACTGGCCTATCAGTTCGGCCGCGCCGGCGTCCGCTCCCTTGACCTTTTCCAGAAAGGCCCGCGTGCCGGAACTGGCGATGGTTCCCAGCGCCGAGGCGAGGTCATCGCGCGACATGCCGACGCCATTGTCCTCCACCGTCAAGGTCGAGGCCTCCTTATCAATCGCCACTCGAATGACGAAAGACGCGCCATCGTTGATGAGGGAGGGATTGCTATTGGCTTCGTAACGCAGCTTTTCGCAGGCGTCGGCCGCGTTGGATATCAACTCCCGGAGGAAAATGTCGCGTTCGGAATAAATGGAGTGAACCATGAGATGCAGCAATCGCGACACGTCCGCCTGAAAAACATGGCGTTCGCCCGTCATGGTCACATTTTCCCCGTCCGTATTATTCATTTGGTCCCGGTCCCTGCAAAGTTCTTCGTGAAGGCCCCGCTGCGCAATATCGCGACGGCGCAGCGTTGTTTCAAGCCAAAAGCTGTGGCCTATCTCACATAGGGAGGCAATGAAAAAGCGGATGAAAATGAATGAGCCGACCGGATAATTCCGATCGGCTCAAAGTCAGGAGGAATGCACATTTAGAACCGTACAAGTCGCGCCGGCTGGGGGGCTGCGTCAACGCCACTCGTCTGGAGCATCGGCCTCCGACGCACCTTATTGAAACCTCAAATGAGCGCTCAAAGGGCGGCAAGGCGGCAGAAATGTGACTTATCGAAATGACCGGCAAAGCTGGGGCCGCATCGCGCCGCGCTCCAAAATTCTGAACGCTTGCGTGAATGCGAGAACCGCGCAATCATAAAGATGGCGCAGTCAACGCAAGTTTCCCGCTTGAACGACGATCAGTCCCTATCGGATATTCAGATTTTGCCGACGCCCTTTCAGGCGTCTGGCGCGCAAACGAACCTTCGGGTCGGTTTTGACCGGCGCGAGTTGCAGGCCATTTTCAACATCTACGGCCGCATGGTGGCGCAAGGCGTCTGGCGCGACTACGCCATCGATTTCTTGCCGTCGCGAGCTGTTTTTTCAATTTTTCGCCGCAATGGCGAAGCGGCCTATTACCGCATCATCAAGGAGCCAAAGGCAGCTCGCAGGCAAGGCGTCTATTCGATCGTCATGCAAACCGGGTTGATTCTCAAGCGCGGCCCGGAATTGACCCGTCTTTTGGCGGCGCTCGAAAAAAAGCCGAAACTCGTCGCGATTTAAAGCCGCGCTATAGCTTGCGCAGCGCCACTTCCTCGATCCGATGGCTCGACCCCTTGGTCAGGATCAGGCTGGCGCGGGCGCGGGTGGGCAAAATGTTTTCGTGCAAGTTGCGTAAATTGATGCGTTTCCAAATGCTGCGGGCTATTTCTTCGGCCTCGGCCTCGCTTATTTCCGAATATTTCCTGAAATAGGATCGCGGGTCACGAAAGGTCGTCCCACGCAGGCGCATGAACCGCGAGACATACCATTTTTCGAGCTGGTCTTCATCCGCATGAAGGTAAACCGAGAAATCGAAAAAATCGGAAACGAAAGACGTTTCCTTGCCGTCGCGGGGAAGGCGGCTCGGCAGGAGGACATTGACGCCTTCAACGATTAAAATATCCGGCCGGTCGACGCTGATGGTTTCGTCCGGAATGACGTCGTAGGTGAGATGAGAATAAACCGGGGCTTCAACGTGGCTTCGGCCAGCCTTGACGTCGGATAGAAACCGCAGCAGTCGGGCGCTGTCATAGCTCTCCGGAAAGCCTTTGCGATCCATCAGATCGTCACGCTCGAGCTGTGCGTTAGGGAGGAGAAAGCCGTCGGTGGTGATGAGATTGACTTTTGGCGTGTTGGGCCAGCGGGATAGAAGCGCTTGCAAGACACGGGCAGTCGTCGATTTTCCCACCGCCACCGACCCGGCGACGCCAATAATGTAGGGCACCTTGCCGTCGTCGGCTCCAAGAAATCTTTGCGTCGCTTTGAACAGGCCTTGCGTGGCCGCGACATAGAGCGCGAGCAGTCGCGACAGCGGCAGGTAGATCGCTATCACTTCCTCGAGCGAGATCGGATCATTGATCGACTGAAGCCGCTTCAGGTCGTCGATTGTCAAAGTCAGCGGCGCGTCGGCGCGCAATTGCGCCCATCCATCTCTCGTGAAATGGCGATAGGGAGACAGAGTAAGGTCTGCTTCCAATTCGCCGATCACCTGTCTGACGGTTTCCATAAAGGCCGCTCCGAGCCGCACCTTCCCCTATTTCAAACGGGAGGCTTTTTCCTGAAGACCCGATTGCTGCGTGCGCCGGGCGAGTTCGTCGATGACATCCTGCAACGGAACGCCGCCGTCTTGAAGCAAGACCAAAAGGTGATAAAGCACATCGGCGGCTTCCATTTTGAGCGCCTGACCGTCATTCTCCACGGCTGCAATGACCGCCTCGAAAGCTTCCTCGCCAAATTTCTTCGCAATGCGAGCCGTGCCCGATTCCAGCAAAGTTCGGGTATAAGACTGATCAGCCTCCGCCCGGGCGCGCGTTTTTATGAGCTCGGCGAGGTCATATATAGAAAACTCATGAGTCATGACGTAAATCCGGTCAAGCTGCAGGCGGATCGAGGCGGATCGCCAAGCCGGCTTTTGCCATATGAGCCTTGGCCTCGCCTATGCTGAATTCGCCAAAATGGAAGATTGATGCGGCCAGCACGGCGCTGGCGTGGCCGTCCCGAACGCCTTCGACGAGATGATCGAGCGTTCCGACGCCACCCGAAGCAATAACCGGGATCGTTACAGCGTCGGCGATGGTCCTGGTGAGTTCTATGTCGAACCCGATCTTGGCCCCGTCGCGATCCATCGATGTCAGAAGGATTTCGCCCGCGCCAAGCTCAGTTACCTCTTGGGCGTAGGCGACGGCGTCGATGCCGGTCGGTCGACGACCGCCGTGGGTGAAAATTTCCCATCGACCCGGCGATACGTTCTTGGCGTCAATCGCGACGACAATGCATTGGCTGCCAAATTTCTCCGCACCGCGCCGGACGAAGTCGCGGTCGTGCACGGCAGCGGTCATAATCGAAGCTTTGTCCGCGCCCGCCAGCAGAAGGCTGCGAATATCGTCGAGCGTGCGAACGCCGCCGCCAACGGTGAGCGGCATGAAACAGGCTTCCGCCGTGCGCCGAACCACGTCGAGCAGCAGGCCGCGTTCCTCGTGGCTTGCCGTGATGTCAAGGAAACACAATTCGTCGGCGCCAGCGGCGTCATACGCCATGGCGCATTCGACGGGATCGCCGGCATCGCGCAAATCGACGAAATTGACGCCTTTGACGACCCGCCCATCCTTCACGTCGAGGCAGGGTATGACGCGCGTCTTGAGCAAATCGATCTCCGTTTCCGTTTTCGATGACTCGCCTGTCAGGAGGCGCGTCGAGCTTTGATAAGATTCAGGGCTTCCTGCGGATCAAGGCGGCCGTCGTATAGCGCCCGCCCGCTGATAGCGCCGGCGATACGCTCGCAATCAGGTTGCAGGATCCGCTCAACATCGGCAATCGAGGCGAGGCCGCCGGAAGCGATCACCGGAATGGACAAGGCGTGCGCCAGCGCCAGTGTTCCCTCGATGTTCAGACCTTTCAAGGCGCCATCTCGTGCGATATCAGTGTAAATGATGGCCGCGACGCCGGCATCCTCAAAGCGCTTGCCAAGCTCAACGGCTGTCAGTTGCGATGATTTCGCCCAGCCTTCGACCGCGACCAATCCGTCCCGGGCGTCTATCCCTACGGCAATCCGGCCCGGGTTGCGGCGCGAGGCCTCCTCAACCAATCCGGGATCGCGCACGGCTGCGGTCCCTATGATGACGCGAGCGATTCCCTTATCAAGCCAAGCGTCGATAGTTCGCATGTCGCGAATGCCGCCGCCAAGCTGCACCGGCATTTTGTCGAGCGCTCCAAGCACAGCGTCAACGGCTTCTGCGTTCATGGGCTTGCCGGCGAAGGCGCCATCGAGGTCGACGACATGCAGATATTCGAAGCCTTGCCGCTCGAATAGCAATGCCTGCGCCGCAGGATCGTCATTGAAGACAGTCGCCTGCTCCATATCGCCGTGGATCAGGCGGACGCATTGTCCCCCCTTGAGATCGATTGCCGGAAACAAGATCACGGACGCCACCTCAGAAAATTAGAAATCAACCGAAGACCCATCAGCTGACTCTTTTCGGGATGAAATTGCACACCGACAATCGTGTCGCGCCCAACGATGGCTGTCAGAGCGCTGCCATAATCGGTCGTCGCCAGCACGTCGGCGTCGTTCGTCGCCGAAAAATGGTAAGAATGGACGAAATAGGCGTGAAGTCCCCGGTCTCCTGTCTCAATGTCTCTAAGCAGGGCGTGTGGCCGTCCGAGGTCGAGGGTGTTCCAGCCCATATGCGGGATTTTCAGCATAGGATCTTTCGGCGCAATTGGAACGACTTCACCGCCGATCCATCCGAGGCCCGGGGTCACGTCGTGTTCGAGGCCGCGTTCAGCCAGCAATTGCATCCCCACGCATATGCCAAGGAAGGGCGAACCCTTTTTTCTGACGGCCTCGGTCATGGCTTCGACCATTCCGTCAATCGCCAACAGGCCACGGCTGCAGTCGGCAAAGGCGCCAACACCGGGCAGCACGACACGTTCGGCCCGAAGCACCACTTCGGGATCCCTCGTGACCAGAACCGGAGCGTTTAGACCGCTTTCGCACGCGGCGCGCTCGAAGGCCTTCGCCGCGGAATGAAGATTGCCGGAGCCGTAATCGATGATAGCGATGCTCAATTGTGGATCTCCGGCGGCGAGAACAGGCCCAGGAGGTCGGTCCCATCCTGCGGCGCGGGTGTCTCAGTTCCTGGGACGGGCGGAACTGAAGAAAGCGGCGGCGTTGAGTGGTCGCTCATGCCTTCAATGCGATTGAAATAGAGACTTTCTGCGTCATGGGCGGATTCGCCGAGCGACAGTCCGCTGAGCAGGAAACCCGCCCGCGAAAGCTTGGCCGCCTTAAATCGGTCAGCCTCCAAGCCGAAAAACAACGCGCCGAGTTCATAGACCGCCAGCGATTCGTCGGGATTGAGATGCCCGAGAGCGCCAATCGCGCCGGACACTATCATCCAACAAATCCAAAGCGTCAGGGCAAGCCAAAGGCTATTTCGCAAGGCCCAGATCGGGGTCAGCAGGAAGGCCCCCCAGTCGAAGCCCTGGCGAACCAGCTTCGCTTCCTCCAAGGCGCGTTGGCGCAAAAGTCCCGAAGGAAGGAAGACCGCGTAAATTTGCATCGCTTTGTCCCGCGTCCTTAGAGCGACCCTTTTGTGGATGGGATACGGTCGTTTTGGCGCGGATCGACGCCCACCGCGGCGCCAAGGGCTCGGGCCACGCCTTTAAAACATGTTTCGACGATATGATGACTATTGGTTCCATAAAGCGTTTCAATATGCAGCGCGATAGCGGAATTCTGAGCGAAGGCCTGGAAAAATTCGCGCACCAGCTCGGCGTCGAATTCACCAATCTTGGCTTGCGGGATCTGCGTGCGAAACACCAGGTAGGGGCGGCCCGAGACATCGACCGCAACACGCGTCAAGGTTTCGTCCATGGGAATATGGACGTCGGCGTAACGCACAATGCCGCGTAGGTCGCCCAAAGCCTTGCGCAAGGCTTGGCCCAGCGCGATGCCGACATCTTCGACCGTGTGATGCTGGTCGATGTGCAGGTCGCCTTTCGCCTCGATCTCAATATCCATGAGCGAATGGCGCGCCAATTGGTCGAGCATATGGTCGAAGAAACCGATTCCAGTCGAGATTCGGCTCGCGCCGGCGCCCTCGACGGTGAGTTTTACGGAAATGTCGGTTTCCTTGGTTTTCCGCTTGATCTCGGCCTGGCGTGTCATATTTTTCTTCCTCTGACCTGCGGCTGCGCCGGCTTGTAGCAAAAACCGCTTCGTTTCGCCACTCTCTGCTCGCTCCGGACTTGCAACAGCCGTGACGGCGCAATAGATGCGCTTTCATATCGCGGCGCTCTAGCCCCTTCCCGAAAGTTTCGCATGTCCGAGCCCTCAAATCAGCCGTCAATGCATGCGACGACCATCATCTTGGTGCGCAAGGGCGGAAAGACGGTCATAGCAGGCGACGGCCAGGTCAGCCTCGGCCAGACGATCATCAAGGGGAACGCCCGGAAGGTCAGGCGGCTTGGCAAGGGGCAGGTCATCGTCGGATTCGCGGGGGCGACCGCCGACGCCTTCACGCTGTGTGAAAGGCTTGAGGCCAAGCTCGACCAGTATCCCGGCCATCTCCTGCGCGCCTGCGTCGAACTCGCCAAGGATTGGCGCACCGACCGTTTTCTGCGCCGGCTCGAAGCCATGATGCTCGTCGCAGACAAGAACGCCGCTCTCGTCCTGACCGGAAACGGCGATGTGCTGGAGCCCGAACAGGGAGCAGACGGCGCGGTCATGGGCATCGGTTCGGGCGGGAATTACGCACTCGCCGCGGCTCGGGCCATGCTGGACACCGCGCTGGACGCCGAAGCCATTGCACGCCGCGCCCTGCTGATCGCGGCTGAAATTTGCGTCTACACGAATACCAACATTGTCGTCGAGAGCGTTGACTCTCTTTGACGGACAGCGACTTGAACACCAGGGCCCTACCGGTATGACCGACCTTTCACCGCGTGAAATCGTCTCCGAACTCGATCGCTTCATCATTGGTCAGAAGGACGCCAAGCGAGCGGTCGCGATCGCCCTGCGCAATCGCTGGCGACGCCTGCGCCTGGAAGGAATGATGCGGGAGGAGGTCTTGCCAAAGAACATTTTGATGATTGGCCCCACCGGCTGCGGCAAGACCGAAATCGCCCGCCGGCTGGCGCGCCTCGCCAATGCGCCTTTTCTGAAAGTCGAGGCGACCAAGTTCACGGAAGTTGGCTATGTCGGGCGCGATGTCGAACAGATCGTCCGTGATCTCCTGGAAATCGGAATTACCCTCGTCAAGGAAGGCAAACGGAAAGACGTCGCGGCGCGGGCGCAACTGGCGGCGGAAGAGCGTATCGTCACCGCCCTGGTCGGAGCGAATTCAAGTTCGGCGACGCGGGACTCCTTTCGCAAAAAGCTGCGCGCCGGGGAGTTGGAAGACAAGGAGATCGAGTTGGAGATCGCTACGCAGGCAGGTTCGTCAATGCCGATGTTTGAGTTGCCGAACATGCCGGGCGCTTCGATCGGCGCCATTTCGCTGGGAGATATTTTTGGCAAGGGAAACCGGCCAAAGCAGCAACGTCTCAAGGTCTCGGAAGCCTATGCGCCCTTGCACGCGGAAGAGAGCGAGAAGCTTCTCGATCAGGACCTGATCGTTCGGCAGGCCATTCGCGAAGTGGAAAATAACGGAATCGTCTTCCTTGATGAAATTGACAAGATTTGTGCGCGCGAAGGCCGCGCCGGCGATGTGTCCCGCGAGGGCGTGCAACGTGATCTGCTGCCACTGATCGAAGGCACGACTGTCGCCACCAAACATGGTTCCGTCAAGACGGACCATATCCTCTTCATCGCGTCGGGCGCATTCCACCTGGCCAAGCCTTCCGACCTGCTGCCGGAATTGCAGGGACGCTTGCCCATTCGCGTCGAGCTGTCCTCGCTCGACGAGGACGATTTCAAACGTATCCTCACGCATCCGGAAGCCAGTCTCGTCAAGCAATACTGCGCCCTCCTGTTGACGGAAGGGGTCAAGCTGGCCTTCACGGACGATGCAATCGACGCCTTGGCGCGCGTCGCCGTACAGGTCAACGCCAGCGTCGAAAACATCGGAGCGCGGAGGCTGCAGACCGTCATGGAGCGGGTGCTGGACGAAGTGAGCTTCGCCGCCGCGGATCATTCCGGCCAGGAAGTGATGATCGACGGCGCCTATGTCGAAGACCGGGTCGGCGATCTCGCGCGCAATGTCGATCTCAGCCGCTTCATCTTGTGAGGGCCAGGGATTGCTGACAAGAACTAACCATTTGCCCCGATGCCAATCAAATTTTATTCAAAATCCGTTGTAAGGGGCATTTTTATGTGGAATTAGTCACTCGCCCTTGGGGCTGACGGACGTTAAAGTAAGTTGCGTCGGGGTTTTGTTGTTTGTGGAGGCTCGCCATGACCAGATATGGCGCTATGCTGTCAATTTTCGTTTTGTTGAGCTCGATTTGTTTCAGCACTGCAAGCAGGGCCGAAGGATTCTTTGAGATGCTGTTTGGTGGTGGTCGCCAACATGCTGATTCACGGGCGAGTTACGTCGTTGCGCCGCCGCAGGTTCGCTTGCATGGCGCCCGTCGGCATCATGTCGCGGCTTGGCGCAAAAAAACGGCTCATTTCGCCTTGCGTGCGCATGCGCGCCATCATAGAGCCTTCGCCCACCATATGGCGGCTCCCGCGATCTCTGGCGCTCAATTGGCTTACGGCTCAATTCCGGCTCCCCCGGGCGCATCCGAAGGGCAGAAATGCTGTTCGGACGCCCAGGACGCGATCGCCAAGATCATGCATGAAGACCGCACGTTGCGCCCTGGCGACGCCTATATGAGCTCCGATGGCCTCCGGGTTTACGAAGGCGACCGCGCGAAAGACCAGGAATTCGTTCCCGTCCATCAAGCCCGCGCGCTGGACAAAACCTCCAAGGCGCGTCTGGCCGCCGTGGAAAAAGCGCCCGTTCAAGCTATTCCGCTTAATCCAGGTCAAAAGCCGCATTTGGCTCCCGCGACTGCGCCGTATGCAGGAAACGCCCCCGATCAAAAGGCTGCGAAGCTGAACAAGGAAAGCTTGATCAAAACCTTCAACGGCAGGACGATTCGATTTGTTGGCGGTTACGCCAGTTGAGCGCGGGTTGAGCATGCTTGCCAAAGACATTCTTGCCCGGCGTGGTTTGCCGGACCACTTGCGTTGGGGGCGGACGAAAGCCATAAGACGGCTGTTCCTCCTTCCCGTCGGACCGCAATGACGACCTTTCCCGAACGCGTTTTTTCCGGAATTCAGCCGACCGGCAATTTGCACCTCGGCAATTATCTTGGCGCCATCGTCAAATTCGTGGCGCTGCAGAAGACGCACGAATGCCTGTTTTGCGTTGTGGACCTTCACGCAATCACGGCGCCCCAGGATCCCGGCGAGTTGCGTCAGGCGATACGAAAGGTTGCGGCCGCCTATGTCGCTTCCGGGATCGATCCGGTGAAGAACATCATTTTCAACCAGAGCCAAGTGGCTGAACATGCGGAGCTCGCCTGGATATTCAACTGCGTCGCCCGAATTGGCTGGCTCAACCGCATGACGCAGTTCAAGGAAAAGGCCGGTAAGGACCGCGAAAACGCCTCGATCGGCCTTTTTGCCTACCCGGCCTTGATGGCGGCGGACATTCTCCTTTACCGCGCCACCCACGTTCCGGTCGGCGAGGACCAGAAACAGCATATCGAATTGGCGCGCGACATAGCGCAGAAGTTCAATAATGATTTTGCCGGCTCGATCGCGGCCAATGGTCATGACGGCGCGTTCTTTCCTCTGCCCGAACCTCTGATCCAGGGTCCGGCGGCTCGGGTGATGAGCTTGCGCGACGGTTCAAAGAAAATGTCGAAATCGGACCCTTCGGAATTTTCGCGCATCAACCTTTCTGACGACGCTGAAGCCATCGCTCAAAAAGTCCGCAAGGCGAAGACCGATCCGGAGCCTTTACCCTCCGAAACTGCGGGGCTGGCCGGTCGGCCCGAGACAGAAAACCTTGTAGGCATCTATGCGGCGCTGAACGACACGTCGCGCGACGATGTGCTGAGGGAATTCGGCGGCGCGCAATTTTCTGCCTTCAAAAACGCTTTGGTCGATCTCGCGGTGGCCAGGCTGGCGCCGATCGGTGCTGAAATGCGCCGGCTTGA
>Ga0182030_10017490_pt1 | contig 13828 bp, 14 predicted proteins | sample 812S3MmetaG_FD_121299 | JGI IMG/M metagenome (GOLD analysis project Ga0182030, IMG submission 121299) | Permafrost microbial communities from Stordalen Mire, Sweden - 812S3M metaG (Illumina Assembly) | ecosystem: Environmental > Terrestrial > Soil > Wetlands > Permafrost | place: Sweden... | reverse complement strand
GTTCTAAAGGGTAACGTTCCTTGATGTGCTTCGTGAAGCTGCGATCACTTCAGCGTGCTCACTTCGTTGGCCGGATTTTAGGTGTCCACGTATGGCCGGATCGAGGTGTCCCCCGAGGCTTCCCCTTCTGCCGAATTAGCCGGAGGCCCCACATCCTCGTTCTGCTCATCAAGGAAATGTAAGTGAATTTAGATTCGGGGTTAAGGAGTGTCGCGGTGTTGACGACTCGCGTTAACCTACTGTCCCTACGCGAAACCCGGAAGGTCCGTACTCAAAGCCCGTTTGCGCTTAAGCGCGTTTGCTGGTCTTCAGAATGACTACACTCTCGCGGAGATGCAGCGCCCGAGTCACTTCTTCTCCAAGCTTGTTCGCGTGCTGCCCGGAACTCCGGAGATGCCTGATCACACCGACGTCGCTCAGGAACCAGCCGGACCGTTCCGCAATTTCCGCGATGATGAAATCAACCGGGACCTCAACTCCGGCATAAGCCGACGTTGCTACGACTATCCATACGGTAGCTCCCGCCAGACCAACTGAACGCAACTGCTATCAGTTGGACTCAACTGAACTGAACCGAACTGGCGGTTGACACCTTCGATTCCCGTTAGCGCTACCAATTTCTCATAGACTTACAGGCGGCGGGAGAGCACGCGCAGGGCTCCAGAAGAGAAGTGGGTGGGCTCTCATGTTGAAACGGGCGGTTGTGGCCGCTATCCTCGCTCGTTTTCGGAGGGCTGGCCCGATGCGTACCAAATCGCTGGCAAAGGTCGCTGGCGTACGGAGCTCTTTGATCAAGCAAGGGGGGCGGATGCGTCACGAAAGCGCATTGAGTAACCTGTCGATATCATTCTGATCATTGTAAGCGGAAGGAGAGACTCGCATGAGGTGTTGGTCGAATTTCACGTCAATGTTCGCCTTCTCCATTCTGGCGGCGACTGCCTTTGGGTCCTTGACGACAAAACTGACAATCGGCGACTTGGTTTCCGGAGGTGTGGCCGATGGAAACCCCAACCGGGGCACCTCTTTTTGCAAACGCGTAATCAGCGACTGAGCATGCGCTTGAATCTTCTCCACGCCCAGACGTTCAATATACGGCAGCGAATGGTTCAGACACGCCACCGTGGTTTCGGAAATCGTGCCGACCTCAAAATGTCCCGATGCGTCCGGTAACTGCTCCCAATTCGCAGCACCCTCGGCTGTTTGGTCGTAAGGAAAGATGTGAGCCTTATAGTGGCTGATTTGGCGCTGGCCGAACTGTGCTCGCCTGATCACTTTATCCAGCAGAGCTTCTCGCACGAATAGAAAACCCAGACCCATGTCGCCCATGAGCCATTTATAACTGGCGCAGGCACAGAAATCGACTCCGCTGGCACGCACGTCAATCGGCATCGCGCCGGCCGCCTGGACAATGTCCGCGTAAACATACGCGCCACGGCTGTGGGCCAGATCGCAGACGCTCTTAAGGTCGTGCTGAAATCCGTTCAGGTAGGAAACCAGTGAAATTGCAATCAGCTTCGTATTCCGATCGGTCGCCTTTTCCAGATCGGCCAACTCAATCCGCCCCTCGCGCGGTCTCACGAAGCGCACATCCAACCCCTGCGCCTGAAGCGAACGGTACAGATATGTTGAACCCTCATAGTGTAATGCGTCAGTAACGACGTTCCCTTCGATGCGGGGAACTCCCATGCCGGCCAAAGCTGACAAAGAACACGAAGAACCTGGACGACTTTTGCCGTTCGTTCTTTGGGCATGGCGTGAATACTGGTCCTGAAATCGTTCCCTATGGCTTCGAACAATTGGCCGCCGCTCTCAAGGCCGTCACGCCCTATGACTGGGCCGGCTATCTGAAGGAGCGCGTTCAATCAAAGTCGCCGCACGCTCCTATGCATGGCATAACGGAAGGCGGTTGGACACTCGCCTACGCGCAGATCCCAACAGAACAGATGGACCTGCAAAAGAAGGACACTGGCGGCCTGAACGCGATGTACTCTATCGGCCTGGAGCTGGATGGCCACGGCATGATCACAGATGTTCGCTGGGGTTCGGCAGCCGACGTTGCAGGGCTGGCGCCCGGAATGCATGTCCTCGATGTGGGTGGTAAAAGCTTCTCCGTCCCGGCGATGCGCGAAGCAATGAAGGCGGCGCACGAGTCGCATGGCGATCTTCCGCTGACGGTGACCAACACCGGCTATAAGCGAACTATCCACATCCCATGTCCGGAGGGCGAACAGTATCCGCACCTCGTGCGGACGCCCGGCGTCACCGATCTCCTTGACGAGATCGCCAAACCCATTTCGGGCACCAGCCGGTAAGGCGGCGCTGAAATCTCCCTAACTCAACGCGGCGAGAACGTTGTCAATATCGTCCGCGTCATTGTACACCGAGGGCGAGATGCGGACGCGGTGGGGATAGACGGCAATATCGACGTTCGGGAAGTGCTCTCCGCGGGCGTCATCGGTTCGAACCCGAGCCGCGGCATCTCTTTATGCAAACGGAGCAGAAGGGGCTTCCGGTAGGCCTGAATGTTCTCGACGCCCAGTTGCTGGATGTAATTCAGCGATTAATTCACACAAGCTGCCGTTGTGTTTGAAACCGTGCCGACTTCGAAACGGCCGCCGGCTCCGCCGACCTGCTTCCAGTCCATCACGGTTTCGCCGGGCGGGTCGTACGGAAATACGTGATATTGCATTTGAGCCAACTGCCGGAATCCGTATTGGCTGCGCTGAATCCTGTTCAGGCGATCCTCGCGCACGTAGAGAAACCCGAGGCCCATATCGCCCATGAGCCACTTGTAGCTGGAACAAGCCAGGAAATCGACGCCGCTGGCCCGGACATCCACGGGAACCGCTCCGGCCGCCTGCACGGCGTCCGCATAGACCATCGCGCCGCGGGAATGAGCCAGATCGCACACCGCTTTCAAGTCGTGCTGAAACCCGTTAATCAGGGAGACCAGAGACACAGCCACCAGCTGGGTTCTTGAATCAATGACCTTATCGAGGTCCGCCAATTCGATGCGCCACCCGCGCGGACGAACGATACGGACTTCCAGGCCCGATTTCGCGAGCTCGCCATATTGGTACAGCGAGCCTTCGAAGTGCAACGCGTCGGTAACGATATTCCCGCCGCTCCGCGCCAGGTCGAGACCCGCGGCAATCAGGTTCTCGCCAACGGTTGTGCTGGGCACGAAAGTGATCTCGGACGGCTGACTGTGAATCAGCCTGGCAAACTGAGCCTTAGCCTGGTTCTGCAAATCGCCGGCATAATCCGGAACGGCTCCGCCGCCGCCGGCCTTGTATTCGAGATATTGCTGAACCGCCCGGGTTGCGCCAATTCCGATCGGATGCCAACGAGCATTGTTGAGACAGGTCTCGGCCTTCACGATGCCGAATTCCGACTTCGCCGGCAATCCTGGAATGGCGGTTGCCGCACTAATCCGGGATTGTAGCTGCGCGGCTCCAGTGGCGAGGAGCAAATCTCGACGGGATACACCCATGGCTTAATGTTCCTTTCCGAATTGTCTCATCTGGTGAATGATCGCACGGCACCGCGGAGGAGGGCGGCGACGAGACAGCAACCGGGGGTTACGTCACGGCCAAACTCGGAGGTGTGGGCAACAGCGCTCGATTAAAACCAAACGGCGAGGAGGTTGGCCGGATGAATAAACGGGAAGTCGGCCGATTCAATACGGGCGCTGGGGCTCGGCGGAATAACTTCACTGCACGCGCCCCTTCTGCTGCGGCTCCCCACCCGTCGGCTGGTTCTGAAACTCCTCCCATTTCCGTGCCGCCTCGTCATCTTGCCCGTGAATCATGTGCGAGTAAATCTCCTGCGTTGTCCGTATCGACCCATGCCCCAGGCGCGCCGACACCGCCGGAAGTGGAACGCCGCTGGCCAGCAGGTGCGAGCAGTGCGAGTGCCTAGGGAGTGGAGGCTGGCGCCCTTGGGCAGCTTCAGCCGGCGGAATAGAAGCGACAGCGCCCTGGGAGCCAATTCACCATTTGGCGTTATGCGACCTGCCACGCGCGCGATTGCAGACGTAACATACTTGTCTAATGAAGCACGTAGCGGCGAAATGGTTCTGCAGCCCAGCGGTTCTGACGGTCCGACTCCAGCGTGCGAGGCCTTCGGCATTCGACGTGCTTGCGTGAATGTTATGCCTATTAGGATGTTCCTTTATCTGGTGCTGTTGAGCGTAAGTCCAGCCTTCGCGATCGCGGGCCAATTCACCACCGCAATCGGCGGTCCGTATCCGGTCGCGGTTTCCGCCATCGCCACGGACTCCGCCGGCAATTCATATGTTGTGGGCAGCACCCAACTCCCCGGCACACCGAGCTTTGTTAATTCCTCCATCAGCGCGCAAGCTCACGTCTTCGTCACTAAGCTGGACCCCAACGGCAACGTGTTATTCACCGACACGTTCGCCGGCCAAGGTGTCGACGCGGGAACCACCATCGCCGTCGACCCGTCGGGAAACATCTACATCGCGGGGACCACGAACTCACCCGATTTTCCTTTGACCCACGCCCTGCAAACGCAGATCTTCCCGGCCGGCGTCATAAATGGAGTGGCCGTGGGAAGCGGTTTCATCATCAAGCTCAGTAACGACGGCGCCAACGTCCTTTACTCCACGTTTTTCGGAGGGACGCTGGGTCAGAGCGCAATCACGTCTCTCGCCACCTACGCAAACGGCGTGCTTTATGTGACCGGCTACACGCTGGCCTCCGACTTCCCGCACACCACCGGGATGCCATCCGGCACAATCCTTCAGAGCCCGGCAACATCCGGCGCGATTATCGCGTCGATCTCAGCGGCCGGCGACAAAATCCTATACTCCGGCGTGATCGCGATGGGGCAGCCTTGCGCCAGTAGCTGTCTAAGTCTCGGCGGTAACGAGTGGACCGGGGTCGGGATCGCGGTGGACGAGGCGGGAAACGCTTACATCGCCGGTAACGACCCCAGCTACACCAATCTTCCCACCACGCCGGGTGTGCTGGCGCCCAACGGCATCGGCGCATTTGTCGCCAAGTTCAATGCCGGCGGCACGGGACTGGGCTACCTCACCTACATCGGCTCGGGAAACGTGGGAGGCCCGCCGTTCGGCTCCGCCGACAACATTGTTTATGCGATCGCGGTGGACGCGGCCGGGAATGCGTACCTGACTGGGCGAACCTACGATCCGAATTTTCCCGCCACTCCCGGCTCCTATCAGCCCGTCTCGCTATTCCCGAACCAATCCGGATTTATCGCCAAGCTCAACCCTACTGGTAGCGCGATTTTGTGGGCGACCTACTTCGGCGAAGCGGGTCTCCAGGCATCCATTGCGATCGATGCAGGCGGAGACGTCTGGATCACAAGTACCACCCCTGCCACCACCTTCTCCAACGTTAACGGATGGTCCACGGGTCCCGAGTATCTGGCCGAGTTGAACGCCGCTGGCTCTAAACTGATTTACTCAGCGCTGTATCCTAGCGGCACAATCGCGCAGTCCGTCGCGCTGGATCCCTCCGGCCTGGTGCACACAGCCGGATCGGCCGGATTCATTTCCGTCATCGCGCCGACGGCCGCGCCCGCCGTGAAGATTTTCGCTCTTCAAAACGCTGCCGGGGCGCCCGTGGTCACCGCACGCGTTTCACCGGCGGAGGTGACCGCGATTTACGGTCCCGGCATTGGCCCCGCAACACCGGTATCGGCGACGCCCGCTAAAGGCTTCTATCCAACCACGTTGGGCGGCGTGCAGGTCAGCGTCAACGGAGTCAACATTCCTCTGCTGTACGTTTCCGCCGACCAGATCAACGCGGTTGTCCCGATGGCGCTTGCGAGCAATGCGGCCGCCACCTTCCAGGTGACCAACGGAACCGCCGTCAGCCCCGCTTATCCGGTCTGGATTGTCGCCAGCTCACCCGAGGGGTTCGCGCCAGTACTCAATCAGGACGGCACGCTCAACTCCCAATCCAATCCGGCGCCAGGCGGCTCCATCGTGACGTTCTACGCGACGGGCTGGCAATCGAATTTCGCTCCGTTCGCCGACGGCCAGATCGCGACCGCGATGCAGGATACCTGCCTGGGGACTTGCACGGCGGGGGCTTTGACCGGCACTATAGGAATCCCGTTTGTCGGCGGCGTACAGACCTCGCTCCCCGCCACGGCATTGTATGGAGGCGCCGCTCCAGGGTTTGTCGCCGGAGTCACTCAATTCAACATCCAACTCGGCACAACCACGAGCTCCGTTGGCGGCCCTCCCTCGACGGGCACGGCTGCATACACGGTTGCGGTGGGCACCGCCGGCAACTTCGTGGCTGCCGGGGTGTGGATCACGCCTTGAAGCTCAGACATACGGGACCTGAGGAAAACTGCACCACGCAAAGGAGGTCTTTGAACTATGAAGCGCTCATTAACACTTGCCATTCTCTGTGCGACTTTCCTGCTCTGCGCATTTGGTCAGATTGCGCCGGTGAACACCGTCGCTGGGATGGGGTACCTGTATCCGCCCACGATTGTAGCTCCTGGACATTTGATTACGGTATTCCTGCAGGGAAATGTTCAAGGCGATATCAGCGCCACTGTATCGAGCTTCCCAGCCCCAGTATTGCAGGTGCGTCCGGGGTCAAGTTGCCCGTCTTCGGCCCTCTGCTCCTTCCTGACGGCCATCACTGTCCAGATTCCTTACGAGTTCGAGCCATCATGCTTATTCACCAATCCGATGTGCGATGTTGAGTTTTTGGCAGATTCAATCGTAACGTTAAACGGCGTTGCCGGAGCGCCGATTCACCTGACTCCAGCGGCCGATCGCGTTCACATTCTGACTGGTTGTGACACGGCGGTTCCTGGCGGGAGCGGATCTACGCTCCCTAACGGATCGCCTTGTGCGGCTTTGGTGACGCACCCCGATGGATCGCCGGTGACGTTGGGAAGTCCGGCACATGGCGGTGAGGAGGTCGTCGCCTACGCGGTCGGGCTCGGATTGACCACTCCGGCCGTTCCGACCGGCCAAGCAGCAAGCACCGCAACGCCTACGTACGAGACTTCACCCTCGATTTCAACTTCCGGCCGAACGCGCTGGCGACCAAACCCATGCAACCTCCAGCGATACCTGTCGTGTTGCCTACTGGCCCCGGTTTTCCGCTCTACTCTGGCCTTGTACCCGGGTACGTCGGACTGTACCAGATCAACTTCATTGTGCCGCCACTGCCCGCGAACTTGCAGCCCTGCTCCGGTACGGTTCAATCCAACCTGACCGTGAGCGTGGGAGGGCTAGCCTCGTTTGACGGCGCAGGCATCTGTGTTGCGCCGTAGCGTCACGCACGCCGCTGGCCCTCTCGGGAGACTTTCCTGGTACTCGAACTGGGTGGAATGGGACCTGTCGGAGCGGCTGAAGGCCGGACCGATGGAGGTGAGCGGCGGAACAATCCACTTGGACGTATAGTCGGCAACCACGGAAGTTCGCGGTTCCCCGCGCACAACTTCACTGCACGCGCCCCTGCTGCTGCGGGGCCCCGGTTGCGGGTTGGTTCTGGAACTCCTCCCACTTCCGCGCCGCCTCATCGTCCTGCTCGTGGATCATGTGGCTGCGTCGTCCGTATCGATCCATGCCCCAGACGTGCGGACACCACCGGCAGAAATCTGCGTCCCCTTGACATTCTACCGGAACGGCTGTATTCTTCCAGTAGAATGTCTACTGGGAATGAAGAAGAACGGATTGAGCTGCTTCAAGGCACTCTAGATCTGTTGATCCTTCAAACGCTACTGTTGGGACCCCGTCATGGCCACGGGATCTGCAAGGCGGTCGAGTACAACTCCGAAGAAGTACTTCAGGTCGAACAAGGATCCCTCTATCCGGCGCTGCATCGCTTGATCAAACGCGGATGGATCTCTTCGCAGGAAGGCACTTCAGAGAACAATCGCCGGGCGAAGTTCTACGGGCTGACCGCCGCGGGCCGACGGCGCCTGGTGGTCGAAACGTCCAAGTGGGATAAGCTGGCGGGCGCAATCTCGAGAATCCTGAGGCCTTCGGAACAGGAGGGGAAGTCATGAACCGCGATCCTCTGGACGACCTGGATCGGGACATCCGCGACCATATTGAAAGCGAGACGCAAGATAACATCGCCCGCGGTATGGCGCCCCAGGACGCGCGCTTCGCCGCTCTTCGAAAGTTCGGCAATATCTCACAGATCAAAGAGGACACGCGAGCGGTCTGGACCTGGACCTGGCTCGAATCACTGGCACAAGACGTGCGCTACGCGATCAGAAGCTTTCTTCGCGCGCCCGCCTTTGCCTTGACAGTCATCGGGACCATCGGGCTTGCTCTGGGTCTGAACACTACGCTGTTCACCATCTTCAATGCCTACGTCCTGCGCCCGTTCGCTGTCCACGAACCATATAGTTTATACAGGGTCAACTGGATCACTAAGAATGAGGCTTTTCACCCGTTCACGCCCAAAGAATACGACGATTTCCGGCGCGTCGATGGTGTATTCGCCGACACCATCGCCTCCGGCCTGTTGATGACTCGCGCCGCCGGATACCAGTTGGTCGGCGAACAGGTTTCAGACAACTATTTCCAAATGCTGAGTGTCCAAGCAGAGGTGGGAAGGCCGCTGCTTCCCGGCGATACGAACGCATTGGTGCTCAGCGACGCGGCGTGGAAGAGCAAGTTCGGAAGCGCGCCCGATATTGTCGGCAGGAAGCTGAGTCTGCTCGGAAGCTCCTACGAAGTGGTGGGAGTCCTGCGCCCGGAATTCAGCGGGACCAGCCAGGTGGTGGCGGACATTTGGATTCCCCTCATCACCGCCGGGCCGGAAGCGGCAGCACGTGTGACCGTGATCGGCAGGTTGAAACCGGACGTTTCTCTCAAGCGGACTCAGGCGTCTCTAATGGTTTGGGCGCACCAGGAAACGGCGGATCGGCCTGACAACCAGCGCGCCACCGGCATCAACCTGGAATCGGCGGCCACGTCGATCCATTTGACGGCGGAAATTTTGGCGGTGTTCGCACCGATTCTGATCGCATTCGGATTGGTTCTGGTCATTGCGTGCTCCAACGTTGCGAACATGATGCTGGCTCGGGCCATGGCACGCCAAAGGGAAATCGGCGTGCGCCTTTCGCAGGGTGCCGGACGCCTTCGTCTGGTGCGTCAGCTATTAACGGAGAGCCTGCTCCTCGCATTGCCCGCGGCGCTTGTAGGACTGGCGGTATCTCAGGTCGCGATCCGATTCACGGAACGGTTGATGTTCGCCACCGCGCCCCCGGTGTGGCTCCAACTGATCCATTTTTTCTCGCTCGAAACGGATTTTCGGGTGTTCCTGTTCATCCTGGTCGCCGCGGTCGCATCGACGTTATTCTTCGGTCTGGCGCCCGCGATTCAAGCCACTCGTCCTGGAGTTTCGTATGCGGCTCGCGGAGACTTCAGCGCCGATGTCCGTCCAGCGCGATTGCGGAACGCGCTCGTTATCGGCCAGGTTACGGTGTGTGTTCTTTTGTTGATCTGTTCCGGCGTTTTGCTTCGAGCCGGCAGAAAAATGCAGGAGAGCGATGTGCGTTTGGTCCCTGAAAACGTTCTCGACGTCCGCTTCCTGCGCGGTAAGTTCGATGCTAGACTTCCCGAACGCCTGAAGAGGGAGCCGGGTGTGGAAACCGTGGCCACCGCGTGGCGGGCGCCGCTCTATGGAGCATTCCGTTGGATTCCGATCGCAACCAGCGCGAGCCCGGATTTTGTCCGCGTAGGTTACGATTTTGTTTCTCCGGAATACTTTGTTGCGCTGCGAATTCCCGTAATGCGCGGCCGGAATTTTACGGATGAGGAGTCGAGATCCGAAGCGGCTGTAACGATCGTGAGCGAGAAGACGGCCACGCGATTTTGGCCGGGTGAGGATCCACTGGGTAAGACGATTCGGATTAAACCCAACCCCGACCCGCAGGCGGACGGGTGGAAAAAAACTCCTGCATTTGGCTCTGCCGTCATCGTCGGAATCGCGCGCGACGTCATGAGCGGAGGGCCGATTGATGGCATCGATCCCACGTGTTTTTATTTCCCGACCGGTCCACAAGGCGCCAAGAACGAGTCGCTACTGGTCCGTATGAGCAGTCAGACGGACGCGATGCACCGGGCGCTCGATGCCGCTGTCGCGAGCGTCTCGAACGATTCGGCTACTTACATAGTTCCGATGGACCAAGCCTTGGCCCTGCAGGTCTACCCGTTCCGAGCTAGCTCCTGGGTCGCGTCGTTTCTCGGGGGATTGGCGCTGGTGTTGACGCTGTCGGGCATTTACGGAGTTTTGTCGTACCTGGTCAGCCAGCGGACGAAAGAGATTGGGATTCGAATGGCGCTGGGGGCGAGTACAGCCAACGTCGTCCGCCTGGTTCTCGTGCAATCGATGAAGTTGGCGGTGATTGGCATCGCGATCGGCGTCGTGCTCGCGCTCGGCGTCTCACGAGTATTCTCCTCTGAGATGGCAGCCATAAATACTTTCGACCTGATCGCATACGGAGGCGGGATCGTTGCCGCGTTGACCGCAGCCCTCGCAGCCGCTTATTTCCCGTCCAAGCGAGCGGCGGGTGTAGATCCGATCTCCGCCATACGATGCGATTAACACATGATACTTCGATGAATATTCAGGTCCGAAGCGCGGTCGTGTCCTAAAGACAGCGCGCTGAAAAGCAGGAGATGCGCTTCAGATCGACTACTCGGAAATAATCCAGTTGGACGTGTAGACAGCAAACCGAGGAGGTGCCAATATGAGCAACAACTTCACTGCCCCGCCCCTTCTGTTGCGGCTCGCCGTCGGCTGGTTCTGAAACTCCTCCCACTTCCGCGCCGCCTCGTCATACTGACCGTGAATCATGTGCGAGTAGATCACCTGGGTGGTGCGTATCGAACCATGCCCCAGCCGAGCGGACACCGCTGGCAGCGGGACGCCGCTGGCCAGCAGGTGCGAGAATTGCGAATGCCTCAACGAGTGTAGGCTGAGTCGCCGGAACAGCGGTCCACATGGCCCAGGGAGCCAATATCGGCTGGGCAGCATGCGTCAAAGTGCGATAGCTTACGAGTACGCCGCGATCCAGGCACAGCCACCCTGATCCCTCTGCATTACACGACTTCTTGTGTTTCTATTTCAGGTCCGTAGATCCTAGGCCTAACCTTAGGCTTGCCACGAATCGACTTCCGTTGCATTAGTGGACTGATCCGACTTCAGAACCGAGGGTGCTTGCCATTAGTTCACTGGGTCGACTTCCCATAGCGCATAGTAACGACCTTCGTTTTGCCTGAGAGATTGGTGACGATCACGATCAGCCGGTCATATTCGGAATCCGCCATCGTTGCGATTTTCCCTCCGCCGAGCCGTTCGACGATCAGCGGCAAGGTGTTGCTGTGGCCGACCACCAGAGCCGTTTCGTCGTCGTTTAACGCGCGAAGCTGGCTGACAAGCGCGTCGGTATCGTCGGGCGGGATCACCACCGGCTCGAGATGAAGGCGGATGGCGATCGGCGCGGCGGTTTGCCTGGTGCGCAGCAGTGCCGTCACGAAAATACGTTGGATGCCGGTGTCTTTTAGGACCTGAGAGAGTACGACGGCGCGTTCCGCTCCCACGGAGCTGATGGGCACGTCCGAGGTCATAGCGCTGCCGCGTTCGGCGTGGCGGACGAGAATAATGGTCGCGGCCGGGAGCGCGGAGGCCAGCCAGGATAACAGGACTGCGGCCAACAACGCTCTTCGCACTTGGTTGGGCATCACGATTGTTCTCCCTCACTAAATCATCGCAAACCAGAGCGCGAGCCCTAATCCCTTTACCAACCGTTGTGAAAACGCGTTACCGGCGCCACCACCCGTGGGCCGAATTCTCGCAAGACGGGCCATTACTCAAGTCTCGCACTCTAATTGCAACGCACGGATTCCGGGTAGTGTCTGAAATGTGCGTTGGTCGGGAAACAGCTTTCGATTGCTTTTCTTCCGATCCCGCCGTACCGTTGAAGTATGGCATCTGACCGCGCTTCGCTACTAGCCCTTCGAGACTTGATCGCCGATACCGATCTCACCCTGGAGACGATACCGAACCTACCGCAGAACCGCACCGCGCATTGCCGGGAGAACCTCCGCGCCGCGCTCGCCCTGGCGGATGATCTCATCAAGCAAAGCAAGATGACCGCCGCCGCCGTCATGGGACACAAGGGCGGAAGCACCACGGCGCGGAAGTTGGGGCCGGAGCACTACCGGCGCATGGCCGCCGCACGCAAAACCCACGGCGGCGGTAGACCGCGCAAGCAAGCCGAATAATCACTCCAGCAGAATAGTCCCGTACAAATGAAAAGCCCCGGCGCGAACCAGGGCCTTTCGGTGCGGACTTTAGACACCTCATCGTAAGGCCTCTTCGCGTTTGGCGCAAGAGGATGATGAGCACGCGTCCACAGTTTTCTATACACGTTCGCGCTGAGATTGAGAAAGCCAAGTCAGAAATCTTTAGCAACGCTGACAGATTTAATCTCCTGTTTGTGCCCGTTATGAATCCGGGCAACATTGCCAGTTTCTTCGGGCGTGAAACCACTGCACCGCTTCAGCGAATGACCGCGAACATGATCCTTCAAATCCAGGATTTCACAGGCTCGCTGTTCGATGCAGAGGCTAGACACTATCTCAATCACACGTCCGATTCCAAGGTCTTGCTCGTTTGGCTCAATGGCCTTGTTGAAGACGTTCGTGCGCAAGCCAGGAAACTGGTTGTCGACAGTCGCCACGACTTTCATTGCAGTAAGGACGAACGCTTTGCAGAGATCGAAAAAGAATTGGACAAGCATGTCCGCTACTGGCTTACGCAGGAGACTCGCCCACGGCCGAAATTGCCATACCCGCCGCACAATCCAGTCGGCAGCCGCAATGTGATAACGCCTTCACCGAGAGCCGCGCTAGACCCTCCCCGCGCGGGAATCCCTGCCGCGCCCGAAATGCTCGGGTCGCAAATCAGGCGACTCCGAGTAGAGGCGCGATGGACGATCCAGAAGCTTGCTGAGGCGATTGATGTTGAGCCAAGAACCGTTGAACGCCACGAATCGGGGAAGATCAAATCGCTTCGCCCAGGCACTCAAGCCGCTTACGAAAAGGCTCTCACTGCGGCCCTCGGACGGAAGATCGATCTGCGCTCGTCGGGATAACGTCTAAGTGTCGGTATCAAGTCGGCATTAGGTCGGGTTTACGTCGGTATTGCGTCGGCAAATGTCGGGCGAACGTCGGTAAGAATTTATTCCGTAAGTCGTTGAGGCGTCGAATATTTGCGAATTATGCTGGTAGGCGAAAGGAGGGTGAATGAAACTCACCGTCAAAAGACGGCGGGGAAAGACCAGCTACCGGCTACGAATCTGGAAACTGGCCCTCACCGTTGAATTCCCATCATCAGGGCCGTAAGGCTCTGAACAGCGGGCTTGGTGGCCTACGGGACGAACCCAGCCACCAAGTCACATCTTACGTTCAAGCCCATCAAATGAAAAGAGAAATAATCTGCAGCGGTATGCAGATTTGCGTTGACAAACAACTTACGCAAGCTGTATTATTGAAGTATGAAGAGCGCAGTAAAATCCAACGAGACAATGACTTGCCAAGAATGCGACGAGGTTTGTCAACGCTTCGGCAAGCATCGCAATGGCCTTCGCCGTTTTCGTTGCCCGGTCTGCCTTAAAACCTACACAGAACCCCACAAGCCCGCGCTCGAAGGCTCTTATAGGCAATTATATATTTGCCTAATCCTTCGTTTCGGCGTAAGCTGGGCAATGGCGGTGCTGCGTGATCGTAGTCAACAGTCCAAGGGACTACGTGATGGGGATGCTTTGTGGCTACCCAGAGGGC
>Ga0182030_10017486_pt1 | contig 13830 bp, 14 predicted proteins | sample 812S3MmetaG_FD_121299 | JGI IMG/M metagenome (GOLD analysis project Ga0182030, IMG submission 121299) | Permafrost microbial communities from Stordalen Mire, Sweden - 812S3M metaG (Illumina Assembly) | ecosystem: Environmental > Terrestrial > Soil > Wetlands > Permafrost | place: Sweden... | reverse complement strand
GGAATTGCCTACAAAAGGCTGCCGTCCGACGTGTATCCCGGCGACGTTTTGCTGCTCAACGACGGGCAGATCAGCCTGCAGGTGCTCGGCATCGACGGGCAGCGCATCAACACGCGGGTATTGGTCGGCGGCGAGCTCGGCAACAACAAGGGAATCAACCGGCAGGGCGGCGGCCTGTCGGCCGGTGCGCTGACCGACAAGGATCGCGCCGACATCCAGGCCGCGGCCACCCTGCACGTCGACTATCTGGCCGTGTCGTTCGCCCGCGATGCGGCGGACATGAACGAGGCGCGCGCGCTGCTGCGGCAGGCCGGCGGCCATGCGCTCCTGGTGGCGAAGATCGAACGCGCCGAGGCCATCACCAACCTGGTCGACGTGGTGCGCGCCAGCGACGCCGTGATGGTCGCGCGTGGCGACCTCGGCGTCGAGATGGGCTACGCGGAGCTGGCCGGCCTGCAGAAGCTCATCATCCAGGAGGCGCGCCACCAGAACCGGGTCGTCATCACGGCGACGCAGATGATGGAGTCGATGATCGTCAACACCATGCCGACGCGCGCCGAAGTGTCGGACGTGGCCAATGCCGTGATGGACGGCAGCGATGCCGTGATGCTGTCGGCCGAGACCGCATCCGGGAAGCACCCGACCAAGGTGATCGAGGCCATGGCGCAGATCATCGAGGGCGCGGAAAAATACCAGGGGGCGCACGTGCGCATCCGGCAGCGCAACACCGGCTACTTCGATCGCACCAACGAGGCGATCGCCGCGGCCGTGATGTACACGGCGAATCATCTGCACGTCAAGGCGATCGTGGCGCTCACCGAGTCCGGCGAGACCGCGCTCTGGATGTCGCGCGTGCGGTCCGACATCCCGATCTATGCCTTCACCCGCCAGGCGGCGACGCGTTCCCGCGTAACCCTGTACCGTGGCGTCTACCCCGTGGCATACGAGGACGGGGAGCACGAGGGCCGCGATGCATTTTATTTCTCCATCTTCCGCCAGCTGCTCGACTTGAAGCTCGTGGTGCAGGGCGACCTCATCATCCTCACCAAGGGCGAGCACGCCGGGGAGGTCGGTGGCACGAACTCGATGCAGATCTTGAAAGTGGTCGACGGGTCATGAGCACGGAATTCCGCGGCACCGACCGCTACGTCGCAACCGAGGAATTGATGGCGGCCGTGAATGCGGCGCGGGTGCTGTCGCGGCCGCTGCTGATCAAGGGGGAGCCGGGCACCGGAAAGACGCTGCTCGCGGCGGAGATCGCCCGCTCGCTCGACATGCCGTTGTTCGAGTGGCACATCAAGTCGACCACCAAGGCGCAGCAGGGCCTGTACGAATACGACGCCGTGTCGCGTCTGCGCGACTCCCAGCTCGGGGATCCGCGCGTCAAGGACATCCGCAACTACATCCTGCGGGGCAACCTGTGGGAGGCCTTTGATTGCGAGGTGCAGCCTGTGCTGCTGATCGACGAGATCGACAAGGCCGACATCGAGTTCCCCAACGACCTGTTGCGTGAGCTCGACCGGATGGAGTTCTACGTCTACGAGACGCGCGAGACCATCCGCGCGAAGCACCGGCCGGTCATCATCATCACCAGCAACAACGAGAAGGAGCTGCCCGACGCGTTCCTGCGGCGCTGCTTCTTCCACTACATCCGCTTCCCGGACGAGGCGACGATGACGCGGATCGTCGACGTCCACTTCCCGGGCCTCAAGCGCGATCTGCTGCGCGAGGCGCTCGCGACGTTCTTCAAGATCCGCGAAACGCAGGGTCTGAAGAAGAAGCCGACCACGTCCGAACTCCTCGACTGGATCAAGCTGCTGGTCGCGGAGGACATCCCGGCGGAACTGCTGCGCGGCGACGACGCTAAGAAGCTGATTCCGCCGTTGTACGGGGCGCTCTTGAAGAACGAGCAGGACGTCCATTTGTTCGAGCAACTGCTGTTTCTCAACCGCCGGAATGCTCGTTAGGTTTTTCCTGCTGCTGAAGAGCGCCGGCGTGCCGGTCTCCATCACCGAATTGCTGGCCCTGCTCGAGGCGCTCAAGGCCGGTCTCGGCGAGGCGAACGCCGAGCGCTTCTATCATCTCGCGCGCACCTGCCTGGTGAAGGACGAGCGCCATTACGACCGCTTCGACCGGGTGTTTGCCGCCCATTTCAAAGGGGCGGAGGATCTGTTCGCGCTGCTCGAGCGGGAGCTGCCCGCCGACTGGCTCGCCCGGATGGTCGAGCGGAATCTGAGCGCCGAGGAAAAGGCGGCGGTCGAATCCTTGGGTGGCTGGAATGAGCTCATGGAAACGCTCAAGAAGCGGCTGGCCGAGCAGCAGGAGCGCCACGAGGGAGGCAGCAAGTGGATCGGCACCGCCGGCACCTCCCCCTACGGTGCGTACGGGTACAACCCCGAGGGGGTGCGAATCGGCCAGGACCGGTCCCGCAACCGCAGCGCGGTGAAGGTCTGGGACAAGCGTGAGTTCGCGAACCTCGACGACGGCGTCGAACTCGGCACCCGCAACATGAAAATGGCGCTGCGCAAACTGCGCCGCTTTGCCCGCCGGGGCGCGCCCACCGAACTCAGCCTGGCCGACACGATCGATGCCACGGCGCGTTGCGGCGGCTGGCTCGACATCAAGATGGTGGCGGAGCGCCACAACGTGGTGAAGGTGCTGCTGCTCCTCGACGCCGGCGGGTCCATGGACGACCACGTCAAGACCTGCGAAGAGCTGTTCTCCGCGGCGCGCAGCGAGTTCAAGCATCTCGAGCATTTCTATTTCCACAACTGTCCGTACGAGGCGCTGTGGCGCGACAACCGGCGGCGGTTCAACCAGCATGTCTCCACGGTGGAGGTCATGAGGACGTACGGCCACGACTACAAGCTGATCCTGGTCGGCGATGCCACCATGAGTCCGTACGAGATCACCCAGGCCGGCGGCAGCGTCGACCACTGGAATGCCGAGCCCGGCAGCACGTGGCTTCAGCGCCTGACGAACGCCTACCCGAAGGCCGCCTGGATCAACCCGCAGCCCGAGGCCGGCTGGCGCCATTCCCAGTCCATCACCCTCATCCGCGAACTCACGGGGGAGCGCATGTATCCTTTGACGCTCAAGGGGCTGGACGATGCCATCGACGCCCTCTCCTGATCCTCCGGTGCTCGGCCTGGTGTTGACGGGCGGCGGCGCCCGGGCTGCCTATCAGGTCGGGGTGCTCAAAGGAATCGCGGAGCTGCTGCGCCGCGGGTCGGGCAGTCCGTTTCCCATCATCACGGGGACGTCAGCCGGGGCTGTTAGCGCGGTGGCGCTGGCCTCGGATCCCGCGCATTTCAGGCAGGCGGTGTACGCCATCGAGCGGGTGTGGCGCGACTTCCGGGTCCACCACGTGTTCAAGGCAGACCCGGTGAGCGTCCTCAGGTCCGGTCTGCACTGGATGCTGGCGCTCGTGTCCGGGGGCTGGCTGGTGCGGCCCCCGCACTCGCTGTTCGACAACACGCCCCTGTGGAATTTGTTGCGCGCCAAGCTGAATTTCGACGGGATTCCGCGCGGCCTGTACAAGAAACATCTGGAGGCCATCGGGATCTGCGCCACCAGTTATGCCGATGCGGATTCGATGACCTTCTTCGCGTCGGCATCGGTTGTCGATCCCTGGCAGCAGGCGTTTCGCAAGGGCGCGCGCGTCCAGGTGACGTTGGACCACCTGATGGCGAGCCTGGCGATCCCGTTCCTGTTCCGTCCGATCCGGATCCAGGACCACTACTACGGCGACGGCGCCATGCGCCAGACCTCGCCCCTCAGCCCTGCGATTCATCTGGGGGCCAACCGGCTGTTCGTGATCGGCGTGGGGGACGCCACGAATTCCTCCCTGAGCCCGGCCGACCCCGGGGCCGTGCCGACCTTCGGCCAGATGTTCGGCTTCATGCTCGACTCGCTGTTCATGGACCAGTTGTCGCGCGACCTGGAGGTCATCAAGCTGTACAACCACCGGCCGGACGTGCGCCACATCGATACGCTCGTGATCACCCCGTCGCAGGATCTGTCCGAGATCGCCCGCCGGCATCGCCGTGAGCTGCCGGCCAGCCTGCGTGCGCTGCTGCGGACCCTGGGTGCGAACAACAGCGCGGGCACCCAGCTGCTGAGCTATCTGTTGTTCGAACGCGGCTACACCCGCGAATTGATCGCCTTAGGACACGCCGATGCGCGGGCGCGGGCTGCGGAAATACGCAGTTTTCTCGCACTCCAGCATGCGCCCGCGTACCGGGCGGTCCTTTGAGCCGGGTTGGGTCTAGCTTTTTTGAAGGGAATCGTGGCGGGTACGGACTTCGGGGTAGGCGCCGCGGAAGTGCTCCGCGAGGCGTTCGGCGATGTACACGGAGCGGTGCTGCCCCCCGGTGCATCCGACCGCCACCGTGAGATAGGTGCGGCCGGCCAGCGTGAATTCCTCGATCCGCCGCGTCATGAACTCGATCAGCGCGGCGACCATGGTGCTCACGCTGGGGTGGCCCTGGAGATAGGCGATCACGGCCGGATCCCTGCCATCGAGCCGGCGCAGGGAATGTTCCCAGAACGGATTCGGCAGACTGCGCACGTCGAACACGAAGTCGGCGTCCCCCGGAATGCCGTGTTTGTAGCCGAAGGATTCGAACATCAGGGTCAGCGGGCCCTCGCGCCGCAGATCCACGCGTTCGCGCAGCCGCTCCCGCAGCGCATGCACGCCCATGTTCGAGGTGTCGATGATGAGATCCGCGGCGTTCGTGATCGGCTCGAGGATCTCGCGCTCCGATGCAATGGCCTCCCGCAGGCTCACGTCCGGGGTCATCAGCGGATGCTTGCGGCGCGTCTCGGCATACCGCTTGAGCAGCACCTCGTCGGAGGCGTGCAGATACAGCACCTCGCAGCTGATGCCGATGCGCCGCAGCTCCGACACGAGCGCCGGGATGGTCTCGATCTCGTTAGGCCGGTTGCGGGCATCGAGGCCCACGGCGGTCCGGGGGTAGACTTCGTCCGTACCCCGGATCGTGTGGGAGATGAGCGGTTTGAGAAGGGCCGCCGGGATGTTGTCGACGCAGTAAAAGTCGATGTCCTCGAGCAGATGCAGGGCGACGGTCTTGCCCGATCCCGACAGGCCGCTGACGATGATCAGACGCAATTCAGGACGCCGAGCGGGCCTTGATCACGTCCTCCGCGTGATGATCTGCCGACTTCTCCTTGTGCTTCTTGACGCAGCGGTCGAGTTTGTCGGCCAGCGCGTCGATCGCGGCGTACATGTTCGGTTCCGTGGCGTCCGCATGGATCTTGTTGCCCCGGAGGGTGAGGGTGGCTTCGGCCTTGTGGCGCGTTTTTTCGACGGTAAGCACGCAATGGATGTCGATGACCTGCTCGTAGTGCCGGGAGATCCTTTCGAATCTCTTGAGCACGTATCCGCGCATGGAATCGGTGATTTCCACATGATGTCCACTGAGATCTAGCTGCATGAGGCTCCTCCTAAAATAATCTGCGCTTCACGACGCGCGGGCAGCGGCACGCTTCCGTTCGTTCGACGGGGCGATCTGCATGCCTTCGCGGTACTTGGCAACCGTGCGCCGGGCGACCGGAATGCCCTCCTGGGAAAGAATGTCCGCCAGCCTGCTGTCGCTGCACGGATTGTCCGGGTTCTCCTGCGAGATCAGCTTCTTGATCTTGGCGCGGATGGCGGTCGATGACATCCCCTTGCCATACGCAGCTTCGACGTGACTCGAGAAGAAATACCTGAATTCGAACACGCCCCGCGGGGTGTGCATGTACTTGGCCGTGGTCACGCGCGAGATGGTCGACTCGTGCATCTCCACGGCCTCCGCCACGTCCTTCAGAATGAGGGGCTGCATGGCCTCCTCGCCGAGCTCGAAGAAGCTGGTCTGGCGCTGGACGATGCAGCGCGCGACCTTGATCAGGGTCTCGTTGCGGATTTCGAGGCTGCGCATGAGCCAGCGCGCCTCCTGCAGCTGCGTGCGCAGCATGGCGTGATCCGGTGCGCGCGAGATCAGGTTGGCGTAGCTCTGATTGACGCGCACGCGCGGTACGGTGGCCTGGTTGATCTCCACGGTCCAGCCGTGGTCGGTGCGCCTCACGAACACGTCCGGTATGACGTATTCAGCCTGGGAAGGGTTGACCGCGGCCCCGGGGCGAGGATGGCAGGAGCGGACGAGAGCGAGAGCCATCTCGAGGTCGCCCTCGCTGCAACGCAGCTGGCGCCGCAGCAGCACGAGCTGCTGGCCGGCCACCAGGTCGAGATGTTCCAGGGCGACCCGGATCGCGATGTCCCGCGCCGGCGTGTCGACGTGGAGTTGGCGCAGCTGAAGGGCGATGCACTCACCCAGCGAGCGGGCGCCCACACCGGCCGGTTCGAGCGACTGCACCGCCGCCAGCACGCGCTCCACATCGGCGGCCGATGCGGCGATTTCTGGCAACAGGCTCTGCCGGATGTCCTCGAGGTCATCCTTGAGATAGCCGTCGTCTGTGATCGCGTCGGTAATGACGCGTGCGATCGCCATGTCGACGGGCGACAGCCGGGCGAGCTCGAGCTGCTCGATCAGCTGTTCCTGCAGCGTCTGACCGTGCTGATCGCTGAAATCGCCGTTCCGGTCGTCGTCCCCGGACCAAGGGGAGTCGGACGGACCGCTGGTTTGTTCACCCCAGGCCTCGTCGGCGATCTCGACTTCGGGTTCCTCGCGCTGGTCGGCCGCGGTGGAGTGACCGTCGAGTTCGGCGTACTTCTCCTCGGCCGGAGGCTCTTCCCGCAGCGCGTCGGTCGCGGGATCGAGCGCGAGCTCGTCCTCCGCCTCGAGCATGACGTTGGTCTCGAGCGTCTCGCGGACGTGCGCCTGCAGGTCCAATGAGGGGAGCTGCAGCAAGCGAATGGCCTGTTGCAGCTGCGGCGTCATCGTCAGCTGCTGACCAATCCGAAGCTGCAGACTTGGCTTCAACATAGTTCTTTGCGGTCCAAGCCTACAGTTTGAAATCCTGACCCAAGTACACCTCACGAACCTGCGGGTTGGCAAGAATCTGGTCCGCAGAACCGGAGGCGAGCACGGAGCCCTGACTCACGATGTAGGCGCGGCTGCAAATTCCCAACGTCTCCCTGACATTATGATCCGTAATCAGCACGCCGATTCCCTTGTCAGCTAAGTGTCTGATTATTCTTTGAATATCCGCCACCGAAAGCGGGTCGACCCCGGCAAAAGGCTCATCCAGGAGGATGAATTGGGGATCGGCAGCGAGGGCCCGGGCGATTTCGACCCGCCGTCGTTCGCCGCCCGACAGGCTCATTCCGAGGCTTTCGCGTACGTGCCCAATGTGCAGTTCTCCCAGCAGTTCCTTGAGCCGTGCCCCGCGCTGCGCTGCGTCGAGGCCGGGCCGGGTCTCGAGAATGGCGAGGATATTGTCCGAGACCGACAGCCGGCGGAACACCGAGGGCTCCTGCGGCAGATATCCCACGCCCAGCTGGGCGCGCCGATGCATGGGCAGTCGCGTGATCTCACGATTGTCCAGAAAAATCTCGCCCCGCTCGCATTTGATGAGGCCGACGACCATGTAAAACGCCGTCGTCTTGCCCGCACCGTTCGGCCCGAGAAGTCCCACCACCTCGCCGCTCTCCACTTCCAGCGACAAATCGCGCAACACCTGCCGCGACTTGTAGCTCTTGGCCAGATTCAATGCCCGCAGCACGCTCATGGTTTGGCGGGCGGCGGTGGGACCACGATGTGGATTTGCTGCGAACCCGGGTCGGTCGATTCCGCCGCGGTGGCCTGCGTGTTCACGTTGTATTTGAGCGTGGACCCGCGAAACTCGTACTGGCCGTCCGTGAGGTAGGCGTCGTTCAGGAGGTGCACCACGCCCTTGTCCACGTCGAAGTCGATGCTGTCCGACGTGCCGTGGGCGAGGCGGCCGGTTTTCGCCACCCGTTCCTCGAAGGTGGCGGGGCTGCCAGTCGCCACCGCCCTCGTGAGCTGCTGATGGTAGAAGGTGATCTGCGCCTCGTTCGCGCTCAGCTTCCCCCCGGCCAGGGATATCTTCACGTTCCCGCGGAAGACCCACAGGCTGTTGTTGAAATCCGGTTCCTTGGACTTCCTGTTGGCCTGGCCTTGAGCCTGACCCTGGCCCTGATCGGCCGAAATCGACACGTCGCCCTGGGTGATGTGCACCCGGCGGTACACGACGTTGTCGAGCGTGAGGTCGAGCGATTGGGCATCGAGCACGACGGTTCCGCGCTCCAAGGGCGCCGCAGCGCGCGCCGCGGCGGCGGCCAGCAGGGCGAGACAGAGAAGGCCCAGGCTCCTAGCGTTGAAATCGGCCATTGACCTTCGGTTCCAGGTGCAGCGTACGTTCCTTCAAATCGGCCCGGAGTCCATGGGCTGACAATGTGTGGGCGCCCAACTCCATGCGCACCTCCTCCTGGGAGGTGACGATCGACCGTGCGACGTCGTAGGTCAACGCGTCAGTATGGACTATAGCGGTTCCGGCCACCGAGGTGCCGTCGCCCTGCAGCCGCACGTTGCCGTTGATGTCGATGACGTCGCCGCCGGGCCGGATGCGGCCCGTATCCCCGAACATCGTCCAGTTCTGGCCGCCCGGCGTCCGGTAATCCACGCGTACGTCCGTGAGGGCGACCTCCGAGGAGTGATCGACCTGGTCGATGCGCTCGGCCTTGAGCGTGAGGGTCGGCCGGCCGTCGGCGTCGAAGTCGGTCAAGAGCGCGTCCTTGAGAAAGTAGCCGGGCAGATGCTCGGGCGCCGCCTCCGTGGCGACATCGGGCCTGCGGCCCGGGGAACTCAGGAACCATGTGCTCACGGCGAGCGCCACCACCGCCATCACGGTGAAGAGCCGGAACAGCATCAGCCGCGCGCCGCGCCGCGCCGCCCCGCTCGCGCACGCAGGATGGCGTCGACCAGTTCCCGCACGGCTCCCCGGCCGCCGGGCGTGCGGCTCACCCAATGCGCGGCGCCCCGCACCAGCGGATGGGCGTCGGCCACCGCCGCGGCGAAACCCACCGCAGACATGAGCGGCAGGTCCGGGGTGTCGTCCACGATGCAGGCGCAGGCCAGGGGCCGCACCCCCAACCGCGCGGTCAACGCGTGCAGCGCGGCGACCTTGTCGCGGCAGCCCTGCACGACGTGTTTCACCTTCAGTTCCCGCATGCGGGCGGTGACGGCGGCGGAGCGGCGGCCGCTGAAGGCCGCGACGGCGACGCCTGCGCCCATGAGCAGCTTGATACCGTGGCCGTCACGCACGTGGAACACCTTGAATGCCTCGCCGGCCGCGGAAAAATACAGCCGTCCGTCCGTCAGCACGCCGTCGACGTCGAGGATCAACAATTCGATCCGTGCCAGACTCCGTGGCTTGCGCTTCATACGACCCCTGCGCGCATCAGGTCGTGGACGTTGAGCGCGCCAACGAGGATGTCGTCGGCGTCAACCACGACCAGCGACGTGATGCGATGGGTTTCCATCAGGAGCACGGCCTCGGCGGCCAGTGTCCCGGCGCGTATGGTCTTTGCATGGCGGGTCATCACCTGGTCCATGCGCGTGCTGCGCAGATCGGCGGCCCGGTCCAGCGCGCGGCGCAGGTCGCCATCCGTGAACACGCCGAGCACGCGATCATCCGCATCGACGATGGCGGTCATGCCGAGGCCTTTGCGGGTGACCTCGATGAGGCCTTCCGCGAGCGGCGTATGGGGCGCCACTTTCGGCACGTCGGCGCCCGTCCGCATGACATCCTTGACGTGCAGCAGCAGGCGCCGGCCCAGGCTGCCCGCGGGATGCGAGCGCGCGAAATCCTCCTCGGTGAAACCGCGCGCCTTCAGGAGCGCGACCGCCAGCGCGTCGCCGACCGCGAGGGCCGCCGTGGTGCTGGCGGTCGGCGCGAGGTTCAGCGGGCAGGCCTCGGCTGGAACCTGGATGTCGAGGTGCACGGCGGCGATGCGGGCGAGTGCGGATCCCGCGTTGCCGGTAAATGCAATCAGGGGAATCCCCAGCCGCTTGATGCCGGGCACGATCGTCAAAATTTCGTCGGTCTCGCCGGAATTCGACAATGCCAGGACGGCATCGTCGCGCGTTATCATGCCGATGTCGCCGTGGCTGGCCTCGCCGGGATGGACGAAAAAGGACGGCGTGCCCGTGCTGGCGAGAGTGGCCGCGATCTTGCCGCCGATGTGGCCGGATTTGCCCATCCCCGTGACGACGACGCGGCCCCGGCAATCCAGGCAAATCCTGCAGGCGCGCGCGAACTCGACGCCGAGGCGGGGCACCTGGGCCCTGAGGCCGTCGATCTCGACCTCGAGGGCCTGACGGCCGAGGGCGACCAGGTCGTGGTCTGTAAGATTCATCCGTGAATGATACCGCGTATGCTTATGGGATTTGGGAGGCTGCATGAATCCACAACAGGTGGCAGGGTTGATCCAGGCCGGTCTGGCCGGATCGAAGGCGACGGTGACGAGCGCCGACAACGTGCATTTCGAGGCCGTCGTGGTGTCGCCGGCGTTCGCCGGCAAGCGGGCGGTGCAGCGGCACCAGCTGGTCTATGCCACGCTCGGCGCCGCAGTGGGCAACGAAATTCACGCGCTCGCCCTCCAGGTCTTCACCCCGGAGGAATTTGCAGGGCAGAGCCGTGGATAAACTCCAGATCCACGGCGGGATTCCGCTCGAGGGCGAGATCCGCATTTCGGGCGCCAAAAACGCCACTCTGCCCATTCTCGCGGGCTGTCTGCTGGCCGATGGTCCGGTGACCGTCTCGAACGTGCCGCATCTGCAGGACGTCACGACCATGATCGAGCTGCTGGGGCGCATGGGCGTCTCGGTGACCATCGACGAAAAGATGCACATAGAGGTCGACGCCTCGACGATCAAGGAGTATTTCGCGCCGTATCAGCTGGTGAAGACCATGCGCGCATCGATCCTGGTCTTGGGTCCGCTGATCGCGCGCTTCGGCTCCGCCGATGTCTCCCTGCCGGGTGGCTGCGCGATCGGCGCCCGCCCGGTCAACATTCACGTGGCGGGACTGCAGGCGATGGGCGCCGAGATTCACATCGAGAACGGCTACATCAAGGCGCGTGCGGGCCGACTGCACGGGGCCCGCCTGGTGCTCGAGACCGTGACCGTCACCGGCACGGAGAATCTCATGATGGCCGCCACGCTCGCCGATGGCGAGACGGTCCTGGAGAACGCGGCCCGCGAACCCGAGGTGGTCGATCTCGCAAATTTCCTGATCGCGATGGGGGCGAGGATCAAGGGCGCGGGCACCGACACGATCGTGATCGAGGGCGTCCCGCGGCTGGGCGGCACAGCCTACGAGGTCGTTCCCGATCGCATCGAGGCGGGTACCTACATGGTCGCCGGGGCGATCACCGGCGGCCACGTGCGCGTCAAGAACACCCGGCCGGAACACCTCGATGCGGTCACCGCGAAGCTGCAGGAGGCCGGAGCGAAGATTGTCGTCGGCGACTCGTGGATAGACGTGGACATGCGCGGGCGGCGGCCGAACGCGGTCGACATACGCACCGCGCCGTACCCCGCCTTTCCCACCGACATGCAGGCGCAATTCGCGGCACTCAACACGGTGGCGAACGGCGTGGGCACCATCATCGAAACGGTCTTCGAGAACCGGTTCATGCACATGCTCGAGATGCGCCGCATGGGCGCGGAGATCCGCCTCGAGGGAAACACGGCCATCATCAAGGGCGTGGAGCGGCTGACGGCGGCCCCGGTGATGGCCACCGATCTGCGCGCCTCGGCCAGCCTCGTGCTCGCGGGCCTGGTGGCCGAGGGCCGTACCGACATCGAACGCATCTACCACATCGACCGGGGCTACGCAGCCATCGAGGAGAAGCTGCAGCAGCTCGGGGCCCGCATTCGCCGCACGCCGGGCTGAAAAAGGGTCGCTATCGGCCGCGGGCAGGCCGCGTCGGGCGTTCGCTCACCGTCAAATTGAGCTTGAAGGGTTGCCGGCCGCGGTGCCGGCCCTGCAGTTCGACGCCGGCGCCGGGCGGCAGCAACGCCACGCGGCTCACCAGATCCTGGGCGCTTCGCACGGGCTCGCCGTTGAGCCCTGTGATGAGATCTCCGGGCCGGATGCCCGCCTCGAGCGTGGGACGCGTGTAGATGTTCATCACGATCACACCCCCGTCCGCGCTGATGCCGAGTTGCGACGATTGTTCCGGCGACAGATCCTCGGGGACGAAGCCCAGCCACCCGCGCACCACGTGGCCGTTCTTCAGGATCTGGTCCATGACGCCGCGCACGAGATTCACTGGAATCGCGAAGCCGATTCCTTCCGGACCACCGGAGGCGCGGTTGAGGACGGCGGTGTTGATGCCGACCAGATCGCCGTTGGCGTCGATGAGTGCGCCGCCGGAATTGCCGAGGTTGATGGCGGCGTCGGTCTGGATGAAATTCTCGAAGGTCGCGAGTCCGAGCTGACCCCGGCCGGTGGCGCTCACGATGCCCTGGGTCACGGTCTGACTGAGGCCATAGGGATTGCCGATGGCCAGCACGATGTCACCGACGCGCAGCGTGTCGGAGCGGCCCAGCGGCATGCTCGGCAGATTGCCGATCGAGAGTTCCAGGATCGCGAGGTCCGTGTCGGGATCCTGACCCTTGATCTTCGCCTCGGCGATGCGGCCGTCGGCGAGCTGCACGCGGATGGAGTCGGCACCGGCAATCACGTGCTGATTCGTGATGATGGTGCCTCCGGCATCGACGATCACGCCGGACCCGAGACTGCGTTCGACCCGCTGCCGGTAGCCTGACCAGTTCCCGCCGAACAATTGATCGAACGGCGCGGACACCGTGCGCTCCGTGACGACGCGCGCCGTGTAGATGTTCACCACGGCCGGCGCGGCCCGTGCGACGGCGTCGGCGAAGCTCGTCAAACCCTGCATGCGGGCAACAGGTGCCGTCCAGGCCGCGGCGGACGGTGCCGCTGCCACGGTCGCCGCTGCGACAGGCGCCGCGGCCGTCGCGGCGGCCGGCGACACCTGCGGCGCGGTGCCTGCGGGCAAGTTCTTCGGCGTCTGCGCCGCTTGCCGCGCGGGTGCCGCCGCGCCGAGCAGGGACGGCTTCCACCAGACCAACAGAAATGCGGCCGCAAGGCCGACAATCACCGCCCGGAATAGAAAACTCATGAGGGTTCGCGCGCTCTGCATCTTGTCCTTCATTCATCCTGCAGGGCCAGCCTGTTATCTGTGTATAATGCGCTCCGAATATTCATTGGGAAACACTACGGCCATAGGGGTTTGCGTGAAGATTTGTCAACATTGGGCAGGGGCAGACGAATGAATGATCAGGTTGACCACAGCCGGCGACGCTTGTTGACCGCGGCAACGGCGGGTGCGGGTGCCATCGGAGTGGCCTTTGCCGCGGTGCCCTTCCTGGCGTCCTGGCAGCCGAGCGCGCGGGCCAAGGCGCTCGGTGCGCCGGTCGAGGTGGATGCCTCGAAGCTCGAGGCGGGCCAGAGCCTGAAGGTCGTTTGGCGCGGCCAGCCGGTGTTCATCGTCCGTCGCTCAAAGGAGGTGATCGCGCAGCTCGGCGGCCACGACGATCTCCTCGCGGATCCGAAGTCCGTGGATGCACTGCAGCCGGAATACATCACCCAGAGCGGCGCGGCGCGCGCGCTGAATCCCGAGTATTGGATCGGACTTGCGGTTTGTACGCATCTCGGCTGCTCGCCGCTCGGTGCCTTCCAGCCCAACAACGCGACACAATTGACGGGCACGGATCTCGGCCAGGGCTGGCCGGGCGGATTTTACTGCCCCTGTCACGGTTCCAAATACGACATTTCCGGCCGGGTCTTCAAGGGCATGCCGGCGCCGAAGAACCT
>Ga0182030_10017485_pt1 | contig 13831 bp, 10 predicted proteins | sample 812S3MmetaG_FD_121299 | JGI IMG/M metagenome (GOLD analysis project Ga0182030, IMG submission 121299) | Permafrost microbial communities from Stordalen Mire, Sweden - 812S3M metaG (Illumina Assembly) | ecosystem: Environmental > Terrestrial > Soil > Wetlands > Permafrost | place: Sweden... | reverse complement strand
GGCGAAACTGGTGCCGGCAGGGAGCGTGATGCCGAGCACGGGTTGTTGAGGCGGTGCGACATTGGGATCGTCGCGGCGTTCCGGGCGGCGATCTTCCTGGACGACGGGCGCAGCGCTTCCGAATTCGATGCGAGAGACGTCGGAGACATCCAGAGTCTGAATCTGATCGCCGATTTCGACGCGCACCTGGCGCGCGGTGCCGCCCAGATAGGTGCCTTGGATGACGCGGCCGTCCTTCATGGTGATGGTGTCGGCAAAGCAAATGGTGACTGCTACAAAAGCGACGGCGATGTATATCAGGCGCATGAGTGTCTCCGGATTGGAACTCCAGCCATCCTTATTATGGTCATTCTTATGATGCGGCGGCAATTTAGCGGGTTACAAAAGGCGCCGGACAGAATGGATGCGCCGCGGGTTAGGACGGCAGAGAGGGCCGCGCGGCGGATTCCACGATGGAGCGGCCGCGCTCCAGGGCCTCGCGGTAAGCGGTCTTGCGTTGGGCGCGCGTGAAGGGTGTGCCGGCGCGGTAATGATGCTCCAGGCCTTTTCCCACGATATAAGTTCCGGCGTAGGCAATGGCGCCTTTCGGAATCAGGCCGCCGCCAAACGGAATCTTGCCGACCAACTCTCGCGCCAGCGCGCGCCAGCCGAATGCTCCGGCGGCGATCGAGAGGATGGCGCCCTTCTGTTCACCGAAGCCGGTATCCTGGCCGCACGCGGCGGCAATCAGAAAGGCCATCCGGACCTGGTTGCCGGTGAGGAAGGCGGTGTCGGAGGCGAATTCTCCAAAGGCCCACGGCAGTTCCACCAGGCTGGGGACCACGTCCGGCAGGGCGGTGGCCACGGCGAACAGCGCGTTCTCGCGGGCGATGGCGTGGATGGTGCGCTCGATCACGGGATGGCGGAACTCGGGGTATTGGCGGGCGAGTGCGAGCCAGAGATCGTCATTGCCGTGCAAAATTTCAGAGATGGTAGCGGCAGGGTCGCCGCGGTAGAAAGTGTAAGTTCCCGGCGGCCGTTCCAGGCCTTGCTCGAAGAGAATCAAATCCACACTGTCGGGGACCACGGAATCGCCGGCGCGGTGCACCTGGTCGAGAAGATAAGTGCGATCTTCGAGCGGGCCCCGCTGCGGGGCGAGGAACTCTTCCATCTCCTGGTAGGCAGCGTCGGTGGTGGCGACCAGGCCGATGTGAACGGGACGGCGGGCACGAGCGCGAGCCTCCTCCGGATTCAAGAGCGAAAGGGCGGCACGCGCCTGTTTGAACACCTGCATCATCATGAAAATCAGTCCGGAGGCTGTGCGCCTGGAAGGCGAAACATGGTCTGCAGCCCCTTCCGCCATTCTACCGCCAGCCCGATTCGCACGACATCGATTTCCGGCGAATAATATTGCAAAATGGTTTCCGACGACGGATGAAACTCCAGACAAGGGGAAACCAGCACAATGCGGGGCGGCTCGGGACGCAATTCGATACCCGGAAAGTACCCATACGCACCAAACTCATGGCGAGTGAGGTGCCACTTCACGCGAATCCAATAGTCGAGGGCTTGCAGGGGCAGGTGAAGGTCGGCGGAAGCTTTCAGCTCAACGACGGCGAGGCGGCCGGCGCGGTCCACGGCCAGCAGGTCGAGGATGCCGCGATCACCACCGGCGAAGGCTGGGACTTGTCCATAGACGGGTTCATGGCGGAGGTCGGCGTCGAGAGTTTCGATTTCCTGGCGCACGCGGGCTTCGAGCAGGGCTTCGGGATAGTCCGGACCGCGCGAGGGACGGGTTTGCGGTCCTTTGCAGAGTTCCAGACGGGTATCGAGGTTGCCGTGATCGCGCGGGTCCACGGCGACGATGAAGTCCTGGGGAGTGTAGGCGAAGAGGTCGAATCGCGCGGCGGCGGGGTTGAGGCACAGCAGGCGCAGCGCCGGCGCCCGCTCGCCGCCGGCGGGCACATAAAGTGCGAGACCTTCCACGGTGACGCGCCGTTCGCGGGCGCGCAAATAGGAAAGCCAGATCAGGCCGAAGGAAACCACAGCCGCGGGGTCTCCCTCGGGCGGGCAGGCAATGGCGGCCCAGCCATGTTGTCCATGTTTGAGGAATGCGCGCGGGAAGGCCGGTGAAAGGCTGAACTGGAGATTCGCTTCGGTGCTGAGCTCGACGAGATTCCATTGCGGGAACTGGCGCCTCAAGAACAGCCGGAACTTCTCACGGAAGACCAGACGGCCGCTGCGGCGGCCCAGGTCGATGCCGGCGCGGCGGCCCAGGTCGAGAAGAAACACCACACCCTCACGCCCGGCGAAACGCTCCACCACCAATTCAAGCCGCGCGGGTGAAGATTGCTTAATGCCGGTGACGCGGCGCGACAGATTGTGTTTGCGATCCCAGGCTTGCACCGTAAGGCGTCCGCCGCGCAACTCGAGCAGAAAGTTATCGGCGGCGATTTCGAGCAACTCTTCGCCAGGTTCGAGGAGCGCGGGTTGGCGGGCGTTCCGCAGGAAGTCCTCGATTGCCAGGCGGGTCTCTTCGGCGCCGCGGCCGCCGATCCGCGTTAGGCTGGGCATGAAACCGCATGGTAGCGCGGCGCAACCCGTGAGCGAAATCCCGCGTCATAATATCAGTCAGGCCGTAACCGGAAATCTGACAGGCCGGTGGTTGCCGGCAGGAGGAACTGAACGATGTACCCGATGAAACGAACCCGCGCTTTACGGATGGCCGCGGTGATGATTGCGGCGGTTTTGCCCTGCACGATGGCGCTGGCGCAGGAGCCGTCGCACTTGCCGCCGGCGGAACTGGAGCGCATCGTCTCCCGTATCGCGCTGTATCCGGACCCGCTGCTGGCGCAGGTGCTGAGCGCAGCTACTTTCCCGGACGAGATTTCCGAGGCGGCGCAATATGCGGACCAGCATCATTATCTCAGTGGCGATGCGCTGGCCAATGCCATCAACGAAGATCATCTGCCGTGGGACCCGAGCGTGCAGGCGCTGATTCCGTTTCCTTCGGTGCTCGAAATGATGGCGAGCGACATGACCTGGACCAACCAGTTATCGAACGCGGTTCTGGTGGAGCGGGCGGAAGTGATGGACGCGGTGCAGCGGGAGCGCAAGAAGGCGCGCGATTTCGGCTACCTGCGATCGAACCCGGAAGTCGTGGTCGGCGGTGGACCCTATATCACGATCCTGCCGGCGCGCGAGGATTTCATTTGCGTGCCTTATTACGATCCGCTGATTGTTTTTGTGGGGCCACGGCCTGGCTTCGTGGTGGGCGGCGCCATCAACTTCGGGTTTGGCGTCACGATTGGCGCGGCATTCCGCCCGTGGGGCTGGGGCGCGGTGCGGTTCGACTGGGGCGCGCACGGCTGGTTCGTGGGCGCGAGAGTCTGGGACCGCTCATGGGCCAACCGGGGCGCGTGGCATTCCCCATACGAGGCGCGGCGCTGGGAAGCTCCACGGCGCGCTGAGTCCCACGAATTGATCAACCGTTCGCCGGCGGAACGGGAAGCTCCGAGGCGCGGCGGCAAAGTAGTGGAAGAGCACCGGCGCGGCCGCTGATTTTCCGCAGATGGTCTTGCGGACGCGGGGTTCGCGAAGCAAAATGAAGTCCTGAATTTCGCGTCGCAAGATAAACTCCGGGCCTGGCGTTTTCATCGGCAGGGGACTGGATGGAAAGCTCCTGGGCCGCGCGTGCGCCGAAGTCCTGGCGGAAACCGGATGGGCGCGGTCGGTGCGCCGCAACCTGAGGAGCCTGGTGAATCCGGCGGACCTGAAGCGCAAGATTTATGGCGGCAAGGGCCTGAGGCCGCTGGAAGGCGTGGCGGATTTGCCGTCGCATGCGATTTTCGATCGTGGCCGGTTAGTGGGGACTATATAAGGATGCAGTTGGGAGACGCGCGCTCCTTCAGCCTGAACAGTCCCAAGAGCCGGACGCCGCGAGTGGATCCGTTGCGCGCCGCACTGAGCGCCTGACCGATGCTTCGCCTATAATGCCGGTAAAGGAGGGACTGGGCGTGAATCTTACCCGGTTGACTGGTGCGCCGCTACTGGCCGCGTGCCTGCTGTTTTCCCCCGCCGCACACGCGCAAACGCCACCTCAGACGCGGACCGAAGAATATGCGGCGCTGGAAAACCGCACCGGGCAACTGGTGCGCGAAGGAGAGCGTTTCACGGCCGCGCAGGCGGCGGAAGCGGAAAGGAGCCTGGTGCAAACGCCGGACGACCTGGATCGGCGCGGGCGGCTTCTGGGATTCTATTTTTCTCCGGCTTCGCAATCGCTGGGTGTGGCCGCAAGGGTGGAAGCGCGGCGGCGGCACATTCTCTGGCTGGTGAATCATCAGCCGGATTCCATGCTGCTAGTCACGCCGCAAGCAACTATCGACGCGGGCGGCCAACCGCTGGGGGATGCGGAAGGCTACCGGCAGGTGCGTGCGGCGTGGCTGGAGCAGACGGCCAAGAGCGATGCGAACGTCAATGTAGTGGCGGGCGCGGCGCGGTTCTTCTATCTGCCGGACAAAGCGCTGGCCGTACAGCTCTACGGCCGGGCGCGCCGCTTGGACCCGGATAACGAAATGTGGGTAGGGATGCAGGGAAGCGCGATGGCGTTTGCGATTGCGGGCATCGAGGGGATGAACCAGAACGGATTGCCGGGACCGGCGAACGCGGCGGAAGCGGAATCCGCATTCGCCGTGAGCGCACGGCGGGAACTGGAGACATCGAAAGATGCGGCGCTGGTGTTTGCGGCCGCCGGCGACCTGATGGCGCGCGGGGTGGTGGCGCAATCGATTTCGCGGCAGTCGGGGAAACCGCCGGCGGTGGATGCGTTGCAATTGTCGGAAACTTTGCTGAAGCGGGTGGAGGAACTGGAACCGGGCAAGCCGCAGGCTGGTTTGGAACTGGCGCGGCTGTACGAGTTGCGTGGTATGCGCGCCACGGAGCCGGCGGAAAAAGCGGCGATGGCGAAGGCGCGGTATGAGCAACTGGCGAAGGCCGCGGCAGCCGCGCCGGCGGACGCGCCCGTGGATTCGATGCAACTGACGGTGCTGGGCGCGGCCGCTTTGGACGTGGGTGAATTGCAGGTTGCGCAGCGAGCGGGGCGACAGGCTCTCGACCAGGTTCCGAATTTGAAAGCTGATCCGAAACAAAGCTGGAGCGTGGACATGGTGGTGCATCATGCCTACCTGATTCTGGGTCGGGTGGCGCTCCGCCAGGGAGACATGGCGGCGGCGGAGGCCGATCTGCTGAACGCGGGGCGCGTGGGCGGCGGTGGCACGCTAAGCAGCTTCGGACCGAACATGACTCTGGCCAAGGAACTGCTGGAGAAGGGCGAGAGCGCGACGGTGCTGGAGTATTTCGAACTATGCCGCAAGTTCTGGATGTTCAGCGACCGCATGCAGCCCTGGATCGACGCGATACATAAAGGACAAATACCGGAATTCGGGGCCAATTTGAGCTACTGATCAGGCGGCGTTTTCCCCCCTTGCGGGGCGTGCGGAATGGTGTACAGTAAACCAGATGGGGGGGCTCGCGATGTGGCAGATACGTGTCTGGTTGCTCACGGGGTTCGCTTCACTTGCGGCTGTGGCTCTGTTCGTCGCGCGGAGCGATGCGGCGCCTGAAACCATCCGGCTGATTGCGCCGGGGGTGTGGTTCCGCGAAGGCGATCTGGAGCAGGGCCACTGCAATAACGTGATCGTCGAAATGAAGGACTACCTGGTGGTGATCGACGCCAACTCTCCGAGCGGCGCGCGCGGCGCGATGGCGGATTGCAAACGGCTGTCGCGCAAGCCGGTGAAGTATGTGTTCGATACACACCACCACGGGGACCATCTGTATGGCAACGCGTTGTGGACACAAGCCGGGGCCACGACGATTGCTTTTCCGGGTGTGGCGGCGGAGATGAAGCGCTTCGAGCCGGCGCGCTGGCTGGCGGCGGAGAAGGCGCGTCCGGATGTTGCCGAGATGCACCAGAGCGCGCCGGAGCCTCCTAAACAGGACATCACGCAGGAGCAGTTCGTGCTGAACGACGGCCAGCGGAAGATTGAATTTCTGCACTGGGGATGGGCGCATACGCGGGGCGACGGGTTTGCTTATCTGCCGAAAGAAGAAGTGCTGTGCACGGGCGACGCGGTGGTGAACGGGCCGCACAACAACACGAGGGATGCCAACATCGGAAACTGGCCGGCCGTGCTGCACGGCGCCGAAAAACTGAAAGTGAAGATCGTGCTGCCGGGCCATGGAGCGCCGGGCGGACGCGACTTGATCGCCGGTCAGGAATTATTCCTGGTGGAGTTGCACAAGGCGGTGAAGGCGGGTGTGGATGCGGGGAAGTCCATGGAAGAACTGCAGGCTTCGATCAGTTTGCCGGTGACGGTGAGCGATTGGGTTTCCGACGCCTCGTTGAAGGGACAGATTCAGGACACGTATCTGGAAATCAAGCAGGGCAAGCCCAGGGGAGATATCGAGTAGCAAGGCTGCCGCGGTGAATCAGGGGCGGGCGGCGCTTGGGCTGGGCCACAGAGCCAGCCAGAGCAGGGCGAGCGACCAGCCTGCCACGACGTCGCTGGGATAATGGAAGCCCAGATAGACTCGCGAGAATCCGAGCAGGGCCGCCAATAGCACGACGGCGGCTCGCCAGGGCGGGCGCGGGGCGAGAATCCCCACCAGAATTCCGAAGTAGACGGCGGGAACAAATGCGTGGCCGCTGGGGAAACTGTGGGTTTCGGCCGGCAGCAGACTGAAGAAAATTTCGGGGCGCGGCCGGTGAATGAGTGCCTTGAGCAGTTGCGCCACGGCTTCTGCGCTAAGCGCCCCCAACACCAGATGGTATGCCGCCGTGCGTTCGCCGCGGCGCAGCCAGCGCCACACCAGCAAGGCGGCGAGGGGCACCAGAAAGTATTCCGAGCCGATCATGGTGATGGCGCGCAGGGCAATGGTTGCGGGCGGGGAAGCCCACTGGTGGATGGCTGCGCGCACCGGTAGATCGAAGGCGATGGAGCGGCCCAGGATGACGGGAACCGCCATGGCGGCAAAGGCCGCCAGGCCGCAAACTGCCATTGCCGCACGCATGGGCTTCACCTCCGGAGAATACAACAGTTCGGCGCGGGTGAGTCTTTGGCGACAGATTCGGTGTCTAATAAGGAAATGAAGTTTCTGCTGAGCGCACTCCTGCTGCCGGGGCTATCGATGGCTGCCATTCTTCCGGATTCAATCGGCCTATACCAGCGCGGCGGCATCGCCCAGCTTTCGTTGAAGGACAACCCGGTATGGGCCGAGTATGGGTTGAAGAGCGCGGAAACGGCGGCGTATCAAAACGGGAAGGACAAGTTGGTGGTGACGGTTTACGAACTGTCGGACACCACCGGCGCGCTGGCGGCTTTCGACTGGCAACGCCCGGCGGATGCGAAGCCCTCGGCGGCGGCCAAACTGGCTGCCGAGACCCAGGACGGCCTGCTGCTGACGCATGGCAACTACCTGTTTTCCTTTTCGGGCTACAAGCCCACGATGCCTGAGTTGGACGCACTGGCGGGCACGCTGATGAACGTAGACAACACGGTGTTGCCGGCGCTGCCGCGATATCTGCCGAGCGAGGGTTTGGTGGAGAACAGCGAACGCTATGTGCTGGGTCCGGCCAGCCTGCAGAAATTCGCTCCGGCGATCCCTCCTTCGGTAGCGGCTTTTCACCTCGGCGCAGAGGCTCAACTGGGGGTTTTCCACAGCCCCAAGGGCGATATGCCCGTGGCAATTTTCAACTATCCGACGCCGCAGATGGCCATCCAGAAGGTGACGGAATTCCAGAATCTGCCGGGGGCGATTGCAAAACGGAGCGGACCCCTTGTGGCGGTGGTTCTGTCGCCGGCGGACTCAGATTTTGCTGAGCGGCTGCTCTCGCAAGTTCGGTGGCAGGCAGAAATCACGCGGGATCAATACGTGCCGGGGCGGCGGGACAACATCGGCGATCTGGTGGTAAACGCCTTCGTTCTCTGTGGGATACTGCTGGTCTTCTGCTTGGTTTCAGGGCTTGCATTGGGGGGTGCGCGGGCCTTTATGAAGCGCACGCGCCACGGCCAGGAGGCGGACGCGATGATCACCTTGCATCTGCAATAGGGCCACGCCGTTACATAAACTTCCAGTTTTGTTTGCCTTAGACCGAAATCCTCAGGCTGAAAAGCGGGCTTTTGGGCTTCGCGGCGGGGTGGGGGAAAAAGCGCGATGCTCGCAAGTCAGCCTACAAGAGCCGGTTACGGGGAAGAATTTTGGTTTGGATTTTCGCTTGACTGCGGAGCCATTAGGAAATAAGATCCAACTACAAAGTTTTGACGGTTGCGATTCCGTCGAAGCTGATTCTCCCATCGAACATCACCCTGGTAGAACAGGGGATAATGCCCACCTTTCGGGGTGGGCATTCGTATTTTGGCGCAAACATTGGGTTTACGTCGGATTCTGGCCTCTGGATGTAAATGCCGGGCGGCACCGTGGACCGTTTGGACGCCCACGCAGGGTCCACAGGCCCTGATTTCGCGCGCAGGAGGCCTTCTACACGCTATCCTGAAGGGTAAACCAATAAACTACAAACCAAATGACTGATCAGAAGTTACAAGTGATACCCCTCGGGGGGCTGGGCGAGTTCGGCATGAACATGACCGCCATCCGCTACGGCAATGACATGATTGTGGTGGATTCGGGCATGATGTTCCCGGAACCGGAGCTGCTGGGCGTGGACCTGGTGATGCCCGACATCACGTTTATCAAGGAAAACCAGGAACAGGTGCGGGCGCTGATCCTGACGCACGGCCATGAAGACCACATCGGGGCGGTGCCCTATTTCCTGTCCGATATCGACGTGCCGGTCTACGGAACGGCCTTCACGCTGGCGCTGGTGGAACGGCGTCTGGAAGAGCACCGGTTGGATAAAGAGCCGCGGCTGATCAAGATCAAGCCCAAGCAGATTGTCGAGATTGGTCCGTTCAAAGTTGAGTTCATCCATGTGACGCACTCGATTGTGAGCGCGGTGGCGCTGGCGATTACTACGCCTCTGGGGGTGATCATCCACACGGGCGATTTCAAGGTGGACCCGACGCCCACCGATAACGAACTTTTCGACCTGCACACGCTGGCGGATTACGGCAAGCGAGGGGTGCTGCTGCTGCTTTCCGATTCCACGAATTCGGACCGTCCGGGCTACACGGAATCCGAGCGGGCCGTGCGCCCGCGCATGGAGGAAGTTTTCAATCGGGCCGAAAAGCGCGTGGTGGTCTCCTGTTTCAGTTCCTCGATTCACCGCATCCAACTGGTGCTCGATCTGGCGGAGGAATACGGGCGGAGCGTAGCGGTGATTGGCCGCAGCATGGTTTCGGTGACGGAGATCGCGCACTCGCTGGGGCTGCTGAACATTCCCGACAACATTCTGCTACGGCCGCAGGACGCCATGTCGATCGCGCCGGATAAAGTCGCATTTCTGATTTCCGGCACGCAGGGCGAACCGATGTCGGCGCTTTCACGCGTGGCCGTGGATAACCATAAGCATGTCTCGGTAGAGCCTGGCGATACGGTGGTGCTGAGTTCACGCATCATTCCGGGCAACGAGAAGGGCATTTTCCGGATGATCGACCACATGGCGCGGCGCGGCGCGGACGTGCTGTATGGCAGCATGAATCCACCGCTGCATGTTTCCGGGCACGCCAGCGCGGAGGAAATGAAGCTGGTGCTGAACCTGGTGCGGCCGCGCTTTTTCATGCCCATCCATGGCGAATTCCGGCAGTTGACGAAGCACGCGAAGCTGGCTGAACACTTGCGTTTCGCCGGCCTGGAAGAAAGCTTCGTAATGGAATCCGGCGACGTGCTGGAAATTGATCATAAAGGCGCGCGGAAGACCGCCAAAGTGCAGGTGGGCCGCGTGTGCATCGATTCGGGTTCGGTGGACGATGTGGTGCAGGAAGTGGTGATTCGCGACCGGCGGCATCTGTCCGAGGATGGCATTGTGCTGCCGATCATCGCCATCAATCGCCATTCGGGACGCATCGAAAGCCTGCCGGAGATTGTGAGCCGTGGTTTCGCGGTGGCCGAAGAAGGCCCCGAGTTCATGGAAAAAGCGCGGCAAGTGGTGGTGAAGACGCTCGAAGGCTCCAACCAGGAAGAGAAGACCGACTGGGGCGTGATGAAGGAGAAGATCCGCGCGGATCTGAAAAGGTACATTCAGAAAGAGACGTCGCGGCGTCCGTTGATTATGCCGGTGATCTTGGAAGTGTAGGGCGGACGGATGCGACGGCTCCGACGGTGGGACGGACGATCGGTTTTTGTCGTCTGTCAGGCGGTGGACTTTCAGAAAGTGATGGACGACAAAAGGCGATCGTCTGTCCCACTTCGAGGAGCCCTTGGCATTGTCGGACATTGAAATCGGCATTACTCCCGTTGACGATCGATACCTTACCGACGCGTCCGGCTACTCCGGACAGGCTGACAGGGTCTTTCTCCCCGTGGATCACGACGGCGTTGGGGATGTGATGCGTGAAGCGGCGGCGCGGGGTGTTGCGGTAACCGTGGCTGGCGCGGGAACCGGCGTGACGGGCGGGCGCGTGCCACAGGGCGGATGGGTGCTCTCGCTCGAAAAGCTCAACCGGCTGGAGGTGCATTCGGGCTACGCGATTGCGGGTGCGGGCGTGGGTCTGGGCGATCTGCAGGCCGCGGCGGCGCGCAGCAACCAGCTCTATCCGCCGGATCCGACGGAGATTTCCGCTTTCCTGGGCGGCAGTATCTCGACCAACGCCAGCGGGTCGCGCAGTTTCAAATACGGCGCCACGCGGAACTGGATAGAGCGGTTGCGCGTGGTGCTGGCGGACGGACGCACGATGGATATCGGGCGCGGAGATGTCATCGATTTCGATCCGGGTCTGATCCCTACACCGTCCGTGACGAAGAATACGGCGGGCTATCTGCTGCGTCCGGGGATGGATTGGATCGACCTGTTCTGCGGTTCCGAAGGCACGCTGGGCGTGGTGACGGAGGCACGCCTGCGCCTGCTGCCGGCGGCCAAGGCTGTGCTGGCGGGCGTGGTGTTTTTCGAGGCGGCCGACGCCGCGCTGGATGCGGTGGATGAATGGCGGGGGAGCGGCGCACGGATGCTGGAGTATCTGGATGCGCACTCGCTGGAGTTGTTGCGGCCGCGTTTTTCGGAGATTCCCGCGGCGGCGCGTTCGGCGATTCTGTTCGACCACGAACTCGAATCCGAGGAAGATGAGGAAGTGGATCGCTGGCTGGAGCGCGTGGAGCACGCGCACGCCATGGCGGAGGAATCCTGGTTCGCCACCAGCTTGCGCGACCGCGAACGATTTCGAGTGTTCCGCCACGCTCTGGCGGAAATTGTCAACGATAAGGTGCGGCGCTCCGGAGCGCTGAAGATGAATACCGACTATGCGGTTCCGGTGGAGCGCAACCTCGAGATGCTGGCTTATTACACCACGAGGCTGGAGAAGGAATTCGCTGGCCGGTACGTGATCTTTGGGCACATTGGGGACGGGCACGTGCACATCAATTTATTTTCCGATCCGGCTGACCCGGCGCCCGCCAACGCACTGCTGCTGGAGTTCGCGCGCCACGCCGTGCAACTGGGCGGCACGGTTTCCGCCGAACACGGGCTGGGGAAACGGAAGAGGCACCTGCTGGAGGTGCAGTACACCGCTCCGCAAATCGCGTTGATGCGCGCGGTGAAGCAGCGCCTGGACCCGGAGAACCGTTTAGGGCGCGGAACGCTCTGGGCGGCGTAAAGAAAGGCGCGGCGGCTACCAGCCCAGCGGCTTGCCCTGGTTCTGCTGGTCGAGCCACTTCTGGAGCGGCGCGAAGTAATCGCGGATGGCCGTGGCATCCATCTGACGCGTGCCGGCGATTTTCTCCAGGGCATCCTGCCAGGGCTGGCTCAATCCCATCTGAAGCATTCCGTTCAGTTTCGCGCCGGCTTCTTTGTTGCCGTAAATCGAACAGCGGTTCAGCGGCGACGCGCATCCGGCGGTTTGCGAAAGGGCGCGGTGAAACTGGAACTGCAGAATGTCGGCCAGGAAATAGCGCATATAGGGAACATTGGCGGCCACATGATACTTCGCCCCGGGGTCGAAATCCTCTTCCGTGCGGCCCGTGGGTGGCGCGATTCCCTGGTATTTCAGGCGTAACTGCCACCATGTTTCGTTGTATTTCTCCGGGGGGATTTCGCCGGAAAAAACCTTCCACCGCCATTGGTCAATCACCAGGCCGAAGGGAAGAAACGCAATTTTCTCGAGCGCCTTATGCAGGAGCAGGCCGATGTCCTTCGAGGTGTCGGGCGCTTTGTCCAGGAGCCCGAGATTGACCAGGTATTCGGGCGTCACGGAAAGTGCGATGGTGTCGCCAATGGCCTCATGGAAGCCGTCGTTGGCGGAATCGCGGAAGCTGGGCGGCTGCTGGTCGTAGGCACGCTGGTAGAAATTGTGGCCGAGTTCGTGATGGATGGTGAGAAAGTCTTCGCCCGTCACCTGGACGCACATCTTCAGGCGCAGGTCTTCGACGGCGTCCACATCCCAGGCGCTGGCGTGGCAGACGACGTCGCGATCGGGCGGTTTGAGGAATAAGGAGCGCTCCCAGAACGTGTGGGGCAGGGGAGCGAAACCGAGTGAGGTAAAGAAGCCTTCGCCATATTTCACCATCTGTTTCCAGTCGGTGTTTTTCTTCTTCAGAAGAGCGGTCAAATCGTAGCCGGGGTCGGCGTTGGGCGGCGAGACCAGGGGGTAGATGTTGTCCCATTCCTGGGCCCACATATTGCCCAACAGGTAGGCGGGAATGGGGCCGGCGGCAGGCACCACGTCGCCGTATTTTTCATGCAGACGGTTTCTCACATAAGCGTGGAGTGAGAGATAGAGCGGCTTGACCTGGTCCCAGAGGCGGTCGAGCTCCTTCGAAAAATCGTCGGGCGGCATGTCGTACTTGGAGCGCCACATGGCGCCATTGTCCTTGAAGCCCAACTCTTGCGCGCCTTTGTTCGCCAGCGCAACGTATTGGGTGAAACCCTGCCGCATGGGTTTGGCGATGGCATGCCAGCCGGTCCAGGCTTCGAGGAGTTTCTTGGGGTCGCGGCTTTCGGCCAGGGTCTTGCTGAGAGCTTCCAGATCCTGGCAGGTTTCGGGTCCGCCTGGGCAATACTTCCCCTTGCCATAGGTTCCTTCCATGGCGGCGGTGATGCGGGTGAGCGCCTCGCTCTCTCTGGGATTGTTGGGGGTAGCGAGGGTCAGAGACAATTTCAGTAGCTTGAGTTTGCGGGCGGTGACGGGATCGAGCGTCAGGCCGTCGAACTGAGTGGCCTGCTTGGCATAGGCGACGGTGGCATTAATGGCACGTTCGTCGATGATGGCGTCGACGGCCTCGGTGTCGTCGGTGATATAGGTATCCTTGATCCAGTCGGCGCGCTGGGCGTCGTTATTGAGCGCCATCAACTTCTGTTCGGCGTCATCGATAAACGCTTTGGCCTGGTCTGGAGTGGCGCGGCGGGCGGTGCAGCCGGCGAGTCCGAGTACGATCATGGTACAAAGAGCGGGCCCAAGCAGGCGATATTTCATGCCCTCACGATAACAGAGTGCCGGCTCTTTTTCGATCCGGTGTTTTGCGGGAGCGGCGTGCGGCGTGTTAGGATTCTAAAGTAACGTGACATTTTGCGGGGACGTAGTTCAGTTTGGTTAGAACGCCGGCCTGTCACGTCGGAGGTCGCGGGTTCGAACCCCGTCGTCCCCGCCATTCGATTCCAATCATTACTTGGGCTTTCGATGAAGGGCGATTCCGGCTTATTCTCGCCGGTGCTACTGTTTTCGCTGCAAGATCTTCAGCCCACAGC
>Ga0182030_10017484_pt1 | contig 13832 bp, 11 predicted proteins | sample 812S3MmetaG_FD_121299 | JGI IMG/M metagenome (GOLD analysis project Ga0182030, IMG submission 121299) | Permafrost microbial communities from Stordalen Mire, Sweden - 812S3M metaG (Illumina Assembly) | ecosystem: Environmental > Terrestrial > Soil > Wetlands > Permafrost | place: Sweden... | reverse complement strand
CAGCGGACATGTGCGCCGCGTCAACAGGCCGGACACATGATCGCAATCGAACCGCCTGTCGAAATTCTCGATTTTTCTCTTGCATCCTAGGGGCCGTCCACACTTGACCGGAGGATCATTCAAGCCCCGCACAACCTTGAATAGTCCCGCGTGTTCTCACGGGTGCGCGGCGACCGATCCTCCGGCGAGGCCGGAGGATGACGGGAAATGCAAGGGGTTCGCTCAAAATGGGACTGCTGGAGTCGGGCGCCAGAGTGCTCCGCGCCGTTACCCACGTACGCCCATCGACCGCCGTCATGGCCGGGCGGGCTCGACCCCCCCCTCATCCCCGGGGATGACCGGGGGGACCAATCACCGCACGGCGCCGGGATGCATCCCCGAGGTCGAGCCCGGGGATGACGAGAAATGCCGGCGCGTCAGGCGACTGGTTTATTGTTGGGCGTCGCCTGAGCCAGGATTGGCTCACTCTTCAGCCGCGCCAGTCCGCTCTCGGCCCGACAGCGCCCGGTGTCGCGGTAATCGAGCCAGAGGGCTACTCTTCGGCGATACAATCGCATCGTCCATCGACGCGGTTCACAAAAGACCCTGGAGCCACGACCATGCGTGAGACCGCGGAATTCGCCGCCCTTTTCACTCCATTCACATTGGCCGGCAAACGGTTGCGGAATCGGATCACTCACGCGTCGATGAGCCTTCTCGCCACGCCGTCGGGTCGCGTGACGGAGCGGTTCATCCAGTATCACGCCAATCGCGCGGCCGGCGGCGCCGCCATGACCGTGACGGAGCCGCTCGGCATGATGCGCCATCAGGCCGGACTGCCACGGGTGCAGGTTTGGCGGCGGGACGACGCTGACGGCCTGAAACGTCTCGCCGAGGCGGTGGAAACTCAGGATTGCCGGTTGCTCGGTCAAATTCAGGACGCGGGAAGAGGCCGTCACTTTCCGGGACGCAATCCCGAGGCGATCGGTGCCTCCGCGCTGCCGGACGATTTGTCCTGGACGGTGCCGCGCGCGCTGACCGCGGCGGAGATCCGCGACCTGATCGAGCAGATCGCCGGTTCCGCGTTCCACCTGAAGGAATGCGGGTTCTCCGGCGTGGAAATCTCCGCCGGCCACGGGCACCTGTTGCATCAGTTCCTTTCCCCTTTGTCCAACCGGCGGGACGACGCGTATGGCGGCGACTGGGAGGGCCGCGCGCGCATCGTCGCTGATATGGTCGTGGCGTTGCGCGCGGCGTGCGGCGCGGAATTCATTATCGGATTGAAACTGCCGGGCGATGATGGCCTCCCTGGCGGCATCGGTCCGAACGAGGCCGGCATCATTGGCGATCTGCTGACGCGAAAGCGGGATGTCGATTACGTTTGCTTCGCCGGCGGAGCGCATGCGCGCACGCTGGAGATGCACACGCCGGACCGGCACGGTCCGCATATGCCGTACATGCCGTTCATCAAGGAATTGCGGCATCGGCTGAATGGCGTGCCGCTGATGGCTTTGGGCCGCATCACCGACCCGGCCGAGGCCGACGGCATTCTCGCTCGCGGCGAGGCGTCGCTGATCGCGCTTGGCCGTCCTCTGGTCGCGGATCCGGCATGGCCTCGCAAGGCGGCCGAGGGACGCACCTGGGATATCCGGTATTGCCTGTCCTGCAACACCTGCTGGGGGGCCATCATCATGATGCACGTGCCGATCGCCTGCGTGAACAATCCGCGGGTCAGCCGGCCGGACGAGGTCGATTTCTCGCCACAGCGCGTCGCGGTGCCGAGGCGCGTCGTTGTCGTGGGAGCGGGCATCGCCGGAATGGAAGCCGCCTGGGTCGCCGCCGCCCGAGGACACGACGTGACCGTGTTCGGCGCGTCGGAGGCGATCGGCGGCAAAGCCTGGCTGCGCGAGCAATTGCCCGGCGGCGAGACGGTGTCCTCGATCTACGACTATCAAACCGTGGCGGCGCGACGGGCCGGCGCGCGTTTCGTACTCGGCCGGAAGATCGCGGCTGAGGCGATCATCGCGCTGCGGCCAGACATCGTCGTTCTGGCGACGGGGTCCACCATGATCCCACCCGACTGGCTGCCCGCCGCCGTGCATGCCGAGGGCTGGGTCCCCGACCTGCGCGCCGCGATGGTGGAGGTGTTGCGACACGACGGACGGCAGCCCGGCACCGCGGTGCTGTTCGACGCGGACCATACCGAAGGAACCTATGCCGCCGCCGAGGCGCTGCGAGCGCGATTTGAACGTGTTGTGATCGTCACGCCCCGGGATACGATCGCGACCGACGTGCAGATGGTCACCCGCCAGGGCATTCTCCGCCGCATGGCCGAACAGCGCATCGAGGTCGTTCCGGCGTCCGAACCACGCTGGAGCGATGCCTGTGCCGAGGGACGGATCGAGATCGTCAACGTCTACAACGGCGATGTTCGTGTGATCGCGGACCTCGCGCTGTTGACCTACGCGACGCCGCGCGTTCCGGACGATGAACCGGCGGCCCCGTTGCGCGCGGCGGGGATCGCGGTCATCGCCGTGGGTGACGCGCGCGCGCCGCAAGAGATGCTGTTCGCCACCGCGAGCGGGCACGCGGCCGGCGAGGCGGCGTGAGGGAGGGATTCCCCATTGACCGCATCGCGCCCAATCAGCCCCACGCGATCACGCTAAGGCGACGGCCAACAATAAACGGGTCGCCTGACGAACCATCGTGTCTCGTCCTCCCCGGGCTCGAGCCCATAGGCGCTCACATAAGCGCGGCGAGGGGCACGAACGTTGTTCCGCGAACCTCTCAGCGTCATGGCCGGGCTCGACCCCATAGGCATCAAGTTAACCGCCGCGAGAGGAAAATGCCCCTCTTCCCGTCATCCTTGGGCTCGACCCGAGGATCGGCCGGCCCAGGCACCTTGCCCGACTTTTAGCGTCCTTGGCGGGGTCGAGAGATCCTCGGGTCGAGCCCGAGGATGACGGGAAAAGGCGGTCATTGTCCTCCACGGCGGCTTAACCTGATGCCTATGCGGCTCGACCGGGCCATCTCTCACCACACAATGTGCATGCCGCGACGGATCACCGGGTCGAGCCCGGTGATGACGGTAAGCGGCCACGGACCCGGGTTTTCGCCCTCGCCGGCACTTATGTTAGCGCCTCTGGGGTCGTGCCCCGGGATGACGGGGTACGGGCCAGGCGACACTGGTCCCGGATTTGCATTCATCGCCGTGGAAATCATCGCACGCGAGGACACCGGCATGACAGAGCCACACTTCATGACCATCGCCGAGGCATCCGCCGCCATTCGCGCCAAAACCCTGTCTCCGGTCGAGCTCACCCAATCGTTCCTGAGCCGGATCAAGGCGCTGGACGGCCAGCTCGACAGCTTTCTTGTCGTGCTTGAGGAAACCGCGCTCGCGGCGGCGAAACAGGCGGAGCGGGAGATCGCGGCGGGACAATGGAAAGGCCCGCTGCACGGCATTCCGATTGGCCTCAAGGACATTTACAACACCGCCGGGGTCCGCACGACCGGCCATTCCGCGTTGTTCAGAGATCACATCCCCGCCGAGGACGCCGCCACCGTCACACTGCTGCGCGAGGCCGGCGCGATCGTGTTGGGAAAGCTCGCGACCTGGGAATTCGCGATCGGCGGCGCGTCGTTCGACCTGCCCTGGCCGCCGGCGCGCAATCCATGGAACACGGCGCACGATCCTGGCGGTTCGTCGTCCGGCTCGGGCGCGGCGGTGGCGGCCGGTCTGGCGACGGCGGCGATGGGGACCGACACCGGAGGATCGATCCGCGGGCCCGCGTCCTGGTGCGGCATCGCCGGCCTCAAGCCGACCTATGGTTCTCTCAGCCGAAGGGGCATTCTGCCGTTGTCCTATTCGCTCGATCACGCGGGCCCGATGTGCTGGACGGCGGAAGATTGCGCGTTGATGATGAATGTCCTGGCGCGGCACGATCCGTCGGATCCGGCCAGCGCCGCGGTCCCGGTGCCCGATTTCACGGCGTCCCTGGGCGGCGGCCTGGCCGGTGTCCGCATCGCCGTGCCGCGGAATTTCTTCGAGACCGATCTGACCTGCGAGCCCGAGGTTCTGTCGGCCTTCAACGCGGCGCTGGACGTGTTCCGCTCCCTCGGCGCCACGGTGACCGACATCACGCTTCCTCCACTTGGGCTGATCACCGACCTCGTGTCACTGATCACCGCCGCCGAGGCGTTCGCGATCCATGGCCAATGGCTGCGCGAAACGCCGGAATTGTATGGGGAGCGTGGGCGGCTGCGCATCATGGTGGGCGCGTTCGTTTCGGGCGAGACATTGGTCAACGCGCACCGGGAACGCGCGCGCCTGAGCGCGATCATCGCCGCCTCGTTGGTGGACGCCGATCTGTTGATGACACCGACGCGGCATATCGTATCGCCCATTCTGGGAGACTATGATTCCGCCGTGGGCCCTTCGCTGACGCGGCCGTTCAATCTGACGGGCTATCCCGCCTTGTCGATCTGTAACGGCTTCACCAGCGCGGGCCTGCCCACGTCGCTGCAGATCGGCGGCCGGCCGTTCGAGGATCATTTCGTATTGAAGGCCGGTGACGCGTTCGAAAAGGCCACCGAATTCCGGAAAATTCGCCCTTCTTTGGCGGCGGCCTGATGGGGAGCGATGAGCATGACATTTGAAGATCGGACGCAAGCGGCCGGCCTGACGGTGAAGCCCGAGGACCAGCCGAAGCTGGCGGCGCTGGTGAAGGATCTCGACCGCACCGCCGCCCAGGTGAATGCCCCACGCTCCTATGCCGAGGAACCGTTGAGCGTGTTCAAACCGAAACCAATCCCTCGATGACCAATCTGATCGGACGGGTCGCGTTGATCACCGGCGGGTCCAGCGGGATCGGCCGCGAAACGGCTCAGGCGCTCGCCGTCAGGCCCTCTGATTGGATCATACGCCCGATCGACCGATCGACGCATCGATGTCGTAGCAAAAACCTGGATGTTTCCGGTTGACGCGCTCACACCGGCCAGCGTTGACATTGACCGTCGGTCGTGACGCCCCCGTAGCGTCATCCTCGGGCTCGACCCGAGGATCGGCCTGCGCGGAAAACGTGCCCAACCTGAGAGCACGGGGCCTGCGCCACGAGATGCCAGGGTCAGGCCCCCTGGCATGACGGACGGGTGGCAGGTACGTCATTTCTTTCGGTGGTTGGTATCACACCGCCGGCTGTGCCGCGTACCTCGAGAAACACCTTGCCATCCACTCTCCTGGACCGAAGCGAAATTGACGGACCGGTCTTGCCTCGTGATCCACGGTCGGTGACAATCGTTATCAGCCCCGGATTACAAGGCGGCATCGCGCCTACGCGGCGACGAGGGTGGACATGTTCGTGATTTGATTGGCCCGAACAGAAGCCAGGAGCCTTGTGATGAATGATGGCATGACTTTTCCGCTCCCGCGTCCTCTCGTGGTTGGCCCATCGGCATGGACAGGGGCTGATCTCGCGCGACAGCCGGAAAAATGGATCTACCGGCTGTCCGCCAGCGACGTCGCGGAGATCGAGGCCGCGACGGACGCGGCGATGACGACCGGCAAAGCCATGGCGGACGTGACCAAAGAGGATTTCCCTCTGCCAACGTTCGCGGCGACGCTCGACGCCATTCGCCGCGATCTGCTGGACGGGATGGGCTTCATTTTGATCCGCGGTTTCCCAACCGGCGAGCACCCGATCGCTCGCAACGCCACGACCTTCTGGGGGATCGGCCGCCATCTGGGCAACCTGGTCTCGCAGAACACCCGAGGTCATCTGCTGGGACATGTGCGGGACGTCGGACTGGTCGCGGCCACCAACTTCAAGGCACGCGCGTCGCAAAGCACGGAGCGGCAGTTTTACCATACCGACGGCTGCGATATCGTTGGACTGATGTGCCTGGCGACCGCGAAGTCGGGCGGACTTTCCTCGCTGGTCAGCTCCATGTCCGTCTACAATGAAATGGCCAAACGACGTCCCGACCTGGCGGAGCGTCTGTTTCAGCCGATCGTGTTCGATCGCCGCGGCGAGATACGTGACGGCGAAGGCGAGTGGTTTACCATGCCGATCTTCAACGAACACGAAGGGAGGCTGTCGGTATCGTTCACTGGACGTAATGTAGGCTCCGCGTCGCGGCATGCGGATGCGCCGCGCAATCCTCAGGACGCGATTGATCTGTTCACCAGTATCGCCGAGCAGCAGGATCTGCGCCTCGACATGGCGCTGGAAGTGGGCGACATGCAGTTCGTGCATAACCATACCGTTCTGCACGATCGCACCGCCTACGAAGACTGGCCGGAGCCGGAGCGCAAGCGTCATTTGTTGCGTTTATGGATCGCGGCGGAAGAAGCGCGGCCTTTGCCTGAGGCTTATGTCGCACGCTACGGTGGTCTCGAGGTCGGCAACCGCGGTGGCATTCGCGCCCGCGACACAGTACTCAAGACGCCGCTTGAAGCCGACTGAGGCACGCGCGCGCGTTCGAGGACGCCGCGGATGTCGAAGGGCGACCGGCACGCCGTCGCCGGCGTGCGGCCAGACACCCTCCGGCGAATCCTCGACGGCGATCTGGTCGCGTTGCCGAAGCATCATGGGCGGGGATGACAGTCGGCGGCGGGAAAACGCGAGGGCGACGCGATCCAGGACCACGATCCGCTGGTCGATGGCGGCTGGGTGACACACTGACCGATGCAGGCAAACCTCAGGAGGTTGGCGCTCGAGGAGAAGCCCGCGTTGGTTTGCGCCGGGACGGATTATGCCCGGTCATCCGTGTCCCAACCCGCGCGAACCTTGTCAGGAGAACCCGACCATGAAACTCATCGACCTGAGCCGTGAGATCCATCACAAGATGCAACGATTGCCCAATCATCCGATGGTGATCGTTTCACAGTTCACCGATCACAGTGAAAAGCGTGTCGCGGACGGCTATGAATTCTCGTCCGCCGTCCTGTCGTTGAACATGGGCGATCATTCCGGCACGCATGTCGACGCGCCCGTGCATTTCGATGACCGTCCCGGCGCGAAGTCTATCGCGGAGCTTCCGCTCGAGGATTTTTTCACCGAGGCCGTCTGCCTCGACCTGTCGCACAAGCCATTGAAAAGCGACATCTCGATCGCCGATCTGGAAGCGGCGGAAAAAGCCGCCGGCGTCGAGATAAAGCCCGGCGATACCGTCCTGCTGCACATGAATTTTTACAATCGGACCATCGGAACCGAAGCCTATATCACGGATTTCCCCGGCCTGACCAAGGAGTCGGCGACCTGGTTGGGACACAAGGGCATCAAAATGTTCGGTGTGGAAGCCGCGAGTCCCGGCCGTCCGGGCCGGAATAACTTCGAGGTCCATCATGTGTGCCGTGATCTCGGCTTCACGCACATGGAAGGGTTGTGTAACCTGGAACGGCTGGTTGGGAAGGGACGCTTCCGGTTCATCGGATTCCCGTTGAAGATCAAGGGCGGCACTGGAAGTCCCATCCGCGCGGTGGCGATGCTGGAGGAGTGAAAGTCTGGCCTCCGGGCCGCCGCCGACGCTGTTCGAACCACCGGTGCCACGCCAAAAATCATGGGGATGCCGGCCTGACCGAATGGAAACCGCTGGCTGGCCCGACGTCATCGCTTCAGACCCCTCTGGGCGTCCGCGCACGTGGGCGTCCACCAGCGCTAACCACAGAGAGATGAGCAAGGTGCCATGCCGGATCGGATCGCGTACAAAATTATGTCGTCCACGGAACTGGAGCGGATGCGGAGCGACGGCTTGTTCCGAGGCTCGCCCGCGGACGTCGCCGACGGCTACATCCATTTGTCGTGTGGTTCTCAGCTCGCCGCGACGTGGGACAAACACTTCAGCGGCGTGAACGGCCTTGTGCTGGCGGCCGTGGACCTATCGCGGCTCGGCGATGCCGTGCGCTGGGAGCCCTCGCGCGGTGGACAGCTTTTCCCACACATCCATGGAGTATTGACAATGGATGCCGTGGTCTCCGTCGTGCCATTGGAACGAACCCCGGATGGGGCGGTGAAGTTGCCCGTATAAAATCAGGCTCTGACCCTGAACGGAACGAGCACGATACTGAGCGAGCACCAGGGGTGAGCATCCAGCTGTTTCGGTTCGTCACGGGAAAGCGCATCGGCGGCTTCCGGCCGGTTCGCACGGGGACGGAGCGGAACCGGCACCGACGCCCGCGACCTCAACGGAGTGTCGATGACAGGCTAACGGACTAAGTCAGGTCAGGTGCGCGGGTTCAGTGGGGACCGTTCCCGGCCAACCGTTGATCGAACCGGAGCAGGCAGGCCATGCGCGTTTTAGTCCTGGGAGGTGGCGTTATCGGCACTTCCATCGCCTGGCGTCTCGCGTTGCGAGGCGCTGATGTCACTGTTCTCGAACGGAGCGCGATCGCGTGTGCCGCGTCCGGGAAGGCGGGCGGGTTCCTGGCGAGGGACTGGTGCGACGGAACCCCTCTGACGCACCTCGCCCGCCGGAGTTTCGACCTGCATGCTGAGCTCGCGGAAAATCTCGGCGGCGATTGGGGTTATCGCCGCCTGACCACGTATGGCGGCATGGTTGGCCGCACATCGACCCGCGCCTCGCGCGGTCGATCGCGTGCATGGATTGCGTCTGACGTTGAGATCACCGGCCGGCTTGGGTCCGCCGGCACGACAGCCCAGGTGAACCCTGCTGGCTTCACGAACGGCATGATGCGCGCCGCGCGGGCGCGAGGTGCCGAGTTGCGCCTGGGGAGAGTCACAGGATTGCCGCGCCGAGGTGGCGATGTGGTCGGCGTGGATCTGGACGGAGAGGCCATCGCGGCGGACGCGATCGTCATCGCGATGGGGCCGTGGTCGGCGCTCGCGGCGAGCTGGCTTTCGCTTCCGCCGGTGTTTGGTCTGAAAGGCCACAGCATCGTTTTCGAAACCGGAGAGTTGATCCCGCCGGAGGCCCTTTTCCTCGAGTATGAGGAGACCGCTGGCTCGATGCTCGCACCAGAGGTTTTCCCGCGACCGGATGGGACAACCTACGTCTGTGCGATTTCGAGTGAATCCCCTCTGCCGGTCGATCCCATATCGGTCGTCCCGGATGACGGTGCGATGGATCGCCTGAAGGCGCTCTGTGATCGCATATCGCCCGTTTTGGCGGCCTCTCGTGTTCTCGCGAGCGGGGCGTGCTATCGCCCACTGACGCAAGACGGACTGCCATTGATTGGCGCCGTCCCCGGTGCGCGAGGCGCCTATGTCGCGACCGGTCACGGCGTTTGGGGCATCCTGAACGCTCCCGCGACGGCGGAGGCTATCGCTGAGCTGATCCTCGACGGTGCGGCGAAGACGATCGACCTGGCGCCCTTCGATCCGGCGCGCCTCACGGCCGTTAATCCTGGTGGCCTCGCCACACCTTAGGACCGTTCCGATTTGTTATAAAATGACAGCGGGACTTCCACCCAAATGGGTCCACCTCGCGCTCAAACCGGTCCCTCCGCTCCCGGCCTGTCGCTTCTGGTTCGCGCCCAAGGTGGTCGTTCCCGCCGCGCGACGATGAAGGTGAAAACTCTCATCCAGATTGTCGCGCGATAGTGGTTCCGCCTGATCTCGCTTATCTTCCAAAGCGGACGTTTCACATTGTGGTCGCAGCCGATTTGGATAATCCTGGCGGCCATTCACCATCCTGATCACGACACCTCGACCCGTCCGCCACGCCGCCACGGACGCGCCGACCACCTGCCCGGAGAACACGCCATGACCAAATATCTGCACACCATGATCCGCGTCAGTTCGCTGGAGGACACCATCGCCTTCTTCGAGGTGCTCGGCCTGCGCGAGATTCGCCGCCGTCCGGACGACAAGGGCCGCTACACCAACGTGTTCCTCGCCGCCCCTGGCGACGAGGCGGCCGCCGTGGAACTCACCTACAACTGGGATCCCGAGCCTTACACCGGCGGCCGCAATTTCGGGCACCTCGCCTACGCCGTGGACAATATCTACGACACCTGCGACGCCTTCATCGCCCGCGGCGTGACGATCAACCGCCCGCCGCGTGACGGCCGCATGGCCTTCGTCCGCACCCCGGACGGCATCTCCATCGAGGTGCTGCAGGCCGGCGCCGCGCTGCCGCCCGCCGAACCCTGGACCACCATGGCGAACACCGGTTCGTGGTAGAGCCGGAAGCCCGCTGGCGCTGATTGGATCATGGCGTGGCCGGGGTGAGGGACGACCGGGGCCTGGGGGCCTGCTACCGTCAGGCATTAACAACGACAAGACGGAAACCGCCGAAGCTGTCGGTTCACCTTCAGCAGGCGGCATCTTGCCATCCGAGGCTCTTTGAACCCTCATCGCGATCGATGGTTGAAGGGTGGGTCCATGATTGAAAACGCGGTTCGCTCCAAACTGCGCGCTGGCGGCACCGCCCTCGGCGTGATGGCGTTCGAGTTTTTCACACCTGGGTTGGCCCGGGTGCTGAAATCCGGTGGTGCCGAGTTTGTCATCCTCGACACAGAACATTCCGGTGCCGGCATGGACACGCTGAAAGCCGCCATCGCCTATGCCCGCCTCTCTGGGGTGGCCCCTTTCGTGCGCGTTCCGGGCCTCGCGCGCCACTTGATTTCGCCGGTGCTCGACGCGGGGGCTCTGGGCATCATGGTGCCGATGCTGGAGACCGCTGACCAGGCCCGTGCCCTGGTCGAGTATTGCCGCTATCGCCCGCTTGGCACCCGTGGCCTCGCGTTTGGCATAGCCCATGACGACTACCGGGGCGGACCGGTGGCCGAAGCCATCGCGGCCGCCAATAACGCCATCCTGACGATCGCGTTGATCGAAACCGCCACGGGTCTGGCCAACGCGGAAGCGATCATGGCTGTTCCAGGGCTCGATCTGGGTTGGCTGGGCCATTTCGACCTGACCGACAGCCTGGGCTTCACAGGCCGCTTCGACGATCCGCGTTATGCCATCGCCGAAGCCCGGCTGCTCGCGGCCGCCAAGGCCGCCGGCAAGCCGTTTGGCTGGCTCGCCGCGAATGGCGTGCAGGCGCGCGCGGCGCTCCAACGAGGATTTAAGTGCCTTTGCATCAATACCGACATCGGTCTGCTCCGCGAGGCAACAGCGCGGGAGTTCGGCCTGGCTCGCCAGGAGTGATTGATACGATCTCTCGAATTGGCGCTGCCGTGCGCCCCTGAATCGCTGCGACGAGCGACTGGAGCAGCTTCACCCTGAGGGGAAATATGGTCGTGAGTCGGCTTCAGGTCGAGTACGGTGGTTCGGACCGGGTGCCCCGCGTTCCGCTGGTATGGGTGGAATTGAGCTATTCCCGATTTGCCCGGCCTCGCATGCTCATGCCGCGAGATTATCATTGCCTGCCCGAAGCCACGGCGGCTCTCTCTGCGTCATCGCTGGTGGGTCGGTGGTCGGCGGGGTAAGTTTTGATCGCTGTTCGAGGAGGTTCTCGAGATGTCCGCACAGGTCTGGCAATGGTCGGTGGTCGAGACGGCGGCCGCGATCAGGGACGGTCTGATCACCTCGGAGGAGGTAGTCCTGGCCCATGTCGAGCGGATGCACGCGATCAACCCAGCGCTCAACGCCGTTGTCGTCGATCTGAGCGAGCAGGCGATCTCCGCCGCCCGCGCCACCGACCGGGCGAAGGCGAGCAGCACAGCGGCTGGCAAGCTTCACGGCGTGCCGGTGACGATCAAGATCAATATCGACGTCGAGGGTCAGGCAAACTCCAACGGCGTCGCCGCATTCAAGGATAACATCGCGCCGGGCGACTCCCCGGTCACGGCTAACCTTAAGAAGGCCGGCGCGATTATTATCGGCCTCACCAACACGGTCAATCGATCGGCTGGGCCGCGGCACGGCGGCGGTCGCCGCCGCGCTGGTGGAACTGGAGGCGGCCGGAGTTGCAATCTACGCCGACAAGGAAGCCATCGACGCGACGACGCCACACGGGCGCGCAATGTTGCAAATGGCGGCGGTGTTCGCGGAACTGGAGCGTGGCATGATCCGCGAACGTATCATGGCGGGGCTGGCCCGGGTGCGGGCCGAAGGCAAGAAGAAGCTCGGCCGACCGATGGTGGGAGACAAGAGAGAAGACGCGATACGTGCCCGCCTGACGGCAGGGGACGGGATGCTGAAGGTGGCCAGGACTCTTGGCGTGGGGGTCAGCACCGTGCAAAGGGTAAAGGCCGAGATGCCAGTCCTCGCGGACCCGTCCTGATAACGGGATCCGCTGAAAAGCGCCGCCACGATCGGGGCGGGCGGATTGCGCCCGGCGCCGCCGATTGACGGCACCAATCCCCTGGTCGAACATCCCGGCGCGGGAACATCGATCAAAAAAACCACACCGCGTTTGGGGGAGCTCGCCGTGTTCAAGAAATTCGCAGTCGCTTTGTCTGTCTGCTGGCTGCTGACGCTCGCGGGACCGGGGTCTGCCGCGGCACAGGACGCCAAATACCACGAAGCCCCCGCGCTGGCGGAGCTGGTCAAGGCCGGCAAGCTGCCCCCGGTCGAGCAACGGCTACCCGAGCAACCGCTGGTGGTGCCAGTGGTCGAGAAGATCGGCGAGTACGGCGGCGTCTGGCGGCGGGCCTTCCTTGGACCGGCCGACGCCAACAACTACGTCCGTGTGGTCTACGACGGTTTGTTCCGCTTCAGTCCCGACGGCGCGCAAATCGAACCCAAGCTCGCCCGGTCCGCGACGTCGTCGCCGGATTTCAAGGTTTGGACGATCGAGTTGCGCAAGGGCTCCCGGTGGTCCGACGGCGCGCCATTCACCGCCGACGACATCATCTTCTGGTACAAGGATGTCATAACGAACCGGGACCTGACGCCCTCGTTGCCGACCTGGATGAGCAATTCCGATGGCTCGGCCGCGAAGGTGGAGAAGATCGACGACACCACGGTGCGGTTCACCTACGACCGGCCCGCCACGCTGTTTCTGTCGGAGCTGGCGAACCAGGACGGCCCCGACCAGAGCTTCGCCATGTTTCTGCCGGCGCATTATCTGAAGCAGTTCCATCCGGCCCATAGCAAAATGGAAGACCTGGATCGGCTGGCGCAGGCCGCCAGTTTCAAGTCCTGGACCCAGCTTTTCGCCGCCAAGGCGACGCCGGCATCGAACCCGGAACGCCCGACGATGGCCGCCTGGCTGCCGGTCTCGCGGATCAGCGACCCGGTGTTCACGATCCGGCGCAATCCTTATTATATCGGTGTCGATCCGGCGGGCAATCAGCTTCCTTATGTCGATGAGGTTCGTTTCACTTATTTCGCGGATCAGCAGGCGCTCAATCTGGCCGCCATCGCCGGCGACTTCGACATGCAGGCACGGCATATCCAGATGACCAACTACCCCGTGCTGAAGGAGCAGGAAAAGAACGGCAAGTACCGTGTGCTGATCTGGCCGACGTTCGGTGGTTCGGATGCGATCGTCGCGATCAACAGCACGTATACGGCTGATCCGGTGCTCGGCAGGTTGCTGGCGACGAAGGATTTCCGCGTCGCGCTGTCCTATGCGATCAATCGCGACGAGATCAGGGAGTCAGCGTTTCTGGGGCTCGGCGAAGCACGACAGCCGGTTCCGGCCCCTGGGCATCCGTACTTTCCGGGTGCGGAATGGGCGACGAAATATACCGAGTTCAATCCCGATCTGGCGAACAAGATGCTCGATGCCCTGGGCCTGACGAAGCGCGACGCCGACGGCACGCGGCTGATGGAGAACGGCAAGCCGCTGATGGTCGAGATCAACGTCGTGCCGGCGTTCGGTGCCTGGCCGGACGTTGGGCAGCTTATCGCGCGGGACTGGCAGGCGGTTGGTATCAAGGCCGTGGTGCAGATCCGCGAGCGCGCGCTCGCGTTGACCATGCGCGTCGCGAATCAGCT